>ODAK010001095.1_pt1 | contig 30342 bp, 28 predicted proteins | sample 1539591 | NCBI WGS metagenome assembly ODAK01 (sample SAMEA3539303, study PRJEB22396) | soil metagenome | biome: tundra; feature: field; material: soil | place: USA | collected 2010-05 | depth 0.15 m
GGCACGAAAGAAGAAGACCCCGTCGGCCGCAAGAAGACCGAGAAGGAAATCATCGACTCCATCGAGCTCTGCCTCAAAGCCGGCACGGACATCAACGCCGCCGACACTCGTGGCGAAACCGCCCTCTTCGGTGCCGCGCAAAAGGGCTGGAACCAGGTGGTCCAGTATCTCGCCGACCACGGCGCCATGCTTGACGTGAAGGACAGGAAAGGGCTGACTCCAGTCGACGCCGCAATGGGTCTGGCAGGGGGCCTCGGCTTCGACAACTCGACCGGCGATGTGCACGAATCCACCGCCGCGCTGTTAAAGCAGCTCATCGCGGCCAAGCCATGACCTCGTGGCGCACGCACTCCTGCGTGCCGCGTCGAGACTCATCTCGACGCCGGTTTTCGGTCGACCTGTGAAACGCTCTCACACCGTCGACCTCGTACTCCTGCTCTCCGCCGCGGCAACTCTCGAAAGCTGCAGCCATCAGCAGTGCGTCAATGAACACGGCATCATAGTCGATGACAGATACTGCCAAAGCTCCAATGTTCCAGGTCCGCACGGCTATCGTTTTTATAACAGCGGCTGGTTCGGCGGCCGCGTGCCGATGGGTGGCAGTATCAGCGACTCGGCGGGCACAACCCGTGGCGTTTTCGGCAGTGCGGGCGAAAGCGCTGCGCACGGTGGTGGAGGCGAAAGCGGAGGCGAATGAAACGGCTGAAGATCACACCGCGCCGCAACTGGCAGGCCGCAGTCGAAAATCTCGGCCTCGCATTCCACACGCCCAGAGGGCAGCCTTACTGGGACGAGTCCGTTTGCTACCAGTTCACCGGCCGCGAAGTCGACGAACTCGAAGCCGCGACGGAAGAACTGCAAGGCCTCTGTCTCGCAGCCGGCCAGTTCATCATCGACAATGACCGTTTCGCCGACTTCAACATCCCCGAGGCCGCGCGCCCGCTGATACGCGACGCGTGGGAGAAAGAACCGCCCTCCATCTACGGCCGCTTCGATCTGATGTATAACGGCAGCGCCCCGCCGAAGCTGCTCGAACACAACGCGAATACGCCGACGTCGTTGCTGGAAGCCGCGGTCATCCAGTGGTACTGGCATCAGGATGTGAATCCGCATTCCGATCAGTTCAACTCGATCCACGAGAAACTCATCGCGCAATGGAAAGAGATCCGGCCATATTTGAACGGCTCTCTCCACTTCACCGCGATGGAAGACGCCGAAGACCTGACCACGATTAGTTATCTGCGTGACACCGCCGAACAGGGCGGCATCCGCACCAGCGCTATCGCGATTTCTGACATCGGCTGGAACGAACGCGACCGCGAGTTCCGCGACCTCAATGAAAACACGATCGCCAACATCTTCTCGCTCTATCCCTGGGAGTGGCTGCTCAAAGACTTCCCCGGCCCGCTGGTCGAAGCGGTTCCGAAGATGATCTGGATCGAACCCATCTGGAAAATGATGTGGTCCAACAAAGCTCTGCTCGCCATTCTGTGGGAGATGTTTCCGGGCCATCCGAATCTGCTCGAAGCCCATCTGGACAGCCCGCGCTCGATGACCGAGTTCGTGAAGAAGCCATTACTGTCTCGTGAAGGGGCGAACATCACGCTGCATACCCGCGCGGGCGAGCAGTCAACTGATGGCCCATATCGAGAGGAAGCGCACGTTTACCAGGCCCTCGCACCCGTCGCATCCTTTGACGGGATGCAGCCTGTGCTGGGAAGCTGGTATGTAACTGATCAGGGCGCGGCGGGAATCGGGATTCGCGAATCGGACGGCCCCATCACCGATAACCTCAGCCGCTTTGTCCCGCACTATTTCGAGTGAAGGTGGAGCAGCCTTGAGCCTGGAGTAAAGAGAGAATGCAGAAACGAAAACTGGGAACGACCGGAATTGAAGTGCCCACCTTAATGCTGGGCGGCAACGTATTTGGCTGGACCGTTGATGAAACCGCGTCCTTCCGGCTGCTGGATGCCGCGTTCGACGCGGGTCTGAACTTCATCGATACCGCGGACGTTTACTCGCGCTGGATTCCCGGCCACGTCGGCGGCGAGTCCGAAACCATTCTCGGCAAGTGGTTCGCGCGCAGCGGCCGTCGTGAGAAGGTCATCATTGCGACGAAGGTTGGCATGGACATGGGCGACGGTAAGCAGGGCCTCGCGCCCCACTACATTGCCCGGGCCGTGGAGGATTCTTTGCGCCGGCTGCAGACAGACCGCATTGATCTCTATCAGTCGCACAAAGACGACGATAAGACGCCTCTCGAAGAAACGCTCGCGGCGTACGACAAGCTTGTGAAGGAGGGCAAAGTTCGGTATATCGGGGCTTCAAATTACACTGGCGCCCGGCTGCGTGAAGCGCTCGCGATCAGCAAAGCGAAGGGTTATCCCAAATACGAAACGCTGCAGCCGCACTACAACCTGGTCGAGCGTGAAGGCTATGAAAAGGATCTCGCGCCTGTCGTGGCCGAATCGGGCATCGGCGTCATCCCTTACTTCTCGCTGGCTGGCGGCTTCCTCACGGGCAAGTACCGCAGCGAGGCCGATGTGCAGGGCAAAGCCCGCGCGGGCATCGCCGGGAAATACGTGAACGAGCGCGGACTTGCAGTCATCGCCGCTTTAGATTCCGTCGCGAAGCAGTACAACTCAACGCCTGCCAGCGTAGCCCTCGCGTGGCTGATCGCGCAGCCCGGAATCACCGCGCCCATCGCCAGTGCAACCAGTGAAAAACAATTGGCGGATCTGGTGGCGGCTACAGAATTGAAACTGGATAAGGCTGCGATTGCAACGCTGTCCGAGGCAAGCGCGCCAGTAGCTGTCTAGCAGGTTTTCCTTCTTGTCGTTTCTGGCAGAATATTTTTCGCGAGATGCGTTTGCTCCAATGTTCATAGGCTTTTGGAGGGGCTTGTTGACAGCTCCCAACTTTCGCGAATGTGACCGAGCCGCGACCCGGACATCCCCTTCAGGGGTGCCGGCTCGTGAGGGAGCGGACCTGGCATGGTGTCACGGAGCTTGTTTGGTTCCGGCTGCGCCGGGTGAGGGAGTGGTTGTGCAAGGCTGAACGAAACGACGGGGATGACTGTCTAAATATGTGAGAGAGGCGCCCGGGGGCGGTTTCTCTCTTCTTCCTTCACAATGCGGGGACGGAACCCGCTGTCTACGCGCTGAGCCGGACCTTCCTGCTGACGTTTGACAGCGTCGCTGAGCTGGCTTTCGAAGGGCAACTCGCGGGGTTCCGAACGAGGATCGGCGGGCCTTGCTTCGGTGCGCTCGCAGAGCTTTTCGACCGCTGAAATCAGGCGTTGCAGATTGGAATCCGCCTGGATCGCCCGCTCGCTCAGCGTTGTGATAATGCCGGCCTGATCGATCAAAGCTTTTTCGAGCGATGCCACTCGCTGCGAGATCTTCTCTTCGACCGTCTGTTCGAACGCCGCCAGTTTCTCGTCGACCATCTTGTGCAGGTCAGCCTGCATACGCTCGCGAATGCTGGAGAGCTGTGGCAGGATCATCGATTCCAGCATTGCAGGAACCTCCAGCGCGATTTCCCGGAAGCGCTTCCTGATCAGCGCAGACTCTTCGGCGACGCGCTGCCGGGTATCGTCGAGTTGTGTCTGCAGGGCTTCGATATCTCTGGCCTGCAGGCGAACCCGCATCTCCAGTTCGCCGGCTCCCGGGCGTGCATCGACGCCCTTCATGCGGGCTTCAATGCTCTCCAGCCGGTCGAGCAGCGGCTCAAGTTTCAGAATGTCATCGGGATAGGAGCTCATAGGCTTCGCCGGGGGTGTTTTGAGTATAAGTATAAGTGATGATTTGTTCGATCATGCGCAGTGTTTCGACAACTCGCGGGCCGGGCCGGTTGAAGTACTGATTTCCGTCGGCGAGGAACACGCGACCCTCGCGAACCGCCTTCAGCGAATCGAAGCCGGGGCGGCTGGTGAGCCAGTGCGTCTCGGCGCGCGTGCGTGCCAGATCGAAGCCGCAGGGCGCCACGATAATGATGTCGGGGTCCTTCGACTGCAGGTCTTCCCATGTAATCCACGGCGAGTGGACGCCGGGCTTGCCGAAGACGTCAATACCGCCGGCGAGGTCGATGAGTTCCGGAGTCCAGTTGCCCGCTGCCATCAAAGGTTCGAGCCATTCAATGCACGCGATCGTCGGCCGTTTGTCGCGCAGGACCGGCGGCATGCGGCTCTGGTGTTGGACGATGAGAGGCTCGGCGGGAACACCGGCTGCTTCACCGACGCGGCGAAAGTCGTCCCAGATGTCAGCGAGAGAACACGGATTCAGCGCGACGATCCGCGGCGCACTCGCGAGCCTCGATGCGATCGACTTCTCGACATCGCGAAGGCTGACCGCGCAGACCTCGCACTGGACCTGCGTCAGGATGTGTGTCGGCTGCAGGCGCTCCAGCACGTCGTCGAAGACTTCGTAAATAGAAAGGGCGTTGCGGGCGGAGTTCCTGACCTGTTCATCGATGGCACGGCTGTCAGCATCAACGTCAATCAGTGGCTTGGTGCACGCGGGCAGGGCACGAACGGATGCGGGGTAATCGCACTCGTGCGAACGGCCGACCAGCAAATCGATGGCTCCCAGAGCGTCGACCATTTCGGTCGCGCTCGCGAGCAGGGAAACGATCGCCCTTCTAGGCGGCGACGGGTGCATTGGCCGAGGCAGTGCGACGGCTGAGCAGCGCGTAGAGGCCGAAGATGGCGCCGGAATAAAGCAAGTCGCCTGCGAGGGTGCGGCCCCAGAACGGCAGCGCTTCGATATAGCAGGTGACCAGGCCGCCGAGGTTCGCGGCGTAGAGCGGGTGGTGGCTCATGATGCCGCCGCCCCAGACCGCAAGGTTCGTCAGCACGAAGAACTGCAGGCTGCAGAGGAACGCCGCGCCGCCGACGCGTACGGGTGTGACGGTACGCAGCATGCGGCGTCCGATCCAGACGCTGATCATGAACGACGCGTAGATCACCGGAGAGATGCGAGTGTAACCGCCGACGAAAGGATCGGTCGCGATCATGACCGCGAGTGGCAGCAGGTAAGCCCAAAGTCCGGCGACGCGCGATCCCGCAAAAAGGCAGGAGCCCCCGAGCGGTGTCACGTTCGGCGCGTGCGGGACCAGACGGCCGAGAGCGCTGAGCAGCGTGAGTCCAAGAGTGAGCGGACGCGATTGTCTCTGGTTTTGCATTGGATCTGTTCTCCTATGTTAACGCCTGCGAAGAGGCCTGGTTCGGTTCCCAGAGTATTTCGGGAACTTCCTGCCGGTGGCTGGCCCAGCGGCTCCAGACAAACAGAGCGTCGCTCAGCCGGTTCAGGTACTTCAGTATTGCTGCGTCGATTGCCGTGGCAGCCGCGAGCGAGACGCAGATGCGTTCCGCACGGCGGCAGACCGTGCGGCAAATGTGCAGCTCCGCGTTGAGGCGCGAACCGCCCGGCAGCACGAAACTACGCAATGGCGGGAGTTCCGCGTTCATGCGGTCGATCTCGCGTTCGAGTTGTTCGCTTTCGGCGTCCGTAATGCGCGCCTGCTTCGGGTGAACGTCTTCCGGCATCGTCGCGAGGATCGAGCCGAGATTGAACAGTTCATGTTGCACGCGCTTCAGGATTCCGTCGAGAGGCGTCAGATCGCGGGCGGATTCGCGGGCCAGGCCGATGAAGCTGTTCAACTCATCCACCGTGCCGTAGGCCTCGATGCGCAGGTCGTTCTTGGGCAGGCGCTGGCCGCCGGCGAGAGCGGTTTGGCCGCTGTCGCCCTGACGCGTGTAGACACGGTTGATGGCGAGCCTGGGCTGGTCGAAGTTATCGGGCACGGGCGAGACTCCATTTCACCCCCGCCACGAAGTTCAGCAGCGGAGCGGGAAAGCCGTAGATCTCTTCATAGCGGCGGTCGAGAGCGTTGCGCAGATTCACGTAAGCAGTGAGGTTGCTGCGCAGGCGATAGTTCAGGTTGATACCGACATTGAAGTAACCAGGGTTCCAGTATTCGCCGGCCGAAGCGCCGTAGGTGGGTTCCACATCGAGCGACCGGCCGCGGGCGTAACCGCTGATATTCGCGTCGATCTTGCCGTAATGGACTGTCGCGAGCAAGCCGCCAGACTGCTTCGGACGCCGCTGCAGCGGTTGGCCGAGATAGAAGTCCTGCTGGACCAGGCTGGAGCTTCCGTTCAGCGAGAGGACTTCGCTTTCGAGCCAGGTGTAGTTCGCCGAAAGCAGAATCCATGTCAACGGTCTGAAATGCGCACTGACTTCCGCGCCTTTCGCCAGCGCGTTCGCGACGTTACCGGTCTGGTACTGCGAGATCACCGCAAGGTTGCCGCCGAGAATGACGATCAGGTCCTTGTAACGATTGCGGAAATACGTGGCGTCGACGGAAGCCCGGCCGCTCAGGAATTGTTCCTCGATGCCCACGTCATAGCTTTCGGTGCGCTCCGGTTTCAGTGCGGGGTTGTTAGTGAACGCAAGATCGCCGCCGCCGGGCGGGCGTATGCCGGTCCCGTAGGACGCATGCAGGCGAACTCCGTCCGGCAGCAGATAGACGCCCGAGACTTTCGGGTTCAGCTTGGTGTAGGTACGGCTGGGGAAGTTCGGGCGGTCGTTATAACCGACGGTGTCGGCAGGAACATCGGGCTGCTGATAGATCTCTTCGCGCAGGCCGGCATTCAGAAAAAGCTTATTGAAGAGTGAGAAATGGTTGTCAAGATAGATACCTTCGTTGTCGCGCCGCAGCGGAAACTCACGCTTGCTGTTGTCGGTCACGTAGGTGTTCTTCATCTCTTCGCGGTCGAAAACAAAGCCGCCCGCCAGCGTCCAGAAAGAGAGAACGCGCCAGGTTTCGCGGGCTTCACTGTAGCCGCGAATGTCTTTATTAAAGCTGTTTTCCCAGGGGCTGGCGTAAAAGCTGTTGTTGAGGAAGAAGCCGCCGGTGATGTCCTGGCGGAAATGGTCGGTGATGTCCCACTGGTAATGAAAACCGTAGGTGGAGGTGTTGTTCTTCTCGCGGCTGACCAGGTCGAGGCCGGTGTAGAGGCCTTGTGGATTGGAGCCGTATGCGCCTGGTTCGCCGAGTTCATTCGAACTGAATTCGCCGAATGCAAACAAACTTTGCGTTCGCCAGCGATGCTCCGCCGAAAGGAAGATATTGTCGTTGCGGTAATCCGCGTTCTTCACGGGGCCGTTCGCAAGGAGGCTGGACAGTGAGCCAGCCACGCCCCAGCCGTGCATGAGGTCCGAGCCGCTGACGGCGAAGCGATTCTCGTCATGTGTCCCGCCTTCGGCCACGATGTCGAGAGCGGGTCCGTTCTCCGGGGAGCGCGTAACGAAGTTCACCACGCTGCCGATCGCGTAGGAACCGTAGATGGCAGACTGCGGGCCGCGGGCAACGTCGATTTCAGAGATGAAATCGGAAGGGATCTGCGAAAAATCAAAAAGGCCGCCGTAGTAGAAGCTGTTGATCGGGATGCCATTCAGCGTGACGAGGTTGTATTTCGAATCGCCGCCGCGCACGAAGAGATCGGTGACGGAGCCGCGTGCGCCGTTCTGCGAAAAGAGCATGCCTGGCAGTTCACGCATGAGGTCGACAACCTGGGCTTCGTTACGGTCGCGAATCTCCTGGCTGGTGATAATGCTGACGCTCGTGCCCTGTTGGCTGGCGGGAACGTCGATCGCGGAGCCGGTGACGCGGATGGAGTCCGTCTGCGGCGCGATGGATAACTGAATGCTGGAGGCCCCGGCTGCCACGGTGACGGTTCGAAAACCGGCGGCCGTGATGCGGAGCTGATAGCTCATGAAGAGTGGAGAGACGTTGAAGTCGAAGTTTCCCTGGTCGTCGGTTATCTGTTGTACGATAACCCCCACATCGTTGAAGGCGGCTACTTCTGCGCCGGCAATGGGAGCGCCGGCAGGGTCAAAAACATGGCCTTGTATTTCCGCAGCCGAGAGCAGCGAGGGAGTTGAGAAGAAGGCGAGTGACGTGGCAAAAGCCATCTCAGCCATCATCACCACCGGCGTGAATGGTGTCTGGAGTTTCATATCGGGCAGCCCTGAGCTGCCGTCCTTTCCGCATTCGGCTTTGGTTCTGAACCTCCGGGTTCATGGAGTTTCGGAATCACGCGGGCCGGTCTCCTGACTTGCGCGTCAACGGAAGCCGCTCGCCTTCCCATCCCTGTGGGGGACAGTGGCAAATGAACGGTTCCTCGGCGCTTACAGTGGCGGGGCCGTGCTGGATTCACACCAGCTTCCCATTACAACGCCTGCGTGCAGCTGAAGCAATCTCAGCTTAACAGACAGGCCTCAATGCGATTATGGCGAGCTAGCTGAGACCCCAAATAAATGTGCGTCTGCGTACAATAATTACTAGTACTTTGGTAACACACGTGCAACAATTGCGACCCATGCGTGAAAAGCAGACCATTTTAGTGGTGGACGATGAGCCCGAGATCCGAAAACTTGTCACGGCGATGCTTACCAGGGCTGGCTACCGGGTTTTCAGCGCAGATACCGGGGAAAACGCCATCCGCCTGTTCAAGAGCAACCCGGAGACGGAGCTTTTGCTGACCGATGTTGTAGCGCCAGGAATGAGCGGCCCCATGATCGCGGAGCAGATCTCGGCGCTGAACCCGCGGATCAAGGTTCTATTCATGTCGGGTTACGACAGCACACAGGTGGTGCAGAAGTACGTTGTGGAAAGAGGCTATTCGCTGCTGGTCAAGCCTTTCACGATGGAACAGCTGGAGAGCAGGGTTCGAAACGTCCTGGCAAAAACTGCCGCGCCCTGAGCTAAGCTGAGAGCAGGGCAGCGCGTTTTTTACACACTCTTCGCCCGCCATGCCGGTCTCCCGCTTGTTTCGAATTATTGCCGCGGCAATTCCCGCTCTCATTCTTTTCGGCTGCAATTCGAAACCGGAACAGGAGACTACTATCGGGCACGCCTACGCGGGGCCGGCCGCGCTCAATCTTCACCAGGATATCGATTCGAAATCCCCCACGATCGCGATCGTGCATCATGGCGACAAGCTGGACATCGTAGGCCAGCGGCGGCGCTGGTACAAGGTGCGGACCGAAAAGGGCATCGAAGGATGGACCAGCGACCGGGAACTTATGGATCCCGGACAGATGAAGCGGCTGAAGGCGCTTGCCAGTGAGACTGCGGATATGCCTTCCCAAGGCGTGGCGACAACGTTCAGTATGCTGAATGTGCATACCGAACCTTCCAGACAATCCGCCAGCTTCATCCAGATCAAAGAGCACGAGAAGGTGGATGTGATCGCGCACAAGGTGGTGCAGCGCTCAGCGGCGCCGCCAAAGCGCGTGCTGGTGCAGGAGAGGCCGAAGATCGAGAAGAAGAAGGCGTCTGAAAAACCTTCCAAAACGCCTCTGCCGCCTCCCCCACCCGCGCCCGAGCCACCCCCGGACCTGCTGGAACTCTCGAAAATGGGTGCGCCGCCGCCGGATACGACTCCGACACCCGCCGGTCCGGTGGACGACTGGACGCTCATCCGCACCGAAAACGGCCAGAGCGGATGGGTGCTGACGAGCGCTCTCTATCTGGCCATTCCGGACGAGGTGGCGCAATACGCCGAGGGCCATCGCATTACGTCATATTTCTCGCTGGGAAAGATCGCCGACGGCGCCGAGCAAAAAGATATCTGGCTGTGGACCACGTCGGGCACGCTGGGCGAGGATCACGACTTCGATGGTTACCGGGTTTTCGTCTGGAGCCTGCGGCATCACAGGTACGAAACCGCTTACATCCAGCGGCGCGAACGAGGCTTCTTCCCGGTGCTTGCAAAGACAGGGGAGTTCTCGGTATGCCTTGAACGGGACGACGGCTCGCGGGTACGCAAGCAGTACGTCATGATGGGCAACGCGGTGCGTACGGCGGGCGATAAGCCCTGTGAGAAGACGGCTGAGCAGGCGGTGGAACCGCAGGCGCTGGTAACTGCCGAGGCAGCACGGACGGCCGCGGCAAAGAAGGGTTTGGCAGATCGCGTGACGGAGAAGTTCAAAGGACTGTTCGGCAAATAAGGGTCTGTTCGGTAAATAAGGGTCTGTTCGGTAAATAAGGAGACAGGACTGAATGGGAAAGTTTCTGCTTGGGTTGCTGACGGGCGCCGTCGTGATGGTGCTGAGTCTGGTGATCGGCGCGTTCGCGATAGCCTCGATGCGCTCGAAGCCGGCGGCGATCGCGGACGGTTCCACGCTGATCCTTAGGCTGGACGGTGATGCGCCGGAAAGGCCGCCGGTCGATATATCCATTCCGTTCATTCAGCAGCGGACGCCTATTACCGTCGAAAATATCTGGAGCATGCTGCGCCACGCGGCGGCCGATTCCCGGATTAAAGCCGTCGTCTTCGAACCAGCGGGGTCGAGCATCGGGTGGGCGAAGATGCAGGAGATTCACGCCGATCTGGAGCAGTTCCGGAAATCCGGCAAACCGCTCATCGCTTATCTCAAGGCGCCGAACAGCCGGGATTATTACATGGCTTCGGCGTGCTCGAAAATCTATATGTCGCCGGTGGATGTCCTCGATCTGAAGGGCATCGCGTTCGAGATGATGTACTTCAAAAACACGTTGGACAAGCTGGGCGTTCACGTGGATGTGGAGCACGCCGGAAAGTACAAAGACTACGGCGACATGTTCACGAAGACGTCGATGAGTCCGGAGACAAACGAGGTGATGTCGAGTCTGGCGGACGACATTTACGCCGACCTGGTCAATACGATTGCGAAGGGCCGGAACCAAAAACCCGACGCGGTGCGCGCACTGATCGACAACGGGCCGTTTCTGGCGAAACAGGCTAAAGCGGGTGGGCTGGTGGACGAACTCCGCTATGAAGACCAGGCGTTCGGGGAACTCAGGAATACACTTCAGGGGGGCGAGTTGAAGAAGGTTTCCGAGCACGAGTACGCGGGCGTGCCGGACAGCGACGTGCCGGGTACCGGAGGCAGCGACCGTATCGCGTTCGTAGTGGCGCAAGGGACGATCACGCGCGGCAATCCGGAAGCCGCAGACAATAGCACGGGTCTGCAATCGGAAGCCTTCGACAAGATGCTGAACCGGGTGGCGAACGACAAAAACATCAAGGGTGTGATCGTGCGCATTGACTCCCCGGGCGGGGAGGTTACGGCTTCGGACGATATGTGGCGAGCGATGAACGAACTGCACCGCAAGAAGCCGGTGGTGATTTCTATGTCGGACGACGCGGCGTCTGGTGGCTATTACATGGCCATGTCGGGCGACACGCTGCTGGCCTATCCGGGGACGATCACCGGTTCGATCGGGGTCGTGTTCGGCAAGCCGAATCTCCACGGGCTTTACGACAAGGTGGGAGTCACGAAAGACTATGTGAGCCGCGGGCGTTTCGCGCGGATCGAGTCGGATTACGAGTCGCTGACGGAGCCGGAGCGGCAGAAACTGCGTGAGGGGGTGGATGCGGATTACGAAGACTTCCTCGGGAGAGTGGCCACCGCGAGGAAGAAGCCGGTTTCGGCGATCGAGCCGCTTGCACAGGGACGGGTATGGCTGGGCGATCAGGCGAAAGCGAGCGGGCTGGTGGATGAACTTGGGGGCATGGACCGGGCGGTCGAACTGGTCAAGATGAAAGCGGGGATCCCCGCCGGGAACAAGGTCACCCTCGTGACCTATCCGGCGAAGAAGAGCCTGCTGGAACTGGTGCTGCAGTCCAATTCGGACAGCAGCGAAGCGGACGCGATGCTGTCGGGCGTCGGGCTGGGTCCGCTGCGGACGGCCTGGCATGACGCGAGTCTGCGGGTATGGATGCGCGGCGGAATGCTGCGAATGATGCCCTTCTCGATTCAGATCAAATAACGTTTTTGCCAAATCAGTAACGGTTTTTTCCAAAGTTACAGTTTCTGCTATTGCCTCCGCAGGGGGGCTTGCGGCATATTGAAATCAGACGTTCCGAACCCGATGTAAACCGCAAGAGAGAATGGGTTTCCGCTGCTCCGGCATTTAATGGCCAGGGCCTCGCGTTCGGTCGTTGGCTTTATGCCAGACGCAAAGAATCAACCGGTGCGAGACGATGGCGGACAACTTCTTCTACTTCACGGATCTTCTGGGCCTGCCGGTCTACGACCTGAAGCAGAGGCGTATCGGCCGGGTTCGCGACGCGGCGATCGTTCCCCTCATTCATCCCGCAAGGATTGACCGCTACCTGGTAGGCGCGGGTTCGTCCTGGCTTTCCGTCCGTTACGACCAGATTGCAACCATCTCGCTGGATGGCATCCAGCTCAGCAACGAAAAACTCTATCCCTACCACTCGGACGAGTACATGCTGCGGATTAAGCGCGATTTGCTCGACCAGCAGATTATCGACGTCAACGGCCGGAAGGTGGTGCGGGTGACCGATGTCAGTCTGGATGTAAATCATGCGGAGCGGGATTCGCTGATAATCCTCGAGGTGGATGTGGGGATTCGCAGTATCCTTCGGCGCCTGCTCCAGGGGCTGGTGCCGCCGAAGTGGGTGCGGCTGCTGCAACAGCCGATCTCGCCGAATTCCATTCGCTGGGAATTCTGCAATATCGTTGAGGCAGATCCGCTGCGGCGGCTGCGGCTGAATATTTCGAACGACAAACTGGAGCGGCTGCATCCGGCCGATCTGGCGGACATTGTGGAAGAGCTGGGTCCGGCGGAACGGGAAGCCATTTTCGAGACGATGGACAGCGAAGTGGCGGCCGAAGCCTTGTCGGAGATCGATCCGAAGATGCAGGCGAGCATTCTGGAGGCGCTGGAGCCCGAGGTGGCGGCGGATATCGTCGAGGAGATGTCGCCGGATGAGGCGGCGCATGCGCTGTCGGAACTGGAAGAAGATACGACGGCGGAGATTCTGGATGAGATGGAAACCGAGCCGCTGTCGGATGTGAAAGAACTGCTGGAATACGACGAAGGCACGGCGGGCGGCATGATGAACACCGAGGCGATCGTTTTGCCGGAGGATATTGCGTTATCGGCGGCGATGTTGAGTCTGCGGCAGCATGAAGATCTGCTCGAGAATACGCATGTGTTGTTTCTGGCGGATCCGGGAGGAAAGATCACTGCGGCCGTGCCGCTCGCGAGATTGTTCCTGGCGGATGGGTCCACGCGCCTGCGGGAACTGGCTACGGATCCGCTGATTTCGACTACGGTGGAGGAGAAGCAGAACCGGGTGACCGAGTTGTTCGATAAGTACAACCTGCTGGCGATGCCGGTGGTGGCTGAAGACGGGTCGCTGGCGGGCGTGATCACGGCGGACGACGTGATTTCCGTGCTGAGGCAGAGATAGGGCTTGATGCAGGATGAAGCGGAGTTCAGGAACCGGTCGGATGAGGCACTGACGGCGTTACAGCGGGCGCTCGAAAAGGCTTCCGACAGCCATGATTTCGAGGTGGACCGGAATCAGGGCGCGCTGACGATTGAGTTCGAGGATCCGCCTGCGAAGTTTGTGGTCAGTCCGAATGCGCCGGTGCGGCAGATCTGGGTTTCGGCGCGGGTGCAGAGTTTCAAACTGGATTGGAATCCGGCGGCTGCGGCTTATGTGCTGCCGGATGGGAGAACGCTGAGCCATTTGATTGGCGATGTGGTGAGCGCGCAGTTGGGGGAAGCTGTCGCACTGGACAAGTAACGTTGCAGGCGCAAGCGCCTACCCTACCTAAGCTTGGGGCCTAAGCGGCGGATTCGTTGCCGAATTCGATGGCCAGGCTTTCGACCGGCTTCTTTGCGGGAGCTTCGTGCGCCGCGAGCGATCGCTGTAGCTGGCAGAGCTGGGTGGTGAAGGTTTGGTTGTCCACCAGCATACCGGCTCCCCATTGGGAGGCAGCCTCGCTCACTGGCTCCGCTGGCGGGGAGGAAAGCCATTTCCAAATCTCCTGCAGGCGCATCTTCGTCATGCTTAACTAATCGGCCAAATCGGCCAGACCTTTATAGCTGGACGGGAAAAATATGCGGCGCATACACTGGATTCGTGGCTTTTCGCGGCGTTGATTACCTCTTAATAGACTCCCAATTCTCCGGACAGGAGCTGATGGTCCGGCAGACGGCGCGCCGGTTCGTGGATGAGCGGGCGCTGCCGTTAATGCGGGACTGCTTCCGCGACGGGCGTTTTCCACGCGAACTCGTGCCGGAAATGGCGGCGCTGGGCTTTCTGGGAGCGAATCTGGAAGGCTACGGATGCGCCGGCATGAACAACGTGGAATACGGCCTGGTCATGCAGGAGGTCGAGCGCGGCGATTCGGGACTGCGCAGCTTCGTCTCCGTACAAGGCGCTCTGGTGATGTATCCGATTCTGGAATACGGGTCGGAGGAGCAGAAATCGCACTGGCTGCCCAGGCTGCAGGCCGGGGACGCGATCGGGTGCTTCGGGCTGACGGAGCCCGGGTTCGGGTCGAATCCTTCGGGGATGCTGACGAAGGCGGTGCGGAACGGGTCCGTGTGGGTGCTCAACGGCGAGAAGACGTGGATCACGAACGGCTCGATCGCGGACGTCGCCGTGGTCTGGGCGCGGACTGAAGAAGGCATACGCGGGTTTCTGGTGGAGCGCGGCATGAAGGGGTTTTCGACATCGGACATCCACGGGAAGTGGTCGATGCGGGCGTCGGTGACGTCGAGCCTGGCGTTTAGTGATTGCGAGGTCCCGGATTCCGCGATGCTGCCGGGCGCGAAAGGGCTGAAGGGGCCGCTGGCGTGTCTGTCGCAGGCGCGGCACGGGATTGGCTGGGGCGTGCTCGGCGCGGCAATGGACTGCTACGAGACGGCGCGCGCCTACACGGTGATGCGCAAACAGTTCGACGACCGTCCGCTGGCCAGCCATCAGATGGTGCAGGAAAAACTGGCCTGGATGATTACCGAGATTACGAAGGGGCAATTGCTGGCGCTGCAGTGCGGGCGGCTGAAAGACGCTGGCAAACTGGAGCCGGCGCACATCTCGATGCTGAAGCGGAACAATGCGGCGATGGCGCTGGAGTGCGCGCGCCTCAGCCGCGATCTGCTGGGGGCTAACGGGATCACGGATGAGTATCCTATAATGCGACATCTGTGCAATCTGGAAACCGTAAAAACGTATGAAGGCACCGACCACATCCACGCACTTGTCATTGGAGAACGTGTCACCGGTGTCGCAGCCTACCGATAGCCCCGCGCTTATGCCTGGCAAACCCAGGGTACCGGCGCTGCTGTTTGCGGCGACCATTCTGCTGAGTGCGTTCCTGTTGTTCCAGGTGCAGCCGCTGATCGCAAAACTGATTCTGCCGTGGTTCGGCGGGTCGGCCGCGGTGTGGACGAGTTGCATGCTGTTCTTCCAGATGGCGCTGCTGGGCGGCTATGCGTACGCGCACTGGGTGAACGGGCAGGAAGGCCGGAAACAGACGTGGATTCATCTGACGCTGCTGGCGTTAAGCTTTTTTTCGCTGCCGATTCTGCCCAATCCGTGGTGGAAGCCGAATGGCGTGGAAGATCCGCTGGTGCGGATTCTGGGGTTGCTCGCTGCGACGGTGGGGCTGCCGTATTTTCTGCTGGCTTCGACCAGTCCGCTGTTGCAGTCGTGGTATTCGCGATCGAATGGCGGGGCGATGCCCTACCGCTTCTTCGCGCTGTCGAACGCCGGTTCGATGCTGGGGCTGCTGACGTATCCGATCCTGATTGAGCCTTATCTGACGAGCGGGCAGCAGGCATGGATGTGGTCGACCTCGTATGCGGCATTTGTGCTGGTGTGTGCGGTGGTGGCGTGGCGTTCGCGCGATTCACATGCTGCTGCGGCGGTGTCTGATGCTGCGCCGGCGGTTGCGCCGTCCATGTCCGAACGGTTTGTGTGGATGGGGCTGGCCGCGTGCGCTTCGGCGTTATTGCTGGCGGTGACCAATCACCTGACGCAGAATATAGCGGCGATTCCTTTCCTGTGGGTGCTGCCGCTGAGTTTGTACCTGCTGAGTTTCATTCTTTGCTTCGACAGCGACAAGTGGTACTGGCGATGGCTGTTCATCCGGCTGGGCGCGATTGCCGTACCCGCGATGGCGTACGCGATTTCGACGGAAAGCGACATTGGAAATCTGAAGCTGGCGCTGGGCTTCTTCTGCACGGCGCTGTTTGTGCTGTTCATGGTTTGCCACGGCGAATTGGCGATGCGGCGGCCAGCTCCGAAGTATCTGACGTCTTTCTATTTGATGGTGTCGGTGGGCGGCGCGATCGGAGGGTTGCTGATCGGTTTCGCAGCGCCGTATTTCCTGAATGGCCTGTACGATCTGCCGATCGTGGTTTCGCTGACGGCGTTCATGCTCGTGTATCTGCTCTGGCGCGAGAAAGGCAAGGCGTCGAGCGAGGCGCTGGAGAAGACGTCGTTCCTGAACGAGTCGTACGACAGAGTGGTGATTCTGTCGCTGACGGGCGCATTAGGTCTCTATATAGCCGTGCGTATCGCGGCGTCAAAGGTCGGGCATCCGAAATTCCTGAGCGCATCCTTTCTGAACGCGCCTTATGATTCACCGGTCATGCTGGGGCTGGCGGGTTTGATCGCGGTCTATATTTTCTGGCGTGGGCGGGATGCGTTCGACGAAGGGTCGGCCAACGAAGGCTTCATCACGTTTGTGATTGCGGCGGGGCTGGCGATCGGGATCGCGGGATTTCTGGCGCGCGATACGTATAACTCGGTGAGCAATTCGCGCGTGCTGGCGCGGAATTTCTATGGCGCGCTGCGTGTGTATGACGAGCAGTCGACGGGCTCGATGGGGCCCGTGCGCACGCTGAGGCACGGCACGATCGATCACGGCGAAGAGTTCCTGATGCCGCAAAACGAGCGGTTCGCGACCACGTACTATGCGCGCGAATCGGGAATTGGCCTCGCGATTCAGAAACTGCAGATGAGCGGGCCGATTCACGTGGGCGTGATCGGGCTGGGGTCGGGCACGATTGCGACTTATGCGCGGCCGATCGATCATTACACTTTCTACGACATCAACCCGCTGGTGCTGCACATTGCGCGCACGGAGTTTCGTTTCCTGCGCAACTGCATGGCGAAGAACGAAGTGGTGCTGGGAGATGCGCGGCTGTCGCTGGAGCGCGGGTCTTCGCAGCAGTTCGACGTTCTGGCCGTTGATGCGTTTTCGGGCGATGCCATCCCGGTGCATCTGCTGACGCGGCAGGCGTTCGCGCTTTACTGGAAGCATCTGAAGCCGGATGGCGTGCTCGCCGTGCATGTTTCGAACAAGTATCTGAACCTGGGGCCGGTGGTTTCGCTGGGAGCGGCGGAAGATGGCAAGCAGGCGCAGATGATCAGCAGCGACGGTGTGGACGACAAAGAGATTGCGGCTTCCGACTGGGTGCTGGTGAGTTCTCGTCCGGGGTTCTTCGACCAGCCGGAGATCAAGACCGTGGGAGAGAAGATCCAGCCGATTCCGGGGTTGCGGATGTGGACGGACGATTACAGCAATCTGTATAAGATTCTGCGGTAGCGGCGCGGAACGGTTCCGCTTGCTTGCGAGCCGGCACCCCTAAACAGACTGCTGAACAACCCGCAAAACGCTTGCTTGCGCGCGCGGCTCAGAAAAAACAGCCGCTGATTCAAAATGACTCACAGAGCCGCGACGCCCGGAGATCCCCTTTAGGGGCCCCGGCTGCAAGGGAGCGGTTGCACAGTTAGTTTTCATCACCTTGCTAAAGGGATGTCCGGGTCGCGGCTCTGTTAAAGGCATTCAATCAGCTGGATTAAGCTGAAATGCCGAAGCGGGTCTTGAGTTCGCGGCGGCCGGACGGCGTAACGTCGAGAGCGCGGCTGTTCAGATCCTGAAGCACCCATCTTCGTTTCAGGGCGGTGTTTAATACCGCGGCTCCCAGCGCGCCGGCGAGGTGGGGCCTGCGCTCGCTCCAGTCGAGACATGCGTAGGCGAAGCGGCGGCGAGAGGGAGTAGCTTTGATTTCCCGCACATCGATGCCGAACGCCGCGAGCGCTTTCAGGCCTTCCGGAGTTTCGATGTAGGCGTCGCCATTGCGGGCTGGTTTCGATTTCAGCCAGCGCAGAGAAACGAAGGCATCGAGAAGCGCCACGCCGAGGGCGCCGGCCATGTGGTCGTAGCAGGTGCGCGCGGCACGCAACGGGACCGGAGTGGTGGGCACAAATTGCGTCGTGCCCGCAAGGACGCTGAGACCTTCGAGCGCCGTCGCGACTTTGCGGCTTTCCAGACTGTAATAACGATGCTTACCCTGTACGGCGACTTTGACGAGGCGTTCATCTTTCAGACGGTTGAGATGGACACTCGACGTGGAAGGGCTCACGCCGGCCGCGAGCGCGAGTTCCGTCGCGGTGCGCGCATGGCCGTCGAGTAAGGCGTAAAGCATGCGGGCACGGGCGGGTTCTCCGATTGCGGCGGCGATTCCGGACACGGCGTCGGAGTGGCTTGCTGCAGGCATACTTTGATGATAGACGAAGTGTCTCGGGCTGGCTTTCGGCATGCTGGGCGAATGACAATTACTTGCGTCATTCGGTATGAGATCGATCCATTTCAGAAAGAGGCTTTCCGGCAGTATGCGGAGAACTGGGGAGGAATTATTCCGCGATGCGGCGGGCATCTGGTGGGATATTTTCTGCCGTACGAGGGGACGAATAATATCGCGTGGGGACTGATTGCGTTCCCGAGCCTGGCCGCGTATGAAACTTATAAGGCGCGGCTGAAGGACGACCGGGAGGCGCGGCAGAATTTCGATATGGCGCAGCATATGCGGTTTATTCTGCGCGAGGAAAGGAATTTCGTCGAGGTCGTCGAGGGGACGTTCGAACTGCCGGCGAAGGCGGTGTGAAAGCAGCGGCGGAGAAAGATTCCCCGGGCTTACGCTTTGGGGTTATAGCGCGGCGGCGGAATGGGGAAAGCGGAACAGGAAACCTGGATAATCGCGCGTCGCTCACGCGATGACGCGGGTGGCCTGCGCGCTTGCCGTCACATTCATGCGTTCGTACTCCGCGTTGAATTCGCAGCCGAAGAGAGCGATGGCGGCCAGCACATACATCCAGAGCAGCAGCGCCATGCTGGTGCCGACGCTGCCGTAGAGCACGTTGTAGTTCGTGATGTTGCGGACGTACCAGCCGAAGACGATGGTCGCGAGCAACCAGAGGATCGTGGCGAGGATGGCCCCGGGCCAGACGCGGCTCCAGCGCTGTTTTCGGTAAGGCCCGTAAAAATAAAGGATCGCGCTCAGGCTGGAGGTGGCCGCGAAAGCCACCAGATAGCGCATCACTCGTGAGAGAAGTTCCCACCATGTTGCGAACGGGTTCAGGATGGGATCGACCTTGATCATGCGGAGGACGGCGCCTTCGATGGCTCCGCCGAACAGGATCAGCGAGGTCGCACCCAGCATCGGCAGGAGTGACAGCAGGGCCAGCATCATCCCGATCCAGGAGTGCGCCAGGATGGAGCGGTTGCGCGGTACGCGGTAAGCGGCGTTGAAGCCGTCGATCAGGCTCTTGATCACGCTGGAGCCGGCCCACAGCGACAGCACGACCGCGACGATCAGCAGGGACCGAGGCCGTTGTCCGCGAAAGTGGAATTGCTGCAGGACAACTTCTTCGGTGCCGGGCGGGAGAACAGTTGAGAGGAAAGACAGGATGTTGCGCTGGACGAAATCGGCGCGCATCTGGACGAGTACTGTCGCCGCCGTTGCGAGGACGGGAAAGAAAGAAAGCAGTGCCGAATAGGCCGCGCCTTTGGCGATGGTGAAAAGGCCGTCGTCAAACGATGCGAACAACGCCCGGCGCAGCAGAAGCAGCATTTGGCGTGTAGACACTGATCACAATGTTGTCACAGCATTTGCCGACGATCGCGCGCGCCAGGCTTTGAAGCCTTCGAGGAACATAGGGAGCAGCGAGATAAAGATCACACCCAGCACTACCTTCTCGAAATTCCTCCGCACAATGGCGACCTGGCCGAGCTGATAGCCGAGGGTCATCATGAAGGCGATCCAGAGGGAACCGCCGAGCAGACTGAACATCAGGAAGCGCGGATAAGGCATTTCCGCCACGCCCGAGATAAAGGGCGTGCAGGTCCGGACGATGGGAATGAAGCGCGCGTAGACGATAGCGCGGGCGCCGTATTTTTCGTAGAACATCTTCGTGCGTTGCAGATGATCCGGGTGGAAGAAGCGAGACCTGGGGCGGCTGAAAATACGCGGGCCGGATTGACGGCCGAGGAAGTAGCCGACGTTATCGCCGACGATGGCCGCGCACATCAGAACGGCTGCCAGAAGATAGAGGTTCACGCCCGCCGCGCCGCTGGCGAAGCCAACGGAAAAGAGCAGCGAATCGCCGGGCAAAAAGAAGCCGACCAGCAAGCCGGTCTCGGCAAAGATGATGCCGCACAGCCCCGCGATTCCGAGGGAACTGCTGAGCAGAGCGCGCGCGAGATCGAGAAGCCGTTCGGCGTTATAAAGCGACCTCAGGAAGTCGGCAATTGCATGCATGGTCGCGTGAAACGGTTCGTTAAATACGATTAACCGCGATTGCTGTACGTGTTCACGAGCCGCGTGATCACGTCCTGATGCACTTTGAGCTTGCCCTGATCCTGCAGCCGCTTCTTGAGGCCGTCTTCGAAAAGGGACGTGCGATCACGCGTTTTCTGCTGCCGCAGTTCGTCGCGGATGCTCGCGGTCTGAGCCGGGAGATCGTTCAGGTCGGCAGGTAACCTGGCGAGCACTTTGGCCACTACACGTCCGCCCGTTACTGAGACTGGTCCGAAAAGCGAGCCCACGGGCTTCGCGAAAGCTTCGGGGAGTGAACTGGCGGAGCCGACACTTTCGATCGCGCCCTGGCGGTTCACATCGGTGGAAGTCTTGACTTCGATGCCCATTTCTTTGGCGGCTTTTTGAAGATCGCCGCCCATGCTCTGAGCTTTTGCGGCGAGATCATTCGCCTTCCGGGCGAGAATTTGCTGAACCTTTTCCTGGCTTTCTTTATTGCGAACGTCAGTGCGGGCCTCTTCCAGAGTGGCCTGACGGGCGGGCTGGTAGTCGGTAACGGAAGCGAGCGCTACCTTGTTGCCGGGCAGTACGACCGGGCCTGCAGTAATTTCGCCTTTGCGCAAAGCCACTACAGCGTCGTTGAGTTCCTTCGACACGCCGATTTCCGGAATGGGATCGCCGTTCTGGAGATTGTCGGCATGAATGAGGTTGGCCCCAACCGCCTCGGCTGCTTTTTCGGGGTGCAGCGGGTCTTTATGTAATTCGGCGACGGCTTTGTCGGCGAGCTTCTGCATTTCGCCGGAACCGGCCTGCGTCCTCCAGGAATCGATGAGCTGGGCTTTGACCTCGTCGAGGGACTGCAAATGCGCCTGTTCGTGCTTTTCGACCTGCAGGATGTGATAGCCGTAGGTGGTTTTCACGAGGCCGCTGGTCTGGCCGGGCTGCAGTGAAAACGCCGCCTTTTCGAATTCGGGAACCGTCTGACCTTTGACGATGAAACCGAGCTCACCGCCCATGGCGGCCGAACCGGGGTCCTGCGAGTTGTCCTTCGCCAGTTTGGCAAAGTCGCCGCCTGTCTGAATCTGCTTCAGGAGACCTTCCGCTTTGGCCTTGGCGGCCGCATCGTTGGTGGCATCGGACTTGATCAGAATGTGCCGCACCTGTACGCGTTCCGGCGTTCTGAACTTATCCATCCCGGCGGTATACATCTTGTTCAGGTCGGCATCGCTCGGCGGCGGCACGCTTGCGTTCACCTTGGCGGGGTCGAGCAGAATGATCGCCAGGCTGCGCTTCTCCGGCGTCTGGAACATGGCCTTGTGCGCGTCGTAGTAAGCCTTGATTTCCGCGTCGGTCGGCTCGGCTTCGGCCTGATATTTAGCCGGGGAGAGGAGCGCGTACTCAATCCGAACCTTGTCATTCTTGCGATGGAACTCGTCGGCAATCTCACGCGGAGAAACGACCACGCCTTCGCTGACGATCTGGCGCAGGCGGCTGACAACGAGCTGGCGGGAAGTGTCGTCCTTCAGTTCGGCCATGGAGACGCCCTGCTGTTGAAGGAGGGCATTCAGAGTGGTGGTGTCCACCTTGCCATTTTTCACGATTTCGGCCGGAAGGCCGTCCATGATAGCGTTTTCGGTCTCATCGGACGAGGCCTTGAGGCCAAGCCGGTTGGCTTCGTAGGCCATGGCCCGGTCCGTAATCAGCTGCTGGACGATCTGAGGAACGTAGATCGCGAGAAGCTCGGGGGGCATCTGGCGACTCCGGGTCATATTCTGGATGACCTTGGACACCTGCTGCGAAGTGAGGGAATCCTTGCCGATCGATGCTACTACGGTCGTGTCGGCGTTGGGGTTACCTGTGTCCGTCCCGGAGGTCGGGATCAGGTACGTGACCATCGAAAGGGCTACAAGGCCGAGTAGAACGCTCAAAGTTATACGCACAGCCTTATCGCGGCTGCGAAACAAATCAAACATTGCCGGGGAGTCTCCTGCTGAAATCGAAACCTTTATTGTACCGCGACCCTGCGTCGAGACGAGTCTCGACGCGGCACGCAGAGTGCGTGCGCCACGTCACAGGTGGCACTCCGCATGGACGGCGCGGACAGCCTTGTCGAGACCGTCGCGCCGGACGACTATTGAGATAGTAAGTTCGCTCGAGCCCTGCGCGATCGCGATGATATTCACGTTTTCTCGGGAAATCGCAGTGAAGATCCGGCCGGCGACGCCGGAAAAACCGCGCATCCCCTCGCCCACCACGGCAAGCAGGCCGACGTCGCGGTCCACTTCGATGGCGCGAACGTAGCCGTGCGCAAATTCGAGCGCCAGCGCGGACTCGATCGCTTCCGTGGCGGCCTCGAGTTCTTCGTTACGCACCAGAAAACAGAAGCTTTGCCTGTAGCTGGAGCTTGAAATCGCCAGAACTTCCAGATTGGCGCGGTCGAGAGCGTCGAGAGCGCGCGCCATCACGTGGACGCCGCCGACGCCGGAACTGGCCGGCTCGAGCGAGACAAGCGCGACGTTTGCCATGGAAGTGACGGCTCTTGCGCCTGTGTTTCCAGCGCCCAGTTGGGGAACGATGCGGGTGCCTGGTTTGTCCGGAGAGAAGCTGTTTTTACTCCAGACAGGTATTTTCCGTTCAATCAGAGGGGCGAGGGTCCGCGGGTGAAGAACTTTCGCGCCCGCGTACGCCAGTTCGGCGGCTTCGCTGTAGGTGATTTCGGTGAGGATTTTCGCGTCGGGAACCAGCCGCGGATCGGCGGTCATGATGCCGTCGACGTCTGTCCAGATCCAGAGCTCTTCGGCTTTGAGGACGGCGGCGAGGATCGAGGCGGAAAAGTCCGAACCACCGCGGCCGAGGGTGGTGGGGCGGCCGTCCACTGTAGCGCCGTTGAAGCCGGTCACGATCGGGATCTTTCCGGCTTGCAGAAGGGGAAGAATGCGCTCACGGGCCTTTGTCTCGGTGGCCTCCATAAGCGGCGAAGCGTTATTGAAGACTGCGTCGGTTACGACGACCTCGACGGCGTTTACGGCTTCCGCGGGAATGCCGCGCGATTTCAGATGCTCAGACACAAGCAACGCTGAAAGACGTTCGCCGACGGCCACTGCCTCATCCACCGTGCGCGGTGGGCGATGGCCCAGCATCTGAATGCCGTTCACGATCCGCCGGAAGTCGGCCACGATTTCGTCGACTGCCGCAAGCACGCGGGGCTGTTCCGCTGCGGGGACAAGGCTGGCCAGGGCTTCCCTGTGGCGTGATTCGAGCAGTGCCAGATTGCGATCGAGACCTGCCTGATCGCCCGCTTCCGCGTGCCGCGTGGTGTCGAGCAGCAGGTCGGTGATCTTCGACATCGCTGAAACCACCGCGACCACGGGGCGGCTGGCAGCCTCGATGGCGATCAGCTCGCAGGCGGCTTTAATGCGCTCGGCGGACCCGACGCTGGTGCCGCCGAATTTCATGACGAGGAGACGGTTCATGGTTGACCAGGACGTCGACACGAGTGTCGACGCGGCACGCAGGAGTGCGTGCGCCACAATTTAGTGTTCTTTTCCATTGGAAATGCGCGCGCGGACCAACTTGAGGATCTCTTCCTCGACCTGTTCGGCGGTCATGCCGGTGGAATCCAGATAGACGGCGTCCGGCGCCTGCATCAGCGGAGATTCGGCGCGGTGCGTGTCGCGATCGTCGCGCTCCGCGATCTGCTGCGCGAGGCTTTCCGGCGGGACTTCCGGTTGTTCTCCGATACGCCGGCGTACACGCTCCAGTGGATTGGCGTCAAGAAAAATTTTGACTCTCGCGTCTGGAAAAACCACGGTGCCGATATCACGGCCTTCCATCACGACGTTGGCGCTGTCCGCCATTCTCTTTTGTTTGGCCACGAGGACGGCGCGTACGGCTCTGATGGCCGCGACCCGCGACGCCGCGACAGCCACCTCCGGCAGGCGAATCGCATGGCTCACATCCTCGTCATTCAGCCGGAGACCGCGCTGAGGCAGGAGTTCGATGTCGGCGGCCTTTGCGAGTTGTTCGACACGCAGTGTGTCGCCGGGGTCGATGTTTTCGCGGATAGCCCAAAGCGCCACCGCACGGTACATGGCGCCGCTGTCTATATAGACGTAGCCTAACCGATCGGCAAGCCGCCGGGCGATCGTACTTTTGCCCGCGCCCGCCGGGCCATCGATCGCGATCACGTGACCCATTTCAGACTGGTGGAGAGTCAGATTACGGCCCTAATCTGCCGCGGTGACAGAAGAACGCTGGGAATTCTGGTCAGTCCGTCGCCGTCCGGGCACGGAACGACCGATCCCTGTGTAGTCGAAGCCTGCACCCCGAGCACTCTCGGGGTTGAACAGATTCCGGCCGTCGATCAGCACGGCCTTGTTCATGCGCCGGGCGAGTTCCGGCAGATTCAGGTTGGCAAATTCCGGCCATTCCGTAACCAGCACAAGAGCGTCGGCGTGTTCCGCGGCAGAGAGGGCATCGTTGCAGTACACGACGCGCAGATCGGGATTTTGTTCGCGGCACACCGCCATCGCAACAGGATCGTAAGCGCGTACACGGACGCCCATCTGGATCAGCTTTTCGGCGATCTGGAGGCTGGGCGCATCGCGCATGTCATCCGTATTCGGCTTGAAAGCCAGGCCGAGCAGGGCAACCGTGCGGCCTTTCAGAATGAACAGCTTCTCCTGCAGCTTTTGGATCACCATGCCACGCTGCATGCGGTTGACGGCAAGCGAGGCTTCGAGAATGCGCGCCTGATAGCCATACTCGGCGGCGGTATGGAGCAGGGAACTGATGTCTTTGCCGAAGCAACTGCCGCCCCAGCCAATGCCGGCATTCAGGAAGCCGCGGCCGATTCGCCAGTCGAGGCCGATGCCTTTCATGACTTCGGTGACGTCCGCACCCACACGTTCGCAGATGTTGGACATTTCGTTGGCGAAACCGATCTTGAGCGCCAGAAACGCATTGGCCGAGTATTTGATCATTTCGGCACTGGTGATGCTGGTTTCAACCATCGGAACCGGTTCGTTTTCGGCCAGAAGTTTGGCGGGCCGCGGAGCGAAGGAGGGGTCCGCGAACGTCTGCGCCATCAGCGGCTGATAGAGCGCGCGCATCGTTTCCAGCGTCCTGGCATTATCCGCCCCGACAACGATCCGGTCCGGATACAAAGAATCGTGGATGGCGGAACCTTCCCGCAGGAACTCGGGGTTGCTGGCTACTCCGAAGTCAATGCCCTCCGCACCGGGGGTTGTGGATTCGACTATGCCTTCACGGATCAGCGTTTCGACCAGATTGCCCGAGCCGACCGGCACCGTGGACTTGTTTACCACTACGCGGAAGCGGCTGGGATCCATGGCGGCGCCGATGCCGCGCGCGGCGCTTTCGAGATAGGCCAGATTCGACTCGCCGGAGGGTAGCGGCGGCGTGCCGACGGCAATGAAAATCACGTCGCTCTCACGGACGGACGGCGCGAGGTCCGTCTGAAAATCTATGCCGCCCTGTTCGTTCGCAAGAGCTATCAGTTCTTCCAGGCCCGGCTCGTAAATCGGTGTCTGGCCGAGGCGAAGCTTATCGATCTTGCTCAGGTCCGTATCCACGCAGGTGACGCGGTGCCCGAGAAAAGCCAGGCACGCACCCGTGACAGTACCGACGTATCCCGTTCCGATGACAGTAACTCTCATATCAGTTTATGGCTCCCAGTTTACTTCAGGAATCTGTCTGAGCGAAATAATCCAGTACTGGAATCAGGTATATTTCAACTGGAAAAGTGATCGTAACCCAAAGGCGCTAAAGGCGTTGAGCCCAGCCAAACCGTTCCACCACCCTGTCCTGGCCGCACGATCCGCCCGATTCTGGTCAGTGGCAGCCCGTCGAATTGTGATGGTACTCTCGAACCGGCTGGAACCGTAAAGAGGAGTTCGTACTCCTCGCCACCGTGCAAAGCCTGTTCCGGGCTGGCGCCGGGGAAAAGCGGTGGAACCTCAATTTCGGCATCCACTCCGGAGGCCAGGCAGAGACGGCGCAGATCCAGCGAGATGCCGTCGCTCAGATCGATGGCGGAACTGGCGCGCAACTTTTCGCGCAGGAAGCGGCCAAGTTCGAGGCGCGGTTCCGGCTGCAGGTGCCGTTTGAAAGCTTTACCACCCTTTTTACGGAGGCCGAGCGCCGAGCCACCCAGCAGACCGGAAACGTAGATGTCATGGCCGGCACGCGCTCCGTCGCGCCGCAGGGCAGTCCCGCGCGGGACCGCTCCGCAAACCGTGACATCACAGGCCAGTTTTTCACCGTGAGACAGATCGCCGCCGGCGAGTACAGTGCCGGTTGCTGCCGCCAGTTGCAGGATCCCGTCGAAAAATCCGTCGACCCAGCGCTCGTTGGCCCACGCGGGGACGCAGAGCGAAATCAGGCAGAAGCGCGGCGAGCCGCCCATCGAAGCGATATCGCTGAGGCTTCGGACCAGAGCTTTTCGGCCGGCTACCGGCGCTTTGTGCGTCTCGCGCAGGAAATGTACGCCCTCGATGAACATGTCGGCAGTGAACAGAAGATCGTCGGCGGAACCGCGCGGGCGATAGATGGCGCAATCGTCGCCGATGCCGAGAATCACGGGAGATCCCGGGGGGATGGTTGCCAGTTTTCGAAGGCGGTCGGTAATGGTGCGTTCGTCGCGCAAACCGGAGTCTAACACCGTTGGAAAGTGCAGGCTGCGGGCGAGTTATTCGATCGGTTTCCCGGGTTGCGGCAGGCGTTCCGGGGTCTCCGCGGGCGGCGGCTGCTCCTCTTTGGCTGCACTGTAAACGTCGAGTGCCAAACTGATTCGGAGATCCGCCAGGCGGCGCAGGATGCTGAAACCGATAGTGTCCCCTCCGGACCGCGCGCTGGCGAACCAGGAAATATAATAGATAATTTGTCCCCCGCTGGCGCAGAATTCTTTCAGAAACTCCGCTCTTTTTTCCAGATCTTCAAGGTCCGATTTCAAAACGTCCAGCAATTGGGAGTCTTCGCCGCGGCGCGCCTCGGAACACCAATAGGAGTCATTGTAAGTTCGTCCGCGTTCCGTGCCTTCCGGCCCTCTCATCAATTCACCGGTTCGCCAATGTCTGCTGGGTGTCCGGCCCATGTTCTCGGAAATCAGGTCGGGATCCGCCTGCGGGTGGCGCAGGCGGAGACGTATCGAGAAACTGAAGATCTCCATTAATCCCAATCCTGCCACGGGCCGTTGTCGTGCGCATTCCCGTCCATGTCGCCCGTTGTCGGCGGTGAACAGCAGATCGTCGGCGGAACCGCGGGGGCGATAGACAGCGCAATCGTCGCCAATGCCGAGAATCACAGGAGATCCCGGGGGGATGGTGGTCAGTTTTCGAAGGCGGTCTGTGATGGTTCGTTCGTCGCGCAAACCGGAGTCTAACACCAGCGGAAAGAGACGGCGAAACAAGCTTGAAATCGCATAAAATCCTGTGCGATACTGCGAACGCAGTACACCATGGTGTCCGGATTTGGCAGCCAACAAGAGGAGTTACGAGAGCCCGCATCTGGATTTCAGATGTCGAGGCTTTTTCTTTTTTGGGGCCCTGCCAGACTTCGGGTGCCTTTTTCAGGAGAAGGTCTGTGAAAGAGAAAGGTACAATTAAGTGGTTTAACGCTGCCAAAGGCTACGGCTTTATCCAGCGCTCAACAGGAGACGACGTGTTCGTCCATTTTTCGGCGATCCAGTCATCGGGTTACCGTTCCCTCGATGAGGGTTCGCAAGTAGAGTTTGAGGTTAAGCAGGGCCCCAAAGGGCTGCAGGCGGAGAACGTCATCCGCGCGTAGATTACCTTTTTGAACCACCTCATGATTCCATGGCGAGCTCCGGTTTCCGGGGCTCGTTTTGTTTTTGCGGTGCGTTCTTGTGGCGCTGACGGAAGCCTGCCCACCAGTGATGCATTCGATCGAAATACAGATACACGACGGGGGTTGTGTAGAGCGTCAGCATCTGGCTGAGGATGAGACCCCCGATAATCGTGACGCCGAGTGGCCGGCGCAGTTCCGAGCCCATGCCGGAGCCAAGCGCAAGCGGTAAAGCCCCCAGCATGGCCGCCATGGTCGTCATGAGAATCGGTCGAAGACGCAACTGACAGGCCTCGAAAATTGCATCGCGCGAATTCCTGCCCTCCTCACGCTCGGTGACCAGCGCGAAGTCGATCATCATAATCGCGTTCTTCTTCACGATCCCTATCAGCAGGATGATGCCGATGATGGCGATGACCGTCAGATCGGTATGAGTAAGGAAGAGGGCGAGCAGCGCGCCGACGCCGGCCGACGGGATCGTGGAAATAATCGTCAGCGGATGGATCAGACTTTCATAGAGGATGCCCAGCACGAGGTAGACGGTGGCCAGCGCGGTTGCGATGAGGATGGGTTCGGTGCCGAGTGAATCCTGATAGGCCTGCGCGGTGCCTGCGAAGACGGTCTGTATGGTCTTCGGGAGGCCGACCGTTGTCGCGGCCTGATTGATCTGCGTGACGGCGTCGCTGAGAGACGCTCCCGGATTCAGGTTGAATGACAGCGTCACAGCTGGGAATAAGCCCTGATGGTTGACCGTGAGCGGCGCGGTCTGCCTGTCGTAGGTCGCGAGAGCGCTCAGTGGCACCTGTTGCCCCTCGGGCGCGATGACGTAAACGTCCTGCAGGACTTCGGGGACCTATGACCGGAAGACCGCGGCCCGTTTCGGTATCTCACCGCAACTGATCGACAACACGCTCTACGACGCCTTCGGCCAGCGCCAGGTCTCGACCATGTATTCCACGCTGAACCAGTATCACGTGGGGACGGCGACGCTGGGAATCAGCGTGGTGCGCCAGTTTCGCAGGAAAAGGAAGACGACCAGGATCACCAGCACAACAGAGATCATCAGCGTGATCTCGACATCGTGCACGGAAGCCCGAATGGTAACGGTCTGATCCACCGCGACAGTGAGGTTAATGGTGCGCGGGATAGCCGCGGTTAACTGCGGCAGCGCGGCGCGAATGCGATCGACGGTATCGATGATGTTCGCGCCCGGCTGCCGGAAGATCACCAGCAGCACGGCTGTCTGCCCGTTGAGGTAGCCAGCCTGCCGGATGTCTTCGACGGAATCGACAGCTTGTCCCACGTCGCGGACGTGCACCGCGAGCCCGTTGTGATATGCGATCACCAGAGGGTCATAGTCGATGGCTTTGAGGAGCTGATCGTTGGCGCCGATCTCCCACATACGGTTGCCGTTGGTGAAGTGGCCTTTGGGAGTGTTGGAGTTGGCGCCGCTCAGAGCCGTGCGTACCTGTTCGAGACTGATGCCGTATTTATTGAGAACGCCTGGGTTCAGTTCCAGGCGCACACCTGGCAGGGCGCTGCCGCCCACGGTTACCTGACCCACGCCGGAGATCTGCGAAAGCTTCTGGGCCATGATCGTCGAGGCCGCGTCGTACATCTGGCCTTTCGAAAGCACGCTGGAAGTGAGGCCGATGATGATGATCGGCGAGTCCGCCGGATTTACTTTGCGATAGCTGGGATTGCCGGGCAGGTTCGCAGGCAGGTAACCACGCGCGGCGTTGATGGCGGATTCCACATCGCGGGCGGCGGCATCGATGTTGCGGTTCAGATCGAACTGGAGCGTGATGCTGGTGGAGCCAAGCGAACTCGACGACGTCATTTCGCTGACTGCCGCAATGTGTCCGAATTGCCGTTCGAGCGGCGTGGCGACAGAGGAGGCCATGGTCTCGGGACTGGCGCCGGGTAGTGCCGCGTTGACTGAGATGGTCGGAAAATCTACCTGCGGGAGCGGCGAAACGGGAAGCAGCCGGAACGCAACCGCGCCCGCCAGCGCAATGGCGACGGTGAGAAGGGTGTGGCGACCGGCTTACGAACGAAGAGTTCGGAAATATTCATAGCCGCCCGTCACCTCCCTTC
>ODAK010001096.1_pt1 | contig 30322 bp, 14 predicted proteins | sample 1539591 | NCBI WGS metagenome assembly ODAK01 (sample SAMEA3539303, study PRJEB22396) | soil metagenome | biome: tundra; feature: field; material: soil | place: USA | collected 2010-05 | depth 0.15 m
ACAACGCCCGGCCGCCCCGCGCCGCCCGGTACCGCGCCGGGACGGCGATCCGGCAGCCGCCCGGCCGCGACCCCGCCGCCGCCCGCCCCGTCCTGCCGCCGGCGCAGGTGCCGCCCGCCTGGGGATGGAAGATCCCCCTGGCCGGCCGGGCCGCGCACGTGACGGCGGCACCGGAATACCAGGCCACCACGACCCAGGTCTGCGGCCTGTACCCGTACGTCGCCGGGTCGGGAACCCCCGCCGCCGGCACGCCGGTCGGCCGGCACCAGCTCTGGGGCGAGGTCGTGTGCCTGGACCCGCTGGCCTGGCTGCGCGCCGGGCTGGTCACCAACCCCGGCGAGTTCGTCCTCGGCCAGCCCGGCACCGGCAAATCCACGCTGGTCAAGCGGCAGATCACCGGGGCCGTGGCGACCGGTACCCGGGTGCTTGTCCTGGGCGACACCAAGCCCGACTACACCATGCTCACCGAGCACCTCGGCGGGCAGGTGATCCGGATCGGCCGCGGGCTGGACAGGATCAACCCGCTGGACGCCGGGCCGCTGGGCGCGGCGCTGCGCCGCATGTCCGGCCCCGACGCCCAGGCGCTGCGATGGGAAGTCCGGTCCAGGCGGCTGTCGCTGCTGATGGCCCTGTGCACCCTGGTCCGGGGAACCGCCATCACCAACGCCGAGGAAGTCATCCTCGGCCGGGCCATTGACCTGCTGGTCGAACGGTCCCCGGCGGCACAGCCGACCATCACCGACGTCCTCGATGTCCTGGAGAAAGGCCCGGATACCGTGCGCGCCGCCGCCCGCACCGACACCCCCGCCGCGTTCCAGGACCGCGCCGCCGACCTGATCTTCACCCTCGACTTGCTGTGCACCGGCAGCCTGGCGGGGGTATTCGACGGCCCCACCACCCGGCCGATCGACCTGGACGCCCCGGCAGTGTCTGTTGACATCTCCCGGGTGGGGGCGGCTGGCGACAAGCTGCTAACCGCCGCGATGCTGTGTACCTGGGCGTACGGGTTCGGCGTGGTGGACGCCGCCGCCGCGCTCGCCGACCAGGGCATCGCCCCCCGCCGCTCCTACATGGGCGTGATGGACGAGCTGTGGCGGGCGCTGCGCGGGGCGCCGGGCCTGGTCGAGTACGCCGACAGCCTCACCCGGCTGAACCGCGCCAAGGGGATGTCCAGCGTGATGATCACCCACTCGCTCGCCGACCTGGACGCGCTAGCGACTGAAGAGGACCGGGCCAAGGCGCGCGGGTTCATCGAGCGGTCCGCGATCATCGTCATGGGCGGCCTGCCGCCCCGCGAACTCGCCCGGGTGCACGAGATCACGCCGCTGACCGGGCCGGAGATGGAACTGGTCACCTCCTGGTCCGCGCCGGACTCCTGGCAGCCCGGCGCCCGCCACCCAGGCCGGGGCAAGTACCTCATCAAGACCGGCGAACGGCTCGGCATCCCGATCGAGCTGAGCCTCGTCGGCGCAGAAGCCCGGCTGTACGACACTGATCAGGCGATCCGCGCCGCCCGGCCGGGGAGGCCGCGATGAGCCGGGCGCTGGGGCCGCGGCCCCCGCTGGCCGCCGGCAACGCCGCTCTCGCCTGGACCTTGATCATCATCTTCTGGGGCCTGGCCGGCCTGGCCTGGCTGGCCTGGGCCGCCGCCCGGCTCTCCGCCGCGGCGGTCAGCGCCCGCATCCCGCCGTTCAGCGTCCACTGGGTCTCGGCCCTGCTGCACGGCCGCACCGCACAGGCCTGGCCCGGCACTCCCACGCTTCTGGTCGCGGTGACCGGCACAGTCCTAGGCGCCGCGCTCGCCGCAGTCACGGTCACTGCGTTGCGGATCATCGCCCGGCGTGCCACCCGGCCCGGTGACCCGGTCGCCGCGCTCAACCGGGATAGGTCCCTCCGCCGGCTCGCCCGGGACGAGGCTGCCGGGCAGGGCATCCGGCTGCGTCCGTCGCTGGCCGGCGCCCGGCCCGGCAGCCTGGCCCCTGCCGACATCGGGCTCGTGCTCGGCCGCCTCAAGCAGCCGGGCGGGAACGGCCCGGACCTGTACGCCTCCTGGGAAGACACCCTGATCGCCTTCATGGGGCCGAGGTCAGGCAAAACCACCAGCCTGGGCATCCCGTACGTGCTGTCGGCCCCCGGAGCGGTCATCGCGACCAGCAACAAGTCCGACCTGTGGGCCGCCACCGCCGACCTGCGCGCCGCCCCCGGAGCGCACGTGTGGGTGTTCGACCCGCAGCGCATCACCGCCGCCGGGCAGCGCTGGTGGTGGAACCCGCTCGCCGCGCTGACCAGCGTGGAGGCCGCGCACCGCCTCGCCAGCCACTTCGTGCTCACCATCGATGACGAGTCCAAGCGCGACATCTGGGGGCCGGCCGCCCAGGAACTGCTGACCAGCCTCCTGCTGGCCGCCGCCGCATCCCGGCGCACGCTGCGGGAGGTGTCCCGGTGGCTGGACGACCCGGGCTCCCCGACCCCCGCCGAGCTGCTGGAAGACGCCGGGTACCCGGCGCTGGGCTCGGCCTTGCGCGGCGCCCAGCACGGTGCCCCCGAGACAAGGGACGGCATCTACCAGACAGCCAGGACCGCAGCCAAGTGCCTGCACGATGAGGACATCATGGCCTGGGTCACCCCGCCCCGCAACAGGCGGCTCCCGGCCTTCGACCCCGACCGTTTCCCGGCTACCCGCGACACGCTCTACCTGCTCACCGAATCCCGGTCAGCGGCCTCCCCGCTGATCGCCGGGCTGACCGACACCACCTTGCGCGCCGGGCGGCGCCGCGCCGAGCAGGCCGGCGGGCGGCTGGACCCGCCCATGGTCGCGATGCTGGACGAGGCCGCCAACATCTGCCGCATCGCAGACCTGCCCGACCTGTACTCCCACCTCGGCAGCCGCGGCATGATCCCGGTCACCATCCTGCAATCGTATGAGCAGGGCGAGATGGTGTGGGGTTCCAAGGGGATGGCCGCCCTGTGGGGCGCCTCGACCCGCAAGCTCATCGGCGCCAGCCTGCACTCGCCCCGGCTCGCCCGTGACGTCGCCCTCCTCGTCGGCCACCACGACGTGCCCGTCCGGTCGGTCAGCGTCGGCGACGGCCGCGCCAGCGAGCAGATCTCCTGGCAGCGACGGATGATCCTGGAGGCCTCTGACATAGCGGCCATCGAACGGGGAACCGCGCTGCTGCTGTCGGCGGGCAACCGCCCTGCCCTGCTCGACCTGCGCCCCTGGTACGCCAGCCCGGACGCCCGCCGGATCGACGCGGCCCGGCTGCGCGCCGAAGCGGCCATCCAGCGCGCCGCCCAGGCCGCCGGCCCCGGCGGCCCGCCCGCGTCCGGCGGCCATGCGCGCCCGCACGAGCGCACCGAGGGTGAGGGCCTCATGACGGAGGCAGCATCATGACCGCCGGCCCCGTGCCCGCCGCAGACGGCGACGACCCGCCCGACCCGCTGTACGCCAGTGTCCAGGACTGGGTCGCCGCGCACTTCCTGCCCATGTACCGCAGGCCCATCGGCGGCGAGTACCGCTGGTGCCCGCAGTGGTGGCGGCACGCCGAGGCGATCACCCGGCTCACCGCCTTGTGGCAGTCCTGGGAAGCCATGCGGCTCCAGCCCGGCACCGGAACCGCGAACTGGCTCCGCGACCACCTTGACCACCAGCTTCCCATCCTGCTCGGCCGCAGCGGCCCGTTCGCCCAGTGCTCTCCGGACGAGCACATCGAGCCCCGCCCTGCCACGGCCGAGCCGCCGCCACCCGGCTGGTGGGACACCGACGGCACCGCTGATGACGAGGACGCCGACGGCACCCCGCCCCTAGCGCTGCTCTCGCCCGGCCCCGACCCCGACGCCCGGCCAGCCCCCGGGGCCGCCCAGACGCAGCACGGCGGCCGGCCGGAGAACGGCCATGAGAGCACCTGACCGCCCGCCCCCGCCCCCGCCAACCTGGCAGGCCCAGTCCGCCGGCCACGGCGCCCCGCGAAACCCCTGTAGAAGAAAGCAGGCCAGATCATGACCACACCGAGCAGCCAGGCGGGCACCCGGCCCGCGCAGAGCACGCCCGCCGAAGCGCTGCGCGCCGCAGCCGACTTCATCGACTCCAGCGGCCAGCGCAGCGGAGTGATCATCGCATGCAGCGCCGGGGGCGTCCGCATCCGCGTCTCAGAACCCTACGGGGACGCTGCCGCCCGGCACGCGATCGTCACCAGGCTGGCCGGGCTCATCGGCGGCACCGTGCGGCAGGAAGACGAACGTGACTTCGCGACGGCGGACCTGCGGGCCGACGGCGCCATCGGCAGCCTGCGCGCGGTGGTATCGACCGGCCTGGACGTGCGGCGGACCAGGCCGCGCGCCGGAAATGGCCGGCCGCTCGCCGAGGCGCCCGGCGGCCAGATCACCGCAGTGCCCGGCAAGCTCCCCGACGGCTGGCACTGGGTTACCGAACTCGACCCGGAACCCAGGCGCGCATCACCCCGGAAGCAGCGCAACACGGCTCCCGCACTGCCCGCAGCCGAAGCCCCCGCGCTCGCGGCTCGCGGCTGCCCGCCGCTGACCGGTGCGGCCCTCCAGGCGGCTGCCCGGCAGGAGCAGGCCACCACCGCGCAGCCTGCCCGGCCCGGCAGCACGGCCCGCCGGGTGCCAGCACAGCCACCGTGGTAGCGGGCAACGGGGAGGTCTCGGCTTCATGCCTGTCCAGGATTCTCTGTGGGACGCAGCAGATAATGACAACGGAGGTACCAGCAATGAACCACTACGGCGAGCAGGCCCTGCGGCACTGGAGCAGGCACCTGCCGGCCAGCTACAGCAAGCTGGAGGACCCGGCCAGGTTCTTCACGGACCTGGGCGAGCAGGCGGAAGCGGAGATCGAGGACCGGTACCTGCGGTACGCGGGGCCGGAGATACCCGGGGAGAGCGCGGAGGACAAGCAGGAGCGCCTGACCCAGGCGATGAACCAGGCGACCGAGGAGGTGTACGCGGAACTGGTGACCCCGAGCCCGGCCAGCCAGGGCGAGCCGTCCGCGGACCCGGACGCAGAGATTCCCCCGGCGAGCTAGCCCCGCGGTACCCCTGGCCGCCGATCCCTGACGGCGGCCCGCGTTTCCGCCCGGCCGGGATCGGCGAGCTGGCCCCCTCGGGTGCCAGGGCCCGCATCCAGGCCAACCTCGAAGCGCTCTCGGTCGCCGCCGGCATCGTCATCGACGGCGCCCCGCTGACAGCCGAGGCGCAGCAGGTGATGGGCCGCTATGGCGGATGGGGCGCCGCCGACGCCGTCTTCGCCCCCGGGGCCAGCGGCAACGACCTGCGCGACCGGGACCGGCTGCGCGCCGTCCTGGCCCGGCTGGGCGGCAGCGAGGAAGCGGGCGAGCGGCTGTTCCGCTCAGCCGGGCTGACCGTCCTTAACGCCCACTACACCGACCCCATGCTGGTCGGCGCGATCTACCAGGCACTGGCGACGCTGGGCCTGGACCAGGGCACGGTCGTCGAGCCGGGCGCCGGCTCGGGCCAGTTCGCCGCATTCGCCCCTGCGGGCATCCGCATCACAGGAGTCGAGCTTGACACGGCAACGGCCATGATCGCCCAGCTCCTGCACCCGGACGCCGAGATCCTCACCGGCTCGGTCTCCGACCCGCGTTTCGCCCGTGTCCGCGACCAGTCCGCCGCCCCGGTCCGCGTCCCGCGCGACACTGCGGACGGCTTCGTGGGCAACGTCCCCTTCAGCGACGTGAAGTGGCCGGACGAGGTGCTCAACCCCGGCACCAGGTTCTCCCTGCACGACCACGCGATCAGGTGGGGCGTCACCCGGGTAGCGCCCGGGGGCCTGTGCGCCTTCATCACCAGCCGGTACACCGCCGACACGGTCAACCCCCGCTTCCGGCGCACCCTGGCCGGCGAACTCGACCTGATCGGCATGGTCCGCCTGCCGTCAACCGCGCACAAGCGGATGGCCGGCACCGGCGTCATCACCGATATCATCATCGGCCGGCGGATGGCCGGCGGCGAGCGCCCGCTGACCAGCCCGGAATCCTGGGAGCAGTCCCGGCCGCTGGCCATCGGTGGCAGCAGCCAGACCGCCCGCGTCAACACCTACTTCCACGACAACCCCCGGCACATCCTCGGCACGCTCCAGGCCGGCGGGATGTACCGCGCCGGCGACTTCACCGTCGCCCCTAGCGGGCACCTTGAGCAGCAGCTCAGTGCCGCGCTCGGCGAGATCACCAGCCGTGCCCTGGCGGCCGGGCAGCGCCACGAGCCCCGCCCGGCTGCCCGCCCGGTCATCGAGATCCTCTCCCGCCGGCCTGACGGCACGATCACCGCGCAACGGGACGGCACCTTCACCCAGGTCGTCCACGGCCAGGACGTGCCGCTGGTCATCAGCGGGGAACGCGAAGCCGGCCAGACCCGCAAGCTCGTCGCCCTCGCCGAGGCCCGCAGCACCCTGATCAGGGCCGAAGCCTCCTGCCCGGAAGACACCGATGAGATCGACGCGATGCGTTCGCGCACGGGAGAGCTGTACGACGCCTACACCGCCGCGTACGGCCCGATCGGGCGGTTCACCACCCGCACCGTCACCTACCACGTCAAGACACTCGAAGGGGTCCTCGACCGGCTCGACTTCAGCAGGAAAGACGTGCCCGACCCCGAGGTGAAGCTCCTGGAGGCATACCTCGGCCGCGACGCGCTGACCCGGATCGTGCGGTCGGCCGCCAGCCCCGAACACGTACGGCAGGGCACCCGCAAGGACAAGCAAGGCCAGGAGGTCATCACGACCACCCAGCTAGTCGAGGTCGCCAAGGTCCGCGCGGCCCTGACGGCCGCACTGGCCCAGATCCCGCAGGGCGCAGACGCCGAGGCCATCACCGCCACCTTCAGCGAGCGGATGAGCCGGATCGAGACCGGAGAGCAGCGCGCCCGGCTGATGCCCGCCGCGTTCCGCTCCGACCCGCGCCGCCCGGCCGTCGAAGCCCTCGAAACCTTCGACCCGGTCACCCAGACCGCCACGAAAAAGGCCGTGTTCTCCCGGCGCACCGCCATGCCCCACCGGATGGAGCTGGGCGCCGACACCCCGCAAGAGGCCCTGGACCTGGTGCTGATCCACCGCCGGCGCGTGGACCTCGGCGAGATCGCCCGGCTCCTGGGCACCGACGAGGCCGGCGCCCGTGCTCAGCTCGGCACCCTCATATTCGACGACCCGGCCGCCGGCCGCCTCGTTGCCACGGGCGAGTACCTGTCCGGGAACGTACGCGAGAAACTGGCCGCCGCGCGCACGGCGGCCGCCGGCGACCCGGACCGCTACACCGCCAACGTCGAAAGCCTCCAAGCCGTCCAGCCTCCCGCGCTGGCCGCCGAGGACATCCAGGCCCGGCTCGGGTCGGCGTGGCTGAGCCGGGAGATCGTCCAGGAGGGACTTCGCTACGTCCTGGAGGACCCGCGGCTGACCGTCATCCACCCCGGCGGCTCGGAATGGAAAGTGGAGTCGCGCACCGCCCGCAACTCCCGCGCGCAGGACACCTACGGAACCAGTGACTGGAACGCCCTGGACCTGGCCCAGGCGCTGCTGACCAACGCCTCGATCACGGTGCGCCGCACCTACATCGACCCGGAGACCGGGTCGGAGAAGAGCTACCGCGACGACGGCGCTACCCTGTTCGCCTTCCGCAAGGCCCAGCGCCTGGACGCGGACTTCGTCTCCTGGCTCTGGTCGGACCCGGAGCGCGCGGACGAATGCGTGCGCCTGTACAACAGCGCCTACAACAACCAGGTCAAACGCGTCTGGGACGCCTCCCCCTTCTACATCCCGGGCCTGGCGCCCGGCATGAAGCTCCACCCGTTCCAGAACGCCATGGTGCGCCGCCTGCACACCGAGAGCAGCCTGGCCGCGTGGGTGGTCGGAGCAGGCAAGACCGAACTCGGCATCACCGCGGCGATGGAGGGCGCCCGGCTGGGCCGGCACCGGCTGACCGCGATCGTGACCCCGGCCAGCCTGGTCAACCAGTGGCGCGACCGGATCTACCGCACCTACCCCGAAGCCAGAGTGCTGGTCGCCGACGACGACCTGCGCGGACGCAAGGACGCCCGGGAAGTATTCACCGAGCGCGCCGCCTCGGGCGACTACCAGCTGGCCATCACCCCGTACGAGTTCTTCGGGTCCCTCCCGCTGTCCGCCGGCGCGGCCCGCGCGTCGGTCGATGAGGAGATCGGCAAGCTCACCCGCTACGCGCAGGAAGCCGCCGCCCAGGGCGACAGGTACACCGCCAAAGACCTCCAGGGCAAGATCGCGAAACTGGAAGCGAAATACTCCGCGGCAGTCAGGGCCTCCGGCGGCCCGGCCGGGATCGTCGAAGCCCGCTTCGACTCGGTCGTGGTCGACGAATGGCACAACTTCCGGCGCATCAGGCGCGACTCCAACAACCGCCTGCTGGCCATGCCCGGCTCCGGCCGGGCCAACCACATGCTGGCCGTGTTCGACTACCTGCGCAAGCACCACCCCGAAGGGCTGCTGCTGGGGCTGAGCGGCACCCCGCTGGAGCAGTCGATCGCCGACGCGTGGGCCGCCATGCGCTTCTTCACCCCCGAGCGGCTCAAGGAACTCGGGCTCGAAGAGTTCGACGCGTTCCTGACCACCTTCGGGCGCACCGAGCCGCGCCGCGAGCCGACCCCCACCGGCAGCGGCCTGCACGTGCGCGAACGGCAGGCGGACTGGTTCAACCTGCCCGACATGCGCCGCACCCTGTGGGACCCGTTCGCCGACGTGGTCCGCCGCGCCGACCTGGGACTGAACCTGCCCCGCCTGGCCGGGGGCCGCCCGCAGACCCACGTCCTGCCCCAGACCCCGGGCCAGGCGCACATGCAGGCGGACATCGACCACCGCTACGAGATGTTCAAGGCCGGCAACCGCAAGGGGGACAACCACATCCTCAAGCTGATGGACCAGGCCGGCAAGAACGCCCTGCACCCGCGCATGCTCGGGATGGACACCGACGGGAAGATCAAGATCGAGGTGTGGGCCGACGCCGCCGCCGCCTGGTACCACGCGACCAAGGACACCGGCTTCCTGGACCGCGACGGGAACCCGCACCCGGTGCCCGGCGCCCTGCGCATGGTCGCGTGCGAACTGGGCGTCCCCGACCCTGCCAGGCCGAACGCGTGGTCGGTCTACAGCGAGATGCGCTCGCTGCTGGCCGCCCGCGGAGTCCCCGCCGGCGCTATCCGCTTCGCCCAGGACGCCGACAGCGACCGGAAGAAAGCCGCGCTGTGGGAAGACGCCCGCACTGGCCGGTGCAACTTCGTGATCGGCAGCGCCCAGACCGCCGGCACCGGGGTCGACGTACCCGACCGGCTCCAGGTGCTGGACTACATGACCCTGTCGTGGAACCCGACCCAGTTCGAGCAGTGGCTTGGGCGGATCGTGCGCCAGGGCAACCAGAACCCCGAAGTAGCCGCGCACGTGTGGGCGACCGAGGGCACCATCGAAGTCCTGCGCGCCGACAAGATCGCCATGAAGTCCGCGCCTTTCGAGGCCCTGCTCGACGGCACCTCCGAAACACGCCGCCTCACCGAGGAGGACGACAACCCGATCTCCGCGTGGGCCGCGGAGATGACCGCGCGCATGTCCGGCAACCCGCTGCTCACCGCCCAGCGCGAGGCGCAGCTGGAGGTCGATGTCGCCCAGGGGATGCAGAACGAATGGCAGCGCGAGAACGGAGTCAAAGCCCGCCGCCTCGCGGTGATGGACAAGGAGATCCAGGAACTGGAGGCGGAGAACGCCGCCATCGACGACGCCCTGAGCCGCGCCGTCGACACCAAGGGGGACAAGTTCGCGGCCCGGGTCGGAACCGGGCAGTACACCGTGCGCGCCGAGGCCGGCGCCGCGCTGATCGCCGCACTGACCGCAACCGCCGCAGGAGACGTCAGCACGCTGACCGGCGGCAACCCTCAGCACCTCGCAGAACTCGCCGGGTTCCCGGTCACCGCCCGGTACAACCGCGTCACGCTGATAATGCCGGCACAGGCCGAAGACGGGCAGGAAACCGGGCAAGACGCCGAGCCGGCCGAGCGGACCCTGATCACCCTGGGCCTCGAAGGCGTGCCGCAAGGCCAGGTCGGCGTGATCGACGCCGGCGACCTGCCCGGACGCGACCCGGCCGCACTGATCACCAGCCTGGAAGACCGCATCCGGCGGCTACCCGGGCACAAGGCGAAGAACACCGCCGCAATCGCCGGCAACCGCGACCAGATCACCAAGACCAGGGCCGAACTCGCCCAGCCCTCGCCCTACCTCCAGCAGCTCGCCGGCGCACGCGACGCCCTCGACCGGATCGAAGCGCAGATCAACGAGCAGATAAAGGACGACACCCCCGCCCCGGACGCAGCCCAATCCCGAGCTGACGAGCGAGGTGACGCAATCGGCGCGGACGTCACCACGGACCCGCCCGCAGCCTCCGGCCCTGCGGACCTGGGACAGGAACCGGCAGGCACCGGAACCAGCCCGCCGCCTGAGCCGGAAACCGGCCAGCAGCCGCCCGGCCCCGCAGAACCTGCCCCGGTCCCGGCAGGCGACCCTGGCCCGGACGGCAGTACCGGGGCGGCGGCCAGCGCGACTGCCCTGGCGGCCGATGACGTCGCGAGCCTGCCGCCCTGGACGGCCGGCAGCCCGCACTCCGCCGCGATCACCACGACCTACCAGGCCGCGCTCGCCGACAGCAACCTCACCCAGGCGGCCCGGGGCAACCACCTCGACAGGTTCCTGCAAGTGATGACCGAGTGGGTCAGCAGCTACGCGGCAGAGACCACCGCCGACGACAGCCAGGTCCCGCCGCTTGCGCTCACGGTCTTCGATGATCCTGTCTTCGCCGCCGACCTCGCCTGCGCGGTCGGCGCAGCCGTCCACGCCAGTTGCACCGGCCCGGCGCCGCCGCCGCCGCGCAGCCAGATCCCTCCCGAGGTCACCCTCGCCGCGCTAAGCCACTGGCAGGAAAAGGACGAAGCGACCGCACGCGCCGCCGCCACGGATCAGTGGCGTGACATCGAGACCGCCGCGCAGATCGACATCTGGCTCAGCCGCGCCGGACTGCCCCGTCAGGGACGGCAGGTCCGCTGGCACCCCGGCGGGCACGCGGTCCTGGAACTGACCGCCGCCGACGGCGAGCAGTGGCGGCTGCACGTCCCCCGCCCCCAGGACGCACAGCACGAGGCCACCGCACGGTACAACCTCACCCGGTCCGGCCAGGACGGGTGGTCGTGCCTGCTGAACGGCACGCCGGGCAGCACCACGCCGCAGCAGGCCGCCACCCTGCTCACCGGCACCCTGGAGGAGGAGAACGTGCTCCTGCCGGCGCCTGCTGCCGCATCAGCCTCGGACCAGGCTGCACCAGCCGCCGTACAGGCCGGCCATGCAGTGAGCGCAACCGCAACGCCTGTAGCCGATGAGGCCGCAGACGGCGACCACCCCGGCTCACCCGACGGCGCGGAAGAGCCCGATGCCGGCCAGGCGCCGCCCGGATCGGGCCTGACCCGGGAAGACCTCGATTTCGCCTACCAGCACGCCTACGAATACGCCCTCGGCACCAGCCGCGACCCCGGCCCGGAACAGGAAGAACGCGCCCTGGACTATGCCGCCTGGTACCTGGCCGCATACCGCGACGAGGAATCCATGGCCGACCTGCCCGGCCACCGCCACGCGTGGGCGCGGTTCGCCGGCCAGGGCTACCCCGCCCGTGAACCCGCGAGAACCGCCAGCGCGCAGCGTGACCAGGTCCGGCCCGGAACGGGAGCAACGGCCGAAGCCGTCAGCCCGACTGGACATGCAGGCCCGGAACCGCCTGCCGCCGGGCTGCGTCAGCTCGCCGCCGCTCACGGTCTGGCCGCCGAGACCGTCAAGACGGGCGGGACGCTGATGACCACCGTGCACGACGATGCCCGCACCGTACTGCTGCACGACGACATCAGCGGCACCAGGGCCGGCGGCCAGCGGCTGGACCCCGGAGAAGTTCCCGCCTACCTGGCCGCCTACGCCCGCCACCCGCAGCTGCCGCCCCGCTGCCTGGCTGACCTGGCACGGCACGACCCCGGGGAGCCGGCGCCCCTTACCCTGACCGCGGCGCGGGAAACCGCCGCCCGGCAGGGCCTGGAAGTCCGCATCCGCCTCGTTAGCGGCCAGTCGTACATCACCTTCTGCGAGCCCGGCACCGCCGGCACGCCCGTACTGAGCTACCCGGCCGGAGCCGCCAGCGCCCATCACGGCCCCTGCGCCGTCCCGGTCACCGTGATCGGCAGCTACCTGGCCGCCTACCGCGAGAGCGTGCCCGCGGCCATGTTCACCGTCCCGGAGCCACGCGACTGGGGACGCAGGGTCGCCCCGCTCACGCCCCACCTCGTCGACGGCAGCAGCCACTTCATTCCCGCCGCCCGCGACCGCCTGCGCGCCGCGCTCGCCGCCGCCCGCGGCGACAACATCGCCGAGGCGCGCAGGCTCCTCGGCGAGGCCGAGGAACTGACCCCTGTCACCCTCGCACCCGAACGCGAAGCCGAACTCACCGCGGCCATCCGCAGGCACACCGCCCGCTACGGCTACACCGAGGATCCGGCTGCCTACCTGGCCACCGCCAGCCCGCCGGTCCTGGACGCCAGCGACCGTGAACTGGACTGGGTCCGCACCTACATCGCCGGCCACCCCGAGGTCCGCGAGCACCCCGAAACCGGCGAGCCGGCAGCAAGCCCCGGCAGCGACCGGGAGGCAGCAGTCCGCATCGGGCAGCAGGCAAAGGAAGCGTTTGAGAGCGGAGACCACCAGCGCGCACTCGCCCTGATCGACGAAGCCGAACTGCGCTACCCCAGCTCGGCGATCCACTGGGACGCCGCCCGCGACCAGGTCCGCGCCGCGATGAGCAACGCGGCCCCCGGAAACCCGCAGGACCGCCAGCATCCGCAGGCACAGGCCTCCGCCGCAGGCGACCGCGCCGGAGCCGGCACGACGGCGGCTGCCGCCGCGTCCCCCGCAGCTGACGCACCGCCAGCCGGGCCTGTCAGCGGCACAGGTACGGAAGAAAGCACCGCCGCCCCGATGGCAGCGGCCCCTGAGCCGGGCACAGACGGCCCGGATGCAGAGCGCCGGCAACCCGGCGGCACCGCGACGGAGCCCGCTCCCGCCGCCCCGGCCGGGTACTACGAGGCCCGCGTCGCCGGCCACCCCCGGGAGTCCGTCACCTGGGACGCGACCACGGAAGGCCGGGCAAGCGCCGAGGCACACGCGCGGTCGCACAGCGCCCGCTCCGACAGCCTGTGGGAAGTCCGCCATGTCCCCGGCGGCCCGGACGCCGCCCCCGCCGTCATCGCCCGCTACCGCCTGGGATTCCTGCAACTCGACGACGCCACCGCCCTCCAGCCAGCCACGGGACAGGCGGCAGCCGCCGAGGCCGCGCCCGGCACCCCGCCCCGGCCGCCGGAAGGGACGCAGCCGCTGGCCGGGCACGCCGGGTGGGGAGGGAACCTGCGGCCGGAACGGCTGCTGTACGCGGACGGGACGCCGCTGACGATCCGCGGGCAGGGCGAAGCCAACGGCCAGGCGCTCCCCGCCACCGCCGCCGGCGTCATCCCCGCCCCGGCCGACAGCGACTACGGGCCGGGGCGGCTGCAAGTCATCCGCTGGGACGACGGGCGGTACGAGACCGTGCACCCAGCACTGGCCAGCCCCCGCGGCACCGACCCCTACGACGGGCTCGGCGACCGGGACCGCGCCCGGTGGGAAGCCTTCGATCTCGCCGAAGCCTGGCCCACGACAACCGCAGGCCTGCTCCCGCACCTGGTAGACCCCGGCGACGTGGTCGAAGTTGGACGGGGACCGCGCAGCCACACCGTGGACCTGCGCGAAGTCCGGTCCGTCGAGCGCGGCACCGGATCGTACGCCGGCGGTCTCGAATTCAAGATCCGCCGCAGCAAGACCACCCTGTACTACCCTGGCAACCGGCTCGTCCCGGTCCGCATCCCGGACGCCCACCCGACGCTGGAGGCGGCGATCCGCGCTGCCCTGCCCGCCGGACCGGGCCAACCGGAAACGACGTCACCCGCGGCAGGCCAGGCGGCAGCGGATGCCCCCGATACGGCAGCACCGGCCGCCCCAGCCCCGGGCAGCCCGGCCGAAGCGCCCGGACCAGCCGAGCCGGACCAGCCCGGACGCTACTCAGGGCGCATCCGCATCAGCCTCGAATCCGTCCCGCCCACCGTGTCGGGCACCAGCTACCAGAATGACCCGGCCGAACTGCGGGAAGCGCTGCGAGCCAGCTTCACCTGGCGCAAGAAGCGGCAACTATGGGAATACACCGGGCGCAGCACCGGGCAGCTGGAGGCGGTCGCGGCCATCAGGGCCGTGCTGGCCCGGCTGGACCGCGAGCCGGCCGCGCCGGCCGTGAAGGAGTTCCCGCCGACGCCGCAGCAGCAGGCGATCCTCGATGCCTTCCTCGACGGCAAGGACATCGCGGTGCAGGCGCTGGCCGGCACCGGGAAGACCACCACCCTCGTGCTGCTCGCCCGCGCCCTGATGGACCGCTCCCCGGACGTCCAGGTCGTCTACACCGCGTTCAACGCCGACATCGTCGCCGACGCGCGGCGCGGCCGGTTCGGCCGCAACGTCACCGCGATGACCATGCACAGCATCGCAAGGCAGGCACTGCTGCAAACCAGCTACGCCGGCAAGGTCAACAGCGGCGACCAAGGCGCCCGCTGGCCCGAGCAGTGGGCAAGCGTCCTGGAAATCGCCGACATCACCGCCCCCGGGAACGCCCCCGTCCCCGCCGGGGAAGTCGCCCGGCTCGTCATCGCCACGGTCAGGAAGTTCCGGGAAAGCGCCGACGACGAGCCTGGCCGCCTGCACCTGCCCGGCCACCTGTCAGCCGCCGCCGACAGCCCGCTCGCCAGGTCCGTGCTGTCCTACGCCCGCAAAGCCTGGACGGACATCGCCGACCCCGGCAACACCGCGCTGCTGCCCGCAGGCCGGGCGCTGCGGGTCGACCACGACGACTACCTCAAGGTCTGGGCACTATCCCGGCCCCGGATCAACGCCGGCGTCATCTTCTTCGACGAGGCCCAGGACGTGAACGCGGTGATGCGCCGGGTCGTCCTGGACCAGCCGGCCCAGACCATCGTCGTCGGCGACTCCCACCAGTCCATCTACGGGTTCCGCGGCGCGATCGACGCGCTGAGGGACTGGCCCGCCGATGTCGTCTTGCCGCTGACCCAGTCCTGGCGGTTCGGTCCCGACGCCGCCGACTTTGGCAACCTGTTCCTGCGGTCTCTGGGCTCGCGGCTCCTGCTCGAAGGCAACCCAGCGCTGGAAACCCGGCTGGGCCGCGCCGACAACCCCGACGCTATCTTGTGCCGCACCAACGCGACCGCCGTGGCGGAGGTCTTCGCCGGACTGGAATCCGGCAAGCGCATCGCCCTGGCCGGCGGCGGGCAGGCCATCCGCGAGATCGCCAAGGCCGCCCGCGACCTGCAAGCCGGCAAGGGCACTAAGCACCCGGACCTGTCCCGGTTCACCGACTGGGACGAGGTCCGGCAGTACGCCCAGAACGAGGAAGACGGCAAGAGCCTGCAAGTGTTCGTCCGGCTCATCGAGCGGCACGGCCCCGGCGGGCTCATCGACATGATCGGCCGCCTCACCCCCGAATCAGACACTAAGAACCCGCCGCAACTGACCATCTCCACCGCCCATAAGGCCAAAGGCCGCCAATGGCCCGTCGTGCGCATCGCCGGCGACTTCCGCGGCCCGGTCACCGACCCCGAAACCGGGGAGGTCACCTGGCCCTCACCCGAGGAACGGCGGCTTGCCTACGTCGCCGCCACCCGCGCCCAGACGCTCATGGAGATCGGGTCGCTCGCCTGGATCTACGATCACCCCCAGGCCAGTTCCCCCGGTCAGGACGCAGGACGGCAGCACGCCGCCCAGCTCACCAAACCTCCCGCTGCTGGCCCCGTACCCCAGCCCGGCCCGGCACTCCGGCCTGCCGCGCAGGAGGCAGCCGCACCAGACGCCGCCACGCAACCCCAGCCACCGGGTGCCGGGGAAACCCCGGCCACCGGCACACCACCAGCCGCGCCCCAGCCCGGCCCAGCGGCATCCGCGCCACCCGCCACCAGCAGTCAGCCCCAGACCGTCCCCGAGGCCGCCACGGCGGACGAGACAGGCACTTATCCCGGCCATGAGGAGCCCGCCGGCAACGGCCCGGCCGAACCCGAAGCCTCTCCGCTGACCAACAGCGACCTCGCCGCCGAACTGCGGCGCTTCCCGGGCTTCGCGCGGTGGCTCAGCCAGGCCGGCGCGCCCCCTGCCGCGGGAGACCTGGACTCGCAGCACCCCGGCGCGGGCTCGTCAGCGATCTGCGATGAGCGCGGCATCGAGATCACGGCCAGCGGACCGGGGTTCACCCGGCACGGGCTGGTGACCTGGCCGCAGGCCGCGAGCTGGATCGACAAGGGGGTGACCCCAGCCCGGCTCGGGCTGGTCATCATCGCCGATCGGCTCAGCACGTTCTGCCGCGTCCACCGCGACCAGCTCATCGCGGCGAGCACCTGCGACCCAGATGCCACCGCCGCCGAACTCGGCCAGATCCGCGATACCGCCGTCGCGATGATCGTTGACGCGGCCCTGCGCAGCCGCGGAGCCGCGGTGCCGGTCCCGCCCGCACGGCCTGATGATCCTGCCTGGTACACGGCCGTCATGATCACCCGCCCGGATCGCGGAGCCGGCAAGGCAGAGAACGCGGCCCTGGAACGGCTTACCCGGCTGCGGACACTGATCCGCGAGCCGCAGCAGGCCACCGCCGCCGAGATCAGGGCCACGCTCCGGCGGTGGATCGGGTACGGCCTGGCGGACACGGTCCGTGCCCTGGACGATCCCGCCGCGATGCGTGCCTGGATCAGCAGCCAGGCCAGCCGTCCGATCCCAGGCGGCTACGATAACTCCGGCGAGCGCTGGTACGGCACCTCTCCGGACGGGCTGATCACCGACCGCAACGGCGACGACCGTGCTCCGAGCTGTATCCGGTGGGAGGATATCCCCGCATGGATACAACCGGGTATCACCACCAGCCTGCGTGACCGGCTGCTCGCCGCCTCCGACGCCAGCAGCGCCATCTTCCGCCGCACCGCCAGCGCGGCAGTCCGCCAGGACCCCGGCGCCGCTCCCGGCCAGGAGGAGGACCAGCAGGTCAGGCAACGCCTGCGCGAAGCCGCCGACGCCGCCTGGGCGTCGATCGAGGGCGCACCGCCGGCCTCACTGGCCGATTTTGACCGCGCCCGCCACGACTACCGCGACTGGCGCCCCGTCCAGCAGGCCCTGTTCGACGACCTCCCGCAGGACAGCACGCACACCCAGGACGGCACCCGCACCACGGCGTCCCGCCCGCCGCGCCCGGCACAATCCGGTCCTGCCCCCTCCGCCGGCAACGGACGACCGGCCGCGAAGGCAGCCGCCCCGCAGCAAGAGCCGGCCACCCCGCAGGACACTCCCAGCCCGGCCGCCGTACCCCCCGCTGAGGCGGGGAAGGACAACCAGCAAGCGGACCATCCTGACCAGCGCACCAGCCCGGAACATGACCAGTCAGCCGCCACGCCAAAGACGGCCCCGGCCCGTGCGGCCGGAGCGACCGCGCAGGACCGCGGGACCGCCGCCGGTCCCGCGTCCGCCGGTCCCGCGTCCGCCGGCCCTGGACACGGCGAAGACCCCGAACTACCCCCGGCACCGGCCACTAACAGCGATCTCGCCATCGCCTTGCACCACATATCAGGCCAGGAACTCACCAGCTTCCTCACCAGGGGGGACACGCCCCACCACGGAAGCAGAGGCTGGCGACGTGACGGCCTGCCAGATGGGGGCGCCGGCCAGGACATCGACTTCGACAGCGCCGGGGTCCGCATCACGGTCCGCTCCCGCGGATTCCACCGGCACGCGCAGATCACATGGCGGCAGGTGGCTAGCTGGATCGATACCGGGCTAACCCCGGCCCGGCTCGGCATCATCATCGCCGCCAGCGGCCTCCACATTTTCACCTACGCGCGTCGGGACGAGCTGACTGCGGCCGGCAAAGACAACATCGACGCCGCGATCAGGGAACTCAACCAGATCAGCACAAACGCCATCAACGCCGCACTCAGCGCGGCTCTCGGCGCCCGCGACGCCGACGCGCCCGTCCCGCCGGCCCGCTCCGGCAAGCCGGCCTACCGCACCATGGCGATGCTCACCGGCCCGGACCCGTCCGCCACCCCGGAAGAGAACACCGCCCTGGCGCGGATCGCCGAACTCGGTGCCGCCATCCGGGGAACCCAGCCGGTCACCCCGGCCGACATCAGAACCGCTATCCGCTGGTGGATCGGCGACAGCCTGCCGGAGTACGCCCGCGCCCTCGCCAGCCCCGAAACGATGCGCGCCTGGATTCGCCGCCAGGCCAGCGGCCCCGCCAGCCGCCCCGGCCACGGCACCTACGACAACGGACGCTACTACGGCGCCAGCCCAGAAGGACTGCGGACCAGCCAGGGCAGCGACACCCGCACCGCGCCCTGGATCTTGTGGGAGGAAATCCCCGCGTGGATACAGCCCGGCCTGCCCGCCAGCCTGCGCGACCGGCTGGCCGCCGCCGAGCCCCGCCCGGCCCCCGGCCGCACACGCACAGCAGCGGCCCGCCCGCCGGCCGGCGCCGCAGACCCGGCCGGCCAGACAGATGACCCGCTACCCGGGCCGCTGCGCGAGGCGATCAACGCGGCCTGGGCTGCCATCGAGGCCGCACCGCCGCCCTCGCCCGCCGACCTGGATCACGCCCGCACCTCGTACCGGGCCGCGGGCACCGTGCAGCAAGCCCTTCCCGGCAATCCCGCCCAGACCCGCCAGCCGGACCGGACCGTGGCCCCGGCACCGCGACCACGAGCCGAACCTCGCCTGGCCCCGCCGCCCCGGCCCGCCACGGCCCCCCACCGCCAGGACGAACTGCCCGCAGCGGCAGCAGCCGGCCTGTCCGCCGGCACCGGCACCCGGCCCCGCCGCGAACCGGCGGCCCGGCCGCAGCCCACAGCCACCTCGGACCCGCTCACCGATGACGACATCTTCCTCGGCATCAGCCGCCTTCCCGCCTTCGTAATCGGTGACCTGTTCCATGCGATCGACACCGGCCAGCCTTTGGAATCGGTCAGCCGCCAGCTCGCGCCGTATTCCGGTGAACGAGCAGCGGACGAGCCCGACCCCGGAGCCCGGGAAGCCGTCACGGCCGAGCCCACCGGACTGCGCATCCAGGTCGCTCCCGCAGGCAGCAGGCGCACCGGGCTGATCACCTGGCGGCAGATCGATGACCTGCTCCGTCCAGGGATGACCCCGGCCCGCCGCCAGATCGTGACGCAGGCACGGCAGGTCAGGGCGGGCTTCATAGCGGCGCATGCCTCCTTCCTCGCCGTCGGCGAGGGCCGCCTGGCAGCCGCCGCCGAAGACGAACTCCACGCCCAGGCAGCGGCGGCCGTCACCGCTATCCTGGCCACCGCGCACCCGGCTGCCGGCGGCCAGGCACTCCAGACCGCGGATGAGGACGCGACGGTGGAACGGATCGCCGACCTCGCCGCCGCCCTGCCCAGCGAGCCGCCGAGGTCCCGCACACCCGCCGGACAGGTCACAACCGGGGACATCATCGGCCACCCCGGCTACAGGTTCCAGCCGTTCCGGGTAGCGGCGCCGCCACGCCACACCGACGCCACCGTCGAGATCACCGGCCGCCTCACCGAACCGACGGGCCCCGATCCCGCCGGACCAATCACCCTCACCCTGCCCCGTGCCGGACAGCCAGGCCCCGTCGTCAGCGTCATCCCGGTCCCGGCGCGCTCGCTCCGGCCGCTGTTCCCCGGACACGACGCTGCGGCCGACACCGGCCAGCCCGCCGGGGCACGCTCAGACCGCGCTGGCCACACCTCCGCCGAAACCGCCGGGGCACAGTCCGACGCGGTTCCCGCACCTGACGCCGAGACACCCGCCAGCCAGCCGCACGCACCCCGAACCCGCAGCCAGGAGGAGACAATGCCACCAGCAGCAGACTCTACTGCACCATCAGAATCACCTGCTTCAGCAGAACCCAGCGCCGCACCGCAAGCGCCGACAGCAGCCCCAGCCCCGGCGCCCCCCGAGATAGGCGGCCAGCGGGACACCGGCCGCGACTCCCCCCGCAGCCACGCGGCGGCCCGGCCGGGAGACTGGGCCACACTGTCGGACGAGCTTGAGCGCGTGCTCGATGCGATCAGGCAGCGCAGGGGCGCGGCGGCCGATGGCCATGCCAGCGATGATCTCAGCGACATCCGCAGCGCCTTCGCCGCCATGCGCGATGTCCTCGGGCTCTCCGCCGCCAGCCCGGAGGCCGCGCCAGGCCATCCAGCCCCTGCTCCTGCCGCCGCTGCGAGCCGGCCGCCGCGCGGCGAGCCAGGCCCGGCCGCCGACGGCTTCCCTGACATCCAGGCGGCATTCGCTGACCTGCGGGACATCCTCGGGCTGCCCGCCCGCGGCCGGCATGCCCGCAGCGGCGGGGCGCCCGGCGGAACCGATGCCTCCGTCGCCGACGCGCTGGACCACGCCGCAGCCGAGGCGCAGGCGTGCGCCCGCTGGTACCGGGACACGCCCGAATGGCAGCGGATCAGCGCCGTCGGCCGCGCCGCCCGCGACCTGATCACGGCCATACGGGAGGCAGCCGGCGACTACTGGGCCGAGATCCGGCTGGACATCCGGGTCCGCAGCTTCGCCCGCACGCTGGCCGCCCGGACCGCGCTGGCGGTCTCCGGACCCGCGTACGTCCTCGCGGGCCGGCTGGAGCAGGCCGGGCACCTGGACAGCCGCATCTGGCGGGCAGCCTGGCGGCTCCACCTGGCCACCACGACGTTCGCCGACCGTGTCATGCGCTACACCCCGCCCGGCAGCCCCGACAAGACACGCGAAGCCCTGCGCATCATCGATGACCTCGGCCAGCGCCAGAACCGCCCAGGACAGCCCGGACCCGGCCGCCACGCCGCCCCCCGCAGCGCGGGCGGGACGCGAACGCCGAATGCCGCCGCCCTCGCCAGCGCCAGCTTCCCGGTGATGGTCACCCGGGCCAACGCGCGGCAGGCCACCGCGGCGCCAGCAGCTCGCACCGTTGTTCCCGCACCCCGGCAGCCCGCGGCCCCACGGCAGTGACTTCATCTGAACGACGCGGCGGCCAGGGACTGGGCCGTCCGCGACTACCGGAGCTATCTCGCCACCGTGGCCAAGCGGGCCACGGCGACCGTCAACAAGCACCTATCACCGCCCTCCAGGACTTCTACGTCTGGCGCGGCCTGGGCCAGCCGCAAGGGGTCAACCGCCACCAGGTGCCGCGGCACGCGCCAAGGCGCTGGAGTCCAGGGCGAAGCTGCGCTACCAGCGCGCCGTCGAGGCGTGGCCCAGCGCCCGTGACCGCGCGATCGCGCTGCTGCCGTTGTACGCCGGAACCCGCATCGCCGAGATCCGCGCCCTGGATGTCGCCGACGTGCGCCTGAGCGTCCGCAAGGGCGAGCTGCACCTCGTCGGCAACGGCGAGAAGTCCCGCACCGTCCCCGTCCACTCCAAGCTCCGCGAGGCCCTGGCCGCCTGGATCGCCGAACGGCCCTCCAAGCCCGGCTCCGACTCGGCCGCCCTGTTCACCTCCGTCAGGAGTACCAGGATGACCACCGACGCGATCGCCGACGTCATCGAGACCATCACCAGGGCCGCCGGCCTGGACGACCACGTGACCAGCCACGTGCTGCGCCACACGTTCTCTACCAGTTGCGATGGGGTCGACCTCGTGAGGTGGCCGAGCTGATGGGCCACGCCTCCCTGGAGACCACGCGGCTGTACACCAACCCTCGGGAATTGCATCAGACGGGCGAGAAGCCGCAGGTCGCCTGATCATCACGGGGTTGCTATAGCCGCAGGGCGCCAGTCGGCGATGCTCCCTGACCTGCATGAGTTGCACGTTGATCCCGTCTAGTGCACGATTCAGCCTTCTGGCGGATGTGGTTTGCGGGGCTGGAGGGCGGTTTGGGACGGGGTGACCTGGTCGGCGCGGCGCACCTGGAACTGGTGTCCGGCGTCGTGCCGCTGCGTCCGGAGGACGCGATGACGGACGCGATGCTGCGGGGCTGGCGGGCGCAGCAGAAGGCCCGCGGGCTGCAGGACGCGACGATCGAGCCCCGGGAGCGGCTGGTGCGGGCGTTCGTCGAGTTCACCAACGAGTACCCGTGGAACTGGGGGCCAGGCCACGTCGAGGAATGGACGCTGTCGCTGTCGGCCGAGCGGCACCTGGCTCCCTCGACGATCCGCGGCTACCAGACCGACCTGCGGCTGTTCAGCGAGTACCTCTGCGACGCGCGCTACGGGTGGGCGGTGGAATGCGAGAAGGCGTTCGGATCGGGCACCTACCCGGTGCCGGTCTGCCATGAGTGGAACACCATCGCGCACCTGAATGAGTACGAGGGCAGGCCGGAGGCCCGCCCGTTCACCCGCGAGGAGCTGCAGCGGTTCCTCGACTACGCCGACGGCCAGGTCGACCGGGCGGTGAAGGCGAAGCGGAAGGGGGCGCTGGCCGCCTACCGGGACGCGACGCTGTTCAAGGTGGTCTACGGCTGGGGGCTGCGGCGGACCGAGACGTCGAAGCTGGACGTGGCCGACTGGGGGCGCAACCCGGCGGCCCCGGAGCTCGGCCGGTACGGGATGCTGCACGTCCGCTACGGCAAGGCGGTGCGCGGGCAGCCGCCGCGGCGGCGCAACGTCCCGTCGGTGATGGCGTGGGCGGTGGAGGCGGTGGCCGATTACACGGAGAACATCCGGCCGAGGTTCGGCTGCGAGGGTCATCCGGCGTTGTGGGTGACCGAGCGGGGCGGGCGGGTCAGCCCGGCGGAGATCAACTCCCGGTTCACCGCCTACCGGGACGCGCTGGGGCTTCCGGAGGCGCTGACCCCGCATAGCCTGCGGCACTCGTGGGTCACGCACCTGACCGAGGATGGCGTTGACCGGCGGTTCATCCAGGAGGCTGTCGGGCATCGCTGCGATACTTCCACCGCCATCTACACGCATGTCAGCGGCGACTTCATGAACACGGCACTGCGCAAGGCGCTGGCCCCCGCCGTCGGCGGGCAGGCCGCGGGGAACGGGAGCAGCCGATGACGCGCAAGCTGGACTACCGGTGGAACCTGCGGCAGGTGATGGCCAGCCGCGGCATGTTCCAGACCACCGACCTGGCCAGCCCGCTGGCCGAGCGGCAGATCCGGCTGTCGTCCAGCCAGGTATACCGGCTGGTCACCGAGCGGCCTGAGCGCCTCAGCCTGAAGATCCTCATGGCGCTGACGGACATCCTGGACTGCACGATGGAGGACCTCATCGAGCCGGTCGCCACCGCCAGGCCCGACCGCAAGGTTAGGACCGCGAGCGGGGAAGAGGCCGGCGTCGGCGAGATGCGGCCCCGCCGGGCCAGGATCACCAGCGCTGGCGAGTAAGCACGGCCATATCCAAGACGATGCCGTGACCAGCGCTCAAGTTGTCCCCGGTGCCCGGGGCACCCTGCACCAGAGAAAGGCAAGGCCATGGAAGAACAGCGCATCGTCGTCTTCCTGCTTGAGGGCGTCCGCACCGCCAAGGACGCCCTCGGGATGGAGAAGACCGTGACGATCGGCGGCACCAAGTACCGGGCGGTGCTCCCGGTCGAGGACAGCTGGCACTCGTTCCTGGCTGCCCCGCCCGCCGGCGACGGGGACGGCGCGTCGGCCTCCAGGTGGCCCAACCTTGCGTCGGGCGCCTGGGGCGAGAACGCGTCCGACCCGGTCGTTGAGTCCGTCGGGCTCATTCTCGAGGGCGCCACGATCCCGCCGGGAGACGAGCACATCAAGTTTGACCATGCAGCCGCCCGGTGGAGGCAGCTCCTGCGGGACTGGCTGACGGTCGCGGCAGAAGGCCCGACCGACTGGGCGGAGGACTATTACGGGGCGACGGCCTTTCCGGGTCCCGGCTACGACGGCGATTACGACGGTCTGGACGTCCCGTATCAGCCTGTCCAGCGCGGTCACCGGCATCCGCCCCGGCGTCTGTCCGCGTGGGCATGGGGTCACGCGCTCGAGCACGCCAGCGCGGGCGACCAGCCACCCCTGGCACGGGCGCTGATGACGACAGCTACCCAGGCAGCAATGGCCGCCAACTGGCGGGTCGCCATCATCGACGCGGCCACCGCGACGGAGGCGGCGCTCACCGCCGGCCTGGTTGCGCAGCTGTCGGCGACGCTCTCTCCCGGCGACGTCACGAAGAAGCTCAAAAGCACCCCCATGCTCGGCCGCCGCATTCAGCTCGCCAAGAAGCTAAGGATGCCGCTTCCCGCCAGGATCCAGGAAGACCTGGTGGATCCCCGGAACGCGGCCATGCACCAGGGCGCCGACGTGACCCGCGACCAGGTGAAGGCAGCCATCACGGCGGCATGGGCAGTAGTGCACCAGTACGATCCCCTGCCCCCTTGCTGCCACGAGCCCGGGCCATCGCAGGACGCCTGATGCCGAGCAGGAAATCCCGGTCCCCCGGCGGGCGGTGACGCTGGTGATCAGCGCGGAGGCGGTGGAAGACCCGATCGGGGTCATCGTGGGCCTGGTCGCCGGGTGTGATCCCGCGCTGGACCGCGCGGTGATCGCGGAGGTGACGGAGAACGTGGCCGGCGGCCGGTCCAAGCGCCGTCGGCTGGCGCAGGCCCTGCTGGACGACCCGGGCGTGCTCGCCGACGGGCGGTCTCCGGCGCCCTGCGCGGTCGCGGACCTGCTCATCGCCTTGCGCGCGGCCGGCTCGGCGGGCATCTCGCCGCCGGCCTGCGCCGAGTGCGGCAAGCACCTGCGCACCTACCAGCGGCGCGGCGAGGACTGGTACTGCGCGGTCTGCGGTCCGGTCCGGGAACCGTGCGCCGCCTGCGGTCGGCTCCAGCGCGTCCACCGCCGCGACCGGTGTGGGCGGCCTCGCTGCCCCAAGTGCCCGCCCGGTGACGGCCGTGACCCCGTCGGCCTGATCGTGGAGATCGTCACCAGCACCGACCCGTCGCTGCCCGCCAGGGCGGTGGCAGCGGCAGCAGAGTCGGCAGTGCCGCAGGCCGGGCAGCGCGAACGGCTCGCCTGGGCGCTGCAAGACCGTCCCGGCCTGCTCACAGGGGACGGGGCGGAGGCTCCCGTTCCCGCGGTCCTGCGCCTGATCGACCGGCTTTGCGACGCCGGCGCGCAGGCGGTCGTCCATCCCGCCTGCCCTGGCTGCGGGCGCGTCATGCACCTGCACCGGCCGATCGGCGGGAAATGGCTCTGCCGCAACTGCACCGCCAAGTCCAGGGCCCGCCCGTGCTCCCGCTGCGGAGCCGTCCGCGAGGCCGCCGCCCGCGACGATACCGGGCGGCCGCTGTGTCCGCACTGCCTGACCACCGACCCGGCCAACCAGGAAGACTGCGTCAAGTGCGGCCGGCGCCGCCCGGTATCGGTCCGCACGCCCGGCGGGCCGCTATGCCAGAACTGCCGCCCGCTCCCGGTCACGGCATGCTCGATCTGCGGCCGCCAAGCCCCGTGCGAGACATCCATGGCCACCGGCCAGCCATGGTGCGGGGCCTGCCAGCAGCGGTGGGCGCAGTGCTCGGCCTGCGGGAAGATCAGGCCGGTCCGCGGCGGCAGCCTGTCCCGGCCGCTCTGCCTGGCCTGCCTGAACCCGGAAGCCTCATCCTGGCACGCCTGCCCGGCCTGCGGCGAGGAAGCGAGGATCCGGCCCGGCCGCCCCTGCATGCGATGCGCGCTGCGGCGGAAGCTGGCCGGGCTGCTCGCCGACGGCACCGGGGACATCCGGCCCGAGCTGCGGGCGCTCCACGACAGCCTGGCCGACACCAGCCGCCCGGCAACCGTGCTGGGCTGGCTGGACAACAACAAGGACTCCAGCGTGCTGCGCCAGCTCGCCACGGGCGAGCGGCCGCTTACCCACGCCGCCCTCGACGAGCTGCCCGACGGCAAGCCGCTGCGGCACCTGCGCACGATCCTCGTCGCAACCGGGACGCTGCCGCCCCGCGATGAGCAGCTGACCCGGCTGGAGGCCTGGATCTCCCGGACCGCCGCCGGGCGCCCCGATCCCGGGCAGCGCGAGCTGCTGAACAGGTACGCCGTCTGGCACGTGACGCGCAGGCTCCGCAGCCGGCTGGCCGGGAAGGACGCCACGCACGGCCAGGCCCTCGCCGCCCAGCGGAACATCAAGGCCGCGATCGCCCTGCTGGACTGGCTCACCGCCTGCGGCCTCACCCTCGAGGCCGCCCGGCAAGGCGACCTCGACAAGTGGATGGGCCAGGCGCAAGCCAGTCACCGCACCGACGCCGGCAACTTCGTCCGCTGGGCACGCAGGAACAAGCTCACCACCCTGGGCTTCGCGGCCGTCAAATGGGGCGGCCCGTCCGGCGTGATCGACACCGAAACCCGCTGGCAGCAGGCCCGGTGGCTGCTCCACGACGACAGCCTCAAGCCCGAGGACCGCCTGGCCGGGCTGCTCGTCCTCCTCTACGCCCAGCAGGCGTCGGCGATCAGCCGCCTGACACTCGCTCACGTCCAGGCCGCGGACGGGCGGGTGCTCATCCGGCTCGGCCGCGAGCCCGTCGTGCTTCCCGGCCCCCTCGACGCCCTTGCCCTGCAGGTGGCGGCGACCCGCCGCGGCCACGCGGCCCTCGGCGACGACGGCACCTCGGCCTGGCTCTTCCCCGGCGGCCGACCCGGCCATCCCATCAGCGCCGACCAGCTCGGCGAACGCCTGCGCCAGATCGGCATCCGCTGCGGCCAGTCACGGTCGGCCGCGCTGTTCCAGCTCGCCACCGACCTGCCCGCCAAGGTCCTGGCCCGTATGCTCGGCATCCACATCAGCGTCGCCGTCCAGTGGCAGCGGGCATCCGCCGGCGACTGGACAGCCTACGCCGCCGACGTCAGCCGCCGGACCAGGCAGCAGCCCGTTCCGTCACGCCACGAAACGCAGGACCAGGCGTGACCGGCGGCAGCCGGTGCCCGGTATGCGGCGGGCTGCTTCCTCCCCGCGACCGCCCGCACGGCGGGCGCAAGCCCCGCTACTGCTCCGGCGCCTGCAAGGCAAAGGCCTACCGGGCACGCCAGCAGGCCGGCGGGCCCCCGCCGGGCACGCCGCCGGCCTCGCCCGCCGCCCGGCACGCCCGCGCCATCGAGATACGGCAGCAGGTCAGCGAGCTAACCGGCATCATGGCCGACACAGCCAGCGGCCAGCTGGCGCTCTTCGCGTCACCCGGCACCGCCCGGCGGCGCGCCCGTCCAGCCGAGACCGCCCGGACACTGCACCGCCTGATCGCCGAGCTCGCGGCGCTCGCCGTCGCCGCGACCGTCACCGAACGCGTCACGAAACGCCAGGCGCCAGGCGGAACGACGCCATCGGCGCCTCTGTCCGACGAAGGCGGCAACGACGGATAACACGTTCTCGCCGCCCCAATCGCTCGTCCGGGTCCGGGCTATTCCGACAGTTCTGATATCTGACTCCGCCAGAGCGGCCGAGTGCCGACGACATGCACGGGCGGTCGACCTGCTCTCGGCCGACGAGTGAGAAAGACGCTGAAGGAGACCGCCCTCTCGGGCGGCGTTGCTCAAGCTGCGCTTGCCCTACGGGCATTCACCGCCTGGGCTGACCGGGCTGAAATCTTCCGGGTCCACGGCGCGGCGGGGGTGACCGGCGGCTCCGTCCGGCAGGCGCTCAGATCTGGCCGAGAAGGAAAGCCTGGGTCTTGCTTTCGATGAAGCCGTGGGAAACGCCGACGAAGCCCAGCTGGCTGAAAAGGCTCCCGGCTGCGGCAGTTGCCGGCCCGGCGACGCCTGCGGCCAGGTCGGCCCGCGGCAGTTCAGTGACGTAGCGAGCAGTGTTCTGCCGGGCCTGGTCGCCGTTCAGCGGATCGTTGAGCGAGTCGCCGCTGGCGGGGCGGCCGAGCACGTCTTCCAGCGCGACCCTGAACGTCACCGTGTCCACGGTGGTGTCCTCCTGGTACAGGCGGCGGCCGAACTCGAAAACCTCCGTCACCGTGTAGACGGCGGCGGTCACGTTGATCGTCCTGTGGTAGCCGCTGCTGCCGTCTTCGCGCAGGCGCCAGCGGTGAGTGAAGAGCCCGCTCGGGTGCAGCCGCCACACCTCCTGGTAGCGCCCGGTGGACGTGACCGCTTCGATGCCGCCGTCAGGCAGGCCCGTGACGCCCTGATGTGCGTCGCTGCGCGGGACGTGCGGGTAGTTCCAGCCGCGCAGCGCCACGCTGCGCTCCATGACCAGCTGTACCAGCCGCGACGGGTCGGCGGGGAGCCGGCGGTCGTCGGCAGGGGACGGGGCGATCCCCGATGTCCAGTAGGCAACCGTGCTGTCGTTCATGGGCGCCGCATTTCGTCGAGGTCCTGCTCGATCACGTTGGCCAGGTCCGGTGCTGCCGGCACCCCATTGCCCGGCCAGTGCACGTCGATCAGCGCCTTTATCTCCTGCAGGAGCCGTTCCCCGCGCTTCACGTAGGCCCGGCCCAGCAGCTCGCGCATTTCGGCCTCGGTTGATACTTCCCGGGTTTGCGTGACTTCGTTGCGGATATAAAGGGCCCCCTCTCGGGTGATCGGCTTGTTCTGGGTGTCCGAGATCGTCTTCGTGCATACCAGCGGCTGCTCGTCGAACGGCAGGACCCGCAGCGCGACCAGCACCTTGCCGTCTTCCAGCGACCCGCGGATCACCTGAATTACAGGCGCGGGCGCGGCAAATGTCGCGAGCCACGGGTGGATCCTGGCTGCATCCCACGATTCGACCTCGTCATTGCTCAGCCCGGTCGGCACGAGCGTGCTGTCTTCTACCCCGATCAGCAGGTAGCCGCCGTCCTTGCGGTTGCAGAGCCCGATCACATGCTTCGCGAGCTCAGCCCGCGGGCGCGACTCACTGGGAGCGGGCCGCGCGCTCTTGTAATCCACGCGCGACTCCGACCCCTGGGCCAGCAGCTCGCGAACCAGCTGGTCGGCATCGGTGGGAGAATCCGGGGTCACAGACCGTTAACCTATCCGAGCCATCGGCCAGTCTGCGCCGGCGCTGCGGGCGACGATGAGGCCGCCTGGCGCGGCCGGGTGTAGTTGGCAGCAGGTTATGAACCGCATCTAAGCACACACTGTGAGGAGTCCCTGGGCAAAACAAGTCAGAGATAAGCGCAGGCAGGTGACACATGGTGCATGTTTTTAGTTGCTTTAACTACGACCAGAGGTCTATGTTAGGTGTGTCCTTAATCACTGACCTCAGGGGGAAGCATGATCATAGCCATCACGGAAACTGACAGCGAGGGCAACCGCAACCTGGTCGGCCGGTTCGACCACCGCACCGCGCAGTGCTTCAACAGCGACCGCAACCACGACAGGCTGTACCGCACCGCCAGGGGCCGTTGGGTCCTCTACACCTGCATCAACGCGCAGGCACACGGCCAGACCGGGGACCACTGCTACATCGACGACGAGAAAGCCAGGGCATGGCTCAAGCGCAACGGCCATGCGGACGCCCTGCGCGCACCCGGCCGCCCGGAGATCGGCGCCAAGATCGCCGTCGCGGTCGGCGGCAGCCGCCTGGCCGCCGTCAGCGCCTGGGCACAAGAGCACGGTATCGGCCGCGGCGAGGCCATCCGGCAGCTCCTGGACATTGCGCTGGACCGGGCAGGCTCCCCAGCGAACTCCTAGGACGGCACTGAATAACTAGTGAGCTTCTTTCATCCTGAGTAGCCGCAGGGTAGGCCCCGGTTTGACAGGCTTGGTCTTGGTTCTTTCCGCTGGTTCCGGGAGTTTTTCGCATCCCCCTGGGATACGGCCCTGCTGACGGTGCCGGCGTCTCAGCCTGGTAACGATATCCGCTTGGGTCACGCGGCGCGCAGGGCGGCGAACGGATCGTGTTCCATGTAATGCAGGGCCAGCACGGCCCTGACCATGGCGCTGCACCGCTCCGGCCGGCAGCGCAGCTCGCTGGCCAGGACTTTCCAGTACTTCAGCCGGGCGTTGCCGCGCTCGCCGACGCAGCGGAGCTGGGCCTGCAGCCGGTTCGCGGCCCGCTGCGCCGCCGTCAGGTCCTTCCCGCGCGGCTTGCGGCGGCCGGTGATCACCGCCTGGTCCCAGCCGAGATAGCCCAGGTCAGCGAGCACTCCGATCAGCGGGGTCAGGATCGCGGCGATCCCGGCCTTCCGCGCCGCGGTGACGTCCACGGTCGCGCCCGGCTGCGGCGCGGCAGCCCACAGCAGTTCCCCGGCCGGGGAGCACACGGTCTGCACGTTCAGCCCGTGCC
>ODAK010001101.1_pt1 | contig 30195 bp, 31 predicted proteins | sample 1539591 | NCBI WGS metagenome assembly ODAK01 (sample SAMEA3539303, study PRJEB22396) | soil metagenome | biome: tundra; feature: field; material: soil | place: USA | collected 2010-05 | depth 0.15 m
AAAGTGTCGACGACTACGTCTTCACAGCTTTCAACGTCATCCAACCGCCGCAGTGCGTAGTGCATCACGGCTGATGAGTGTTTCTCAAAGAAGTGATTGTATGCCTCGTCCGTCCGATCAATGTTCACAATGACCCAATTGGAGAAGCTTCAGTCCGATTCCGACTGCCCCGAAATCGATAAGAAGCGGCGCTCTGGGGACTACCTTCGAATGGACTGCACTGGAGCGCGCTCATTGTGATGAACTATTGCCCCAAAATGTCAAATCGACGTAAACGACGCGACAATTGAACGTGGCGAGATTCAGTTCGATTGTCCGAGCAGCGAAGTCCGCAGTCTCTCAAATAGCCCTCTTTGCCAACCTCCAGTGAGACAATCTGCACTGACAAATTAACCAACTAAGAGGGCGGAGAAGGAGAGTTCTTTACTCCAGTAGACCCTTAACGTGACCCATTTTCGAATTGATGCTGTCCAAGTCCCCAAAGTCAGCGACGTGAGTGGAATCCAGATTCGGTCCCAGCGTCAGAGCGCCAACTCCGGGCGAGCTTGAAAGATTCTGCTGCATCTGTTCAAACACCTTCTTCACCATGTCTTCGAGCTGATTCATTTGGGTTTTTGCGGACTCAACTTTGTTCTGAGTTGCGGTCAAATTGTCTTGAACAGACTTCTTGCCGGCCGAACCAGCTGCTACGCCGGCGCCGCCGCCAACGACGACCCCGATGACCGCAGAAAATTTTGGGATGACCACCCCAAGAACCGACGTGGCGTCTGCTGCCTTGGTGTAATGAAAGGCAAGTATCAACGTGAGAAGGACTACACCGAGAACTGAAATCGACACGACGTAAGCAACCAGCCAAGATTGCTTCGTAGTAAGCGCCGGGGCATTAGTGCCGCCACCCGAATTAATTGAGCCCGTTTTGGGTATGTTTGAAGCCGAATCCGCCATATCGACCCTTCTCCTTTCGAGCGAAGTACCGCACCTGACGGGACTATCACTCGTCGATACCGTCCAATCAGAGGGAGGATTCACCCGGCCACGTCCCGTCGTTCAGTAACTCTCCTCGAGTCCTATTTGGGAGTAATGGACTGCTCAATACGCGTGACCTCCGACTTTGACGAATTCTTCAAGATCTGTAATTCGAATACGTCGGGAGCGACCGATGTGTACGGAGGGCAGATGGCCTGAGTTCAGAAGACCGTAAAGTTTGGACCGACTAATGGCCAAGACCTGGCATGCCTCAGTGATCGTCAGAAGAAGTTTGACTCGGCGTTGCCCTCCAGAAAGCGAACGGACCGACCGCTTATCCGACAGCAGCATTCGCCGCTCCCCTCGTATGTTGCAACGTATAGCGGACGCCTCTCATCAATACTCGTGACCAACATCGTTTACAAATTCTTCAATGTCCTTCATCCGAATTCGTCGCGAGCGACCAATGTGCACCGACGGCAAATTTCCCGAATTGAGTAGTTCGTAGAGTTTGGAGCGACTGATAGCAAGCACCTGGCTTGCTTCCGTGATCGTCAAGAGCAGCTTCATAGGTGCCAGAACTCTGTCGGACCTTGTTTCATGTTCAACGACTTCGTTTGAGCTCATTCTCTTTCCTCTCGCTCGCCACTTCTTACGTCACTTATTCGAATTCAGGGCCAGCGTCAACATCGAATTCAAAAACTTCGAGCTCGTGGTCGGAATTCGACCTGAAGGAGATTGCGGGTTCTCTGGAGTTTTTGACGGTCTCCCGCCACTGCTCCATCGCAATTTCGAGGGCAGAACAATCAATGAGGATGGGATCTTCATCCTCTCCCACGAAGAGCGCAAGTGTCGGCACTCGCGTGTAGTCGCCGAACATCATCCGAAGAGTTGTCCCCGACAGCGGATCCACCGTTTCGAGTGACGTACGAAGCAGCCAATCCTCAGTCTCCATCTCACCAATAACGGATTCAAAAACAACCAGCGGGCGTTCGAGTTTGGATGCGTTCGCGGCAGGTACTGGCCGAAGAGCGGCGCGGTGATCGAATTGATCGTCACGATATGACGTGCCGTCTTCGACATGTGCTTCGCCCAGCGCCCAGTCGTGCACGAACTGCGCCACGAGCGCGAAGGCGCCCTCAATCTCCCAGTGAGTGATCGGATACTCATCGAGATAAACCTTCGCGGCGTCGCTGAACTCCAGGGTCTCCTCCGGGTCCCACGCGCCATCGGGATCGATGATGTTGAGTGCCAGTTCGATGAACTTCGTCTGCACTGGCACCTCTGTGCCAAGGTCAGGTGTCACGGGCAGCCCACGGGAAGCAAGTTGAGCATTCAGACGTTTCGTCAATTCGTCGACGAGTACAGGCTCTTGAACCCATCGCTCCTCTTCGACGTCCCAGCACGGTCCTTCGTTGAAGAGAATTGTCGAAGCGTCGAGATCGACCGTCGACTGGTCGGTCTCCGTGTCGTAGGTGACAACCAATGAGATTCGCTTGTTCACTTCTCTCCTTAGATCTCGAGCTCGTGGTACGCGTCGATCGGCGCCTCGATTTCGCTGAATTCACCGACGAAAGGAGACTCATAAGTATTCAGGTCCGCGTCACCCTTCGGCACTTCCACGGGAATCACTCTGACGCGACCTTCGGACGCGTCGGCCACGTCGTAGAGGCGTGCCAGCTCACGTGGATAGCCTCGCCACTGCGCGCCCGCGTCGAGGACGACCTCGACGTCACGCCAGTGCTCTCTGGAAACGCCCGCACTCAGCACGTTCACCGCTTCTACGACCGGTTCTTCCGCTTCGAAGGTCTTCAGGACCGCGGCGACGGCCCGTTGAATTCGACCCGTCGACGCTTTGATGCCCTTCAGGGCGTCCTCGCCGCCACCAGACCAACCGACGACGTAGCCGAAGGAATACTCCCCCGTCTCCATTCCGAGCGCTCGGCAGGTGACGTAGGCGACCGACTCCGCTTCAAGTTCCTTGAGACCCCGCGTCATGCCTCGCGTCGATACTCCCTCGGGATCGTGCAGGAGAGCGTGGCCGATCTCGTGGGCCAGGGTCTTCACCTGCTGCGCATCCGCGTTGTTCGTCGCGACGCGGATGCGGCCCTCGAGGTGGTCAGTGTCGCCGTTGGCGCCGGAATCCAGCGACGACGGTCGCTCCACCGAAAAGCCAAGACTCTCGGCGAACAAGGTCAACTTTGAGAAGACGCCTTCGGGCGCACGACCTTGAAGCTTGCTCACGACATCGGGTAAGGCCGGACCCGTCGTTTGGCTCACGTCGAAGACGGGAACCAATTTGAAGCCACGAATCTCCGTCGCGATGTCATCTTTCGCCGCGTCAGGCATTCGATACTTCATCGGGGCGAATACGCGAAGTGCCGACTCTTTGGCGAGAACCTGATGGCCCATCGCCTGCCAGGCTCGATAACCGGCCACTCGGGTTGCCTGGGGACTTCACAAGCACATATGAATGGCAACCTGGCGCCAATTCAAGTTCGATTGCGAACGTTCACGATTAATCGAAGCAATTCGATCCCGCAAGTTGCAAATTGACTCAGAGGATAAGCCCGCAATTGACCACATTCGAAATTATTGTTTCGAAGCCAGGCCGGTCTCCCCAAATTAATGGCGCAATATCCTCATATCCAAGTTGGAGGGCATCAACAATTTCGGGATCGTCCCCAAATGCCGGACTGCTCACAAATCCCTCGACTGGACGACGTGTGAACGGCCATCCTGCCGCGTCGCTCCTCCCATCAACGTCGACCATTATCTCAACTATTGCCCCGTCCGCCAGAGCTCGAATCGTTGAAGGATCTTGAAGCAGTTGAGATACATCGTAAAGATGTCGTGCACCGCCTCGCAGACGTTCCATATCGCGACAACTTGCATTGTGGTGAAGAAACGCTAACTTTTCGGCAAGTGTACGCTCAGGAGCGAGAACCGTAACCTCGAACGAATCAAGGTCGGAATACTCTGAGCGTGAGCCGACCGTAACGGTCTCCGCGTTTTGAGCGAGCAATGACTCAATTCGACACTTCCGATTGGGTAGAGCTCCACCCCGACAACCCATTTCCAAGAGTACGCCGTCACTGAGAAACGTAACTTCAGCTCGGTTTGCGTAGGAGAACCGGGCATTCAAGTAGCCCTTACCTTCTCTTTCGCGCACACACGCCGAGTCCAACTCCATATTTGTTCGATCTGCGAGTCCTCGGAGTAGCCTCTTGAGCGAATTACCGGTCTTGGACGTAACTACTAGTAGGTCGATGTCTTCGGAGAAGCGTTGAATAATTTGGAATGCTCTTGAGAGACTCGTTCCACCTTTAAACACATATTCTTCAACGCCATCCATTGGGCGTGTTACGGAGCGGAGGACCTCCGTCGCCCAATAATCCTTCTCAACAATGCCGGCCGGTATGCCTAAAATTTCTGCCACCGCATCGCGCAATGCGTCAAATTCTTCGTGGTCGTCACGAAGCAGTACAACTACTGGGTCAGTCGTCATACTTCCATTAGCTGTTGAGCTCGGTCCCGGACTCTACGATTCCGTTCGTTTCGCGCGCAGGTCAATAATCGGTTTCGATCAACCCTTCCCATCACAATCTGATTATGAATTTGAGTTGCAGCATCAGCCCAAGTCTTCGAGCGATCAGTGAAGTCCGGAAAATCTCTCATCACTTCGAGGACGGCGATTTCACTTTGATTGAGATCGCAGCGAGACAGATTTGATCTACCGACGAAATCGACTCCGGCAAGACCCTTTGGAGGTCTGCCAGGAACCGCGATTAATGGGGTTGCTGGTAACTGAGTACTCAGCCCGAGCGCTTGGCTAGCAGACCACCCTGCTGGACCCGAACCAGGTCCGGCAGCAACTAAAGCAGCTGCCATTGGATCGGGCCTCCCGAATCCAAACTTTGTCGCTTTTGGCTTTACCCAATAGAGCCCTTGGCGGACTCGAATAATTGGGCTGGCGGGATCGTTGGCCATTCTTGAAAGAGCACTTTCTACGGCGGGTATTGATCCCGGCACATCGCTCCCCCAGAAGAATGTCCGCGGACGCTGACTCGAGATCCAATTTCGAATGTCATTATGCTTCACGTCTGTATCTCCTTTTGCAAGTTAAGTGTAGCACTTTTCTTGCATATGATCAACGGATTAGGACATTATGAACTTCAGAAAACGTTGCAAGCGAGTCCGCCCAAAACTAATTAATAAGGCCTTATTTCGCACATTAACCCTGATCACAAGGTGAGTGACCTGAGAATTACATATGCCCCTCTTTCAAATACTTTTCCCAAGACGAATCACATACGAATTCAGGACCAAGACCCAAAATTGAATGATCGTAGTTGGGATTCACAGTCTTGCAAAAATCGGCAATTTCGCGAACCACCCTTCTCGGGTCTCCGGAATACGTGGACCGAATCGTGCTTGCACGACGCAGCCGACGCTGACACCATTGCGCATCAGCGCGAAAAGCCCCGAGCTTTCCTTGGTGATTGAAAACTCGGGGCGAGGGGTTTCTCCGCTCTAAAATTCCGCGTCCTTATCTCGTGACTAAAGACGCGACATCCGCTTACTCAATTGACTCACAGGCTGTGCCTTCATTGTCGGCACCACTCCAACCCGTTACGCAATACGTCCCAACGACCGCCGAGATGTTGAAGGTTGCGTAACCACCAGCTGGCTTTCCACCCGGCCAAGACCTCGTAGCGCTATACATTGAGAGGTTATGTGGTCCAGTCAAGTGAAAATATCCGTACCAGCCAGGTGAGTTGAGTACCCATGCCTGAACATACGCCGTGCCACCCGAAGGTGTCGAGAGGTACATGCAGACGTCTCCACCGCAACCTTGCGCGTCAGGCGGTAAAACACTCGCTGAACTCGTAGAAATTGCCGATGCTCCTGCGATGGAGGGGCTTACGACCCCAAGCATCGCAATCAAAATCGTCCCGACTATTGGTAAAACCATCTTCTTCATATTTTGCTCCTAGTTCTTACAGGAAATTAATTGATTACTTAAAACTGGACTTCGAAGTATTTATCGTCTATCGCCACCTCCTCTCTCATCAAAACGGCCGCGTCCCATGTCAATCGACCCTCGGGCGTCTTCGATCAATCCTTCGTCCGAGACGTGAGAAGGGTCTCGAAACTTCTCCAACGAGGCCAACCGTCAACATCAGCGCCGAGGCAGTCAGAAAGCAAGCTGACCAAATCATTAGCAATTCGGTTGATCTCCCATTCGATACATACTGAAGCCAATACGTATAGCTTTTGGTGTCGTGGAGCTTCGCGAATTGAGCGGGACTCAACGAATTGCCCAAGTGATTTCCCGCGCGATTTTGGACCCATTCCTGGATCACCGTCGAGTGCGAATGAAATGCGCGCCAAGATGAATATCCGAGCACTTTCAAAGTCTTCGGATTTGTTGCACCCGGATCATTTGTCATGACGCTTCTGGCCACGATTGCCATACTGCGTTTATAGAGACCCGAGTACGCCAACGCCACGAAGGCTGCGAATCCTCCAGTCGTAATGGCAATGCTCGCGACGACTCGACGTACTAAACCTCCGATAAGGAAACCAAAAGAGAAGGCCATGACCACCGTCGCGGGAAGAATCGCTGGCTGGCTAAAGAAGACTCCAATCGACCACGCTCCCGACGATTGGAACTGGTCGTCGTAGTGGTAGAAACGTGCGATTGACAGCGCAACGAGAATTGAGCCGCAAAATATAACGACGATATGGGTCAGTACGGAGACAAGAAGGAGGCGCCGCCTTCCAACGCTCTGAGTGTATGCGAAGCGAAACGTGCCTGATTCGTGTTCCGATGCAAGGAGAGGCGCACCAAAAAACGCGCCGATCAAAAGTGGCAGCGCGAAAACGAGAAAACGAAAATAGAGCACATCTTGGGAGTTCTCGTAGCGCTGAGAACTCTCGTGGGCTACGACGCTGTTACTCAGTAAGAGAATGACGAATGCCGCGAAGATAAAGAGCGCCAAGAGTAGGGAGAAGCGAACACGATATCGAATGACGACCGCCTTGAGTGTCCTAAAAGGCGACATTGAGAGATGGCGTGTGAGCTTTTCTTCCCTCGGATCGGCTACTTCCGTCGCGCTCATAGTGCGACCTTGTCTTCGAGTCCTTGTATCTGTTGCGCGCGACTGATATAGCCAATTACCACATCTTCCAGCGACGCATCATGGCCGTGAAGAGTGGCTAAGCCAGTCTCGTCGCGCAAGCGCACTAGATGGCTCCCGAATCTGACATTGAACTGCCTGTTCACAATCTCTAAACCCGGGATCCGGTCTAATTCCCCGGGAGGGCACTGGACGACTTTGTGTGAGCGAAGAGCTTCATCCATAGTTTCGGCCAACTGCACTTCGCCATTGGTGAGCAGAACGAGATAGTCAGCTACACGCTCCAAGTCCACCAACGAATGCGACGAGAAAATCACCGAAAGACCGTCCTCTGCGACTTCTCGCATTAGGTGACCAACAAATTCCTGACGTGCAAGCGGGTCAAGACTCGCCGTTGGTTCATCGAGCACGAGAAGTTCAGGATGACGAGCAATAGCCAATGTCAAAGCCACTTGCGCTTGCTGACCTCCTGAGAGATTTCCAACTTTTTTTGTAAGAGGTATCTCGAACTCTTTGAGACGTTGTATTGCGAATGTTCGATCAAACGTTGCATTTAGCGCCTCCGTCATAGCAACGAGGGCATTGATTGTCTGCGAGCGATAGAGAGGAGCATTCTGAGCCACGAATGCGATCTTCTTCAGTGCGGACATTGACCCAGCCTCGAGCCCTAGGACTGATAAGTCACCAGTTGATGGCTGCACGAGACCGGTGATGATCTCCAACAGGGTCGTCTTACCCGCACCGTTGGGCCCAACGAGGGCCACGACGCTCCCTTGAGGTACTGATAATGAGCACATTCTCAATGCCCAAACTGAGCCATATCTTTTGCCGAGATCGGTCGTTGTCAGAATCGTCGTCACAACGATTCGCTTAGTTGACCTGGCGGAGCGCCTCAGGCGTCGCTCTCGCGTTCATTAAAGTACTTTGAAAAAGGTCCAGAATTGTTTCGTCGTCAAGTCCTGCCTCGCGGGCATCAGCCAACCATCCGTCGGTGAGTTTCTTCTCCAAAACGTTGAAGACGTCAAGGCTTCGTGTTTCAGGCACCGCGGAAATGAACTTGCCCACACCTTGTCGCCCAATAGCTATCCCGCGGACTTCAAGTTCGCGATAGGCCTTCATCACAGTGTTCGGGTTGACCGCCAGCGAAGCTGCAGCGTCCTTCACTTTTGGTAGTCGATCACCTATACGGAGGTGACCTAGTCGAAGGGCGGTCTCCACCTGTTGAATGATTTGCATGTAAGGAGGAACACCCGAGCGAAAGTCAAGGCTGAACGAAATCGCGGCTCTCTCTCCAGGGTCATTAGTATCGTAGTTATTTAGTTCCACAGTAATACAGTATCGTATAGAAGGTATCAGGCGCTCCGTCGTTGAGCGCTTTCAGGGAGGATCATGACCGGTCAAGCCGATGTCGCTGAAGCGATCTCTTTGCTTCAGTCCCTCGCTGGCACGACGAGCGAACGAGCGAAACGACTAATCGCCGCGGTGAGTGATGCAGGCTCAAAGCAAGCGTTGGACACCATCATCGGCGACGGTTCAGTCCCATCAAATTTGACAAATTCGCGCGCTGAGTTTCTTCATGTCGTAACCGTTCTTTTCGGGAGCACGCTCTCCGACGATGAGGTTGAAGTCGTATTTAGATGCACAAAAACTGCGGCGAAGACCATCGTTGGCAATATGAATGCGACCTTCGCCAGTTCGATCCGCGATCTACGACTCGACGAAATGCGTAAAGAAGCCACATGCAGGTCAAGTGGCAACAACGCGAATGGACTCGCTTGGAAGGTCTGCTTCAATTCTGAAGTCGCCTTCGAGACAGCAGTTGACGAGATCGAGCGTCTGCGAAGGAGAACTGAAGCGACGATCGATTCAGTCAACTTCTGTGTCGAATTCAAACAGAAGGCCCCGAACAATCAGATCGACCTTCTAAGTGCGTTGGGTATTCCACCTCCCGCAGCATCGAAATCAGGGAGGGCGCGAAAACAATGACCGTTAGCCAAAGTGTCGCATCGTCCCAAGATGCATTGAATCTGTTTTTAGTTCTAGTTACAATTTTTACATCGCTCCAGGCAACGAGTTTCGGAGGCGAACAACTTAGGAGTGGTGGTCCACTTCGATCTCGAGTTCTTCAAATTGGGGTTATCACACTCGCCCTTGCAGCGTGTGATGTCGTTTCTTTGTGGAGCCTTTCTTCGATCGTACATCTTGTCCTAAAGTCACACGGCACGTCAGAATGGAGTCCGACATTCGCAGTGTTTCTGCTTTCGTACGTATTGATAGCTGCTCTTGTTTTATGGCAAATCTTTCTTGTAGTTCGCGCGAGTTGCTCTCTGAAAACCGCACAATCGAAATGTAATCCGTGACATACGACTGGCGCTCTCGTTTCCTTTGCGCCGCCCGCTTTGGAACGGCACTAGCGAGGTGCGGGTCTGTGACCTCAACTTTAGGGGTCACACGACCAAGGAATTGGGAAAACTAAGGGAAGGAAGTCATGGGTCTATTTTTCGAGAGAACTGCCGCAAGTCCTCAACTCGTTGCTCTTATGACGTCGGCACTGAAGGCTGAGCCACCTCAAGCGGGGAATGTTCCAACGGAGGCGGCACTTTTCGCCGCGAAACTCGATCCTTTGGTAACAACATTGTCGACGGCGCTTAACTCTCCTCCACCACAAGATGTTTCAGCTGCGGCCACTAAATACGCTCAGAGCGTAGTTAACGAGTTGCTCGGTGGTCCTTCGTTTAACACCGGCAGATTTGTACTTGCATTTTTGATCTTCACTGCATTGATTGGTGGGGGCATCGCTACGGAAGCGACTCATCTGACCACTGCATCGGGAACACTGTTTGGCTTCGCTGGCGCAATCTTTGGAATTGTTACAGCGTTTCTTGGTACCGAAAAAGGAACGAGCTAATGGCATCACAATCGGAGGCAAAGTGAACACATGGGTATCAGAGGGCGCGCATGGTTGCCCGAATCCGCTTGCCCTTTGCATCGGTGACGCGCAAGCCCGAGTAGATCGCTCGCACCTGTCCGGCGGCGTTGCGCAATTCGACAGCTCGGCCATCTGAATTTGCAACAAGTCCCGAGACGGGAACATCGATGACCAACGGTCGGGAACCAGTCAATCGCTTAGCGACGTGAAATGTTTGCTCGATTTCGAAGCCCCTGGTTTTGAAGGACTCAACGAGCCCATCCTTCCCGTAAGTGCCACCGTTTGCCGAGAGCGCAAGGCTCGACGCAACATCTTGGCTTGAGGTTCCCCTTCGAATAGAGCCAAGAGCCACACTCAACTTAAGATTCGAGCCGTAGAGTTCAGCTCCATTCGTTGAATACATCGCAGAGAGTTGACCAACCTTTGAAGTGTCCCGCGCTAGGTCCTTCCTGACTTCGGCCCGAAGTGACGCTGGTGCACCGGCCAGAGTTGAAGTATGGGCCAAGTGCGAGGACCCGCTAAGTGAGGCCACTCCGGGTTGAACGTAAGTTGCCACAATCGTCGTCGCAACAACTAGAGACAGGCACAAAGTCCCGATTGTTCCCCGATGACAGGTTCCGACCTTCAGCCTCGAGAATTGAGTGACGAAAGATCCGGAGTTGGATCGGATGGTCCGAGGGCTTGCAGACCGAGGGCCCCAAAAGTGAGACGCGACGCGGTTCCAATGAGACCGCATAGATCGGGCCTGGTCCCCAACGTGGCGATCCGTCTGAGCTGGACCAATCAATTCTTCGGCAACCGGTGACATAGATTCCTCCAAGGCAGGCGCAACCAAAACATTTCGACATAGCGACGATGGCGCGCAACTTAGGGTTCACAAGTTCTCGTGTCAATTGAGATTGTCTCAACTTTGAGACAACTGATTTCACGTTGCCTTCAGTCGTCGATTCGTCACTTGAGGTTCGAGGGTCATGACCTCAGACCAATGAACCGGGACAACGTTTGCTCGGCAAAGGCATCGACAATCTTGCATCTCAGTAGAGATTGCAACTAGTCGCTCGGCAGTGGCATCGCGACGTATGCCTTGCGAGACGGGTGGGCGCTGCGGGACTCGAACCTGCGACCTCAGCCGTGTGAAAGTGTTAAGAACCATTTCACCAGACGACGCGAGACGAAGACATACCACTTGACAAGGAACGATGACAACGCGAGACGACGTGAGAAAACGGCACGCGACGCGATTTGTGGAGCATTTTGTGGGGCAAGATCAACGCAGCCCGCAAACAAATGAGGTGGTAATTCGCCTACATGAGAGTCTGAGAATTTCGCTGTCGGTCAGTCCTTCGGGTATTGCGATACAACGTCGACACTCAAATCTCAGAGAGAGCGGGCGACGAGTATCGAACTCGCGTTCTCAGCTTGGAAGGGTGGAGAGTTTGATACATGGTATTCGGCGAAATTCCTCATCAGCATCGTTTTCTCACTGTCTAATTTGTGCAATTGCAGCGCATGGGCCATCCATGGGCACCCGGTGAGAAACTTTGTGAGGAAAGAGTTCGAAATCGGAGAGCTCACTTGGTTTGAGTGTCGGGATTCCAGACCACATTTGAACTTCGTGTAGAACCAATTTCTCGGCCCATCGGCGGGCTGCTATTGCAGTGTCGACGTCGTCAAGTTTGGAGTCGTCGTTGTCGTCACCGAGGTCGTTGTCGTCACCGAGGTCGTTGTCGTGCTGACGACGATGGTCGTCGTTGTGGAGCTGACCGGCGTTGTTGTCGTCGTCGCAGACCCCACAACAGTCGTAGTTGTTGATTCACTCGTCCCCGAAAATGTCGTAGTCGTTGTGGGTTCCGCAGCGGACGTCGATCCAATTGCTACAGTTACGGTTGCACTTGGACCTGACCCCTTCTTGTTTAATGCCCGCACACTGAAGACGTACTTCTCGTGTTTGCCGAGTTTGACGAATACGCAGCGGTATGTTTCAGATCTGGTCGCCGAGACGGTACGAGTTTCCGACCCGGGCCTGCTTGTGGCAACGTATCGTGTGACGGGGAGTCCTTTTGGCGCGCTCGTTCTCTGCCACTGAATCGTGACTGTTGTTCCCTCAACCGACACTCCAACCACGCTCGGAATCCCCGGCAATGTGGACGCCGTGCTTCCGGAGGCTGCAATCATCGGCCACGAGATCAACGCACCGAGTAGCACCAGGAAAAATCTCGACCAGCGCGTAGTAGCCATGAGCAGAAGGTAGTCCTCATCGACACCTCATGCAATCAACTTTGAACTTGAATGTACTCATCTTCAAGATTCGAACCCAAACCCACTCGCCAACCGAAACTCCGTGAACCTCACGTTCACTTATGGGACTTAAGTCCCGTTGACTCTAAGACGGGCCAGTCTTACTATGCGACACATTGCGGCTCAACCCATTTGCGGAGTGGTCCGCCGGAGTCTGGAGGTCACTGTGCAGCGTCGGGTGAACGAAATGAACGAAAGTCCGGCGCGAAGTCGATCGCGCAACACGAAGCGAACTTTGTTCGTCATATCTACGTCCGTGGCGGGAGGTCTCTTGTTCGCTTCAGTAGCGCTGGCCATTGGGACGCCGTCGACATCGCCGGGAACACAGAATCCCGCTTCCAGTGTCTCTGCACCTGTGCCGTGGACGACTCCACAGAATGAACTTGGTGCGCCATCGATCCCAACCCCTGGCGGCGCGACCGAGGGTGCTGGCGCATTTGACGCAATCACTTGCCCCACTGCATCGCTGTGCGTGGCGGTCGGCGGAGATTCAGGCATGTCCGGAATCGTCGCGACTTCCAGTAACGACGGGGGCACATGGACGTCCAGCACCGTGCCCACCGGACTGCCCGAGATGAAGTCAGTGAGTTGCTCTTCAGCCAGTCAGTGTGTCGCCGTGGGAAGTGGCGTGGCCATCACTTCCAGTGACGGTGGCGCGACGTGGAGCGCTCACTCAATCCCTACCAGCAACACCGCACTTCTCGGAGTCAGTTGTCCGAGTGACACCACCACGTGCGTCGCGGTCGGTGTCATACCGAACGACGGCGGACCTCTCAATGGGGCGATTGTTGTGTCCAGCGACGAAGGCGTCACGTGGTCCGCCCCTTCGACAAGTTTCCAACTTGGCGCGCTCGGCGGCGTGAGTTGCGCAAGTGGCAATTTCTGCGTCGCCGTGGGAGCACAGATTCTGGTCACTAACAACGCTGGGCAAACCTGGACTCAGCAATTCGTGGGTGGTGTAGCAGGCATACTCCGCACCGTTTCTTGCGGATCGACAACGACCTGCGTTGCTATTGGAGCAAATCCGATAGGCGTCTCCCAAAACAGTGATCCGGGCTTTGAGATTCAGACGACGAACGGCGGGACCAAATGGAACCCTGTCAACCTTCCTTCGGGAACCTGGTCCGTTAACGCACTGGCGTGTCCTGACGCCAATGACTGTGTGCTGAGCGGTCCTTCCCCGAGCGCTGCATCGACACTTGCTTGGACGAGTTCTGATGGTGGCTCGACGTGGTCGAAAACCGTCTTACCCTCGGCAGTTTCGGCTGTAAGTTCCTTGAGTTGCGTCACTGCAACGTCGTGTGTTTACGTCGGTCTGGCAGGGTCGAGCCCGACGTCTGGCACGAGTGCTGACTCTGCTGGATGGACGAACACGCAGGTGCCCGTTATCTTCTCGACAACGTCCGGGAGCGCGTCATGAGGAAGCACACCTCGCGAGTCTCGCGACCACTATTGATCATTTCTGTCGTCATCGCTGTCATCCTTGGCACTCTCGCGGGCGCCATGAGTGCCAAGCCCGCGAGCGCCGCGACCAACGAACCTGGTTCAAGTAGCACATTCCGCCATGGCATTCGATCATCGCTCAGGACCGCGCACACTGGCGGAACGACCGTGTACACCCCCGGCGAACTCTACGGCGGGTCGGACTCCGTCGCCCTGTGTTTCACGTGCGAGGCGTCGAATATCACCGGAACGGCACCCCCTTCTGAATCCCTTGACCAAGGATCCGGAGTCAACTCGCTGACGGGCGACTACTCGTACAACCTGAATCTGTTCAACGCGCCGGGTTTCGGTACGTCTATGGGCGACGCCCTCACCTACGACGCCCAACTCGCTCAGGCGGAGATAACTGCTGACCAGAGCCCGGGCCCGCTGGGCTACGGGTGGAGTTCGACATGGAGTATCTCCGTCACCCCGGGTGTGTCCTCGACCGAGGTGGTGAATGAAGGCAGCGGTGCCCAGGATTCGTTCACTGAATCTCCCGGCAATGGAACTTCGTGTCCGACCGGTGACCAGACGACAACTAATAGGTACACGATCCCAACCGTTGACGGCTATTCCAGTCAGCACCAATGGTGCGCCCTCGCCAATGTGCAAGCGCAGTTCGGGGACGTCAACGGCGTCGGACTCGAATTCCAGCGAAATGGCGGACAGGAAGCCGACTATTTCTATTGGAATGGAAGTTTCGAGGAAAACGGGACCAACCAAGTCCAAGGAGTTTTGGCGTACGACAACCTCGGGCCGAATTACGAAGTTACACCAAGCCCGCAAGTGCTGCAATGTCCATCGACTGCCTACTACTGCGATGTCTTCGTAAATGGGAACGACCTGCGTCAGATCCTCGAGGTCTTCAATTCGAATTCGCAAATCAGTGAAATCGAAGGATCGAATGGCACTGCGCACTATCTCGGCTACGACAGCCACGGCAGCCTCGTCACGGTGTCGTCGTACCCCTTCGGAAGCAGCCTGAGCACTTGGAGTTTCGTCTACGACACCAGTGCCCCGAGCCCTGACACCAGCGACCTCGTCCAGATCTACGATCCCGACTCGGGTGTGGGCTCGTCACCGCCGGTCAGTGCCGGCGCAACTCACTCGAACTACATCGCCTACAACAACTCGGGCGCCGATATCGGCATGGTGAGCGAGGTGGAAGACGGTACCGGCGCAGTCACGACCTATTCCTACGCCTATCCTTGCTCGACGGGTAACTGCGTCCAAGCCGGCAACCCGCAGTCGACAACTGTCACCTACCCTGCACAGGTCCCGTGCCCGAGTTGCGCCGCGGTTTCTCCAGTTGAGACCGACCAGTACACATCAGGAGTAGAGACCCAGACCAAACTTGGCGCGTCAGGAGGTGGTGCGAACAGCGAGACGTGGCAGTACGCCTGGTCACTCGGCTACGGCGCCGCCAACTCGACGGAGACCATCACGTATCCCGACTCACTGAGCGGGTCGTCTCCGACAGCGACAATTGTCCTCGATCCGGCCGGCAACGTCGTCTCCACCACCAATGCCCTCGGTGACGTGGCCACGTCCGCGTACAACGACGTTGGTGCCAACGTTCTGCCGGAGCTTCTCTGGAGTTACCCGGGATCGTCGTCGAACGGCCCCTCGAACCCGCCGAGTGGATCCGAGGTGTACACCTATGACTCTCTGGGCTACGTGCAGACCAAAACCGACCCCTTGGGTAACGTCACAAAGTTTGGCTACTACGCCGGTGGTCAAGTGCTCTGTTACGTCGAGCCGCCAACCGTGGCAGCGGGCACGGGTTCACCTAGTACCTGTCCGCTCAGCGGAGGTAGATTCTCGGGCCCGGGATCGACACCGCCCGTCGGCTCGACCGCTTACTCTTATGACAATTACGGCGATATTTCCGCAATGTACTTTGACTACGTCGACACGGCGACGGGGGCGGACCCTCAAACCACCACGTCTTCGTACGACCTCATGGGAGACCAGTTGTGGTCGATTCCTCCGGCCGGTCAAGGTGGCGTGCAGAGTTCCAGCAACCCCTACGCCACCGTCTCGACGTACTGGTCGAATAACCTCGTCGCCTCCGTCACCAAGCCCGGTCAAGGGATGACGAACTACACCTACGACCTCGCTCTCAACCCGACAAAAGTGCAGACCCCGTATTCAAACGTGTATCGGCTGGCCGTCTTCGATGGCGACAACCGCCCCTGCTACGAATTGACCAGCACACTTCAAACTGGACTCACTTGCTCGACGGCACCGCAGGCCGGCTCGTCCACCACGACCTACGTGCCGGGAAGCACTTCGCCGTACCAGGTGACCGATGGCAACAACCACACCTCAACCTATTACTACGGCGACTTAGCATTCCCCAACTCACCCACGGGAGTCGTTGATCAAGCAAACAGCGCAGTCCAATACACGGCGTACGACGACTACGGATCCGTGTGCGGGTCTGGCTCAATGTCGATCGCTATCGGAACGTCAACGCAGTGCAATACTGTCTCCGGCGACACAGCGACCCAGTACAACGCCGTTGGCGACGAAACGTCGATCACCGATCCCAGCGGAAACGCTACGACGATTGCCTATACGAACACAGCCTTCCCCACACTTAAAACGTCGGAGACGAACGCACTTAGTGCGACGACTTCTTACTCGTACAACGCCGACGGCGAATTGACCAAGATCACGAACCCTGACCTCACGCTGGTTACAACTACCTACGACGCCGACGGGCGCGTTTGCGTCCAGGCCGACAACGGCACGACGTACAGCTGCGGTGGAGGCACCGGAGTGGCCGGAGTGACGACGTATGGCTACAACGGTGCCAACGACCGGACGTCCATGACGTCGTACACGCCGTCGACACTCGCCACAACGTACGCGTACTCAACGGGCCAACTCACGTCGACGACCGACTCGAACGCCAAGACGACCGCCTACCTATACAACTACGCGGGCCAAGTCCAGTGCATGACGTACCCGGTCAGTACGTCGACGACCTGCGGTACGCTCTCAAGCCCGGCGACTGGATCGACCACTAATACCATTGTGACGCGCGGCTACGACAGTTCAGGCCGCCTCTCGACCGTCACCGATTGGTTGGGCAACACTACGACGTACGCCTACACGAAGCCGTCTGCGCCACTGGCGGTGACCAAGGTCACCTATCCATCATCTAGCGGAGTCGTTAGCAACATGACCCAAGACAACGATGGGAGCCTTGCGACGTTGACCGCGGGATCTTCCATCAGTGACTCCTGGTCCTACGACAATGACCAACGCGTCTCCACGATGGGGATCAACGGATCGACGTCCGCCGCGGCTGTCTACAACGCCAACAATCAAGTGACCGGGGCCACCAATCTCGCGACCTCGACGAACAACGACACTTTTTCGATTGCGGCCAACGGTTCCATCACCGCCGACCAGACTCCAATCGGGTCCACGACTTCCTTCGGCTACAACGCCAGCGGTGAACTCTGCTGGGTCGCCAACGTTCCCTCGTCCTCCTCCGCGTGCGCTTCACCGCCGAGCGGCGCATCCGCAACCACCAACTACACCTACACGGCCAATGGCCAACGCGCGAGCGCTACTTCCACCTCACCGAGTATGGGAGCGAACATCTCAGCGGTCGGATCGATTATTCAGTCGGTGGGCTACGGTGACTCGACACTTTCGGTGAACCCACGGCACGTTGGCGACGCACTCATTCTCGGAGTCTCGGTGAACGGAACTCAGACGGTCTCCTCGGTCAGCGGGGGTGGCGCCAGCTGGAAGTTCCTCGCTCGCGAGACGGGGAGTGCTCTCGGCAACACCGAACTGTGGCTGGGAACGGTCGCATCGACGGGGAGTTCGACGATTACAGTGTCCTGGACTTCGAGCATCGGCTCGACCTACGTCGACCTCGCCGCCCAGGAATTCACCAATGGCACGGGGGCATCGACCACCTGGTCCGAAGACACGAGTGGCGTCCTCGTCAACAACGGCTCGACGACAACGGTGACGTTGCCGACGCTCACGGCCTCGGCGAGCGGAGAACTCTACGTCGGGCTCGCCTTCACCGACAACACGGTGTCGGCCGGGTCGAATCCTGGCTTTACCTACGATTCGCTCTACTCCGGCCTCTACGCCTTCAACCCGAACATGTCGGGTACGGTGACCCCAACCGCGACGATGGCTGCGGGCTACTACGGATCGGTCGGTGTGACAATTGCGGCCCACTCCACCTCAACGATCTCCGCGGTCGGCTCACTCCAACAAACCTCGGGAAACGGCGTGACGACTCTGTCGGTGAACCCCCAACACGTCGGTGATGCCCTCATCCTGAGCGCCTTTATCAATGGGAGCCAGGCCATTACATCAATCTCTGGGGGCGGTGCAACGTGGCAGAAGCTCGCCCGCTACGCCGGCGCGTTCGGATACTTGGAACTCTGGCTCGGTACTGTCACGTCGACGGGCAGCTCTACCATCACCGTCGCATTTAATTCGAGCGTGGCAACTACGCTCATTGGGCTGAACGCCCAGGAATATACGAACGGCACGGGTCCTTCGACCACATGGGCCGGCGACGTCGGCTCTGGCCTTAACGGCTCGTCGTCCACAATTACTTTCCCCACCGTCACGCCAAGCGTGTCAACTGGCGAGCTCTACATTGGGTTCGCCATTACGGGCGGGTCGACGAGCTTCGGGTCGACGAGCGGCTTCACCTACGACCATGCAAACTATGGCCTCTTTATCTGGAACCCGTCGGTAGTTACGACGTCGACGCCCACGGCGAGCCAGTCGCCGTCCGCGGCCTATGAGTCGGTGGCCGCCTTGGTAAGAGCCGGCGTCCCTTCGACTTCGAGCACCCACTACGCCTGGAACCCGTACGGCGAACTCTGCAACGTCAGCGTCGCGGTGTCGACGGCCTGCGGCTCGACGCCGCCTACCGGAACCGGTTACACCTACAACGGAGACGGTCTCCGGATGACCTCCGCCGCTGCGGTGACGGTCGGACCGACCACGATCACCACCACGACCGATTCCACGTGGGACTACGTCTCGGGTGGGTCAATACCGCTAAATATTAATGATGCCGCGACCAGCGGATCAACGACCACAAACACCAGCTACCTTTACGGCGATCTGCTCTTTGGCGGGACGGCCCCGATCGAGCAAATCGTCACGACGAGCTCGGGCACGACAGCCCAGTTCCTCGTCGCCAGTCCCCAGGGCGTCCAGGGCGTCTACTCCTCGGCTGGAGCGTTGCAAGAGTTGGCGACGTACTCCCCATACGGCGTACAGACGATATCGAGCGGCACGCGGGTCACGCCCTTCGGCTTCCAAGGTTCCTACACGGACTCAACGAGTCTGATTTATTTAATCAACCGCTATTACGATCCGACAACGGATCTGTTCCTGAGCGTGGACCCAATGGTTTCTCAGACGAATCAGCCGTATGCATTCGTGAACGACAATCCTTTGAATTCGACCGATTCCTTGGGTACCGAGGCCTGCGGTGGCGACAACCAACAATATGAGTGTCGAACGGGATACTCGATAACGGTCTGGACGATGAGCACTACGACTGCAGGCGATGCCATCATTTCCGCCTCGGCGGCAGTGACAGTTTCTGGCACAGGTGCCAACACTTCGGTCACTATGAATTTCAATCCGGATGGCTCAGTGGACGTTACCGTGGGAAATAGACCAACGGTAGGAGTGAATGTTTCGCAAACCACTCAACAAACCGTCGGGATGGTGTCTTTCGCGGCGTATTCTGGTTCAACAGAAAGTCATGGACTCAATATCTCAGCGAGTATCGACTTCACTGTCGTCAGTTTTCCACCTCCCAGCGGCTGGCTGAATGATGTTGGATGGGGTGTGGCCATTTTCGCCACATTGGGTATAGGCGCAGTTTTGTCGGGGCCGTGGTGGGTGTCTGTCGGACTGGGGTTAGCGACTACTTGAGCATGAGCAAATCAAATGTCGTAATATTGCATCAACGTAGTGGGCGTACGCGAAGAGCATGTTCTGTTCGTGGAAGATGATCTTTTCCGAATCGAAGCGGGGAGAAGCAACTTGACTGAAGTCGTGATTGCAATGCCCTGGAAGCGCAACGATTTTGTGGTTTCTAGATGGATGGATAAGCGACTCACTTGGTTCGATGCTCTATGCGCCTTAGCCTATGGGCTCTTGATATGGAGAAATGGTGGTGCGCTCGTAGCTGCTTGCATCGTTGCGGTTGTCGGCTACTTGTTGTTGCGATTTCTCGTGGTGCCAATGGTTCAATGGAATGTTTATCGCAATTTTGAGGATCAACCAATTTTCAACTTCTCCGATCAAGGTGTGACTTTTGTTATAGGAGGTAAATCCAGATCTGACAGTTGGGCAGCGTTCAAGAGCGCGGCGGAAACGCGAAACTTCTATACACTGAAGCGTGGTTTCAATGCGCCTCGATTTACTATCGCGAAGCGAATGCTCGCGAATGAAAATGACGAAGCGAGACTTCGCGAGCTCCTTAGGACGAACACCAAAGTTCATTTGCGGCCAAACAAGAGTCTCGACTCCGCAATCCCAGATAGATAGTTGGGGCTGCTGAAGGTTTAGGTCTCAACTCATTTGTGAGGATTCACCTCGCCGACTTCAACTGGTCAGGGCGACAAGCTCCGCAAGCTTCTCGACGTGCATCATTTAGTCGAGCGAGGGTGACGATGGTGAAACTGCAGGAAGTTCACGCAGTGTGACCCTGAGGGCAGCAAACAGTCGCACGCTTCGTGATTGCTCGTGGTCGTTCTTTCTGTCCAGAAGACTTGGACGCCGGTAGAATGGCGGGTATGGAATCCGAACTTCGATCGACCTCGCGACTCGGCACTCTCGTGCTCGAGCACCGTGACGCCGTGCTCGCGATTTCGCGGCGCCACCACGCGAAGAATGTCCGTGTTTTCGGCAGCGTGGTTCGGGGTGTCGATTCTCCCTCCAGTGACGTCGACTTCCTCGTCGAGTTCGATGAGGAAGCTCATCCCCTCGACATCCTCGCACTCGGGTGCGACCTCGAAGAGGAGTTGGGCGTGAGGGTTGACGTGTGCACGCTCCAGAGTCTTCGTCCTTTCGTGCGAGACGAGATCGTCGCCGAGGCCGTCAGTTTGTGACGAGACGCAATCAAGAGCGTCTGAGCGACATCGAGACGCCATGCCAGCCATCGGTGAGTATCTCGCCGAAGGTGGTCTGCACCGAGGTGTGGTCTACGACGCCTGCCGTGATCGTCTCATGGAGATTGGCGAAGCGGTCAAGCACATTGATGCAACGCTGCTCGACCAGCGACCCGATGTCGAGTGGAAGCAGATTGCGCGCATGCGCGACGTCCTCGTCCATCATTACCACGACACAGATTTCGCGGTCGTGGAGGCGGTGATTGTCGAGAGACTGCCGGCCCTGCGAGAGTCCGTGGCCGAACTGAAGAGAATCGACGCCGAAACAATGTGACGAAGTACACCGTCGTCGGCAATTGGCCGGCCCTCGTAACACCTCAATGCCGAGGCGTTCAATAGCAGTGCGTTCACGAGAGTCGTGTCGACCTGGGCGTCACCGTACGATCATTTTCGCGTCTCGCTCTCGTAACAGTCCTGATCACGGGCGCCTGGAACACACCCGACTACGACGCTCAAATCAGAACGCTGAATCAACCGCTACTACGACCCGACAACGGATCAGTTCTTGAGCGTCGATCCTGACGTTGCGGCGACGGATCAGCCGTATGTGTTCACCAATGATGATCCATTGAATGTGACAGATTCATTGGGAATGGCTGCCGCCGCATTAATGGGCGGCGGCGTCGTTAGTCCGAAAGAGGCGGTTACTGTCGCAGTTGCCATGACGATTGATGCACTCAAGAGTGAAGGGGCCTCGATTTCATCTGAAGCGATGAGCGATATTTCTAAGGCCTTGAGTGAGGATCTTTCCAAACCCGGCGAAATCATTACAAGCGGAGAACTTGGGGCGCTCGAATGGGAACTCGTGGACTCAGTCGGTCACATTGGAAAGACCTTGGGATTTCTTGGGGTAATGGCTATTGGTTTGAATGACCTCGCAGAAGGACATGGCCTTGCGTACGCACTCACCGATGATGGCGCATCTGTCGTGGGTGCCGTCGGTGGAGGTGCCCTGGGAGCAGCCTATTGCGGTGGCCCACTTGATCCCGTAGATGCTGGTTGCGTGATTATAGGGGCGGTTGTCGGTGGTAATGTCGTGCCAGCGGCATACCACTCATTCATAAATCTTTGGAAGGGTATCTTCTAATTACTTCACTGTTGCTATTTGATGCAATCTTTGTAGTCGCGGCAGTCGCTTCATTTCGGATCGCGCGAAGAACTTGGAAGAGCAGCGTTGCCTGGTCGGATGTTACGGTAAACATCGCGGGACAGTCAAATGTGTCTCGACTTCGAATTAGCGCTTCTTCTTTGGCGAGCGCAATCAGTATTGGTTCGCTTGCGCTATTTGGAATACTCGCAACGATTGCGGATGCTATCGGGCGTTCGACGGCCGCTCGAATCATATTGGTCCTAAGTGCTCTGGCGGGAGTTAGTTTCGTCTTGTTCGGAGCATTCACTATTTCCATATACCTACATGGTTGGCCGAAAAAGTTGGTTCCGCCCTCGTTGAGGAATCGTTGACGAAATTGACGTGCGTTTTCTTGACGTAGAGGCAAGTTACGCCTCAACTCTTCGCAGAGCCTGAATCCAACCAATGACTTCTACAGCTGGGCCGCTGGCGCGCAGCGCCAAGAGGCCCAGCCCGAAGATCGAGACCAAACACAGAATTCGACTTGTCGTTGGTGATGAGACGCAAGTTGGAACCTATTGCCCCAAAGAGCCCACCGAGCGTTGATTGAAACGCGACGACTTTCTCGGAGACTCCAGGAAACCCAGGGCGATTCACCCTGACTTGCAATAACTACGTAGCCACCGCCATAGCCGACCTCATAGACGTCTACGGCACTCTATTCCTGCGTTGGAAGTGACCGCCTTCGGCCAATTGAGACTTCGTCCAAATCATCAAGGAGCAAAAGTGATGCCATGAACGCGAAGTAAGCCTCGAACCCAGTGACCGACTTGATCCAATTTGTTCCAGTCGTGTGTACCGCAACCACGATGCCAACAATCGCGGCGACTAGGCAAATCATTACGACAAAGATCGTGAGGCTGAGGCGATAGCGTCTCCACCCCTTCCACTTCGTTTGGAGAATTGCGACACGGCTTAGGGCAGGGACAAGAAACGAGAGCCCCGCAAGGATCGCTATACAGGTATCAATTCCGTTCAGTGCTCCGTGCTGATGGTCCTCAACTACCATCACCGCGTATACGACAACAAAAACGATGACCAGGAACCCAAGTATTCTTCTGCCCGGCACCAATTTCACAGGTCTCCCCTCTTCGCTCATTCGGTTTTGGCTCCGTTCCCGCAACCTCGGAACAGTCAAGCACGCGACCGCCATCAAGTGCGAGTCCTCTTCGCCGAATGCAGCCATGATCCGGCGACGACTTACGAACGAGCGCAGGTCCGCGGGCACGTTCACTGTCTCACGCGTCAGGCGGAGTCTGGCGAGGAGGTGCGACGACTTCTAACGGAAAATCAGTTGATCGCCAACTGTGCTTTCCAACCCAGATAGTTATGCCATCTGGACGTGACCATGTTGACGCAGCGATGAATGCACGTCGAATGTCTAGGCTCAAGAGGCGACTTTCGAATCACCATGAAGGAACCTCTCGAGACGCGGAACACTGACCAACCATCGAGCGCCAACTCGAACAGCAGGCTCGAATTGGCCCGCTCGTGCGAGACGGTAGACAGTCTCGGCTGACAAGCCGATTCGACTTGCAGCAACGGGAATTGAGATGAGATCGACGGCGACCGGTTCGCGATCGTTAGACGCGCTCATCGCCGACATGCCCTTTGCTATTCACTTACCGCAACGGTCGCACGCTGGAGACATACTCTCAGATTCAGCGCTGCCGACTGATCCCCGCAGATCCAAAAGCGAGGTTTCATGACCCCTTGCGTGTCATGCCCATATTTCCTGTTCACCGGTACTTTCTGACGTCCAAATCTCGCCAAACGGTAGCACATTTTGTCCACTGAGATTCGCCGGTGTGCGCGCAAATATTTTGGCGTTGCTGACGGCGTTGCTGACGGAATGACTTTGCAATTTACGCAAGAGGTCACCGAATTTGATTAGCGAGTCATACCGACAGGACTCAATTTCTTGATCGAAGTCCGTACCTCGAGACTAGTCCCTGCTCCGTCAGCAACGACGTCAGCAACGCACGAGTAAAGCGAGCGATTCTTGTTCGACTTCTCGCAGTATGGAGTCGGAAAATCCTGGATCAACGTGTGCACCGGATCGACAAAAGTCGCGCACGCTATAGATTGAGCAAAGACTTAAGAGTCCGGATTTCGGAGGCGAGAGCTTTATCCCCCGCCCATGTGATTTTCACCCAGGTGCGTGCTCGATGGCCCTCGTGACCTTTTCGGATTGTTACCAGTCCATGTGGTTTCAGAATCTCAATGTGTTGACCAAGATTGCCGTCTTGAGTCTCGACTTTAGATATGAGAAATCTGCCATTTGATTTCACGCAAAACAACGAGCAGTGCGAGGCGCGTTCTCTGGTGAACGACGTCATTCAACTCCGCAGTGAGAAAATCATCAACTGGAGAATGACTTACCAGCCTGGGTGACGAGTCGTATCCGGATTAACTTTCCTGTTCAGCGCCCCCATAAATGCTCTGCGACGAGGCAACTTCATAGAGCAGCACTTAAATGTATATTCATGTCCATGTTCATGCCTAGCGATGGTGATGACTTGGGTGCGGCAATTGAAGGATGTCGCCTCTTCACGACTTCCTGCATTGTCAATGAACCCCTTGATTCTGGGTTGCTGAGTTGTTTGGAAGCCATGGTGAACCTTGAATATTGTCGCGTTGGAAACAGCGGAGAAGTTGTATCGGTCCCAGCCAGCATCGCCTCTTCTGGAGGGCCAGTTTCACTGGAGCCGGACCTCCATGGAAGATTTGTTCACATTCGCGGAGATCTCGAGAAAGCGAAAAATATTGTCATATTCGTTCCTGGTATGAAGAACGGCCTTCACACTTTTGCGAGTTCAATGATTCCGAAAATTGATGCAATCGTTCAAGCTTGCGAACAACATCCTGAGGCGACGGCCAATCTAATTGAGGAGCTGGTTGCCTTTGTAACGTGGATGGACTACTACCCACCCAGATCTTGGACTGCGGCTCCTTCAGCTATCCCAGCTGATAACGGTGCCAAGAATCTTGAATTTTGGTTGGGCTTGGTGAGACGCTGGATTCCCAAAAAGTCACGGATCGTTGTGGTCAGCCATTCGTACGGAACACTCGTGTCAGGACTGTGTGCCAAGTCATTTGCATTTCCGGTTGAGGTATTGGTCGTCTGTGGCTCCCCGGGAGTTGGTTCGGATAATCGAACCGAACTTACGCATTTGCTTCCCAAATATCCACTGTTTGCGCTTGCTCACCGCTGGGATTTCATCGCTAAGTTGGCCTGGTTTGGTCGAAACCCCGCGAAACGATCGTTTGGATCCGTTCTGCTAAAAGGTAACGACACTCGATCCGGTCGCGGTGACCGATCTTGGAGACATGCCCATACGTCATATTTTGAGAAGGAGTCGACGGCGGTTGACTCCGTCGCTGGCGCTATCCTGAATGTTTGATTGGTGCGGAATAACCGCGCCCTCCAACTCTTCACGAGGTCGGCAATGAGTCCTGACGCTGAATGGAATGTCGAGGCTTTCAGTCAACTTGTGGATGCGTCCCAGTTCTGGGCGAAGACCCTGGGCGAACTCGAAGAGGAGGTGGGATTTACGGGGCCCGTCAACTTGGAGGGCCCAGATCTCGACCCAGAATCGGCTCATTGGACCATCGCGGTTTCTCTCGTCTCACGATTGACCGTGAACCCTGTTCCAATGGACGGTTACGAATCAACACGAGGCGGCTGGCATCGTGACCCGTCATATCGCAGAAAGACTTTCCAATTGGCTTTCGACGTGGTCCGAAAAGCGAGCGAAGTTTATGGAGCGCGATTCGATGAGGGGTCCACGCTCATTTTGCGCAGACCGGATGAAATTCCAAACGCTAACGGTCCGCTCATCTTCAGTTCTTCGATTGGCCAATTCGGTGAATTCTCACTTACCGTTGGTGAACGGCGTGTAATTCTAAGAGGATCTACGCCACAATTCAGGATTCAGAACACAGGATGGATTGTAGATCAGCAAATCGGCGAGTCTCGAGTCTGGCTGCCTTCCGTAAGCGATCGAGATTCTGGACGAATTGAACTCGACGCAATGGAGGATGACAATGCGATTATCAGAAACCTGGAACGCCATTCTCAAGAACACGAGCAGGACGGAGAGAATGCTTGACCAGTTTGGCTTGACCGTGCGATCGAAACTGTTCTCGATGTCTCCACCAACTACCCGACTGATGCCCATCCGGTAACTTCGAGAATCTCTCGTGCGATCTCCACCGGACTTCGACCGTCGGTCTGGACCGCGACCGTTCGTCCCGTCCCCTGTTCTCGCAATGCCTTCGCCTGCGCCAAAGTTCGCTTCGTCTGTTCGTCTCGACCTGAGCCAATCTCGCGTGCCTCGACTCGTTGCCTAAGCGTTTCGTCTGAGGCATGAAGACGAACGACCGTATATTCAGCGTTTCCGATTGACGCGTTTATCCAGGCGAGATCGGCGTCCAGATCGAGCATGACACCACTGAGAATCAGCCGTGAATGTCCCAGCGCCGCGAAGCTCTCCCAGAGTGCTCCGAGATTTCTGCCGCTCAGCGCAACCAGCTCCGACAACTGTTCCGGTTGCGGATATACGCGATCCAGTTCGTCGGTATCGATTATGGCGTGTCGCACATCAGCGACCTGGAGTTGGCATCCGACTTCCCATGCGACTGTGCTCTTGCCTACACCGGCAACTCCACATATCACGAGAACGTCCACGAAGGAGAGGATACGACGTCGCAAGTTTGGCGAGCGATCGATACGAAGAACTGCCAATGTCCCACCGACGTCGGTTGATCCGCGTCAGTCGGCCGACGTAAACATTCACCGACTGGAGAATTGAACCCTGGACATGAAATACACTGCGCCTCCCGGCTTTCGAAAATGTGCTGGTCCGAACACCTGAAACGAGTCAAGGTGTGGACGATGATGCTCTAACGTCGTCAGAGTGGCCACCACCAATGTGACGACTGCGCAAACCGAAGCGGCGCTCTCGGGATATCAGTGCATCTCGGTCAATCCGGTGAGTGCGGAAGTGTTTAGAGACGAATTAATTTCTTGGATCAGCATTGTTAATGATCAGCTAGATGCGTTGCAACAGGAGTATCAGATAGGCACCTCGACCTTGTTGGCAATTCCGAACCTCGCCTTTGAAGCTGACGAGGTGTTGTCAATTATCAAAGGTTTCGGCGAGACTGCGCCTTACGGGACCTATGTCCACTTGCCACTATTTGCCGAATATACGGGACGGGAACTCTCTGGAACGAACCCTGCTAACCAACGCGAAGTCAAGTTCAGTCTTGTCTTCGACGGCCCCGTCGAGACTGCCAAAGGCTCAGTCGCCGAACAGCGCTCGAATCTCGATGAGCTTCAAAGGAACTACCCAAACTTAAAGGTTCCCAGCGTGTTGGACGCGGTGTCGCATTGGTACACACTTCGAAACGGCGGATTCAAGATGTCCGGATACGGGATGTTCGAGAAAACCGTGATACGTCATTTCGATCTTCCTGAGAAGATGATGGATCTGGACAACTGCGTTCTACGGTCCTATGTGGACTTCTTCGGAGAGAGCTTTCTGCTGAGGTCGAACTTCGAAAGTAAGTTTGGTGCCCGACTGTCACTTCAATAGTTCTTCAGACACGGCGTGACACCGGGAGTGACATCAGTTGACAAAAGGCTTGAACCCTAAGCGTGCGGCGTTTACTTGGATTGACTTCAGAAACCCGTCGAAAGAACTCTAATGGGTCTGGACGGGCGAATTATTGAAATGCAATCTTCGTTCGAACAGCCGAACGATTCAATGTGGAGCCTTAACGCGTGCAACAAGGATTGAGTCATAATCAGTCATGACTCAATTAGTGAAATCGGTCTTGCCGCCTGGCACAATAAACGGGCGAGAACAACCCACCATTTCAGCAGGCGAAGGGCTGGCACTGCGCCCATGGTCTAACGACGATGTCCTTGCTCTCGTTGCTGCATACTCCGATCCGGAGATCCAGCGCTGGAATCTCTTCTCGTGCGACACTTTAGAAGCGGAGCAAATGATTGCGAGGTGGTGGGATCGGTGGAGAGCTGAGACAGGCGCAGACTGGGCGATTGCGGATACTTCCGATGACTTAGCGATCGGACGAGTCTGGTTGCGCACTATTGATCTTCGGGATGGAGAAGCCGAAGTTGCTTATTGGGTCGCCCCCAAAGCTCGCGGTCGAGGTTTGGCGTCTCGTGCAGTATCCGCGTTGAGTACCTGGCTGTTTGAAGACTTGGGTCTTCACCGTCTGCAACTTGGTCATTCCGTTCACAATAAAGTTTCGTGCCGTGTCGCCACGAACGTCGGGATGAAATTGGAGGGTACGCGAAAGAGCGCTCTTCTCCACGCAGATGGCTGGCATGACATGCATTGGCACGCGATGACTGCCGATTAATTCGGGTTTCACCGGGGGGCCGACGTACACAACCTAATGGCGAATTAGGGGTTGGCGTATAACACGACACTTGTCGCCGGCGTTCGGGGGATGCTGGATTGCCGCGTGACTTAATTAGGGGACCGATATACGACACGCACCGATAGGGACGAGACTAGGTGGTCAAAGGTAGTGCCACGCTGGTTCAGTGAATGCAGCGAAGGTTTCATTGTTGATCTCGACGCGAGGTGGCCAATCAATCACGACCCCCGGAGACGGCCACATTCGGACAATGAAGCCACTGTTAACTCGATTCAATGCGATCAACGATCCGATATTGATGGAACAGCGAAAGACGAAACGGTCGAGGCTAACAACAATCACACTTTTCTCGACGCTAGTGACCTGATCGTCTGGATAGTTCCGAAACTTGAGTACGCGCCGGGCAAAGACGTGATGGAAGGGTCCACCAAATTTTGCAAGGTCGATTGGTTCGTTCTGGCTCGGCTCACGGAGATTGTAAAAATCGTGATATGTCGAGTCTGGAACTTCTTTATCGGCAAACATTGATTCAAAGACGAGGCTCGCCTTTGTAACCCAAGTAGCCAGCAAATGTTGATCATCAGGTGACAATGATGACTCTTCCCCGCGGATCATGGGACCAACTAAGTCGGAGACCGCAAGGTCGAGATCATTCATCCATCCCCCATTGCAGGTTTGGCAATAGAGCTTTCTCTTCCAGGGTCCCTTGTCATCCTTGCTCGTGCTCTCCCACTCGTTATGAACTGTTCGCTCGCCGTCGCGAAATGAGTCCATGGTCGTTCTCTGAATCAAACCTTTATCCACGTGTTTCCATATTGGAGCCGAAAGCGCATGTTCGAGAGTGACTTTGGCTTCCTGGTCATTACAGAACAGACACACTTTTTTGCGACGACTCTGAGTTTGTGGCCCGAATGCAGAAGAATCAGTCAACACAATCCCCCGCAAAGCGTGCGGAAGTTCCGACCGGGACCGAGACCTTCGAAGACACGGCCCGCAAACTGTTCAGGGTCCGCAAGTACGAGATCACAGATCGGCCCTCAAAGCCGTGTAAGAAGCGCGGATCCCAGTTGTCTGCACTGTCACCATCTCTGCATGCGATCCAGGTCTGTCGCGCCGAGTGGCGCAGGCACAGACCTCGAAGAGAACATTCCGCAGTCGGCGGTCCACCTAACAACCTCTGTAGGTCGGTCATTGTCGTCGGCGCTGACGACATCATCGACCGAACATCACTGCTACTTCTTCTTCGGCTTCGGCTTTGCCTGAGCAAGGTCACTTGCAGCAACACGCTTCTGAGCAGGAGTGCTCTTTGGGCTGCTGAGGATCCTCGAGGCAGTCGATGCCGGCTTCTTGCCGGTAGCCATCTTCTTCCTATCTACTGAGATCGACCAGTAACTCTGGTCAGAATAATGCTAATACGAACATATGTTCGTATGTGGACTCTTCCCCATCAGGATCGATGACGAGTAGTCACGGACTTCTCTCAATAAGCGTGTCCACCGACTTTGACGAATTCTTCCAGATCCGTCATCCGTATACGTCGCGAGCGACCAATGTGCACCGACGACAGATTTCCCGAATTGAGTAATTCATAGAGTTTGGAGCGACTGATAGCAAGCACCTGGCTTGCTTCCGTGATCGTCAAGA
>ODAK010001102.1_pt1 | contig 30184 bp, 25 predicted proteins | sample 1539591 | NCBI WGS metagenome assembly ODAK01 (sample SAMEA3539303, study PRJEB22396) | soil metagenome | biome: tundra; feature: field; material: soil | place: USA | collected 2010-05 | depth 0.15 m
TCGAGAACAGCCGGCCGAAAGTGCTGCTGGGCCCGCCGACCACCGACGGGGAAAGCCCAGGTTCGCTGTTGTCCCAGCCGTCCCTCAGCAAGTTCTGCGACGCCGTGATCTCGTCCGCCCGCGCGCCGGTCACCGGCAGCTGCGGGACCAGGCCCACGGCCGCCGTGACGACCAAGACGACCAGCGCGATAACCCAGCGGACTGCAAAGTCCCGTGATCGCGTCTTCGGCCACGATGACATTGTTCGTGAGCTGGACAAAAGTCGTTTCGTCGCCATGAAAAGGGACGTTTTAGTGCCACCGCCGGTTACCATGCCGTCATGTTAGAGATTGGCCCCGGCACTGCGCAGCAGACCGCAGATTCTGAGGTATCCGCGGGCTTCTAGCTATCTGCAGGCGTCTTGCGCGGCGGTCTGCGGCTGGGCGCCGCCTGCCGGGCTGCTCGTCGCTGGCGTCGGCGTGAGCACCTGGTAGCCAGCCGAGCCGAGCAAGATCCTGATCCGCGCGAGCCCGCGGACCTGGCGCAGCCCGGCCCCGGGCAGCACCTTGTGCAGCAGGTTCGCGGCGGCCTTGCGCCCGGCCGGGTACTCAATGACGGTCTGCGTGAGGTCCAGGCTGGACCAGGTGAGGCCCGAGCCGTGCACGCGGAAGCCCAGGGCCGCCAGCTGCGTTCCGGTGCCTGCGGACAGGCCGCCGATCATGGTGCCGTTGTAGATATCGACGGAGACCTGGCTGCGGCGCAGCTTCGGGCGGGCAGCTGGCCTGGGCGCCGTCGCGACGCTGTCATTCTTCAGGCCGCCGAAAAGGGCGCTGGCGGCGGCGGCATCCCATTGCACCGCGGACTGGCCGGTCGGAGTCGTGTAGTTGGCATTGGCAATAGGCACCGTCGTGAAGGTGACCTCGTTCATCGAGATCCCGCGCATCTCATCGGCCAGCTTGACAACGTTCAGCCCCTGGTCAACCGTGACCGCGGCGGTCGTCGCGGACAGGAAGCCCGCCAGCTTGACCGGGTCGGTCAGCGTGCCCGAACTGATGGCTTCCTTGAGGATCGAGGAGAGCAGCTGCTGCTGATCTTTGATCCGGGCCAGGTCGGAAAGGGCGAACGAATGCCGGTCGCGGACGAATTCAAGAGCGGTAACGCCATTCACATGATGGATGCCCGCAGACATATTCAGGCCGCTGTAGGAGTCATTGACCGCGTAGGGCAGGCAGATATTCACCCCGCCTAGCGCGTTGATGACCCTGACGAAGCCGAGGAAGTTCACCTCGATGTAGTCGTTGATGGTCAGCCCGGTGGCTTGCTCCACGGTGGCGACCATCAATTTCGGGCCGCCCAGCCCGAAGGCCGCGTTAATCTTGGTCATTCCATGCCCGGGAATGTTGACCCAGGAGTCGCGCGGCAAGCTCACGACCCGGGCACTGCGGTGATCAGCCGTCACGTGCACGACCATGAGAGTGTCTGAATTATCGCTGATCGCATGACCTACGTGCAGTGCGAGCTGCTGGGCGGACGTCAGGCCGGCCCTGACGTCAACCCCGGCGACGAGAAGGTTCAGCGGACCGCTTCCCGGCGTCCCCCCGGTGCCCGCGTCGACCCGCCCGACGTTGCCGCTGACCCAGCTGGTGACCGCCCAGGCGCTGCCAGAGGCCAGCAGGACCAGCGCGGACAGCGCGCCGCAGAAGACGAGGACCGCACGCTGCTGCCGGGCTTTCCTGGTGGCGGAGATCCGCGCCATCAGCTGCTGCTGGGCTGGCGCCGGGCCTGTCCGGCGCCGAGCTCCGGTGTGCTTAACGCGGCCGCCCGCGCGCTGGGCAGCGGCATCGGGCGTCAGCGGCGCGGTGCCGGCAAATACCGGGGGCACTGCCTCGGTGCCGCGCGGATAGAAGCCTGGCCTGGGGCCGGGGATATCGGCGTCCGCCGCGGGGCCGGGGAACGGCTCACCCAGCCGGGGCGTACCTTCCTCGGGCTCGTGAAACTTCCGCTCCCCGCCCGGCGCGTCACCGTCGCTGTTGGTCATCAGTTCCCCCCCGGGGACGCTGCTCTCCGTAGGCTAGCGCGGCGCCGGGTCAGCGCGCGGTTGGCGCGCCCGGCGCGCCCGGAGGTTGCGCGGCGGCGCTGACCGCGGGCGGCTGGGAGGATTGGCTACCGGGCGGATCCGCTGCCCGGCCGGGAGCCGGTCAGGCAGCCGGCGGATCTGGGTCGCGCGGCAGGCTGAGGATCCGCTCGCCGATGATGTTGAGCTGGATATCCGTCGTGCCGCCGCCGATGGTGAGCGCCCGGGTGGTCAGCACCTGGAACCCCCAGTGCGGCCCGTTCAGCCCTTCAGGCTGGCGGACGGCGGCGGCCGCCGTGGCGCCCAGGGCGCCGTCCGCGCCGGACATCTCCCAGCAGAGCTCGGCGACCTGCTGAGCGTGGCGCATGCCGAGCAGCTTGCGCACGCTGCCGGTCGCGCCGGGCTCGGTTCCCGACAGCTGCTTCATCATCACCCTGAGGCCGAGAAGATCGATCGCGTGACCCTCGGCGACCAGCCTGCCGAGCTGCCCGGCGGGCGCCTTGGTCCCGGCCTGCACCTGCTCCAGGAGCTCGGTCACGCCTGATCCGAACGTCCACGACCGTGATAGCGATACCCGCTCGTTCGCCAGTGTCGTCCTGGCCACCCGCCAGCCGCCGTTGACCTCCCCGACCACCCGGTCGTCCGGCACGAAGACGTCGTCAAGGAACACTTCGTTGAAGAAGGACTCGCCGCTGATCTCGCGCAGCGGGCGCACCTGCACCCCGGGATCGGACATGTCCACGAGGAAGTAGGTGATGCCGGCATGCCGGGGCGCCGCGGGATCCGTGCGGGCGATGCAGATTGCCCAGGCCGCCTGCTTGGCCAGCGACGTCCAGATCTTCTGCCCGGTCAGCCGCCACCCCCCGTCGGCGCGCACCGCGCGGGTGGCCAGTCCCGCCAGGTCGGAGCCGGCTCCCGGCTCGCTGAACAGCTGGCACCAGATGATCTCCCCGCGCAGTGTCGGCGGCAGGAACCGTTCCTGCTGGGCCGGCGTGCCGTACTGGATCAGCGCGGGGACGACCCAGGCGCCGATCATGAGGCTGGCTGGCGTCACACCGGCCGCGCGCATCTCCTGATCGATGACCACCTGTTCGAGCGCATCGGCGCCGCGCCCCCACGGACGGGGCAGATGCGGAGTGACCCAGCCGCCGTCGGCCAGCCGCTGCGCCCGTTCCCGGCCGGCCAGCGCGGCGATCTCCGCCAGTTCGGCCGCCAGCCGGCTCCGCAGCGGGCCGTCGCCGCCTGGCAGTTCCACCTGCACTGGCCTGCGCACGCCGGAGAGCGCCAGCGCCGCCACTCGTTGCGCCCAGCCGTCGGACGGGCCAAGCAGGGCGCGCAACGACATCGCGCGCCGGTAGTACAGGTGAGCTTGGTGCTCCCAGGTAAAGCCGATACCGCCAAGCACCTGGATGCACTCATGCGCGCAGGAGACGGCCGCATCGACGGCGAGCACAGCAGCCACATCGGCAGCGAACTCGCGCTGCGGGCTTGCGGGCGGCTGGCCGGCCGCAGCGCCGAGCTGGTCCGGCGCGGCGTCCTGCCCGGTACGCGCGGCGTCCCAGACCGCGGCCGCGGCCAGCTCGGCCGAGGTCAGCATCCAGGCGCACCGGTGCTTGACGGCCTGGAACTGGCCGATCGGCCGGCCGAATTGGCGCCGGATCCTGGCGTACTCGGCGGCGGTCTGCACTGCCCAGTCGGCGATACCGGTTGCCTCCGCGCCGAACAATATCGCCGCCAGGCTGGTCACCTCGCTCCGGCCGAGTCCGGACAGCAGCCGGCCGGCGGGCACGATGACACCTTCCGCGTGCACCCGCGCGACCGGGCGGGTGATGTCGAGGCTGTCCAGCCTGGTGATCTGCAGGGCGCTGGCATCGATGGCCGCCCATGTCTCGCCGTGGCGGGTCTGCACCGGCGCGATGACCAGGTCGGCCATGCCAGCACCGAGCACCGGGGCTGCGTCGCCATCGACGGTCAGGGCGCCACCGGCGGCGATGCTCCCGGTCAGGCCGCTGGCCAGGCTGACCGCGCCGGTCTTGGATCCGTCGGCAAGGCCGGCGACCAGCTTGCCGGTCACGCCCGCGGCTGCCAGCACCGCGCTCGCGAGCACGGTGGGCAGGAAGGCGCCCGGCACCAGGGCGCGTCCGAGCTCTTCCATCGCGACGGCGAGCTCAGGCAGGCCGTACCCCTGGCCGCCATCCTCATCGGGCAGGTGCAGCCCGAGCACGCCCTGCTCGGCGAGGCTCGGCCCGAGCGACTTCAGGTAGAAGGCTGAGCCGCCGTCCGGGCCGTCGGCCGCTGCCCGGACAACCTCCGGCGGGCAATGCCGCTGCGCCCAGTTTCGGATGGTTTCCGCCAGGTCGCGATGCTCTTCGGTGAGGCCGAGCGCCATGATGTACCTCGTTCGCCGGGTCCGCTGTGCCGATGCCGAACACTCTAGAACCAGATTCGGTTTGGCGAAATGGGCGCCTGCGCGGGCCTGTCACTGCGGTTGTTGGCTGCGGCAGAGCCTCGGATGAGGAAAATAGGCACATGGCAGACGCAGGACCGCCCCCCGAGCCCGATGCAGCGCCGCCACTAGCGGGCGAGCCCGGCTCGCTGCCAGCGGGCAGCCCGGACGTGCCGATGGCGGCCAGCCCGGGCTCGGTCCGCAGCGGCCGCCGGGTGGCCGACCCGCGGCGTGAGCTGGTCAGGCTGGCTGAGCAGATTGCCGCGGGCGGGGCCGCAGTCGTCCCGGTCTGGCGGCGCCGAACCGCGGCCGAGTCGCGCTGGCCGGTAACGCTGACCGTGATAGCCGGGCTGGTTCTGCAGCTCCTGCTCCCGGACCGGCTGGCGCTGCGCCCGGTGCTCCTGCTGCCGGTACTGGAAGGAGCGCTGTTCATCGGGCTTGTCGTCGCCAATCCAGTGCGGTTCGAGCGGCGGTCGGCCGTGGTCAGGGCGGGCAGCATCGTGCTGATTTTCCTGGTCACCGCGGCGAACGCGGTGTCCGCGGTGCGGCTCGTGCTAGCGATCGTCGACAACAAGCTTCTGGGTACTCCGGTCCAGCTGCTCACGGCTGGCGGTGCGGTATGGGCCACCAACGTGATCGCCTTCTCGCTCTGGTACTGGGAGTTCGATCGCGGCGGCCCCGTGCACCGGTCGCTGGGCCATTCGGCCTTTCCCGACCTGATGTTTCCGCAGATGGCCTCGCCTGAGCTGGCACCGCACGACTGGGCCACGCGGTTCGTCGACTACCTGTACCTGTCGTTCACCAACGCCACCGCGTTCAGCCCGACCGACGTCATGCCGCTGGCGCGCTGGGCGAAGCTCACCATGGCCGTCCAGTCCGCGGTCTCGCTCGTGCTGGGGGCACTGGTGATCGCACGTGCCGTCAACATCCTGCAGTGAGGTGCGCCACCGGCGCAGTTCTGCTGCCAGGGGGGCTTGTTACCAGCTGGTAGAATCTTATGTTACTGGCCGGTAGCGTTGTAGCGAAGGCCATGCAGGCTGGGAGGCCACCGTGGGTCACTACAAGAGCAACCTCCGGGACATCGCTTTCAACCTGTTCGAGGTGCTGCACAGGCAAGACCTGCTGGGTTCGGAGCCGTTCCCTGACCTCGACGAACAGACCGCGCGCGGGATTCTTGACGAGGTGAACAGGCTCGCCACCGGCCCGGTGGCTGAGTCGTTCGCCGAGGCCGACCGCAACCCGCCGGTCTTCGATGCGGCGACCGGATCCGTGCAGGTCCCGGAAGGCTTCAAGAAGTCGTTCAAGGCGTTCACGGACGCGGAGTGGTACCGGCTCGAGCTGCCGGCCGAGCTTGGCGGCACCACCGCGCCACGGTCACTGGGCTGGTCGGTTGCCGAGCTCATCCTCGGGGCGAACCCGGCTGTCTGGATGTACGCGAGCGGCGGCGCGTTCTCGCACGCGCTCTGGCGGATGGGCACCCCTTACCAGCGGCGGTTCGCTCAGCTGGCCATCGAGCGCAAGTGGACCGCCACCATGGCGCTTACCGAGCCGGATGCCGGATCGGACGTCGGCGCGGGCCGGGCCAAGGCCATCCAGCAGGCCGACGGCACGTGGCACATCGAGGGCGCGAAGCGGTTCATCACCGGCGGTGAGCATGACATGGCGGAGAACATCTTCCATCTGGTGCTCGCCCGCCCCGAGGGCGCCGGCCCCGGCACCAAGGGCCTGTCGATGTTCCTCGTGCCCAAGTACCTGGTCTCGGAAGACGGCCAGCTCGGCGAGCGCAACGGCGTGTACGCCACCGTCGTCGAGCACAAGATGGGGCTGAAGGCCTCGGCCACCTGCGAGCTGACCTTCGGCGACAGGCACCCCGCGGTCGGCACGCTGGTCGGCGACGTGCATGACGGGATCCGGCAGATGTTCGTCATCATCGAGTTCGCCCGGATGATGGTCGGGACCAAGGGGATGGCCACGCTCTCGACCGGATACCTGAACGCCCTGGAGTTCGCGAAGACCCGGATACAGGGCGCCGACCTGACCAAGATGATGGACAAGACCGCACCACGGATCCCGATCATCAATCACCCGGATGTCCGCCGGATGCTCATGCTGCAGAAGGCGTATGCCGAGGGCATGCGGGCGCTGGTCATGTACACGGCAACCTTCCAGGACACGCTGCAGGTGGCCATGGCCCGTGGCGAGCAGGACCAGCTGACGGCGGCGGTCAACGACTTGCTGCTGCCGGTCGTGAAGGGGGTCGGGTCGGAGCGCGCGTACGAGATGCTGACGCTGTCGATGCAGACCCTCGGCGGCTCGGGGTTCCTGCAGGACTATCCGGTCGAGCAGTACATCAGGGACGCCAAGATCGACAGCCTGTATGAGGGCACCACCACGATCCAGGGGATGGACCTGTACTTCCGCAAGATCGTGCGGGACCAGGGCCAGGCCCTGCAGTACGTGCTCGGCGAGATCACGGAGTTCGCGGCGGCCGAGTCGGGTAACGGGCGGCTCAAGGCCGAGCGCGCCGCGCTCGCCAGGGCGGCCGCCGACATCCAGGCCATGGTGACTGCCATGCACGGCTTCCTCGGCCAGAGCGCGGAGCACGCTGACGAGCTCTACAAGATAGGCCTTAACACCACCCGGCTGCTTCTTTCACTCGGCGACCTCATCATCGGCTGGCTGCTGGCCCGCCAGGCGGAGGTGGCCCTGGCCAAGCTTGACGAGGACGGCCCGGCGGCCGATCGTGCCTTCTACCAGGGCAAGATCTCTGCTGCCCGGTTCTTCGCCGCGACGGTGCTGCCCAGGCTCACCGCCGAGCGCGAAATCACCGAATCGACCGGGCTCGACCTCATGGAGCTGGCAGCGGACGCGTTCTGATCGCCGCGGCTGATCATCATGCTCCGTTCGGGCGAACCGCGGCTGAGGGCCGGCCGTCAGGACCAGGCGAGCATCCGCAGCGGATCGGCCAGCATGGCGCCGACGTCGCGCAGCACCGCCGAGCCGAGCTCACCGTCCACGATGCGGTGATCGAACGATAGCGACAGCGTGGTCACCTTGCGTACGGCCAGCTGGCCGCCGTGCACCCAGGGGGTATCCCTGATCTGCCCGAAGGCAAGGATCGCGGCTTCGCCCGGGGTCAGGATCGGCGTGCCCGCGTCGACCCCGAAGATGCCCACGTTGGTGAGGGTGATGGTGCCGCCCTGCAGGTCGGCCACGGTCGCCCGGCCGGCCCTGGCGGTCTCGGCAAGCTCGTTCAGGGCGCGGCCGAGATCCGGGAGGGCAAGCAGGTGAGCATCCTTGATGTTCGGCACGAGCAGGCCGCGGCCGGTGGCCGCGGCGATGCCGAGGTTCACGTAGTGCTTGACCACGATCTCGTGAGCGGTTTCATCCCATGAGGAATTGATCATCGGATGCCGGGCAGCCGCAACGAGCAGCGCCTTGGCCACGAGCAGCAGCGGCGACACCCGGACCTCAGCGAACTCGGGCAGTGTTTTCACCCGCGCCGTCGCGGCCATCGTGTCAGTGACGTCGACCTGCAGGAATTCGGTGACGTGGGGCGCGCTGAAGGCACTGCTCACCATCGCGGCCGCGGTGTGCTTCCGGACGCCGCGGACAGCGATGCGCTCCTCGCGGATACTGCCCGTGGCCGTGACAAAGTGCAGATCCCCGGCCTGGCCTGCCCCGGCCGGCGCAGCGCCGGCTTGCGCGGCGGCGGCGGGCTGCGCCGCGGCGGGCCCGCCGACAGCGGCCAGGCTGCCGGCCGGCCGTCCGGCAGCCGCGGTCTGCACGTCGTCCCGCGTGATCGAGCCCTTCGGGCCGGTGCCGGCCAGCTGCGACAGGTCGACGCCGAGGTCCTTGGCCAGCTTCCGGACCGGCGGCTTCGCCAGGACAGCCGAGCGGCCCGCCGATCCGCTGGCGGAGCCGCCGGGTACCAGGCGGGAACCGGCGACCGGGCCTGCCGGGCCGCCAGGGCCTCCCGGGCGTCCCGGAGTGGCCGAAGGCTTCCTGGTCCGCCTGGTAGTCGCGCCGAGCCTGACGCCGTAACCGACCAGCACCGCCTGCCGCTCCTGCTTCGGCGCTGGGCTCCCGTGCATCCCCGGCTCGACCGCGCCGTCGGCTGGCGGCGACGGGACAAGTTCCTCGACGGGCGTGCCTGGGCCTGGCACCGGTCCGGCCGCAGCTGGCGCCGCGTCCGCGCCCACCTGAACCGACAGGAGCGGCGCGCCGACTTCTACAGTCGTGCCCTCCGCCGCCAGCAGGCTCGCGACTACGCCCGCGTAAGGGCACGGCAGCTCGACAATGGCTTTGGCGGTCTCGATCTCGACGACGATCTGGTTGAGTGTCACGGTGTCACCGGGCTGGACGTGCCACTTGACGATATCCGCCTCAGTCAGGCCCTCGCCGACGTCAGCCAGCCTGAATTCTTTCAGCTCTGACATGCGGGCCTCTCAGTAGGAAAACGTGCGGTCGACGGCGTCCAGCACCCGGTCCAGATCGGGCAGGTAGTGCTCCTCCAGCCGGGACGGGGGGTAAGGGGTGGAGAATCCGGCGACCCGCAGCACCGGCGCTTCCAGCTGGTAGAAGCACTCCTGGCTGACCCGGGCGGCGATCTCGGCGCCGAGCCCGGCGGTGACCGGTGCTTCATGCACGACCACGCACCTGCCAGTCCGCCGCGCCGACGCGAAAATCGCGTCGGTGTCCAGGGGCGAGAGCGACCGCAGGTCGATCACCTCGAGCGAGCGGCCGTCGCCGTCCGCGGCCACGGCGGCTTCCGCGCACGTCCTGACCATGGGGCCGTAGCAGAGCACGGTCACGTCGGTGCCGCTGACGATGGTCCGCGCCTTGCCGAGCGCCAGCGCGCCGGCCAGACCGCGCGCGGTGTCCACCTCGGCCTTGTCCCAGTAGCGGCGCTTAGGCTCGAAGAAGATCACTGGATCGTCGCAGCTGATGGACTGCTGGATCATCGTGTAGGCGTCCTCAGGATTTCCGCAGGCCACCACCCGGAGCCCGCTGGTGTGCACGAAATACGCCTCGGGAGACTCGCTGTGGTGCTCGACGGCGCCGATGCCGCCCCCGCACGGGATCCTGATCACCACCGGCAGGCTCAGCTGCCCCAGCGAGCGGAGGCGCATCTTGGCGAGCTGGCTGACGATCTGGTCGAAGGCAGGGAAAACGAAGCCGTCGAACTGGATCTCGCACACCGGCCGGTAGCCGCGCAGCGCCAGGCCGATCGCGGTGCCGACGATGCCGGACTCGGCCAGCGGCGTGTCGACGACCCGGGCGTCGCCGAAGTCCTTCTGCAGCCCGTCGGTGACCCGGAACACCCCGCCCAGCTTTCCGACGTCCTCGCCCATGATCAGGACCTTGGGATCGTTCTCCAGGGCCTTGCGGAGGCCCTCGTTCAGCGCCTTCGAGAGCGTCAGCGTGGTCATCTCGCGGCCTCCTCGCCGACGAAGGTGTCAAGGTAGGCGGCGTACTGCTCGCGCTCGGCATCCAGCAGCGCGTTCGGCTCCGCGTAGACGTTCTCGAAGATCGCCAGCGGCTGCGGGTCGGGCATTTCGATGCACGACTTCCGCACCCTGGTGCCGACCTCGTCGGCCTCGGCGTCGATGTTCTCGAAGAACCTGCGGTCCGCCAGGCCGGACCTGATCAGGTACTGCTTGACCCGCTCGATCGGATCTTTCAGCTTCCACGCCTCGAGATCGGCGGCCAGCCGGTACCTGGTCGGGTCGTCGGTGGTGGTGTGCGCGCCCATCCGGTAGGTGTACGCCTCGATCAAGGTGGGGCCCTCGCCCTCCCTGGCCGCTTGCATCGCCTTCCTGGTGACCGCGAGACACGCCAGCACGTCGTTGCCGTCCACCCGGACTCCGGGGAAGCCGAATCCGTGCGCCCGCCGGTAGAGCGGCACCCGGCTCTGGCGCTCCAGTGGCTCAGAGATCGCCCACTGGTTGTTCTGGCAGAAGAAGACCACCGGCGCATTGGTAACCGAGGCCCAGATGAACGCCTCGTTGACGTCGCCCTGGCTAGTGGCGCCGTCGCCGAAGTAAACGATAACCGCCTCGCCGTCCTCGCCCACCGCGCCGTCCCGCTGGATTCCCATCGCGTAGCCCGTGGCGTGCAGCGTATGGCTGCCGATCACGAGCGTGTACAGATGGATGTTGTGCGCCTTGGGATCCCAGCCGCCATGGCTGACGCCCCGGTACAGCTCCAGCAGCTTGGCCGGGTCCAGGCCGCGGCACCAGGCCACTCCGTGCTCGCGGTAGGTGGGGAACGCCATGTCGCGCGGGGACAGAGCCCGGCCGGAGCCGACCTGAGCGGCCTCCTGGCCGAGCAGGGAGGCCCAGATGCCCAGCTCGCCCTGGCGCTGCAGGGCGATCGCTTCGAAGTCGATCCGGCGGACGAGGACAAGGTCCCGGTAGAGCGCCTTGATCTCCTCGGTGGAGGTCTCGAGCGGATAATCCGGATGCTCGGCCCGCTCTCCCTCCGGAGTCAGGAGCTGAATGAGCTCGTCTGATTCTGATCGTCTTCCTGGACCGGAATCAGGTGCTGCGGCAACCCGCCCGGCAGGTTTGACGGCCACGTGCCACTCCCTTGCATGCTCAGGGCCGGCCGCAAGGCGAGCCTTGGCCGGCCAGTCGTCCGTCGGAGTTCCGCTGCGACAGTACCCGGCTGGAGTTGCCCGCGGTCAAGCCGTTGAGTCCGGCGGCCGCCGGGAATCGGCAACCCGCCTGACATGATTATGCGCGCGTCACGTGCGCGCGTGAATCGGCCGACTGGTACCTGCCTCAAGTGGCGGTTCCGATGCGCGCCGCCGCCGCTCCGGGTCACCTGGCACGATGGTGTCCCGGACGGTCGGCCCGATGGCGTGAAGAGCCCCTGTGGGTAGCGCGGGGGGTCCCGTGACCAAGCTCACAACTCAGTGGAGGGTCAGTTGGCAAGGGTCGTCGTCGAGGTGATGCTCAAGCCGGAGATACACGATCCGCAGGGCGAGGCGATCGCCAGCGCATGCCAGCGGCTCGGCTTCGGCGAGGTCACCGGCGTCCGGCAGGGCAAGCGCTTCGAGGTGGAAATTGCCTCCCCCGAAGGCGATGCAGCGGGCCCGGCCGCAGTCGCCAGGGTCGCCGAGATCGCCGCCGAACTGCTGGCGAATCCGGTTATCGAGGAATTCACGATCCGCCCGGTCTGACCCGCCGCGGCGCGGGAATCGCCGGATATAACCACCGCGATGAAGCCGCGAAGAGCACTGTTCGTCCAGAGATCGCCCGAGTTTATGATTACCTCGGCCTGTCACCGGGAAGCCCTCACAATGTGATCAGCATCGCTGATACAGGCGGGGAGCAGAGGAGCGGATGCGAACTCGGGTGGTAAGTACCGGAGAACCGACCATGGATGCTCGGTTTTGCCTAGTGTTTCCCCGGGAGGCACTCAGCGTCCCGGTGATGCGGCGGGTACTCGGCGACACCCTGGATCAGCTGGGCGTTGATGACGCATGTGTCGCTGACTTGCTACTGGCCGTCACCGAAGCCTGCACCAATGTACTGCGGCACAGCGGCCCTGGGCTCCGTTACGAAGTGGTGGCCCGGGTGGGCAGGAACCGCTGCGTGCTTGAAGTGGTGGACGGCGGGCGCGGCTTCGATCCGGGCAGCATTCCGGCCCCGCGCGGTGCCGCCCGGCCGATCTCGCGGCTGCGCCGCCGCTGGGCGGGGTCGTCAGCGCCATCCGGGCCTGCGCCCACCGCTCCGTCGGCGGTACGCGGCCGCCTCGCCCGGGTGCGGCGCGGCGGCGCCGGCAGCGATGCCGTCGCGCTGCTGCCGGAATCCGGCCGCGGCCTGGCCATCATGCGGGCGTGCGTGGACGACGTGACACTCAGCAGCCGGCCCGGCCACGGCACGGTGGTGTCCCTGCAGAAGCGGATTGAGCTGCGCAGTGACGCCCCGCTGTCCCGCGCGGGCGCCGTCCAGCTCCGGGACGTCGGCTGAGCAGGTAATCTGCCAGCATGCCTGGCACGCGAGGACGTTCATGACGGCCCGCGTGGGCATTGTCACCTTCCCGGGGTCACTCGACGACCAGGACGCGGCCCGCGCCGTCACGCTGGCGGGCGGCACCGCGGTCCCGCTCTGGCACGGCGAGCGCGACCTGCACGGGGTCGACGCGGTGATCCTGCCCGGCGGCTTCTCCTATGGCGACTACCTGCGCTGCGGCGCGATCGCCCGGTTCGCGCCCGTGATGGCGGAGCTGGTGCCCGCGGCCAGGGCCGGACTGCCGGTACTAGGCATCTGCAATGGCTTCCAGATCCTCTGCGAGGCGCACCTGCTGCCCGGCGCCCTGACCCGCAACGCCGGGCTCCGGTTCGTCTGCAGGCCGGTACGGCTGCGGATGGAGGCCACCGCGACCTCGTGGACCAGCGGGTACGCGCCCGGCCAGGAGGTGACCCTGGTGCTGAAGAGCGGCGAGGGCGCCTACGTAGCCGACCCGGCCACGCTCGCCGCGGTCGAGGCGGGCGGCCAGGTGCTCGCGCGCTACGCCGACGGCAACCCGAACGGCTCGGTGGCTGACATCGCCGGGATCCGCAACGAGGCAGGCAACGTCGTCGGCCTGATGCCGCACCCCGAGCATGCGGTCGAGGCCATCAGCGGGCCGGGCTGCGACGGCCTTGGCTTCTTCGCCCCGCTGGCGCCCGGCGCGCCGGTGCCGGCATGAGCCCGCCGGACACGGTGACACGGGCGGCTGCCACGCCGGACCGCCTGCAGCCGTATGCCGAGCTCGGCCTGACCGGCGAGGAGTACGCGCGCATCGCCCGGGTGCTCGGCCGCCGGCCGACCGATGCCGAGCTGGCTATCTACTCGGTGATGTGGAGTGAGCACTGCTCTTACAAATCCTCCAAGGCCCACCTGCGGCAGTTCGCCGAGAAAGCGCCGGTCTCGCCCGCGCTACTCGCAGGAATGGGCCATAACGCGGGCGTCGTCGATATCGGTCACGGATACGCGGTCACCTTCAAGGCTGAGTCACATAACCACCCGTCCTACGTTGAGCCGTTCCAGGGCGCGGCGACCGGCGTGGGCGGGATCGTGCGGGACATCCTAGCGATGGGCGCACGGCCGGTGGCGGTGCTCGATTCGCTCCGGTTCGGGCCGGCCGATGCGCCGGACACCCGCCGGGTGCTACCGGGCGTGGTGGGCGGCATCTCGTTCTACGGCAACTGCCTCGGCCTGCCCAACATCGGCGGCGAGCTGGCCTTCGATCCCTGCTACGCGGGCAATCCGCTGATCAACGTGGCCTGCATCGGCGTCATGCGGCACTCCGACCTCAAGTTCGCCACCGCCGCGGGGCCCGGTAACCAGGTGGTCCTGCTCGGATCGCGGACCGGCCCGGACGGCATCGGCGGCGCGTCGGTGCTCGCCAGTGCCTCGTTCGCTGGCACCGGCGAGGGGGCCAAGCGGCCCAGCGTCCAGGTCGGTGACCCGTTCATGGAGAAGCTGCTGATCGAGTGCTGCCTGGAGCTGTATGCGGCGGGCCTGGTCACGGGCATCCAGGACCTCGGCGCCGCCGGCATCGCGTGCGCCACCACCGAGCTGGCCGCCGCGGCGGGTGCCGGGATGCGGGTCCGGCTGGATGACGTGCCACTGCGCGACGCATCGCTCGGGCCGGCCGAGATCCTGATGAGCGAGTCCCAGGAACGCATGATGGCCATCGTCGAGCCGGCCGCCGTCGGGCGCTGCCTGGCGATCTGCGCGCGCTGGGACGTCCAGGCCACGGTGATCGGCGAAGTCACCGGGACCGGCCGGCTGGAGATGACCTGGCGTGGCGACCAGGTGGTCGACATCCCGCCGGGCAGCGCCGCCGACGATGGCCCGGTCTACCTCCGGCCGGCGGCGCGCCCGGCGGGCCAGGACCGGCTGCAGGCCGATGATCCGGCCGGCCTGCGCAGGCCCGGCACCGGCCCGGAGCTGCGCGCGGCGCTGCTGGCCCTGCTGGCCGCGCCGGACGCGGCTGATAAGAGGTGGGTCACCCAGCAGTACGACAGGTACGTCCGGGGCGACACCGTGCTCGCGGCACCGGACGACGCCGGGCTGGTCCGGGTCGACGAGCGCACCGGCCTCGGCGTGGCACTCGCCACCGACGGCAACGGCAGGTACGCGCTGCTCGATCCCTATGCAGGCGCCCAGCTGGCGCTGGCCGAGGCCTACCGCAACGTTGCGGCGACCGGCGCGCGGCCGCTCGCCGTCACCAACTGCCTCAACTTCGGCTCGCCGGAGGATCCGTCCGTCATGTGGCAGTTCACCGAGGCGGTCCGGGGGCTCGCCGACGCCTGCGCGGCCCTGGCTGTGCCGGTGACCGGCGGCAATGTCAGTTTCTACAACCAGACTGGGACCGCGGCCATCCACCCGACTCCGGTCGTCGGCGTCCTCGGTGTCCACGATGACGTCCGGCGGCGGCTGGCGATCGGGTTCACCGAGGCGGCCGCCCAGCTGGTGCTGCTCGGCCGGACGAGGGCGGAGTTCGGTGGCTCGCTGTGGGCGCAGGTCACGCACGGGCACCTGGGCGGCCTGCCGCCCGCCGTGGATCTGGACGCCGAGCGTGACCTGGCGGCACTGCTCGTCGCCGCGGCAGGCGCCGGCCTGCTGGGCGCCGCGCACGACCTCTCCGACGGCGGCCTGGCGATCGCGCTCGCCGAGTCCTGCCTGGCCGGGGGCACGGGCGCTGTGGCGCGGCTGCCGGGGGATGAGTTCAGCTACCTGTTCAGCGAGTCGGCGGCCCGCGCGGTGGTCGCCGTCCGCCCCGGCTGCGAGGCGGAGTTCGCCGCGCTGTGCGGCCGTCACGGCGTGCCGGCGACTGCGATCGGCACGACCGGCGGCTGCGACCTGGCGATCGCCGGGTCATTCGTCGTGCCGCTGGATGAGCTGGCCGCCGCCCATCGCAGTACGCTGCCCCGCCTGCTGGGCTGATAGCTGCCCCAGCCGGAGCCGCCGCCAGCCGGGCGCTCCCGCCCCTGTGCGGCGGCCTTGCCCGCCGGTCCCGCCGCTGCCCGGCGCCCCTGCCCGGCGGTGCCGTCAGTATGCGGACAAGAACGAGATGAGCTGGGTCCAGGACGGGACGGCTGCGCAGCGCTGCAGGTCCGCCGGGGCCCCAGCGGCCCCGGCTGCCCCGGGCGCGGTGCCGACAGCGAGGCACCGGCCATCGGCATTGTTACGGAACTGCCAGTAGGCCAGCCCGCCGGAACCGGCGCTGCTGTACGCGCGCGTCCAGCGCTGCTGCTCCGAGAGGTCGCACCGGCGCAGCGCGGGCGCCGGGCCCGCCGCGGACAGGCACTGGCCGCTGGAGATGTAGATGAAGATGTAGCTGCCGCCCACCATCTGGTCGGCGGTCCACTCCGGATAGCCCGCGGGCAAGTCCGTCGGCTTGACGGGCGTGAACTCCAGGCCGTGCGGTGTGCCCGCCAGGAGCTCAGGAGCAGCGGCCGGGGCTGCCTGCCCGGCGGGTCCCGGCGACGCCAGGCCGACGGCCTGCTCGCTGGCCACCCTGGCCGGCAGTCCGGAGCCATGGCCGGTCAGGTGCCGGTGGCCGGCCAGCACGTAAACGGCGGCTCCGCTGCCCGCGATGAGCACGGCGAAGCCGATCCCGGCGAGCCGCACGGCCCAGGATCCGCGGGCGCGTGCACGGGCACTGCGCTGACCTGGCATACCGAACGATTACCGCCATCCGGTCTGCAGTGCTAGCCGATGTCGCGAAATGCCGAGAAAACCCGCCGGTTCGCAACCGCCCGCGAGGTCGGCTACGGTCGGGGCGATGCCCCCGCGGCCACCAGATCCGGCCCGCCTGCTCGCTGCCGTCAACTCCCAGCGAGCGGCGCTGTCCGTGCTGCCGTGGAGCGGGCCGGCCACCGCAGACGAACTCGGCCTGGCCTGCGTCAGCGCAGCTCTCGCGGCCATAGCGGCCAGCCTGGTGCCGCAGCCTGAGGTGCAGCGCGCAGCGGCGGCGTACCTGCTCGGCGTGCTTGCCGCCCGCGTCCCTGGCCGTGCGGTGGAGGTGCGGATTCCGCCGTACGCGGCGGTTCAGTGCGTTGCCGGCCCGCGGCATACCCGGGGCACGCCGCCGAACGTGGTGGAGACCGACGCGGTCACCTGGATCCTGCTCGCGACCGGGCGCCTGCGCTGGGCCGCTGCCGTCTCCGGCGGCCGGCTCCGCGCCAGCGGCCCGCGCGCGGACCTGTCCGCGCAGTTGCCGCTGGCGCAGGCCGGGTCGATGACCTGAGCGGCATCAATAGACTTAGCTGGTGATCAAGCCTGATGGCCGCCTGACCGACGAGCTGAATCCGGCCGACCCGCCGCCGAGGGACGCCTGCGGGGTGTTCGGCGCCTGGTCACCAGGCGAGGAGGTGTCCAAGCTCGCCTACTTCGGCCTGTACGCGCTGCAGCATCGTGGTCAGGAGTCAGCGGGCATCGCGGTCAGTGACGGCAGCAGGATCGTGGTCTACAAGGACATGGGCCTGGTGCCGCAGGTATTCGATGAGTCCATCCTGAACACCCTCCGCGGCCACATCGCTGTCGGGCACTGCCGTTACTCAACGAGCGGGTCATCGGTCTGGCACAACGCCCAGCCGACGTTCCGCGCGACGCCCCGGGCGAGTCTCGCCCTCGGTCACAACGGCAACCTGATCAACACCCTTGAACTGGCGGCGCTGGTCTCCGCCGACGCCACCGCGAACGGCGCGACGTCCGATACCGATGTCCTGACCGCCCTGTTCGCACAGCCCGCCGGCACCGGCATCGAGGACGCCGCCCTTGCCACGCTCCCGCTGGTGCGCGGCGCCTACTCGCTGGTCTTCATGGATGAGCACACCCTCTACGCGGCGCGTGACCCGCAGGGCTTCCGGCCGCTGGTGCTCGGCCGGCTGGAACGCGGCTGGGTGGTAGCCAGCGAGACCGCCGCGCTGGACATCGTGGGGGCGTCCGTCATCAGGGAGATCGAGCCGGGCGAGCTGATCGCGATCGACGAGCGCGGCGTGCGCTCGCACACCTTCGCCGCCGCTGATCCCAAGGGCTGCCTGTTCGAGTATGTCTACCTGGCCCGGCCTGATACGGCGATCGCGGGCCGCAGCGTGCAGGCCACCCGGGTCGAGGTCGGCAGGACGCTCGCGGCGGAACGTCCGGTCGATGCGGACCTGGTCATCCCGGTGCCGGAGTCAGGCACCCCGGCAGCCATCGGTTATGCGCAGGCCAGCGGCATCCCCTACGGCCAGGGCTTCGTGAAGAACTCCTACGTCGGCAGGACGTTCATCCAGCCGAGCCAGACCATCCGGCAGCGGGGTATCAGGCTCAAGCTGAATCCGCTGCGAGACGTGATCGCCGGACAGCGGGTCGTTGTCGTGGATGACTCGATCGTGCGCGGTAACACCCAGCGGGCCATCGTGGTCATGCTCAGGGAGGCGGGCGCCGCCGAGGTCCATATCCGGATCTCGAGCCCGCCGGTGGCCTGGCCGTGCTTCTACGGGATTGACTTCGCCACCCGTGCGGAGCTCATCGCAGGCAGCCTGTCCATAGCGGAGATCGAAGCCTCGATCGGCGCTGACTCGCTGGGCTACGTGTCGCTGGACGGGCTGCTTGCCGCGACGACATTGCCCGCAGGACGGCTCTGCCGCGCGTGCTTCGACGGCAGCTACCCGGTCCCTGTCGACAGCGCCGAGCAGGGCAAGCATGTGCTGGAACCGGCCACGCTGACCGTGGGGGACGACAGGTAATGGACTCCGGCGCCGGGGCCGGCGGTCCGAGCTATGCGGGATCTGGCGTCGACATCGCGGCCGGGGAGCAGGCGGTCCACGCGATCCGGCCCGCGGTCGCCCGCACCGCCCGGCCCGAGGTGGTGGGCGGCATCGGCGGGTTCGCCGGCCTCTATGACGCATCCAGGATCAGCGGGTACCGGCGGCCGCTGCTGGCGACGGCCACTGATGGCGTGGGCACCAAGGTGGTCATCGCGCAGCGGCTCGGCAAGTACGACACGGTCGGCATCGACCTGGTCGGCATGGTGGTCGACGATCTCGTGGTGTGCGGCGCGGAGCCGCTGTTCATGACCGACTACCTGGTGTGCGGGCGGCTGATCCCCGAACGGGTGGCCGAGATCGTCGGCGGCGTCGCCGACGGCTGCGTGCTGGCCGGCTGCGCTCTCATCGGTGGCGAGACCGCTGAGCATCCGGGTCACTTGCGGCCCGATGACTTCGACCTCGCGGGGGCGGCGACCGGCGTGGTCGAGGCGGATGAGCTGCTCGGGCCGGACCGGATCCGGCCCGGTGACGTCGTCATCGCGCTCGCGTCGTCGGGCCTGCACTCCAACGGATTCTCGCTGGTCAGGCAGATCATCGATCAGCCGGGCGCCGGCCTGGAGCTGGACGCCGTCCCGGCCGAGCTTGGCCGCGGACTCGGCGAGGAGCTGCTCATCCCGACCCGGATCTACGCCCGTGACTGCCTCGCCGTAGCCCGGTCCTGTGCCGTGCACGCCTATGCGCACGTGACCGGCGGCGGCCTGGCCGCCAATCTGGCCCGGGTACTGCCGCCGGATGCCGCCGCGGTGCTCGATCGGGCCAGCTGGAGCCCGCCGCCGGTGTTCGGGATGCTGGCCACGCGCGGGCGGGTGCCCGCGCCGGAGATGGAGCGGGTCTTCAACATGGGCGTGGGCATGACCGCGGTCATTGATGCCGCCGACGCTGACCGCGCGCTCAGCCTGCTCGAGGCACGCGACGTGCCCGCGTGGGTGATCGGCGAGATTACCGAGGGCACTGGCGAGGTCTGGCTGCACGGCGAGCACGCCGCCTAGCCCGCCAGTCCCGGCTGCATGAGACCGTCCTGCGGGTAAGCCTGCTGGCAGCGCAGCAACCACCCAGGACCGGCGCACGGCGCCGGGGCGCGCGAGCGCGCTAACTTACGGGCCGGGTCAGGCGCCCCTGCTCAACCGTGCCTGCGGGGTGCCCACGCCGTTCGGATACTCATCAGCCGGATGGTCGAGGTCGTCGCCGGAGTCCTCGTCGTCCAGCTCATCGTCGTCGTCGGATTCGTCGTCATCCACGGCGTAGCGGTCCGCGAAGTCCGCGTAGGCGGCATCGTCCTCCGCCTGGTGGTCCGTGCTGACGCCCAGCTCAGCCCGCAGCCGGTCAAGATCGGTACCGCCGCCGCCATACTTCAGCTGACGGGCCACCTTGACCTGCTTGGCCTTGGCTCGGCCGCGCCCCATTGGCTCGACCCCCTCGAACGTACGGGGCCCGCCAAGGGCCCCTGGTCACCGCACTGAGTCTTACTCACCGCGTTGATACTTGCGGGCTTTCATGCGCAGCAGACTGACCCGCTGCCCCTCCACCGCGGGGGATGCAACGCGCTTCAGCCTGGCGTACACACATAACCGTACCTGCTTTACGCTGCAAGCGCCTCCGAGCACCGAGGAAGGCACCCTCACTTACCCAGCCAGATGCCACGGAGGCGGCCTACCTCGGACATCCGCCGCTCGGCCAGCCGGCCGGCGGCCACCGCAGGCGGCACGCCTTCGTCGTCGGCGATCGTGAGAATCTTCCTGGTCGTGCCGAAGATTTTCTCGGCCCGTGCCTTCGCCCGGTCGAAATTGAATCCCTCGAGCTCGTCAGCTACCTGGATGACTCCGCCGGAATTCACCAGGTAGTCGGGCGCGTAAACGATGCCCCGCTCGGCGAGCAGCTTCTCCAGGCCGGTGTGGGCTAGCTGGTTGTTAGCGCCGCCGCAGACGATCCGCGCCTTCAGCATCTCCATGGTGTCGTCGTTGACGGCGCCGCCGAGTGCACACGGGGAGTAGACGTCGATGTTGCTGGCGAGAAGCTCCGGGCGGCCCGCCACGACCTCGACGGCCGGATACGCGGCCCGCACCCGGTCGATGGCTGCCTCGTCGACGTCGCAGATCACGACCGTCGCGCCCGCTTGCCGCAAGTGCTCGACGAGGTGCCGGCCGACTTTGCCGACACCTTCGACACCGACCCGGCGGCCCGCCAGGCTCGGGGTGCCCCAGGCGTGCCCGGCAGCGGCGGACATCCCCTGGAAGATGCCGAACGCCGTCAGCACCGAGGAATCGCCGGACCCCCCGTGCGGCACCGTCCTTCCGGTCACATAACCGCACTCGCGGGCGACGACGTCCATGTCCTCGCTGTAAGTGCCGATGTCACAGGCAGTGATGTAGCGGCCGCCCAGGGACTGAACGAACCTGCCGTAGGCGCGCAGCAGCGCCTCGGACTTCAGGCGGGCCGGATCGCCGATGATGACGGCCTTACCGCCGCCGAGGTCGAGGCCGGCCAGCGCGTTCTTGTAAGCCATCGCCCGGGACAGGTTGAGCACGTCGGCGAGCGCGTCGTCCTCACTGGCGTAGGGGTAGAAGCGGGTCCCGCCCAGCGACGGCCCGAGGGCGGTCGAGTAGACGGCGATGATCGCGCGCAGGCCCGTCGGGGCATCCTGGCAGAACACCACTTGCTCATGTCCGGGCTGGCCGGGCGCTCCTGCGGCGGGTACGTGGGCTACATCACCTTCGTCGCCGACGCGGGGCTTGCCGGCCGGCCCGAACACATTGGTCACTGCAGTGGACTCCTGGCTCAGTCCCGCATCCCCGTTGATACGGGATCAGGAACCAGGGTATGCGGAGGTACCGGGATCGGGACCTGCCTCGGGCGATCTGGTCCGCCGCGGCTCTTCTAAGCAGCGCCGCAGCATGTCACGATTGATCATGCTTCCGTGTGCTGCCTATCTGCGCGTGTATGAGCCGCTTTCCGCTTTCGGCCCGGCGGAGCGGCGGCGCTGGCAAGCGTACGCGACCACTGCAGTCCGGCCGCGCCGCGCGGACGCGCTGCAGGCCGAGCATGCCGAGGCGCTCCGCAGGATAATTGCGCTGCCTCCCATCGTCGCGCCAGCCAAGGAGAGCCCGCACGCGTACGTGCGGTGGACAGACGGGATCACCTACGTGTGCCCGTGGCAAACCAGGCTGCGGTCCTGGCTTGCGCTAGGCCGCCTGCAGGCAACCGCCGGCCCGCTGCTGGCCGGCGCATTCGCGCCCGAGCAGGCGCAGCAGGCCACCGAGGCACATGCCCGGTGGGACGGAACGGAGGTGCCGCCCCTGGTTTACATCCAGAGCAGCACATGGTCGGTGCCGCTCCCGTGGTTCGTGCTGTTCGCGCCGACCGAGCGCTGGCTCGTGCTCAGCTCGCCGGCCGAGCGGGACAGCAAGGGCCCGGCGACCGCGTCAGTTACCCGCACGCTTATCTACGCGACTGCCATGGCCCAGGCGCGCAGGCGGGTGGCCCGCGCGCTGGCCGCCGTCCGGCGCGCGTCAGGCCCGAAACCGGCCCGCCGTGCTGCTGGCACCGATGCCGATACCGGCAGCGGGCCGCCAGCCACGGTAGCGATGATCCGCGTCAGCGCTGACCTCGAGGAGATCGGGCGCTGGCTTGAGGAGTTCCATCCGCATTCGCTGGTGGAGCTGGACTACGGCGGATTGGTGCAGTTGCTCGACGACGACGCGCTGCGCGCCGACCAGTCCGTCGCCGAGGTGTCCGCTGCTGTCAGTGCTCTGACCAGCAGGGAGTATGAATTGGCGGCAGCTATGTACCGGCGGCTGCGCGCCCGGTGGCGGGAACTGGAGGACATCCAGCTGGGGAGCTGAGGGGAGGCGAGGATGACTTTTCCGAATCCGCCCGTTGCGACGGTGCGTGTCGCTAGAATCACGCAGCGTGACTCAGATCAGTGGAGCAACAGGGCAACTCACAACAGAAACTTTGCTCCGGGTGGTCGACTTGTCACCGCTGGTGATGGCAATATGGTCTGAGTAGACCATATGGGACATCCACGGCAGGCTCCAGGGAGGAGCCAGCAGGGCAACACACGCAGGATCGCAGTACCGGTCCAGGAGGAGAGGCCGTAATTATGAGTGCACGTACACCAGAGGCCGAGCCGCTGCTTACGCCAGCGGAGGTCGCAACAATGTTCCGGGTTGACCCGAAGACCGTCACGCGGTGGGCCAAGGCCGGGAAGCTGACGTCCATCCGTACGCTCGGCGGCCACCGCCGGTACCGGGAGACAGAAGTCCGGGCTCTGCTCGCGGGCATCCCGCAGCAGCGTTCGGAGTGACAGCTGGCCGCTTTCCGGTGCGTGACATGCCGGGAAACGCTCGCGCACATCGACGTGCGCAGGCCGCGGCCAATTGCAGGAAGCAAGGGGGGGTCGGCCCCGGCGGCCAGAAGTGCGCCGCATCGGGGCATAGTTCGCGGGACACGCGCAGGCGGCGTCGTCCAGGCGGACACAGCCGGGGTCGATCCGGCCTCCTGAACCACCAGATGGTCTGCCTCAAGGGCTGAAGTAGTGCCAGCCGAGGCCACGAAGTTCCGGCGAACCAGCCTGCTACCGCGGGTCGACGCCCCATGGACCGGCCGCACGCCGCCAGGTAGATCTCACCGCTCTCATTTCCATGATCATCAGTGCCGATTGCCATGATCGCGGCGGATCGGCGGGGCGGGCTGCCGGCGACTTCTCTGCGTGATCGCCTTGCAACTTTTGGTAATCCCACCTCCCGGAGCAGGGGCTCAGCGATACTGGTCGGCATGCCGCCGCAGTAGGGGCCACGCGGTGGCAGACAAGGTGTCCGCGCACCACAGGCACCGTTGGCGGGCGCTGCTCGCGCCGGTAGCGGCGAGTGCGCGCACGCTCTGGGGGCCCGCCGACAGGCGGGGCGTGCCGTCGCTCTGAGGGGGAGGATCGCACATGCGTGATCCAGATTTGGTCTTGCAGGCACAGCGGGCAGCGGTGGCGCTGGAACAGGCCTGGGACCGTTACCGCACGTTGCAGGGGTTTGGCGCAGAGCCTATGCCAGCAATCTCTAGTTATGTCGGCTACTCACTCGAGGAGCCCTGGGGGCAGCCGCGCGTCGTATTCGGCGTGGCCGCCGACGAGGCGGAGCAGCTAGCCAGCCTGCTCGAGGCTCACGACTACGAAGGGCCGGCCAGCGCCGGACCGGGCCTGCCCGGTGCGGAGCTAGCCGAAGAGCCGGACGGTGCGGTGTCGTTTGCCGATCAGGGCGCGAGCGGCGGCCATGTCCACGTTCCGGCGCAGCCGCAACCGGGGCCGGCCAAGCGAGGCAGGGCAAAAGACCCGGCGCGATCCGAGCGGCCGCGTGGGAACCGGGGCCAGCCCAGGCTGGTCGAACCGCAGGCGACTGGAGTCCTGCGGCCATTGGACGTCGGCAGTGCACCGGACCCCGGTAACGGCCGGGGCTCAGGCAGTGTGCTGGACTCCGGCAACGGGCTGGGCTCCGGCAGTGTGCTTGACTCGGGCAGCTCGCTAGAGTCCGGCCGCCAGCTCGGCTCCAGCGGTCCGTTAGGGCCAGGCAGCTTGCGGCAGGCCGGCAGATCGTCCGACGTCGGCATGTCGCCCGGCATTACCAGGTCGCCGGGCCTCGGCCGGTTGCCCAGCGTCGGCAGAATGCCGACCATCGGCAGTCCGTTCGATTCCAGTGCCCGGGACCCGGAGCCGCCCGCGGCATCGCAAGCACGGGCACCCATTCAGCCGATAGGTATGCATGCGGGCCCGGTGAGCTATGCGGCGCCAGCGCCCGCGCCTGACGGTGCGGACCTGATGGCGTTCCGGCCGCGGCATGAGCCCGCCTCTTACCTGGACGAGGGCCCCGAACCCGACCCATTCATGACCGAGCCAGACGGGCCGGTGTCGTCATGGCGCGGCCGCGGCCGGGTCGCGGGCAGCCACGCGATGCCGAGGCAGAAGCGCCCGAGCGCGGCACCGTCGGCAACGGGAGGTTTCCAGTCGGCCAGCCGTCCGCTGGAGGGCAGTGGCCGCCGAGGCATCACCTCGGTGGCTGCGGAGGTTGCCGGATGGGCGTCGAGCGAGCTGCCCGGCCAGGCCTCGCACCGGCTCGCGCCGAACGCGCCTGTCGCTCAGTATCGCCCGGCAGGCGACACTGCCGCCTTTCCGAACGGCGGCATGCCCACCGACACGGTCTACTAGCCCGGAGCCCGACCGGTCGGCTGGCTGGCCCGCGTGATCACTCCGCTGGCGCTCGCCGGCCGTCCGGTCCGGGGGGAAAACATCGGTGGATGCACGGTCCCGCAGCCGTGCATCCACCGATCCCCTTGTGCGCGCCGCAGCGCCGGTCATCGCTCGTAAGGCGGAGTGAGCCGCGCAACGGAAGCCGATTTTCGTCGCAGGGCGGACTGAGCCGCGCGGCGCAACCGAAGCCGGATCGGCAGTTGCGATGGGATTCGCCGACCGCAAGGCGCGCACGTCGCACCTCCGGGACAATGAAGGAGCTAGAACTGTGCTCTGACTCAGCCTATTTTCAGGTTAGAGCGGGAATCTTCCTGGTGGGGCGCGGAGTCACAGTGCCCGGAGGGAGCTTTCTTCCGATGTCGGCGGAGAATTCGAGAAATGATCAGCCTGGGGCGCCCGGACCGGCGGGACCGCCGGGAGCGGCCCCGCTGGCGGGACCGGCGGCTCCTGCTGCCGGTAACACCGGGGCGGCAAGTCACGCGGAGCGGCGGGGCGTCTGGGCGATGGACCATATCCGTACGGCGAGGTCGATAGGCCCGCTCAGTGCCTTTGCCTCGGTGGGCCCGAGACTCCGGTCCCGCCGCCGCCCGCTCGTCGTCGCTGGTATCGCCGTCCTCGGCCTGCTGGGGGGCGCCGGAGCTGCACTGGCAACGACGGGCTCGCGCACGGCGCCGCCGTCCGCGAGCGCCGTGGCCGCGAATCCGTCACCGTCGCCGACACCCACGCCGACGGCCGGAGTGCCGCGCTGGAGGTCCGGCCAGGGGGCCCGCGGCTTCGGCGCGGCTGGCGGCATGTTCGGCACCGTGCATGGCCAGATTGTCGTGGCCAGGCCCAGCGGCGGCTACGAGACAGTCGACATCCAGACCGGCCAGGTCACCGCAGTCTCTGCCACGTCCATCACCCTCAAGAGCGCCGACGGGTTCGCGCACACCTACGCCATCACGGGCTCGACCATGGTCGACGCGCAACGCGACGGCATTGGCTCGGTCAAAGTCGGCAATCAGGTATCTCTGTCGGCGACAGTCGCCGCAAGCACGGCGACGGCGGTCAGCATCCAGGACATCACCCTGATCCAGCAGGGTCGTCAGGCCTTCAGCCACCCGGGCAGCGCCAGTTAAGCGTCTGGGCCCGGCCCGCCCAGCTACCGGGCCGGGTCCCAGACACCAGCGCCAGGCCAAGACACCAGCGCCAGGCTGGCTGCCTGGGATCTGCGCGGCGCCAGGTGCGCTGTCAGAGGTATGGCCCAGAATCTGAACTGTGCGGGTTGCTGTCGCGCCGGGGAACTCACGGGATGCCCTGCTGTGCGAGCTCGGAGCGGACGGTGGCCCGCTGAGGTCTCCCGTTAAGGTCCGTGACCTTCCACGGGCTATCGCAGAGTATGAGCAGGCTGGCGGGGACAGCCTCCGATGGGTGTGGTCGAGCACCGCGCAGTTCTACCCGGCGCTGCTGCGGGCCGGCGTCCGGGTGCGCCGGTGTCACGACATGGCGCTGGCCGCGGCACTACTGGCCAGCCGCGACGGTGCTGCCACGGGCCCGCCGGTGACCAGCCACGCCACCGCGGCTGCGGATCGCGCGCAGGGCGCGCTGTTCGAGCCCGAGAGCCGGCCTCCGGCGGAGCCCACCGCGCAGCTGGAATCGGTGATCGCGGCGCACGCTGTCCAGCTGCGGGCGATCGCGGCCGACGAGCATCCGGCGCGATTCGGGGCCCTGGTCGCGGCCGAGTCGGCTGGCGCGCTGGTGGCAGCGGAGATGAGTTATGCGGGAATGCCGTGGCGTGCCGACGTGCACGATGAACTGCTGACGGGCCTGCTCGGGCGCAGGCCGCCGTCGCACCCGGCGGGGATCCGCCCGGCCAAGCTCGCCGAGCTTGCCGCGCGGATCTCGGCCGCATTCGGCGGCCGGCCGGTCAATCCCGACTCACCGGCACAGCTCGTCAAGGCTTTCGCGGTGGACGGCGTGCGGGTGCCATCGACCAGGTTCTCGGTGCTGCGCGAGGTCGAGCACCCGGCGGTCGCGCCCCTGGTCGAGTACAAGGAGCTGTCCAGGCTCTACACCGCGCATGGCTGGGCCTGGCTGGATACCTGGGTGTCCGGCGGCAGGTTCAAGCCGGAGTACGTGGTCGGCGGCGTGGTGTCCGGCCGCTGGGCGTCGCGCGGCGGCGGCGCGCTGCAGATCCCCCGGGTGCTGCGCCGCGCCGTGGTGGCCGACCCCGGCTGGGTGCTGGTCGTCGCTGACGCCGCGCAGCTGGAGCCGCGGGTGCTCGCCGCGCTTGCCGGGGACCGGGCGTTCGCCGCCGCGGCGGCGCGGGGCGACCTGTACGAGGCACTGGCCAGCATGTTCGGCGGCGACCGGGGCAAGGCCAAGATCGCGCTGCTGTCGGCGATGTACGGCGGCGCCGGCGGCGAGGCCGGGCAGCTGCTGGCCGTGCTGAGGCGGCGGTTCCCGGCCGCGGCCGGTTATGTGGAGGCGGCGGCCCGCGCTGGCGAGGAGGGCCGGGTGGTCAGGTCGGTCCTCGGCCGCAGCTGCCCGCCGCCGTCGGCTGCCTGGCGCGCGGTGACCGAGGAGGCCGGCGATCCGGACGGTGAGCGAGACCCGGGGGCGGGCCGGGCGTCCCGCGCCCGCGGCAGGTTCACCCGCAATTTCGTGGTGCAGGCGAGCGCCGCCGACTGGGCGCTGGTGCTGCTCGCAGGCCTGCGCAGCAGGCTCTCCGCCATTAACAGCCGTAACGGGGATCCCACCGCGATGCCGTCGTCACCCGGATATCTCGCCGGGGCCAGTGACTGGGGCCCGCATCTGGTCTTCTTCCAGCACGATGAGGTGATCGTGCATTGCCCGGAGGCGCTCGCTGAGCCGGTGGTGACGGGGGCCGCGGCGGCCGCCGCGGCCGCGGGCCGGATGGTTTTCGGCGCGACGGGAGTCCGGTTCCCGATGACGACGGCGGTCGTGCGCTGCTACGCCGACGCGAAGTGAGCGCTCATCCGCCGGTTGGGCTGGTCGGGCCGGTCGGGGCACCGGCGGCGGTCTGGGTTGCAGGCGGGACCTCGGCCGTGCAGTACATGCACCTGCGGGCGGCGACCGGAATCTGGCTCAGGCACTCGGGACACTCCCGCTCCGTTGCATCCTTCTTCCGCTCGGACATCTCGATCACCTTCTCGGCCGGCAGCACCACGAGGAAGTAGATGACCGCGGCGATGATCGCGAACGTCAGCAGCGCGTTGATGAAGGCACCGTAGGCGAACTTGCTGCCATTGACGGTGAAGCTGAGCGCCGCGAAGTCCGGCTTGTGGCCGATGGCGCTGATGATCGGCGTGATCAGGTCGGCGATCAGGGCCTGGATAACGGCGTTGAAGGCGACGCCGATGACCACCGCGACGGCCAGCTCGATGAGATTGCCCCGGAGCAGGAACTTCTTGAAGCCGCTCATGGATCCCCCTGGCTGCGCTGGCCCGATGGCTCGGTTGTCCGTCCATCGGTGACGGTACCAACGCGATCCTCTGGTCTGACGGCCAAACCGCCCGGGCGTGCCGGCCGAGTTTCCGCATTCGCCGTCCGGGAGGCGGGGCTGGGCGGCGGGGCTGGGTGGCGGCGAAAATGTGATGCGCGCGGTACCGGTATCCAGCAACATGAGGCATGGCCTGGACCCTGACTGAAGACCTTGACGAGTTCGCTGCGGCAGCGAGTGACTTCCTGCTTTCGCGGCCCGGTCACGAACACGGTTCAGCTCACCGCCCTGGCGACCCTCCGGGCCCGCGGTGCCGCGGCGTACAGCGGTGCCCCGCTCTTCGGCTGGTGGTCGCCCGCTGGCCGCGTCGACAGCGTGTTCATGGTCACGCCGGCGAAGCCGGCTCTTCCGGCTGGACCAGATTGTGCCGCCTGACCCGCAGCCTGCGGGCGAGGCCCGGGTGGCGGCCGGGTCCGACCGGGAGCTGCTTGAGTCGTGGTCCGAGGCGTCCGGGCGGGAGGTCGACGACCTGGGTTACCGCGCCCGGGTGGCCGACGAGCGGCTCAGCTATGGCGGCCTGACATTGCGGGAGGTAGACGGCGACCCGGTGGCAATGGCCGGAGTCACCCGGACGGTGGCGGGCGTCACCCGGGTCGGGCCCGTCTACACGCCGCCGGACCAGCGGAAGCGAGGTTACGGCGGGGCGGTCACTGCCGCGGTGAGCCAGGCGGCGCTGGCGGCAGGTGCGCAGGAGGCTGTCTTGTTCACCGACCTGGCCAACCCGACCAGCAATGCCCTCTACCCGCGCCTCGGCCACCGGCCGATAGAAGACATGGTCATCCTGAGTTTCAGGAGCGGATCATCCTGAGTCCCGCGGTGGCCGGGCGGCGATTTCGCTGAGCCAGGAGAAGGCCGTCTGCTGCCAGAGTTGCTGGCCCATCCCTTCGCAGTGACCCGCGCCGCCCTCGGCGGCGGTGAACATCCGGTATGTCTTCTCGGAGGTGAGCGCGGCGAAGAGGGCGGGGCTCTGGCTGGCGAAGTCCCCCTCGCCTTCGGTTATCAGGGTGGGACAGGCGATGTTCGCCGCGCGACCTTCCAGGGTGTAACCCGTCAGCGTACGCAGCCAGTCCCCGAAGGTCGCCGAGCCCATGGCCGCCATCCTGGATCCGTAGAACTCGCGGTCGCGCGGCTTGGCGAGGAAGCCTTCGAGCCCGGCGTCCATCTCCGGATCGGCGGCCAGCACCTTCCGCCAGTCCGCCGCGCTGAAGGAGCTGATGAACCTGGAGGTGAAGTCGAACTGGCCAGGGTCGCAGACCAGCGCCGCGATGCGTGGTTCCGCGCTCGCGCCACGCGGTGCCAGATATCCGCCGAGACTCCGGCCGACCAGGAAGATCCGTTGCGCGTCTATATAGGACTGCTGCGTCGCCCAGTCCACCACAGGCCCGAGCACCGTCTCGTAGTCCGGCCGCATCGGCACTCCGTGGTCCACGAGCAATCCGCCCTGGCCAGGGCCGTCCCAGCAGACGGCGTTCCAGCCAAGCTCCAGTGCGGCCAGCACGCCGTACTTGAAGATCTCCTCCGCTGTGCCGTCGAATCCGCCGGTGAAGAGCACCGTCGGCAGCGGGCCGCCTGCCTCCGCCGCGGGCCGGAAGACATAGCCGGACAGCGGGACCGGGTCGAAACTGACGGACAGCTCGTCGCTCCGGAACGGCAGGAACGGCAGCGCCTTCCTGAACGCATCGCGGTGCTGCGCATAGCCAGTGCGCACCCGCTGATCGGACAGGTCGTGCCGGAGAAAGAAGTACGCCTGGCGCCAGTATTCCGCCGCCCGCAGGTAACCCCGGGCGGCGTGCGGCCGCTGGCTCCGCGCTGCGGCATCGTCTGCCGCCGCGAGCGCGACTCGAGCGGTGTGGCTCCAGGCTTCGTGCCACTGCCCGTAGTTCTCTTCGCTGACCCGCGAAGCCGTGGCGATGGCCTCGCCGAGATCGGCGGCGCCCACATACGCCCCGATCAGGGTCCGCTGAAGCTGGGCGGCCATGTCGGCGTCCTGGTGCAGCGTGACCACGGATCCTCCCCGTCTGGCTGATCACTATCAGTGCTCGTATCCAGCTGAAGAGTAATCACGCTGCGTATGCGGCCGGGGGAGCGGGGCCGGCGCCGGCGCTCGGAGGCTCTCCCGGCTCACGGGCTCC
>ODAK010001103.1_pt1 | contig 30179 bp, 27 predicted proteins | sample 1539591 | NCBI WGS metagenome assembly ODAK01 (sample SAMEA3539303, study PRJEB22396) | soil metagenome | biome: tundra; feature: field; material: soil | place: USA | collected 2010-05 | depth 0.15 m
GCCGAAGGACCGATGCTGATCGATCACCTCTGTGACGACTGCCGGGATCACTTCGAGCGCGTGGTGAAGGGACTCTCCTCGATCGGCATCGAATCGCAGCTGGACCCGCGCCTCGTGCGAGGTTTCGACTACTACACGCGCACGACGTTTGAGTTCGTCGCCGACGCCCTAGGTGGAGCCCAGAACGCGATCGGCGGGGGAGGACGCTACGACAAGCTCGCCGAGCAGCTCGGTGGCAAGCCGACGAGCGGCATCGGCTTCGGCAGTGGCATTGAACGACTTCTCCTGACGCGCGAAGCAGAGGGTGTCGAGCCGCGCAACCTGGTCGAGCGTTCGCTGGAGGTCTTCGTCATCGATACGACCACCCACGACGTCGCCACGGTCTTGGTAGATGAGTTACGCGCGGCCGGCATCGCGACGGCTCGCGCGTATGACAATCGCTCGATGAAGTCCCAAATGAAAGTGGCCGACAAATCGGGTGCGCGTCTGGCGCTGCTCGTCGGCCCCCAGGAGATCGCGGCCGGCGAGGTTACGATTAGGGACCTGCGAAGCGACGACTTCGAGCAGACGCAGCGCCGAGTTGCCCGTGGCGACGTCGCGTTCGCGGTCGCCGAACTACTGACGAAGAGCTGATGATGTCGATGAACCTGGAATCCACGAGCATGCGCGACCTGTTGTGCGCGTCACCGGGTGAAAGCGATGTCGGACGACAGGTGAGCGTCTGCGGATGGGTCGCCAAGCGCCGAGAACACGGCGAACACCTGGCGTTCCTCGACGTCCGGGACCACTCGGGCATCATCCAAGCCGTCGTCGACGGCTCGGTCGACGTTCGAAGCGAGTACGTCGTGCGGGTGAGCGGCACCGTCACGCGCCGCCCGGAGGGCACCGTCAACGACAAACTAGCGACGGGGTCGGTCGAACTGACCGACTGCGTGGTCGAGGTACTGGCGTCGGCGGAGCCGCCACCGTTCCAACTCGACGACCGCGTCGACATCGATGAGCAAGTACGTCTCAAGTATCGCTACCTCGACCTGCGCCGCGACCACATGCAACGCAACCTCCGGCTTCGCGCGGTCGTCAACGGAGCCCTACGCCGCGCGATGGACGCCCAGGGATTCTGCGAGGTCGAGACGCCGTTGCTGTGGGCGCCCACGCCGGAGGGTTCGCGTGAGTTCGTCGTCCCGTCGAGACTTCAGCCCGGCGAGTTCTACGTCCTGCCGCAGAGTCCCCAGATCGCGAAGCAGCTTCTGATGGTCGGGGGATTCGATCGCTACTACCAGATCGCGCGCTGCATGCGCGACGAAGACCTGCGCGCCGACCGACAGTTCGAGTTCTCCCAGCTGGACATCGAGGCGAGTTTCGTGGATCAAGACGACGTGCTCGGCTTCGTCTCGGTCGCCGTGTTGGACGCCGCCGAGGCCGCGACCGGGGCGCGCCCCGAGGAGATCCCGTCGATGACGTGGGCCGAAGCCCTCGATCGCTACGGCACCGATAAGCCGGACCTGCGATTCGAGATGTTGTTACACGACCTCTCCGATGTCTTTGCCGCCACGGAGGTGAAGGCGTTCTCGGCGCCGACCGTGAAGGCGCTGCGCGTGAGCGGCGGGGCGAGTTTCTCGCGGGCGCGACTCGACGAGTTGACCGACTACGCCAAGGGCCTCGGCGCGAAGGGTCTTGCGTGGTTCCGCATCACCGATGAGGGACTGGACTCGCCGTTGGCCAAATTCCTCAACGAGACTGAACGCGCGGCCATGGCGTCCGTTGACGGAGCCCAGGTCGGCGACATCGTCTTCTGTGTGGCCGACGAGTACACCGAGGCCTGTCACGTCCTCGGCGCTATCCGCTCGGCCCTCGGATCGCCGCCGGTCGGCGAGGGGCCGCATAAATACGTGTGGGTCACGGAGTTTCCACTGTTCGAGGGCGTCGACGAGAACGGCAATCTTCAGGCGGCGCACCATCCCTTCACGATGCCGCACCCCGACGACATGGATCTCATCGACACCGACCCGCTGAAGGTGCGTTCTCGGGCCTACGACCTCGTGTTGAACGGCTGGGAACTCGGCAGCGGATCGGTGAGAATACATCGCGCCGACATTCAGTCGCGGGTATTTCGAGCGTTGGGGATCTCCGAAGAGGAGGCCGAGAGTCGCTTCGGGTTCCTCCTCGGCGCATTCAAGTACGGGGCGCCGCCGCACGCCGGATTCGCCTTCGGCATCGACCGGCTGGTGGCGATCTTCGCGGGTGAAGAGAACATCCGTGAAGTCATCGCGTACCCCAAGACGCAGTCGGGTGCCGACCTGATGACCGGGGCGCCCAAGAGCGTGGCGCCCAAGGTGATGCGCGAACTGCGCATCACCGTCGCACCGAAGGGTTCGTGAGTTACGTCGCTCTTTGACGACGCCGTCGCTCAGCGCCTGAAACAGGTCGCGCCACTGGCGGACCTTCTTCGTCCGCGAACCCTGGATGAACTCGTCGGTCAAACGCACCTCGTCGGGGCGAACGGACCACTGCGGCGATTCGTGGAGGCGGGCGAGCTGACGTCGATGATCCTGTGGGGACCGGCCGGTACCGGCAAGACGACGCTCGCACGAATCCTCGCGAACTCCGCCGGCTACGCGACCGAGAGCCTCTCGGCGGTCACGAGCGGTGTGAAGGACGTGCGCGAAGCTCTCGTGCGTGCGCGTGAACGCCTGGGCGAGCACAGCCAACGAACGGTGCTCTTCATCGACGAAGTGCACCGGTTCAACAAGTCCCAACAGGACCTGTTGTTGCCGGCGACCGAGACTGGCCAAGTCGTGTTGATTGGCGCCACGACGGAGAATCCGTACTTCGAGGTGAACGCCGCACTGATGAGTCGCGCGACGCTGTGGCGTTTGCATCCGTTGTCGGGTGAGGACCTCGAGGTACTCGTGCGTCGCGGCGTGGCCCTGCGCGAGAGTGCGATCACCGACGACGCGCTCGAGGCGATCACGACGGCGAGTGACGGCGACGCTCGTGTCGCGCTCACCACCCTGGACACCGCGATCGTGTTAGCGCGAGCGTCGGATTCCGAATCCGACGTGGTCGAGATCGAGCACGTCGCGCGGGCGCGCGACGGTCGTCTCTACCACCAGTCGCGCGACACGCACTTCGACCAGATCAGCGCATTCATCAAGTCGGTGCGCGGATCGGACCCCGACGGCGCGCTGTACTGGCTCGTCACGATGCTCGAAAGCGGCGAGAGTCCGCGGTTCCTCGCGCGGCGTCTCGTGATTCTGGCGAGTGAGGACATCGGTCTCGCCGATCCGATGGGTCTGGTCCTCGCCGACGCCGCCGCGCGAACGGTGGAGTTCATCGGACTGCCCGAGGGTCGATTGACGCTCGCTCACGCCACGATCACTCTGGCCCTCATGCCCAAGAGCAACTCCGTCACGCGCGCACTGGGCGCGGTGACGCGTGCCGTGCAAGAAGGTGGCGTGGTGGAAGTCCCGGACCATCTTCGCGGATCGAACTACCGCGGGGCGTCCGAGCAGGGTTTCGGGACGGACTACCAGTATCCGCACGACTTCGAACGCGGCTGGGTGCCACAGCAGTATCTCCCCGACGCGTTGGTCGGGGAGCACTACTTCGACCCCAGCGAGTACGGACGCGAAAAGGCGCTGGTCGAACAGTGGCGCGCCATGGTCCACTGGGAGGACGAGGGCAATTCAGGGTCCCCGGTAGAGTGAAGCCCGTGGAGGCCGCGCAACTTCGTTCGATTTTCTTGGATTACTTCGCTGATAACGGCCACACGGTCGTGCCGTCGGCGAGCCTGATTCCCTACGACCCGAGCCTGCTCTTCACGGTCGCCGGGATGGTTCCCTTCAAGCCGTACTTCACCGAGGAGGAACCGGCACCCTATCCGCGCGCGGTCTCGGTGCAGAAATGTTTCCGGGCGCTCGACATCGACATCATCGGCACAACGCAACGCCACCTGACGTTCTTCGAGATGATGGGGAACTTCTCCTTCGGCGACTACTTCAAAGAGGGCGCCATCCGCTTCGCGTGGGGCCTGATCACCGAGGGTTTCGGTCTCGACCCCGAACGCCTGTGGATCACGGTGCACACCTCGGACGACCAAGCCGAAGAGCTCTGGCGCGACCTCATCGGCCTACCGGCGAGTCGCATCCAGCGCATGGGCGAGGACAACTTCTGGGAGATGGGTCCGACGGGGCCGTGCGGCCCGAGTTCGGAGATCTTCTTCGACAAGGGTGCACAGTTCGGCGCGGGCGGCGGACCAGAGAGCGGCGCCGAGGATCGGTTCGTCGAATTCTGGAACCTGGTCTTCACGCAGTACGACCGCAGCGCCGACGGAACACTCACCGAACTCCCGAAGAAGAACATCGACACCGGCGCCGGATTCGAACGAGTCCTGTCGATCCTCAACGGTCTTGATTCGGTGTTCGCGACGGACCTCTTCGCGCCGCTGCTCGACACCGCGTCGCGGGCCATCGACGTGCGCTACGGCGCCGACGAATCGACCGACGTCGCGATTCGACGCATCGCCGAACACGGTCGCGCCATGACCATGCTGGTCGCCGACGGCGTACTGCCGTCGAACGAGGGACGGGGCTACGTGTTGCGTCGTATCATCCGTCGCGCGATCCTCGCGGCGCGCCGCGCCGGATCCGAACGCGCCCTGACGACGTCGCTGGTCGACGCGACCATCGAAAAGATGGGCGTCGCCTATCCCGTCCTGGTCAAGGATCGAGACCTCATCGTCGAGGTCTTGGAACGTGAGGAAGCTGGTTTCGCGCGCACCCTCAAGACCGGTCTCTCGTTGCTCGAAGAGGCGCAGCGCGACGTCGTGACGAGCGGCGCCACGGTATTCCCGGGCGACGTCGCATTCAAGTTGCACGACACGCACGGATTCCCCATTGAACTGACGGACGAGATCGTCTCGGAATCGGGTTTGAGCGTCGATCGAGGCGCCTTCGACGCGGCGATGAGCGCGCAGCGCGATCGCGCACGGTCCAAGGCCAAATCGCTGAATCTGGCCGACGACGCGCAGTACCGCGACCTCATCGAAGACCACGGCACGACGGAATTCGTCGGACGCGACGTCACGCGATACAGCGTCGAGACGGAAGTCTTGGCGTCGCTCGTCGGTCGAGACGGCGTCGGCGAACTCTTCCTCGATTCGACACCCTTTTACGCCGAATCCGGGGGCCAGGTGGCCGACACCGGGATGATCGTGACCGAGACCGGAAGTTTCAAGGTCCTCGACGTGCAGAACGTCGCCGGCGGCCTCTTCGCTCACCGAGGTCTCCTCACCGGTGACATGCTGCCCGGACAGGTGGCGATCGCCACGATCGATCCCGAGCGGCGCGAAGCCACGCGTCGAAATCACACGTCGACGCATCTTCTGCACGCCGGGCTTCGTACCGTACTCGGTGACCACGTGCGCCAGCAAGGTTCCTTCGTCGGGCCGGACCGCTTTCGCTTCGACTTCTCCCACGGCGGCGGTGTCTCGCCCGAAGAGACGGCCGAGATCTTGTCACTCGTGAACTCCGACGTCGTCGCCAATGAAGAGGTCAGCACGATCCAAACGACGAAGAAGGACGCCGAGACAATGGGGGCGATCGCCTTTTTCGGCGACAAGTACGGGGATCGGGTGCGCGTGGTTCGCGCCGGCGCGCACAGCCTCGAGTTTTGCGGCGGCACGCACGTCGATCGTCTCGGCGACATCGGCCAGATTCAGATCGTGAGTGAGTCGTCGATCGGTTCGAATACGCGACGGATCGAAGGGGTGAGCGCCATGGGTGCCCACCAACGAAGTCGTGACATGGAGACCGCGCTCGCTTCGGTGGCGTCGATACTGAAGAGCTCGGTGGACGACGTGGTACCGGCACTGGAACGCATCATGGAACGACAGCGGGACTTCGAGAAAGAGCTGTCGTCACTGCGACAGGCGCAACTGTCACGCTTCGCCGAAGAGTTGCACGCGCAAGCCTCGGCCGATGTCCTGGTGGCGCGGGTCGACGGCTATCCCGGCGAACAGTTGCGGAGCCTCGCGTCAGACCTCCAACGTCGCGGACGGCGCGTGGTGGTCTTGGTCGGTGCGTACGACGACAAGGTGTCCATCGCCGTGGCGAGCGACGAATCACTGGACGCCACCGCCAGCGTCAAACAGTTGGCGACGTTGGTGGGCGGCGGCGGCGGCGGCTCGCCCCGGTTGGCGTTGGCGGGCGGTCGCGACCCGAAGGGGATCGACGCGGTCTTGAGCGCGGCGGCGGCGCTGTAGCTCTCGATGGCACGAGTCCTCGGCATTGACCCCGGCACCAAGCGCTGCGGCATCGCCGTCACCAATTCGGACCAGACGATGGCGTTCCCTCGACCGGCCATCGAGCGCGACGACCAGACCATTGCTCGCCTGCGCGATCTCGTCGAAGAGGAATCGATCGGCGTCATCGTGATTGGACGACCGATCGCCCTTTCCGGCCGCGATACGGCCAGCACCGCCGACGCCGACGTGTTGTTTGATCAAGTCCGGACGAATTTCGACACGCTGATTGTCTCACAGTGGGACGAACGATTGACAACTCGAGAGGCGCAAAAGTCGTTGTCAGAGGCCGGATTGACGACGAAAGGGTCGCGCGATCGCATCGACAGCGCCGCCGCCGTCATCATGCTGCAAAACTATCTAGATGGGCTCAATGCTGAGTAAGCCGCTGGGCCGGATTGTTGCGGGTCTCGTCGTCGTCGTCATCGTCATGGTGGTGTGGTTCGCCCTTCAGGTCGACCCCATTTTCAGCGGCCGGGGCAAAGAGGTCATCGTCACGGTGCAGCCCGGTGATTCGATGTCGACCATCGCGAGTGAGATGCACGCCAAGGGAGTGATCGCCTCGCCGCTGGCGTTTCAAATCGACACCACGCTCTTTGGATCGATTTCGGTTCAGCCCGGTTCGTACGAGATAGCGCAAGGTTCATCGTTCTCCCACGTGCGTTCGATCTTCGGCGCCTCGCCAAATGTCTTTCCCGTCGACGTCACGGCGGGCCTCACGCTGCACGAGGTGGCCGTCGCCGTCGCGAATGAAAAGGGCAACACCTTCGGGGACGCATTTGTGAAGGCGGCAACGCCTACGCAAACACCGAGCCCGTTCCGTACGTCGGGTTCGCTCGAGGGCCTCATCGGGACCGGGCAGTACATCATCATGCCAAGTGAGTCGCCGGCCCAGCTCGCGAGCAAAATGGAGAAGCGATTCGTGAAGCAGGCGGCGTCGGTTGGTCTCACCCCGTCGACGACGCTGAACGGACTGAACGCGTACCAATTGGTGATCGCCGGGTCCATCGTGGAAAAAGAGGGTTACTACCCTAAGAACATGCCCAAGGTCGCCCGCGTTATCTACAACCGCCTCGCGCGCGGCGGACCACTCCAGATGGACGCGACGGTGCTGTACTACCTCGGGATGGACGGGGGCACCGTGACACCCGCGATGCTCCAGACCCAAGAGCCCTACAACACCTACTTGAACACCGGTCTGACGCCCACTCCGATCTGCACCGTGTCCACCATCGCCCTTCGCGCGACGCTGCATCCCCCCGTGGGTACGTGGCTCTACTTCACGCTGATCAATGAAGACGGCACCATGGCGTTCTCCACGACCTTCGCGCAACAGTTGAAAGAGGAGAAATTGGCCCAGTCGCGGGGGATCGGATGAAGTGGCGTCTCGGCGTCGCGGGCTCGCCCATCGCCCACTCGCTCACGCCCCAGTTGCACGACGCGGCGCTCGCCATGGTCGGACTCGACGGCGGGTCGCGGCGCGTCGAACTCGGCGCGAAGGACCAGGCCAAGTTGAACAAGGTGATGCGCAAGGAGTTCGACGCTCTGTCGATCACGATGCCGCTCAAGGGCTTCGGGGTTGAGATCTGTGACGAGCTCGACGAGGTGGCGACGCGGACCCAATGCGTCAATTCGCTCCTCATGCGTGACGGGCGACTCCTGGGGGCCTCGACCGACGGCGACGGATTCGTGAATGCGGTGCGCGCGCAATTCGGGACCAGTGTCGAAGGAGCCCACGTGGTCGTGCTCGGCGCCGGGGGAGCGGCGAGTGGCATCGTCGACGGACTCATTCGCGCGGGCGTCGCGTCAGTTGCCGTGCACGGGCGAAACGAGGCGAAGGTCGACGCGCTCGTCGCCCGCTACGACCACGTCTACGACTTCTCGCTCACGTACCGACCGGTCGACCTGATCGTCAACACCACGCCGATTCTGGCGCGCGCGGATGACGTCGCGGTCATGCAGGGAGTGGGCGCGGACACCATCGCCATTGACATCACGTACGAACCGCGCCTGACGTCGTGGCGGGCACTGCACGAGCGATCGGGGTGTCCCAGTGCGAACGGCCTCGGCATGCTGGCCTACCAGGCCGCGTTGCAAATGCAGTGGTGGTGGGACACGCCGATCGACGCGGCGAGATTGCTGGAGGTGATCTCGTGACCGACACCCTCAGTTCAATGTCGTCGAGGATTCGCTCCAAGGACCGGTTGGACCTCGGTCTGGCGTGCGGCCTCATCCTCCTCGGCGTCACCGGTGTCCTCATGATCTATAGCGCCACGCGTCAGGGGCTCATCAACGCGGGTTACAACCCTCACTACTACTTGGAACGACAGGCCTTCTTCGTCGGCCTCGGCATAATCGTCATGTACGTCGTGTCGCTGATCGACTACCGGCGACTCGAGATCGTGACGACGCCGTTCTACGTCTGCGGGCTGCTCGGACTCGTCGGCGTGTACTTCATCGGCCAAACCGCCCTCGGGGCCCAGCGCTGGTACAGCATCGGTATCTTGCAGATTCAACCGAGTGAGTTCACGGTGTTGATCCTTATCCTGGCGATCGCCACGTTCTGTCAGAGACGGCCCGACGGTCTCACCATGTACGACGTCGCGCGACTCCTGGTGATGTCGGCCGTGCCACTCATCCTCATCGTTCTCCAACCCGACCTCGGCACGTCGATCATCATCGTGTTGACCGTGAGTGCGATGTTGGTCATCGCCGGCGTGCCACCGCGACTATTGACCCTGCTCGCCATACTGGGTTCGGCCGGCATCGTCATCGCCTTCTACCTCGATCTCGTGCAGCGCTACGCGGTTGACCGTTTCGCGGCGTTTCTTCATCAGAACTCAACGAGCCCGCACTGGGCGCAGTACATCTACAACGTCGACAACGCGAAGAACGCCATCGGATCGGGTGGACTCACCGGGGCCGGCCTCTTCAAGGGCCTCCAGACGAACCTGGGCTACGTGCCCGAGCAGCACACGGACTTCATCTTCACGGCCATCGGCGAGCAGTTGGGCTTCGTTGGTTCGTTGTCGATCCTCCTGTTGCTCGCCTTCGTGGCGTTTCGTCTGTTCCGGATCGGGCGTCTGGCGAAGGACACGATGGGTCGCATCATCTGCATTGGCGTGTTCGTGTTCTTCGCGTTCAGCTGCTTTGAGAACATCGGCATGACGATGGGCATCATGCCGGTGACCGGCATCCCGCTGCCACTACTGAGTTACGGGGGGTCGGCCGCCCTCGTGTTCTACACCGCCGGTGGATTGGTGCTCTCTATTTCACGCCGCACCGGCAATTAGGCTGGACCCCTGATGAGCGACGAACCAACGCCGGCCGAAGGCGAGCCGACCGAAACGCTCGATGTCGAGGCTCCCGCGGCGCCGCCGAACGACGACGTCGATGCGGAGGTAGTCCAGTTCAGCGTGATGAGCATTGAATCGGTGCTCTATGACTTGTCGGACTCCTCACCGCTCATTCACCTGATCGAAGAGGAGACGCCGTATCGGTACTTGGCGATTCCCATCGCGCTGCCCGAAGCGGTCGCGTTACACAACGCGTTGGACAAGATCGATGGGCGGCGTCCGGGCACCCATGAGGTGATGTCCGAAGTCCTACGACGTCTGAGCGCCGACATCGTGGCGGCCCGGATCACCCGCTACGACGGCGGTGTCTTCTACGCCGAACTCGACCTCATGACGCCACGGGGTCGCGAGGTGTTCGACTGTCGCACGAGTGACGCGTTGATTCTCGCCACGCGACAAGGCGTGCGCGCGCCGGTCCTTTGCGCGGAGTCTGTATTCCAAGCCTTCTACGCGTAAGGGTTGTCGTCGGCTTCGCCGTTACGGTTTCTTGAACTTCACGGCGACGATCTCGCCTCCGCGACGATCCAGGCTGTTCTCGTCCGATATCCGCAGTAGCAAGGCGACGATCACGTAGTTGGCGAAGAGCGAACTTCCGCCGTAGGCGACGAAGGGCAACGTGATGCCGGTGAATGGCAAGACACGAAGCACGCCGGCCATGATGAAGAAGGCCTGGAAGCCCATCAGTGCGGTGAGGCCTGTCGCGGCGAGACGGACGTAGTCCGACGTCGCCTTCTGGGCGATGTGGAATCCCTCGCCCACGAAAGCCGCGAAGAGACAGACGATCAAGATGATCCCTAGGAATCCGAGCTCTTCACCGACCGCGGCAAAGATCATGTCCGACGTCAGGCCAAAGATGTTGCCGGACTGGCCGAATCCAAGACCGGTCCCGGTCATTCCGCCGGCGGCCAGTGAGTACCAGCCGTAAGCGAGTTGACAACTGCCGGTGTGATTGAAACACGCGGTCCAGGGGTTGAACCAGTTATGGAGGCGTGAGTGCACTTGGGCGAAGTAGTGCGCGGCGACGTAGGCGCCACCGACGAAGAGTCCCATGCCCAGTACGACGTAGGTCTTGAGTCCGGTCGTAACCCAGAGCATCGAGATGAAGAGTGCGAAGAGTAACAATGCGAAGCCGATGTCGTTCTCGGCGCCGAGGATGGCCATGGAGAATCCCCACGCGAAGAGAATCGGCAACAGAACTTTCGGCGGAACGATCTGACGTCGACCGATTCGTTGCGTCGGGGTGGAGAGCAGTTCGCGGTTCGCCGCAAAGTACGACGCGAAGAAGAAGACCAACAGGATCTTGGCAATCTCGACCGGCTGGAACGAGATCGGTCCGACTCTGACCCACAGTCGCGCCCCGCCGATGTTCTCGCCGAAGTGGGGGATGAGGGGCATCAGTAACAGTCCGACAGCCGCCAGCAAAGTGAGGTAGCGATAGCGGTCGAGGTCGCGCACGCGTCGCACGACGATCAGCGTGACGACGAGGGCCGCGGCGCTGATCAAGAACCAGAGGGCCTGATACCCGGCGTACGGCGGATTCCAGCGGGCGATCTCGACGTAGCCCACACCGTTCAATAACGTGGCGATCGGCAAGATCACCTGCGAGGCGTTGGGTGCGAGGTATCGAATGCACACGTGCAGGGCGAGTGAGATCACGATGATCGACGTCAAGAACACGCCGAGTCGATCGGGCAGGTGACCCTTCGCACCGAGTGACGCCAACACGTAGAACGAGCCGACGATGACCCACGCGAGGATCATCAGGCCGAGTTCTGTGAGACGTCCCTGTGACACTCTGGTGACGGATGGTCGCTTGGCTGGGACTACAGCAGTATTTGCGTGTCTCGCCACGAAACAACGATAGTCCTACGATGTATGAATGGATCTCATGGACGCCGAGGAATCGGGCGCGCTCGTTATCGACGTCCGTTCGTTCGGACCAGAGAGGTTCTCGAGTCGCGAACTGTCGCGATTGGAGTTCGGCGCGCGCCTGCTGGACCTCGCCGATGACCACATGCTGCCCATCCTCGACCGGTGCAAGTTCGTCGCCATATTCGCTGACATGATCGACGAGTTCTTTCAGGTCCGCGTCGTGAGCCTCGAAGACAAGGTGGCCGCCGGTGTGCAAACGGCGTCCATCGACGGCGTCCGTCCGCGCCAGCAACTCGAATCGATTCGCGAGCGGGTCCTCGCCCTGGTGGAACGTCAGGACCGTCTCGTGCTCGACGTCCTCTTGCCGGAACTGGCGCAGAGCGGCATCGCCATCGTTCCCTTCAGTTCACTCAGCGGTGACGATCATGATCGAATGACGAAGTACTTCGACGAGAACGTGTACCCCGTCCTCACACCATTGGCCGTCGATCCGGGACATCCGTTCCCCATGATCTCCAATCTCTCGTTGAACATTGCCGTGTACGTACGTGATGACGTCACGGGTGAAGAGCGCAGCGCGCGCGTGAAGGTTCCGAACTCACTGCCGCGCTTCCTCCAAGCCAACGAGACCCAGTGGTGCCTGCTCGAGGACCTCATCACCTCAAACCTCGGTCGACTCTTCTCCGGTATGACGGTCGGACGCGCCGACCTGTTTCGCGTGACGCGAAACGCCGACCTCACGCTGGAAGAGGATGAAGCCGACGACCTGCTCGTGGCCCTCGAAGTGGAACTGCGCCGACGCCGTTTCGGCGAAGCACTGCGCGTCGAGATCCAAAGCGGGATGTCGCCGGAGTTCTTGGATCTCCTCGTCGACCAGCTGGAACTCGAACGGTCCAACGTCTACATCACCGACGCGCCACTCGGGCTCCACGATCTCTGGAGTCTCAACGCGATCGACCGTCCCGATCTCAAGGGTGAAGGCTGGTCGCCGATCACCCCGCGGCGGCTCCTCGACGGCGAGCACGTCGGCGACATCTTCGCGGCGATTCGAGAAGACGACATCTTGTTGCACCACCCTTACGAGTCGTTCACCGACTCCGTCGAGATGTTCGTCGCGCAGGCGGCGTCGGACCCGAAGGTCGTCGGCATCAAGATGACGCTGTATCGCACCTCCGGTGATTCACCGATCGTCGCGTCGTTGATCCACGCGGCCGAGCAGGGCAAGCAGGTCGCCGCGCTCGTCGAGTTGAAGGCCCGATTCGACGAAGCGGCCAACATCGAATGGGCGAAAGCCCTCGAAGACGCGGGCGTCCACGTGGTCTACGGGATCGTGGGCCTCAAGACGCACTCCAAGACCGCGCTGGTGCTACGAAGCGAAGGCGACACAACGGCGCGTTACGTCCACATCGCCACCGGCAACTACAACGGCAAGACCGCTCGAACCTACGAGGATTTCGGTCTGTTGACGTGTGACCCGGCGATCACCGACGACGTGGGCGAGCTCTTCAACTTCCTCACCGGCTTCTCGCGCATCGGGAAATACAAGAAGATCATGGTGAGTCCCCTCTCGACACGAACGCGAGTCATCGAGCTCATAAAACTTCAGAGAGAACGTGGGCGCGCGGGGCGAATCGCCGTCAAGGTCAACGGTCTCACCGACCCCACGATCATCGACGCCCTCTACGAGGCGAGTTCGGCCGGAGTGGAAATCCGTCTCGAGGTTCGCACGCTGTGCTCCTTGCGACCGGGCGTCGCCGGGCTCTCTGAGAACATCACCGTGCACAGCTTGGTGGGCGAGTTCCTCGAGCACTCGAGGATCCTCATCTTCGGCACACCCGGGGAGCCAGAGTTCTCGATCTGGCTCGGCTCAGCGGACCTCATGGAGCGTAACCTCGATCGCCGGGTCGAAGTCCAAGTGCCGATCGAGAACCGCACGCTCCAACAAGAGCTGCTCGAGGCCTTCGAAGTCACGTGGCGCGACGACCTCTTCACGTGGGTCCTCGGAACCGATCGCCGCTGGCGTCGTTTGCAACCGGTCAACAACTTCTCGGCCCAGAGCGAGTTCAAACGGCTGGCGATGCTCCGGTCTCGGGCTCTCGCTTAGGCGCGAGCCCGTTCTCCTTGCGCCACATCAACGTGGCGTAGGAAATGCCACCGATGGGGATCGGGATCCAGAAGTTGACGAGGCGATAGGACAACACCGCGAGGATCGCTTGGCTATGGGGCACACCAAAGCCGACGAGCGTCCCAATGAGGACTCCTTCGATGATGCCCAATCCCGACGGAGTAATTGGAATCGCCGCCAGGATGTTCGCGAGTCCGTAGGCGACGAGCAAGTCGATGGGCGAGATCACGCGACCGAAGGACCAGATGAAGACCCACAGGCACGCGGCGTCGAGGAGCCAATTCAGTGACGCCCACATAAAAGCGGACCAGAGCGTCCGCCGATTATTCACCAGCATCGTGATGCGGTCGGCGACCTTCGCGATCAGCGCGCTGATCCTGTCGGGGTTGACCGCGGGTACGCGACGAGCGATCCAGCGCAGCCAGTTGGCGGCGTGTCGCTGACCCCGGGTTATCAGGAGAATCGTGCCGAAAAACGCCGCCAACAGAAAGACGCCGGCCAGCGCAGCGAATCCGTACGCGGGGTTAAAGCCGCGCAGGGGAATCGAGATCACCAGCGCGAACCAGAAGATCATGTTCAAGACGACCGCGGAACCGGTTCCCTGAACCGCGAGGCCGAAGGCGTTGGTCTCCTTGGGAACGCCGAGTTCGTTGAAGATCCGATAGGACAGTGCCCCGGCGGGTGCGGTGCCGCCCGGAACGACGTGACTAATTGCGAGGCCGGCGAGGTTCACGCGAAGCAAGTTATAGCGACTCGGGGCGTAGGGGAAGAGCACTGATCTCGTCAGTTCGACGTAGGCGTAGATCGCGGCCATCTCCAAGAGCACGGCCACCGCGACGAGTACCGGATTGACCGACGAGAGCAGGTGCAATGACTTGCGCGCCCCCGCGAACTGGGGGAGCACGAAGTATGCGAGGACAAAAACCAGGGCTCCCACGCTCAAGATGATGCGCACCTCGCGCGGCAGCGCGAATCGCTTCTTCTTGACCGGCTCGGGCATACGTTTACCTTAAACGCGGGTCCTCGGGTACTCCAAACATTCGCCCGTCAATTGCCTGACAGCGCCTCTCGGTAGAATTGATCGATGCGTACGCTCGTGGTTCTGCCCACGTACAACGAGATCTTGAACGTCGAGTTGATGCTGCGCACGCTGCGAAAGGTGGTACCGCAGTGCGACGTCCTCGTCGTCGACGACGGCAGTCCGGACGGGACGGCGAACCTCGCTGAAGAGATCGCTGAGGACGTCGGTCAGATCACGGTACTGCGACGAACGAAGAAGAGCGGTTTGGGAGGCGCGTACCGCGCCGGTTTCGTCTGGGGTCTCGAGCACGGATACGACCACTTCGTCGAGATCGACTGTGACTTCAGCCACGACCCGAACGCGTTGCTCTCGCTCTTGAGTGCCGCGGAGCGTCATGACGTCGTCATTGGTTCGCGCTACATCCCCGGTGGTCACATCCCGCAGTGGAGTCTCTCTCGTCGAATGCTCTCGCGCGGTGGCAATCAGTACGCGTCGCTCATGCTCGGTCTGGGCGTCGCCGACTCGACGGCCGGCTACCGCGTCTATTCGAAGCGCGGTCTCGAGCTCATCGATTTCGAGACCGTGAGCGCTGACGGCTACGGCTTCCAGATTGAGATGACGTACCGCGCCAAGCGCGCCGGCGCCACGATCATCGAGGTCCCGATCTCCTTCACCGAACGCGAGCTGGGTGAGTCGAAGATGTCACGGGCGATCGTCGTGGAAGCACTGTGGCTGGTGACCAAATGGGCCCTCGAGCGGCCCTTCGGCCGCGGGGCTCACTGAACGACGTCGACGAGAACCGACGACAAGAAGCTGGCCAATTTGGCCTTGGTCTCCTCTCGTTCGGCGATCGGGTCCGACTCGCTGACGATGCCGGCGCCGGCCCACGCTTCGAATTCAGCGCCCCTCACCAGCACCCCGCGGAACCCGATCCACCACTCGCCGTCGCCGTTCGCGTCGATCCACCCGAGCGGCCCGGCGTAGTAGCCGCGGTCGATCTGCTCGAGACGACGGATGAGTTCATAGGCGCTTCGGCGTGGGACGCCACCCACGGCCGACGTCGGGTGCAAGAGACGAAGCACTTCGAGTGCGTCGGGCGCGTCCGCTTCGTCGCGGCACGACGCTTCGATCCACGTTCCGAGGTGCGCCAACGTGCGTAGCGCCACGATCGACGGCCCGGCGTCGGCCCGTACGTCGTCGTACACGCCTTCGAGCGCGGTGACGATCTCATTCACCGGCACGTTGTGTTCGTGCAGATTCTTGGTGCTGCCGAGTAACCACGTCAGGTAATCTTCGGGCTCGACGTTCGGCGGCAGGGCGATCGTGCCCGCGAGCGGGTGCGACTGCAACGTGCGACCGGTACGTCGCGCGATTAGTTCCGGCGTCGCACCGACGAATCGACGCTGATCGCTCGTCGGGATGCTGAAGATCGTGCATCGCGGCTCGCGGAGGTGCAGGCGTTGGGCGACGGCGGCCGCGTCGATGACCTCGGGTACCGTGCCGCGAACCGACCTCGCCAGGACGACCTTGTCGATCTCCTTGGAACGCAAGATCTCGACGGCGAGGGCCACGTTGTGGGCGTATTCGTCAGGGGTCGGCTGCAGAGACAGCGAGCGGAGGCTTTGGGTCTCTTGCACCGGTGCACGCACGCTGGCGAGTAAATCGCGCCACGTCTCGACTCCCTCGGGTCCCGTGAGCCACGCGTCACCGTCACTGGTCTGAGTGATACAGAATTCGGCGACGTCCAATTGGCTGGGGGCCGAGCGATCGAACGGCAACGCGCCGAAGGCGACGACGCCGGAGCCGGGTGGACCATCCTCGCCCACCAGTTCGTGGCGACGAAGCAACGCGGTCACGTCGAGGGGTGCCTCGAGCCCTCGATCGAGGACGACGTGATCGACCGCCGCGCCGAACCCGACGCGGATGACGTCGGACGTCTCGATCAGCCAACCGGATCGAGCGCCAATCGTGCGCAGTGATTCCAGCGACTGTGTGGCAATCTGGCGGCGCCGGAAGTTCACGAGGTCCTCGTTGCGATGAACTGTTGGCTGAGACCGCCCATGACGCGGCGGTGATTGACCGCGCTGAAGCCCGAGTGGTTCAGCATTCGCATGATCTCTTCGCCCGTGGGCAAGTAGGCCGTGGACTGCGGAAGGTAGTGGTAAGCGGCACGGTCCGAGACGAGGGACCCGATGAACGGCACGACGCGATGAAACCACACACGGAAGCCGGCGCGCCAGAGTCCCGAACGGGGCTCGGCGACCTCGAGGAGCGACAGCCGACCGCCCGGTCGAGTGACGCGGGCCATCTCATCGAAGGTCGCCGCGAGATCGCTGAAGTTGCGCAGCGCGTAGCCGCAGGTCACGCCGTCGAATCCCGCGCTTCGAAACGGGAGCCGCGACGCGTCGGCCTGCACGCGCTCGTCCATTCGCTTGCCCGCGTGCAGCATCCCGAAACTCAGATCGGTGGCGACGGCCACGTGTCCTTGACGCACGAGCTCGCGCGTGAAGTCTCCGGTGCCCGCGGCGACGTCGAGGATCACGCTTCGTCGCGGCAAGCGCAGATCGCTCACCGCGCGGCGACGCCAGCGCGTGTCGAGACCGAAGGTCATGAGTTTGTTGACCAACTCATAGCGCGACGCGATGGCGTCGAACATGGCTCTGACCTGACGGGTCTTCTCTTCGCCTTGGGGGAGGGGGGTGGACAACGGACTCAGCGGTAGTAGCGAAACACCACTTGAGCGACGCACGACGGCTTCGGCGCGTCCTTCACTTCGACGACGACGTCGAGCGCGACTTGAACACCGCCGGCGATGTCCTCGACTGACGCCACCGTCGCGCCGGCTCGGATCTCCGAGCCGACCGGCACGGGACTCGTGAATCGCACCTTGTTCGTGCCGTAGTTCACGCCCATCGCCACGCCGTCGACCTGCATGACGCCCCGGAGTAGGACCGGAATCAACGACAACGTGAGGTAACCGTGAGCGATAGGTCCGCCGAAGGGCCCGGCCTTCGCGCGTTCGGGATCCACGTGAATCCACTGGTGATCACCGGTGGCGTCGGCGAACAAGTTCACCTCTTCTTGAGTTACGGTTCGGTACTCGCCGTAGCCCAGGTGAGTGCCGATGAGTGGCGTCAAATCCTCCATGCTCTTCACGTGCGTCGTCATAGAAAACCTCCAAAGGCAACTCTAGACAATCGGCACTCCAAACGAATTGACGTTCCCGCGCCGTAGGATTGGGCGATGAGTGAAACCTTTCACCCCGAGAAGCACCGCAACGTTGCCGGGAGTTGGTATCGCGCCTCCGTCTTTGGCGTGAGTGACGGTCTGGTCACGAACACGTCGCTGATCCTCGGTTTTGCCGGGGCGAGTCCGGGTCACAACATCATTCGTCTGGCGGGACTAGCGGGACTCGTCGCCGGGGGTTTCTCGATGGCGAGCGGCGAGTACATCTCGGTTCGCGCCCAAAAGGAACTACTCGAATACGAGATCGGCGTCGAACGAAAGTCAATCGAGGAATCACCGGTTCAAGAGCAAGAAGAGTTGCGTCAACTGTTCGTCAATCGCGGTATCGAAGGAGAACTGGCGCAGCGTCTCTCAGCGGACCTCATGCGCGATCCGGAGATGGCCCTGCGCACGCACGCCCGCGAAGAGTTGGGTGTCGATCCTTCGACGACCGGGTCACCGTGGGGCGCCGCAATTTCTTCGCTCTTCTCCTTCGCCATCGGCGCCTTCATTCCGCTCTTGCCGTGGATCATTACGTCGACGGGCAACCCCATCGTGTGGTCGATTGTGCTGGCCGTGGTCGCCGCGGCGGTCGTGGGAGGCGTCATCGGGTGGTTCACGCGCAACGGCATCTTCAAATGGGCGCTTCGTCAAGTCCTCGTGGGTGCGCTGGCGGCAGCCGTCACGTTTGGCATTGGCCGACTCGTCGGCGTGCACTAGCTGCGGTGGAAATGCAACAGACGGTCGTCTCGCTCGACCTTGAAGCCGAGTGACTCGTAGAGTTTGAGCGCGCCGACGTTCGATTGTTCGACGAAGAGGATCGCCGTCGACACACCCTTCTTTCGCAAGACGTCGAGGCCCTGGGTGACCATGACGCGACCGAGGTTTCGTCCTTGAAATTCCGGGTGCACCGAAATAATGTAAATCTCGCCGAAGCGATCGGGGTGAAGTTCGTGCACCTTGGTCCAACACGAGGCCGCGAGGCGATCGTCGATCTCCAAGAGCAAGAATCCCGAAGGGTCGAACCACGGCTCGCTGGTGCGCTCGTCTAAGTCCGAACGCAGCCACGCACCCTGCTCCGGATGATCGGCGAACGCCGCGTTGTTCTGTTCGAGCCAGGCGTCCTCGTCGCGACCCGGTTCGTAGTTGCGAAGCGTGGCGCCCGAGGGCACATCGACCGTCGTCACCGGAAGTGCGACCTGCATGAGTTGCAACGTACGCACCACCTGACACTGCGAATGGACCGGAACCATGGACCCGCGAGTCCACCAGTCCAGGGATTCGTGAAACCGCAGGAGACCCTGCAGGAGGTCCTCGTCGATGCCGCCACCACACATTTCGACCATTGCGTTCTCCGCACCGGTCACTATGGCGTACTTGACGAGGAGGCCCTCGTGGTACTGCAACCAGTGCTCGGCCCGCCACCCGTGCACGACCATGCGACGACGTCCTTCGTCAATGGCTTCGCGCCCGAGGAGTGACTCCGTGCGGTTTAAGAGGTTAAGGACTTCGAGTCGACGTTCGGGCGTCAGCGAATGGCTGCGTTGCCACGAATCGGTCATGAGCGCAGGTTACCGTCGCGCTACGCGATTCGACCGACAACTCGGTTGAGGCGACGAAGCAGCGCCCCGAGCGTTCGCTCGGCGGCCACGAGCTCGGAGTAGATGTCGGGCGGCATCGCCGATCCTTCAGTTTCGACGAGGGCAGTGATGCGATGTGACAGTTCATTCATGGTGGAGGTGATGGTGTTCAACTCGTTCTGCATGCTCATCGACGGGGTGCCTTCGGGTTGGGAGCGTCTCGCGCGCTGGCGAATACTGTAATGGTCGATGGAAGATTCGACCGACACCGTGAACGACACCACACTTCGCTGGTCGGGCATCATCGCACGGGGTCTCGACGCTGAGTCATTCCTGCAGGGCCAATTGAGTCAAGACATCACGACGGTGGGCCCGGATGGCCTTTGGACACTGCTCTTGGCGCCCGACGGCATCGTCATCACCTCGGCGTACGCCATTGCGACCTCGGAGGGCTACGTCATCCAGGTCCCTCGCGAACTGGGCGATGTGGCGCTCGCGCGATTGAACAAGTTCCTGCTCCGGACGAAGTGCACGTTGGAGTTATCCGATATTGATCACGGACCGTTCAACGTGTTGAGCGAGCGAATCCAGGCGGGCCGACCCGGTCCGGCGGAGTTCGCTTTCGGTCTCACGCCGCAATGTTTCGGCAGTTCATTCGTAGCGTCCTCGGTCTCGTTCACCAAAGGTTGCTTCACGGGCCAAGAGCTCGTCGGGCGCCTCGACGCGCGCGGGTCGAGCGTGCCCTGGCGCATGGTTCGAGCAACTGGTCCGAGCGCAACGAGAATTGACGAGGTGCTCAAATCCAAAGGCCCCGCGGGACCCTCGGGACTCACGACGTCGATGCGCCGCGGTGAGTCGATCATCGGTCTGGGCTTCGCGCACCGCAGCCTGTTGGGATCGCAAGAACTCGAGCTCGCGCTCGACGTGCACGTCGTAGAGATTGCCTGACGCCACACAGTGCGGGCCGTTATCGTGGGGACCAAGGAGTCGACACGTGCGGTTGAATACTGAGGGCTTATTCATCAAAGTCTCCGGGGTGACGACCGAGGACGATGCGTTGTTCTCGATCGGCCTCGGGGCCAGTGCCGTCGGGTTCGACTTCGGGCCGACGCCGCGCCAGATATCCGTGAACGCCGCCCACGACATCGTTCGCCGGCTCCCGGCGGGCGCCATCTCCGTCGGCGTGTTTCGCAATGAAATGCCTCAACGAATGGTGGAGATCGCCAACACGTTGGGACTCTCGGCGGTGCAGATCGACGGCACGGTCGCGAATGAAGAGCTCGCCTACGTCTCGGAGCGGGTGAACACGGTGCTGCGCAGTTTGCCGAGCACGGCCAATCACGATCTGGTAACCGGCCTCTCGGGCGTCGACTATCTCGTGGTGCCCGAATCAGATGACCAGTATTCGTTGATGGACTGTCTGGAACTGTTCAGTGACCTGGAGGTGCGGACCCCGATCATCGCCTCGGGGGGTCTCACGCCCTCGAACGTGGTGGACATCGTGCAGAACTACCCCGTGTGGGGAGTCGACGTACGATCGGGCGTCGAGAAGTCCGTGGGTGAGAAGGATCCAGTCCTCCTCGGGCAGTTCATCGCGAACGCCCGTTGGGCCTTTGACAACGCGTACGTCGAACGCCACCACGACGAATGGCCGATGTAGGGAAAACCCCCATAAGTGAAGATTTCCTCGGGCCAGCGATTTTTCGGTATATGTCAGGGAAAATGCGTCGACTGAGAAAACTCTCCCGAATTGTTTTTACGAAATCGCAGGGTGACTGCTATCGTAAGGACTTTGCAAGGCGCATTCGATTTCCTATACAGATTTATGATTTCACAAGAAAAAAACCGTAACTCGAACCCGAGCACAGCAAGGGGGGGTTTTTACGAATGACGGCATTTCAAGGTATCAACAACGTCAATGTCGTTCGTCGGGTCCTTGTGAATTCACAGTGGTATTTTCATGATGCTTAAAACTCTTCGTCGATTTGATCACGGCCAATACGAGATCAATAGGGCAATCGTCGATTTCTTAGACAGGAGGATTTTTCGCGATGATTGAGACCGAAGAGTCGGCCTTGTCGGAACGCCCAATTGCCCACAGCAGGTTTCCTCTGGTTGATAGAAACCAGTTTCTCCAAGAATTCGAAGCAATCTTCTCAAGCTCGGTACCGTCCCATAGTGGTTGCCTCTCCATCGAGGGCGGTTGGGGAATGGGTCGCACCGCTTTAATGAACGCCGCCTGTCTGACTGCCGAAAGCGCGGGCTGCCTCGTGCTGCGCGCTCGTGGTGGCAACCTCGAACGCGACGCACCGTTTGGCGCCCTCCTTCGCATCATCGAAGGCATCGCATCGTTGCGCAACGCCAACGAAGAGGTCGTCGAACAGATCGAAAAGGTCCTCGAATTCATCAACCGCGAAGGGGAGCGCAACCTCAGTGCCCTCGGCGCCGCCTTCTACGGACTCTTGCTGAGCGTGCGCACTATCGGTCCCGTGCTATTGGCGGTTGACGACGCCGATCTCGTGGACGACGCGACGATGACCACGCTCGAGTACGTGTATCACCGTATTGACGACCAGCAGGTCTGGCTCTTGACGACGTCACCGCCGCGTCTCCCCGGCGCCGGCCCCCTCGCGATCGAGCACCTGCTCGTCAACCAGCACGTCCGCCACTTCTCGTTGGCGCCGCTCAGCCTCGAGGGTGTGCGCATCATTCTCTCGACGCAGTTGAGCGTCGAGCCGGATACTGAATTCGTCGCGGCGTGTCTGGATGCGACGAGCGGCCGACCGGAATTCGTCGTCGAACTCGCCAAGGCCTGTCGCGAAGAGCGCATCGCGCCGAATGAAACGTCGGCGAGCGACCTCGATCGTTTGGCCATACCGCGCATCGCCCAAAAGGTCCTCGTACGACTCAACCGATTGGCGCCGGCCGCGCGCGATCTCCTTGAGGCCTGCGCCGTCTACGGCGAGAACAGCGACGTCGCGTCGGTGATTCACCTCGCGAACATCGAACCGGACGCCTCTGATCACGCCGTCGACAGCCTGGTGCACGCGGAACTGCTGCGACCGGGACGGCCGCTCGCCTTCGTGGCGCCCGTCGTGCAATGGGCGATCCTGCAAGACATATCGTCATCTCGTCGTTCTCAACTTCACGCGCGCTGTGCCGATTTCCTGGTTGAGATTGGCGCCGACGAGACGTTGGTCGTGGCGCATCTCCTCGCGACGGAGCCGTCGTGGAACAAGGACGTGGCGTCGAAATTGAGTATTGCCGGGCGCAGTCTGCTCGAGCAGGGCGAAGTGCGACTCGCCGCGCGATGTCTGCGGCGTTCGCTGAACGAAAGTCCGGTCACACAACAAGAGCCGGCGCTATGGCTCGACTTGGCGCAGTGCGAAATCGAACTTGGTCTTCGCACGTCGCTCTCGTCATTCCAAAAGGCGCTCACGCTCGGCGCGCTCGATGACGAGAGCGTCGTTCAGGTCTCGGTGAGCCTGATGCACGCACTTCGCGAGTGGCCCGAACTGCGATCCGAAGGCGTCGCCACGCTGCAAAGGGTGTCGTCGCGCTTGAGTGCCGTCGACACGGCCCTGCAACTGGAATTTGAACTGGGTCTGACGCTCCTCTCGGGCCACCCGGCGCAGCGAAGTTACGGTGTCGCGAGGATTGAGACGCTCGTCGCGAATTCCGACGATCATTCCAAGTCCGCTCGCGCCGCGCGTATCTTCCTTGACCTCCACAGATTTGAGAACGACCCCACGGTGTCGGCCGCGAACATTGTCGAGATTCTCGGCTCCGTGCTTGACTCCGACCAGATGCTCGTCGGTGACCTCGCCAGTGAAGCGATTCTGGCGAGAGCCTGTCGGATGCTGCTCAGCGCCGACGAATTCGTCCGAGTCGACCTGATCCTGGAAATGGCCCGTTGGCGGGCTCGCTCACTGGGTGACCTCGCGGGCGAGGACGACGCCCTTCGACTGGTGGTGCTTTCGAAACTCTGGCAGGGTTCGCTCGATGAAGCCGAAGAGGCCTGCCGTCGACACGATGAATTGGGCGACGCAATCTCGATGCGTCACATGGTCGGCGCCTCCGACCTCCTGATTGCCCAAGGTCGCACCGATGAGGCGCTTCAGAGATTCGGATCGACCGAACTCGCTCGATTTGATGATCCACTCGACCGCGCGACCGCCCACGTGGAACGAGGTCGACTCTTCGCCGCGGTCGCGCGCACCGACGAAGCGCTCGATGAGTACCACCGCGCCAGTGAGACGGCCGAACGCGCCGGGATCAATAACGAGGTCCTCGTGGCGTGGCGGCCACCAACGGCCTGGGCCCTGGCGTCTCTCGGACGTTGGGACGAGGCGAACGATCTCGCGAGCAATCACCTCGCCGCCGCGCGCGCCTTCGGCGCCCGCCGCAACCTCGGTACCGCGCTGCGGGCCATGGCCGCGTCGACCCAGGACCTCGGTGACCGGGTGAATTGGCTCATCGAATCGGTCAAGGTGCTGGAGGGTTCGTCGGCCAAACTCGAAACGGCTGCCGCCATGGTCGACCTGGGTGCGGCGTTGGTCGAACGACGTGATATGGAAGGCGCTCGTGTGCTCCTGCAGCAGGGTGCGACTTTGGCGTCGACCTGTAAGGCGGATCGGCTCGTCGAGATTGCCGGATCGCATTTGCGTTCGGCCGGTGCTCGGCCCCGCCGACTCGGATCAACGGGAGTGGATTCGCTGACCCCGGCCGAGTTGCGTGCCGTGCACATGGCGGCCGCGAACGTCACCAACCGGGCGATCGCCGATGAGCTCTTCGTGAACGTGAAGACCATCGAAGGTCACCTCTCGAGGGCCTATCGAAAGCTTGGGGTCACGTCAAGGTTCGAATTGGCCGAAGCCCTGGGTGAGCCCCCGATCGATGATAGGGCGTACTCCGACGATGGCGTACCGACATGGTCCGAGGACCGATGAATCTTCAGGCCCCTCAGTAGGGGTCGAGCGACATCGCTTCACGAAGACGCCTCTGGCTGCGAACCGAATCGGTTGTCATGGTGGTCTGTGTAGCAGTTCTGCTGCTCGCGTTCACCGGCACGTCTCCCGAACACTCCACGACGTCCACGACAGTCCATGCTTCGCCGACGACCTCGCACCCTACGTCGCACTCGACGACGACCACGCGACAGAAGCGTGACTCCACGACCAAGACCACGACCAAGACCACGCGACCGAAGCATCACCCGGCGGGGGCGACGACGACGACGTCGGATCCCTCCACCACTCAGACCACGACAACGGCGCCGCCTTCGACGACGTCGCAACCCTCGACGACGACGCAACCTGGTACGTCCACGACGCGGCCCGACGCGCCCACGACGACGCGGCCCGACGCGCCCACGACGACGCGGCCCGACGCGCCTTCGACCACGCGACCCGTCACGTCCACGACGACGCGACCCGTCACGCCCACGCCGACACCCCGGAACGGGTCGTGGTGGCGACCACCGACCGGCGTCGTGGCGTGGCAGTGGGAGATCGGCCAAGCGCTCGACGTCAGCTCCGCGACTGACCTCGGGACGAACGACACGCTGCCGGATGGCTCGCCGGCGCCGGCGCCGACGGTCTACGACATCGACGGGATCGATAACTCGTCGGCGACGGTCTCGGCGCTGCAAGCACGCGGCGCGCACGTCATCTGTTACATGGAGGTGGGTACCGCGGGGGACTACGGCGGCGCGTACACGACCTACTACAACGAATTGAAGGCCGCCGGTGACCTCGGCAACAAGTTGAGCGGCTATCCCGAATACTTCATCAACATCAACGCACCTTCGGCGGTGAGCATCGTGGAGAGCATCTTAAGCCAACAGTGCGCCGCCAAGGGATTCGACGCTGTGGAGACCGACCTTGATGAGACGTTCAACAACAACGAAGGTACGACGGGTTTCACGATCACCCAGGCCGACGAAGAGGCGTACCTGACGACGCTCGCGAACTTCATGCACGGGAACGGGATGGGTTGGATCGCGAAGAACCTGGATGACACCGGGAGCCAGAGCTTCGTTAACGACATGATGAATCTGGCCGATGGAGTCATCACCGAACAGTGCAATGAGTACAACACGTGCTCGCTCTACACGCCCTTCGAAGGCAAGAAGGCGATCTTCAACGCCGAGTACAACTTGACGACCGCGCAGTTCTGTGCGAGCGATGACGCGGCCGGCATCAACGGCGCCCTCTTCCCGGTCGACTTGAACGGTCCGCGCAGTCCCTGCCAGTAGCGACGTTCGCTTCGCACGTCGAACCCGCGTATGGCGATGCGACGTTTCCTTGCTCGAGACGAGTATGACGAACGCGTGACGTTGTAGTTCGCGTTAGGACACGTCGTGTCAACGCACGACTTCGCACCGTTTGAATTGTCCGACTTTTGAGAGGGCGATGGGGGCACTTTGTCTCGCGAATCGAATACTTGCGAACGTGATAAATCGCGCCAGATTACGTACGGTATCCATCCACATCGACCGAAGTTCCGGCTCCTCCACCTTCTCCTTGGCGACGCTGGCCCACCAATGGCGAACTCGACGTCGGGCGTTCATCGCGATGGCCGCCATGCTCATCTGCGTCCCGTTGATCCTCGCCACGTCGAATCCGTCGGGTGCGCTGCCGCGACCGGTCGCCGGTCAACGCGTGGTTCTCAATCCGAACTGGCGGCACCGCAAGCCGACGACCACCACGACGCGTCCGCGAAAGGGTACGACGACGACAGCGCCGGTCCGGAGTGCGCCGGTCGCCACCACCACGAGCACCACGGACCCGAGTCCGTCGTCCACGACGACGACACTTCTCATCTTCTCCCCGATCGTCACCACGACCACGACGTTGTCACCGACCACCACGGTGCCGGCGTCGACGACGACGACGCTGCCAGCTCCGACACCAACGACCACTACGTCCCAACCCACGTCGACGACGGTTCCGGTGACGACGACCACGCAGGCGCCCGCACCGAGCAGCAGCGGTTCGTGGTGGCATCCACCGACCGGCGTTCTGCCCTGGCAGTGGGAGATCGACCACCCCCTGGACCTGAGCTCCGCGACCGACATGGGCACGAACGACGTCCTGCCCAATGGTTCGTCAGCCCCGGCCCCGGTCGTGTTCGACATCGACGGAATATTGAACTCGGCGGCGACCGTCGCGGCGCTGCACGCCCAGGGCGACCACGCCATCTGCTACATCGAAGTCGGCACCGCCGGCAACTACTACTCCGCCGCTGACGAAGGGATCGCGACCACCTACTACGCGCAATACCAGGCCGCCGGCGTGCTCGGCAATAAACTGCCGGGCTATCCCGAGTACTTCCTCAACATCAACGCGGCGGCCACCGTATCAATCACCGAGGCGATGATCAACCAGCAGTGCGCCGCGAAGGGCTTCGACGCCGTCGAGACCGACCTCGACGAGACCTACGCCGGCGGTGACGGGACGACGGGTTTCACGCTCAGTGAAGCTGACGAGGTGGCCTACATGAGCACCCTGGCCAACTACATGCACCGCGACGGACTCGCGTGGATCATCAAGAACCCCGACGACACCGGCGACAACTTCGCCGCGACGATGGAGCCGCTGGCCGACGGTGTACTGACCGAGCAGTGCAACCAATACAGCACGTGTAGCGCACTGAGTTCGTACTTCGGACACAAGGCGATCTTCAACGCCGAGTACAACATTCCGACGAGCCAGTTCTGTGCGAACGACATCACGCTGGGCATCAATGGTGCGTACTTCCCGGTCAACCTGAACGGACCGCGCAGCCCTTGCCAGTGACGAGTGGGTCGCCCTAGGCGACCATGGAATTCCAGAGTTCTTCGACCACCTGGGAGATCGGCGTCTTGGGGACCCAGTTGTAGTTTCGCGCGAGCAGTGAGACGTCCGCCTGTTGCCAGGGCACGTCGGTGGAACGCTCGGAACCGTCGCCAGTTTCGAGAATCTCGCCACTGAAGCCCGCGACGTCGGCCAACATCTCGACGAGCGTGCGACACGAGAGTGCGTGACCACTGCCCACGTTAATGACAGGATCATGCTCGGTCAGTCTCGTCGTCTGGAGGACCACGTTCGCCACGTCGCTGGCGGCGACGAAGTCCCGACTCGAGTCGAGTGAGCCGAGTGAGATGGAACGCCGGTGGTGCTTCTGGGCCAGGATCAATTGGTCGATGGCCCGTCGGGCGAGGGAGTCCATGGGCGCGCGCAGACCGATCGGGTTGAACACGCGCAGGACCGTCGCGGCGATGTCGCCGTCGTTGGTCGCCGCGAGAACCTTTCGAGTGGCCGCCAACTTGGAGCGCCCGTAGTTGCTCACGGGCTCGGGCTTGACGCTCTCACTGATCGGCACGCCCTCGGGCTGCACCCCGTACTCGGCCGCCGACCCGAGGTGCACCAACGGCGTCGGACCGGCGACGCGCAGCGCCTGGATCAGATTGTCCACGAACGTCGTATTGATCTCCCAGAGTTGCTCAGAGGTGCCCGACGTGCGGCCCGCGCAGTTGATCAACGCGTCCGGACGACTGGCTTGGATGAGGACGACGAGTTCTTCAACCGACGCGCGCGTCAGATCCATCGGCACCCAACTGCTGTTGTTGGGCAAAGGGATTCGTGGTGGGTTGCGACTCACCGCCACGATCGCCGGCGGCGTCGTGGAGCGATTGATCGCCTCGTGAACCTGACTCCCGAGGAAGCCGCTCGCGCCCAGAATGAGATAGGTGGTCATCGAATCCCGCGCAACAGCTTCGATTCCATGACCTCGAACTCCTCGTTCGCACGGTCGTAGTCGTCGGGTCGTCCGATGTCGAGCCAGTACCCGTCGAAGGGGTAACTGGCCGGGTACATGCCCTTGTTGATCAAGTCGTACATGATCTCGTCGAAGCCGTACGGCAGACCCTTGGTGTAGTTCTCCAAGTGACGCTTGCTCATTGCGTAGACGCCCATGCTCACCGTGTAGGTGAGCGGTGGCTTTTCGGTGAAGGACGTGATACGTCCGTCCTTGATTTCGAGCACGCCGAAGTCGACCTGGTGCACGCGTTCGTTGGTCGCGACCGTGAGCGGCGCGTCCGAGGCGATGTGGAAGTTCAATAGGTCGGCGTAGTTCATATCAGTGAGGATGTCGCCGTTCATGAGCAAGAAGTGATCGGGCAGGTTGTCCAGCACCATCAACGCCGGGCCAACGGTCCCGAGCGGCGAGCGCTCTTCGGCGTAGTCCACCTCGAGTCCCCACTGCGATCCGTCGCCGACGTAGGCGCGAATCAAGTGACCGAGGTGACCAATGGCGAGCGTCGCTCGCTTGAAGCCGCACTGGGCTAACTGGAGCATCACGATCTCGAGGATCGAGTACCGGTCGCCAATGGGCACGAGCGGCTTGGGGATGACGGTCGTGTAGGGACGAAGTCGCACGCCCTTGCCGCCGGCCACGATGACGACGTGCGGAAGTTCGATCCCGATGGGCGGTTGGTTGATTCTGCGAGAGTCAAGTTGTGTCATGTCGCTGCCTCTTCCTCGATCAAACGTTGTACTGGTCGGGCTTGTAGCGCGCCAGGTTGCGGGGGTCCAAGAACCATTCGATGGTCGCGAGCAGTCCTTCGCGAAGGGTGTGGCTCGGTTTCCATGAGGCGGCGTTAGAGATCGCCGACGACTCCGAGAACAGTCGGTCGACTTCGGAGTTCTCCGGTCGAACGCGTTGCTCTTCGGTGCGGATCTCAACCTCGACCCCCATCAACTCGGCGATGAGTCGTGCCAGGTCACCGACGGCGATCTCGTTGCCCGAGCCGGCGTTGAAGGTCCGTCCCACGACCTGATCGAGCGGCGCCTCGAGGACCGCGCGAAAGGCGGCCGCCGTGTCGAGCACGAACGTGAAGTCGCGCGTCGGCGTCACCGAACCAAGTGAGATCTCACGCTTGCCGCTCGCGAGTTGACTGATGACGGTCGGGATGACGGCGCGCGCCGATTGGCGCGGTCCGTAGGTGTTGAAGGGTCGAAGGGTCACCGTTGGCAGTCCGAAGCTCAAGTTGTAGCTCTCCACCAATTTGTCGGCGGCGATCTTCGAGGCCGAGTACGGGGACTGGGCGTGCAGCGGGTGCAGTTCGTCCATGGGTACGTACTGCGCCGTACCGTAGACCTCGCTCGTCGACGTCGCGACCACCCGAGCGGTACCGAGGGAGCGAGCCGCTTCGAGGACGTTCAACGTACCCGCGGCGTTGGTCTCCAAATACGACCAGGGAGCCTCGTACGAATAGGGGATCGCGATGAGAGCGGCGAGGTGCGCGACCATGTCCGCACCCTCCATGAGGGCGCGCACGGAATCCCGGTCGCGAACGTCGCCGGAGAGGATCTCGACGGATTCGTGGGTGCTGGGAGGGGCGTCCTCCATCCAGCCCCACGAACCCGTCGAGTTGTACTGCACCATGGCGCGGACGTGGTAGCCCGAGGTGACCAACGTCTCGACGACGTGGGAACCAATGAAGCCGTCCGCACCTGTTACAGCGATTGTTTGTTTTGTCATGGCGCAATATCCACTTTCACGATTGAATTTCGAAGTTAAGGGGCGAGAGAAGGACTCGGCGCGAAAGCAGTGAGAGGGTCGCGATCGCGGCCAACGAAGAGATCAGTACCGCGACGATGCCAAAGTCCGCTGCCACGTGACCCGTCGCTGACCATTCGCTCACGAGCGAGATGGT
>ODAK010001104.1_pt1 | contig 30163 bp, 19 predicted proteins | sample 1539591 | NCBI WGS metagenome assembly ODAK01 (sample SAMEA3539303, study PRJEB22396) | soil metagenome | biome: tundra; feature: field; material: soil | place: USA | collected 2010-05 | depth 0.15 m
GCTCCGCCTGAGGGATTATTTCTGCGTACGGGTACAGGGAGTGGTCGGTTGCAAAACACCTTTCGACCTAACAAACTCCCACCTGAATTCTCCGCCTACTCTTTGCATTTACATTTTCTCCACATTTTCCATCCTTTCATATCAATAAGTAGCAAAGAATGAATAGCTTGCAAATTTTCCCTGTTCACTGGTCGGCACACAAAACCCTCAGATTTTAGCCGTCATTGAGAAGAAAATCCCGCCTTTTTGCAGGAATAACGCTTTGTTAGTTAGCTTTGCGCAGCCGTTTGGTCGCATCCGTGGTCGCCGTTTTCCCGGGATTTCATGGTTCTCTGATGGGAAATCCTGCTTTGAGCAAAGACATCGCGACCAATCACGGTTAAAATCGTCTTTATAGTAGGCGGAGTTGCACCTGCCGGGCGCCTCAAGTGCGTCCGACATCCAGCATCGAATATTTTACCGGCCGCCCGGGCAAAAGAGGCATGGACCCCCTAGAATGATGAAACCAAAGACTTGTTTATTGCCCGTTTGGCTGCCGCTTGCGGCCGCTTCTCTCGTTTTGCTGCCAACTCTGCCCGGGGGCGCCCAAAACGCGCCGGCGCAACAAGATAGTCCAATCCCGGGAGTTGTGGCGCCGGCAGCGAAGCCCGCTGAGCCCGCGCCTGCCAAGATCAGTCCAGGCGCGCAAGCCAAGAGCGGGGAGAGCGCTGCCACGGCGGCGGATCGCGCCCAAGCTTACTATCACCTGACCCTGGCAAATATCTATGAGGAAGAGGCCGTCACTTCGGGCCGTCCGGAATACACAAGTTTCGCCGTCGAGGAATATAAAAAGGCTTTGAACGCCGACCCCGGCTCTGCTCAGTTGCACAATGGGCTGGCGGAGCTTTACTTCCGCACGGGCCGCGCGCACGATGCCGAAGTCACAGCGCGAGCGCTGCTGAAGAGCATCCCAGATGACGTGGATGCGCACAAGCTGCTGGGCCGCATTTACCTGAGGCAACTTAGCGATGGGCAAAACGCCGTCTCTTCCGCCTCGCCCTCCGGTAATGCTCTGGACCAGGCGATAGCCGAGTTCGAGAAGATTTTGGCGCTGCAGCCCAAGAGCGTCGAGGACCACATGGTCCTGGGCCAGCTTTACACAGTCAAGCACGATGCCAAAAAGGCTGAGGAAGAGTTCAAAACGGCGCAAGCCATCGAACCCGACTCGGAGGAAGTAGTACTGAACCTGGCGCGTCTCTATGCTGAAAGTGGCGATCTGGCCCATAGCGTCAAGGTGATAGAAGCGGTTCCAGCGGCGGACCGCACGACCAAGATGGAGTTTGCCCTGGGCGCGTCCTACGACCAGTTGAAGCAAACCAAGGACGCGGTCGCCGCCTACCAGCGCGCCGCCGATATGGAACCTGGGGACTCGCGGACCGTGGGCGCCTTGGCCCAGGCCTTGCTCAACGACAACCAGCTAGACGCCGCGCTCAAGCGATTCCAGGAGTTGGCTGAAGCCGACCCCGACGATGCCGGCGCGCTCGTGCATATCAGCGAGATTCAACGGCGCCAGCAAAAGTATGAGGATGCGCTGACCACCATTCGCAAGGCGCGCAAGAAGGACCCCAACTCGCTTGAAGCCGGCTACAATGAGGGGCTTCTGCTGGACGTGCTAAGCCGTTATGAAGAGGCGGCGCAGGTTTACGAGAAGATGGTCGAACTGACCTCCCATGCGAACGGCGCCTACACTACCGAGGAGAAGAACAACCGCGGCATCTTCCTGGAGCGGCTGGGTGCTGTGTATCACGAGCAGAACAAACCCGAACAGGCCATCTCCACCTACCAGAAGTTGATTGATATGGGCGGCGAGTCGGCAGTTCGTGGATACCAGGGCCAGGTAGACACATATCGGGATGCCAAGCAATACGACAAGGCAGTGGAGGTCTCGCGAAGAGCGGTCGACGCCAATCCCAAGGACCGCGAGTTGAAGCTGATACTTGCCAGTGAGCTGCTGGACCAGGGGAAGACCGAAGAAGGCCTGACACTGGTCAAGGGGTTGCTGGATAACTCCCCGGCGGACCGCCAAATTCTGCTGGCAATGGGCCAGATGTATGTACGAGTACATCGCTGGAAGGATGCAGACGACACCTTCAACAGGGCCGCAGCGCTGACCACGAAGAAGGAAGACCGCACCTACCTGCTTTTCCTCAGGGGCGAACTGGCTGAGCGGCAAAAGCATTTTGAGCCGGCCGAGCAGTTGTTCCGCCAGGCGTTGGAATTGGACCCCACGAGCTCGATGACCCTGAATTACCTCGGTTACATGCTGGCCGACAAGGGTACGCGGTTGACCGAGGCTCTAAAGCTGATCCGCAAAGCCGTGGAACTGGAGCCAATGAACGGCGCGTACCTCGATTCTCTCGGGTGGGCCTACTTCAAGCTGGGAGAGTATGAATTGGCGGAGGAAAACCTGCGCCGTGCTGTGGAACGGGACCAAACCGACCCTACCGTGCATGACCATCTGGGCGACCTTTATGAGAAAACCGGGCGCATCCGGCTGGCGGCGGCACAATGGGAACTATCGTTGTCGGAGTATGCGAAGTCGGCCGCAGCAGACGCGGAACCCAGTGACGTGGCCAAGGTTCAGCACAAGCTGGAAACCGCCCGCGTGAAGCTGGCCAAACAAGAAAGCGCCACTGGGCCGTCCAAATCGGAGTAAGCCATTCCCAAGGCGATCCTTCGGCGGCTAAAGTCGCACCCATGTTCAGCCCCTCCCACGGCACGGCTAAAGCCATGCCCTTTCAAAACAAGGAGTTTTTCCGCAGCCAGTTGAGCCCGCATCTCACGAAAGAGACGCGGGCTTACGGGAAGTCAAAATATCCAAATCGCGGTTATCGCGCCGAGGGAACACCTACACAATCCGCTTGCTCCTACTTTGAACCCTGGGCTGCTGTCAGGTAGAGGTCAACGTTCCTGCTATCGACCAATGAGGTACCTGTGTCCACATAGAGCGGAAAGGTCGAAAAGGAGTCCTTGCTGAAATCCTTGTTTAGTTGCGCAGGGGGGGCGTGGAATATCTCGTCCAAAGCCTTCAAACCGATGTAGCCCATTGTGAAGGGCTTTTGCGCGATGGTTGCGTCAATGGCCCCGGATTTGATTCCATCCAGCGTATCCTGGTCCACATCCCAAGCCACCAGTTCCCTGCCGCCACCGGCGCGCTTTATGGCGTCTGCAACGACCTTGCCCGAGGAAGCTTCAAGGCAGATAAAGGCATCGATTTTCTTGGGGCCGGTCAAGGCCAAAAACTCCTGGGTTTTGTCGAATGCGTTGCGAGCATCGCCCTTGATGTCCACGACGTCCACAATCTTGATGTTCGGCCGTGTGGCGAAGACGTCTTTGAATCCCTTGAGACGCTCATCCGTGTTGGGCTGGCTGGTGAGAGTGAAGAAAACCACATTCCCAGCACCACCCAGTTTCTCGATCACCCGCCTGCCGCCCATACGGCCAGCATCGAGGTTGTTTGTGCCGATGAAGTAGAGCCTGCGGCTACCGGCAGCATCCGAGTCCATGGTGATGACTGGGACGCCGGCGGCTATGGCCGCGTCTATCTCCGGCTGTAAAACTTCGCTGTCTGCAACCGAAATGAGGATGCCGGCCGGCTTGGCGGCAACTGCATGGTGCAGTGCATCCTTTTCGGCCGCCGCGTCGTAGGTGTCAGGCCCGACCACCTTGGCGGTCACTTTGTATTGCGCAGCCGCCTTGTTGAAGCCAGCCGCGGCCGTCTGCCAGTAGGGCAGGTTTACGTTGGTAGCAACCAGGTAAAAGACCTCTTTGTTCGAGTGCCGGTCACACGCCACAATTGACAAGATTCCCATCGCCAGCACGGCCAACGCAGCCTTCTTCATCGCATTCATGCTTGTCTCCCTTTACAGAAGTTAATTGCCGCTGAGGCCGTTGACAGGGTTCGGACCCTGCTCCAGGCCATTGAAAATTCGCCAGGATGGTACGCCTACGAAACAGGCGTTGTCCAATCCTTGCCACATGAGGAACTTTATAGCACCTGAGGCCGTTGTGGAAGGTGATTTCCGGCACGCAGGTGCCTTTCGTTAAGCATCAACCTCCCCGTTTGCGGTATAACCAGACCTGAACTCACGAACAGCACATCGAATATGGATTCTGATACCAAAACGCATTTTACCTTGCCCCCGGGAATTGCCGTTCGCGGAACTGTGGATGGCGACTTGACTCGCCGCGCGCTAGCAGAACCTCCCCATCCTTACCGAACACCATTCGCCCGCGACGGCGCCCGCATTCTGCACGCTCGCGCATTTCGCAGGCTAGCCGGCAAGACCCAGGTATTTACCCGTCTACCTGACGATCCGCCCAGCGACCATTTCCGCAGCCGCCTGACTCACACATTGGAGGTGACCCAAATCTCCCGTACGCTGGCCACAGCACTGGGGCTGAACGCTGAGTTGGCCGAGGCCCTGGCCCTGGCGCACGATATTGGCCACCCGCCATTTGGCCACGCCGGCGAGAAGGCTCTCGATCTGGCCCTCCAGGCCCATGGACTGGGTTTCGACCACAATTTGCATGCCCTGCGCATTGTGGCCTGGTTCGAGGAGCGCTACGCGGGGTTTCGCGGGCTCAACTTGACCCTGGGAGTGCGCGAAGGGATCGTGAAGCACTCCCACGACTACTCCGCCGCCACGCACCCGGAATTGGCGGAATACTTCCTCGATCGTTTTCCACCGCTTGAAGCGCAACTGATCGATCTGGCTGACGAGATTGCCTACCTGACCGCCGATCTTGACGACGGACTGGACTCCGGTGTCCTGACGTTGGGACAACTGCGAGAGGGCGTGGCCTTGTTTCGTGGGTTCCATGACGAAGTACTCAGTGATTATCCGGCGGCGGCAGCCAAACTGACTGCATACGAGGCGTTGAAGCGTGTTCTGAATGCACTGGTGACCGATTTGATGGAGGAGACGCACAGGCGGGTGACTCAAATCGACGCAACCAGACTGGCTGAAATTCGCAATGCGCCTATGCGACTGGCTGCATTGAGCCCCCAGATGGAAGCCGAAAGAGCCGCGGCAAAGAGCTTTCTCTACGCCAACTTCTACAATTCCGCCAGCATGGAAGAGGCTCACAGCCACGCCACCGAGGTGGTTCAGGGATTGTTTGCCGCCCTCATCGCCGACCCCGACCTGCTGCCGACGGACCATCAGGAGCAAATTCCTACACAAGGGCTTGCACGCACCGTTGCAGATTTCATTGCCGGCATGACCGACAGTTACATCGAGAAATATTTCAATGGACTGTCGCGAAGTTAGCAGGCGCTTGCAGGCCGGAAGGACTTTATTGCGAATATGCTGCCCTATGAAACGTTGATGGCGTCAGTCGATTTTTCGCGCCCCTTATACTATTCGCAGGACAATCCATTCCGAAGGACGGGGACAGATGAAGGAAACAGGAACTAGAAAAGTCGAACTGTTTGATACCAGCCTTCGGGACGGGATGCAACAGCCAAACCTCGAGATATCCGTACCGAACGCTGTTGGTCTACTTCAGCGGATGAGCGCGTTTGGCGTACGGTATGCGGAAATAGGCTTTGCAGGCGCAAACCAATTTGTAGAGGACTTGACCAGCGCGCTTTCTTCGACGGATACGGGAGTTATGAAACTGGCTCTATTCGGCAGGACACGTGGCCACGGCGCTAGAGTGCAGGAATGGCGCGACGTGCAATTCATTGTGAGGCGCAAACGCCGCGTTCCGGTGGCAGTAGTGGTCGTCAAATCGAGGCTGCTGGACGTTACGAAGTCTCTGGAAACGACGCCGGAAGAAAACTTGCTGATGGCTTACGAAACCATCGAGTACCTACAGGACAACGGCCTGGAAGTATTTGTGGATCTCGAACACGCCATGGATGCCGCCTGCGGCCGACGCGAGAACGGCAATGAATGCGACGCTGAGTTTCGGGAGCGCAGCCTGGAATACTTCCACCAGATGACAGCGCAATGTGTCCGCCAGGGAGTGAGCCGCATTGTTGTTTGCGACACGACGGGCGGCGCCAGTCCTGAAGAAGTGGCCGAGGTGTTTGGTGGACTGACACGGGATTACCCCGCAGCCAGGTTCGGATTTCATGGTCATACAGATCGCGGCCTTGGCGTCGCCAACAGCCGGGCGGCCATCCTTGCCGGCGCAGTGCAAATTCAAGGCACTCTACTGGGCACCGGCGAGCGTTGCGGCAATGTGAACCTGACTACCGTAGTGGGCGGCATGCAACTCAGGGGTGAAGCTGAGTTTGTGGCTCCCGAATCGCTGCCTGGGCTAACCAGCCTTGCCCACTCTGCTTATGCGGCATTCTCGCTTGAAGCACCGCATGGTACTCCCATTGTTGGTCCGGGCGCGTTCGGCACATGGGCGGGCATGCATGGCAGCAGCGAGCGCAAGAACCCGGGGGCATACCTGTGGTGCGATCCCGCCAAGGTTGGTGCGAGCCCGACAATCGGGGTGAACGGTCAATCCGGAAGAGCTAACATCATGCTTCTTTCTGAAGCACTCGGCGTTCCTCTCGATTCCACTCAAGCGCAAGTCTTGATGGACGCCAACCAGGCGATGATTGAAGGCGGTGGCTTCACGGTTAGCGAAGTCTCGTTCAAGCTGGCTTGCATGAAGGCGCTCAATTCGCTGCACGATCGCTTCAGCATTCGCAGTTGGAGGGTATTCGACGAATCCGACGAGATCGGCAACAGATTCGTTCAGGCATTCATGACTTTGTCCATCGGCGAATCTACTGTGACAACGAGCAGGGCGGAGGGCGCAGGTCCAGTGGATTCGCTGACCAAGGCGATGCGGCGCGAGCTGGAAAGATGGTACCCCGCTTTGGCAAAGATGCATTTGGGCACCTTCAGCGTCACGGCGATCGATGTGTCGGCACATGACTCGGCAGCTCACGTGCGCGTTACAGTGAGTTTTTACGCCGACGGGTGCGAACCCTGGGTTACCGCGGGAGTGAGTAGCGATATGAACCAGGCAGCGCTGATGGCCATCGTGGATGGCTTCCACTACTGGCTAATGAAGGACCCCAACTAAATAGCTCAGCTATTTGTCTAGACAAATACTTCTTGACTTTCGAATAATGCGCGTGGTATCCAACGTAGCATTCGGGAGCGCCAAACTGTCGAGTTACTTCCCTTCCAAAGTGACTGCGCGTATGCATACCGTTCATGCACCGTAGTTATGCAGATTGAGGCTTCAGTCGAAAGAAATTGAACGCAAATTGACTTTCGTTCCACCAGCCAAGGAACACAATGGTGATGGAAAGATGAATGACATCCGTGGAAAAGATAGCCTTCTGACGCGCTTGCACGCAGACGAGGAATTCTGGTCTATTATCGATGAGCTTGCCAGGAAGCCCGAGAGCGAGCTTCGCCACATACTCCGTCCACACAACGAAGGCGGTTTCAGGTCGGATCGAGACGCTGCGATCATCGCCCAGCGGCGCAGATTGGACATTGCACTTCAGGCTCTCACATTACTCGAGATAGGCTACGAGACAGGAATCGTAAACGCGGAAGAACAGGCACCGCCAAAAATCGAGGGCCTGAGGACACTCTTCAAATCGGACGCGTTTCTACGTTTCGCCAGCGCTTATCTCTATTTTGCCGTTCGATTCTTGTCGGACCGTCTCGCTCAGAAGCTGGGCGTCGACAGGACAATTCAAGAGCTTGATCCGGATTCAAATAAGCGCGCATTTTCACTTTGTGTTCCACCAACGCTGCCTCTCTCTGCTGTTACAGACAGGCAACTTGCGGACTTTGTGACGCTTGAGTCGACGGAAGCCATTCAATTGGCTCTCAGCTTCCTGGATGACTTCCACATGACTCCACACGAACCTACTGAGTACGAACTCTGGCTCAGGGGGCTGCGACCTGAAGCCGGCTCGGAGCAGGCCGCTCGTTTTCTAAGTATCAGTTCGGGTCTGACAAGTTGGGTATTGTCGCGAAGTAACTTCTATTTGTCTCTCCAACCATCGGATGCGGCTCCGCAACCGCCGACCGAAGCGAAGGGCGAGGTCGAGGAGGGAATGGGCAGCCGGCCCTTAGGGGGATGGATTGTTACTAACCCGGTTGCCGCGCGATTTGCTCTGGCGGACATATACTGGATTGCCCGCTTACTCAGGGCCGATGTGTCCGGGCGGGGCTCGGTAACTTATCCGAATTCTTCGTGGTTACATCTGCTTAAGTTTTATGCAACCCTGCATCACGACGGTGAACTCGAAGCATCGTTGGGAAAGGCCGAAGAGTCCATTCGGTCAGTGTTCGACTTCGTATGCGATCTTGTGCAAAACGCAATCGAATTGAGCGAGGAAAGAGACCACAGGTTCTTTGAACCGGAAGAGTTCACCAAACTTCCACCAGAGACTAAAAATTGGCGCGCTGTATTCGATGAAGAGCTGGATGAAATTCACATGCAGCGAGCAAGGCGACGCTTCATTGACCCGGGAGTTACACATCAAGCAGGCCAGCATACCAGGGGTGCGCCACCGAACATCACTGGGACCGCCGAAGGCTGGAGCGAAAGAATCAAGACGGGAATGCAGCCGCAGAATCTGATTGGTCTTGCATTCTCCGGAGGTGGAATTCGCAGCGCAACTTTTAATCTGGGAATCCTACAGGGGTTGCAGGAGTTCGATCAGCTTCGATATGTCGATTACCTTTCCACAGTCTCCGGGGGCGGCTTTATCGGGTCATGGCTAGTGGCAAATGTGCGCCGGACCGCGCATTGGCTGGGAAGGTTGACGGACTGGAGCGAATCAATCGCGCATCTTCGCGCTTATTCCAACTATCTTTCTCCGCGCACGGGATTATTAAGTGCCGACACATGGACCATGGCGGCCAGTTGGGCACGAAACGCATTCCTGATCCAACTTACAGGAGTTATGTGGCTCTTCACGCTGCTATTGACGGCCCTCGGTACGCAGCGAGTGTTCCAGGCATACGGTCAGTTGGCCCTGTGGACAGACGTCCCTTGGTCGGGGGTACTGGCGTTCAGCATGGGAGTTATCGTTACATTTACGGTTCTCTACAACCTGCATGGAACGGGTGTGGTGACCGATAAGAAGACGCGACGATCGAAGTGGGTGAGAAACCTGGCGGTAGCGCCATCCTGGATTGGCTCCTTCGCGATTGCCGCGCTTTTGTGGGCTGATGCCAACCGGCCCTCGCCTCGTTGGCTAAGCCTGCAAGGCCTTGACACTTACTCCAGCATCTTTTTCGTGGCATGGAGATCATGGTGGTTTCTCCTGGTGAGCGCATGGCTTTCATTGCTTCTTATTGCACTGTTAACACTAACCCGCCGCGCGGCACACGCCTACTGGATCAGTACGATCTGTGTTCTGGTGCTTTACGTTGAGCTCTCCGGGGTCTTTTTCATCTTCCGAATCTGGTCAACCGATAGAGCGCATTCCCAGTGGTATGCATCCGTATTTGGTCCGGCACTTATATTGCTGGCCTTCGCGGTTAGCGTTCTATTGTTCATTGGATTCACAGGCCGAAATTCAACCGAGGGCGCAAGAGAATGGTGGACGAGGTTCGGAACCTGGCTGACGATCTACGCTGTAGGCGGCATCGCGTTATCGGGCGCCGCGGTCTTCGGACCCGAGTTGACGGCCGATTTCTGGCGGATGACCGGGAGCCCGGCAATCAAGTGGACATCGGTCGCGAGTTGGTTGGGAACCGTGATAGCTGGACTCTTTGCGGGAAAGAGCAGCAAAACCACAGGGGAAGGCGGCCGCAACAATGCAGTCGGCTTAGAGATACTGGCAAGAGTCGGCGGCTTGTTATTCATCATTGGCAGTATCTTCATTGCCGCAACCGCATTGTATGTTTTGCTTTTGGAGATTTTTACCAACATAGCACTAAAGACCGGTGATCCTCTGATAGTATTTGCCGATCTTCCCTGGTGGGCGATTCCGGTGACGCTGGCGTTTACGGTCGGTTGCGGCCTGCTTTTCTCATGGTTCTTCGAGATCAATATATTCGGGCTAAACCAGTTCTATCGGAACCGCATTGTGCGCTGCTATCTGGGAGCTGCGCGATGGTCTCCGGGGATGAGAAAGCCCAATCCTTTTACGAAGTTCGATTTCAAGGACGACATAAAACTCCAGCAGTTGAAGGAAGACCGGAAACTGGATGAATTCAACGGCCGATTCCGCGGGCCATTCCCTATCTTCAACTGCGCACTGAACCTCGCGGGGAGTTCCGATCTGGCCCTGAACACTCGTCATAGCGCCTCGTTCTCCCTGACGCCGCTGCGATGCGGATCCGATCGCCGCAAGGTGGGATATGCGCCCACACAGACAGCGGGATTCGCCGCATTCGCCGATGGGGTCATGTTGGGCCAAGCGGTTGCCATATCCGGCGCGGCTGTGAGTTCTAACATGGGCTATAACACGTCTCCGTTGGTTGCATTTCTTCTGACGATGTTTAACGTGCGCCTTGGATGGTGGTTTCCCAATCCCGGCCAGAGGGCATGGAGTCGGAGAGGGCTTCGTTTCAGCATCTATTACCTGACGAGAGAGTTGCTCGGCATCGCCGACGAAAAACGCCTGTATCTCAATGTCTCCGATGGCGGCCATTTCGAAAACCTCGGGATCTACGAATTAGTCCGGCGCCGCTGCAAGGTGATTATTGCGTGCGACGCAGAATGCGATGAGTTCCTCCAATTCGGCGGTTTGGGGAATATGATCCGGATTTGCGAGACGGATTTTGGCGCAATCATCGATATCGACGTGAAATCGATTCGGCAACAAAAAGACGGAGTCAGCCTGGCTCATTGCGCTATAGGCAAAATCAAGTACAGCAACGGGAGTATTGGATACTTGATTTACTTCAAGGCTTCAGTTTCCGGGGATGAGAATGTGAGCGTCACCCAATATCGAGCCGCTCATCCATCTTTTCCGCACGAGACGACGGCCAACCAGTTCTTTACCGAGGATCAGTTTGAGAGTTACCGGAAGCTCGGTCAGCATGTTGTCCGCCACTCACTGAGGGGCACGTTGCCCGGAGACCACCCAGTGACGATCGCCGAAAAATTGGCCGACGTTCTTACTCCCGCAGGCGGTTCCAGTGAATCATTCCTCAAGCATGCCCAGGCACTCGATGGGATATGGGAGAGGTTCCGCCAGACTTCGGTACTTCATCCTTTCATGAATGAACTGATGACGAGCGGAGCTCCGCCGGTCACTGGACCATTAACCAATGAAGAGATGTGCATGGGCCTGGAACTTATTCAACTCATGGAGGACGTGTTCCTGGACTTGCGACTGGATGACTTCTGGGATCATCCCGACAATCGAGGTTGGGCGATCCTTTTCATGAGATGGTCGCGGAGTCTTCGTTTCCGCGAGGTGTGGGTTCAGATGCGGCGCACATACGGCATCCGGTTTGAGTACTTCTGTGCGGCTCGCCTGGGACTACCCCGCGATGAGCCTATTGTGCGGGTTTAACATGTTCGCTCACCGGGCGAAGTCGGAAAATAATCCCCCCTGCCAGGATCAGCGACACCGACATGAAGAGAAACCCGGCCTGGGAGTTCCCCGTAACGGCCTGCAACAACCCAACGAGCCACGAGCCAACGAAAGCACCAAGGGCGCCAATACCATTGATGAGCGCCATAACTTCGCCGGCGACATTCCTGGGTAACATCTCCGGGATGATGGCGAAGAAAGGGCCGTACGGCGCATACATCGTGCCACCAGCGAGGATCAAGAATCCATAGGCCAGCCAGAAGCTGTGGCTTGCTGTGATGTATGAGCCGAAAAGGAAAATTCCAGAGAGGACGAGGAACGGCCAGACAAAGTGCTTGCGGCTAAGTGTGCGATCGGAAAGGTACGCCACGGGTAGCATAAGGGCGATGGCAAGCAGGTAAGGCGCAGCGCTCAATAATCCGACGGTTTCGATGCCCCGACTCATGCCAGCTTTGATCATGGTAGGCAGCCAAATCACGAAGCCGTAGACGCCTACGCTCCAACAGAAATATTGGAGACATAGCAACAAAACGCCGGGTGTCCTGAATGCGATAGCCAAGCTTGGCATTCTTGGAAGTGTTTCCTGTTCCTGCTCAAGTTGAAGGTTGAGTTGGTCGCAGCACTCCGGCTTGAGCCAAGGCACATTGTGCGGGCGGTCGCGCACCAAGATAATCCAGACGAACGCCCACAGGATGGAAGGAATTCCTTCGATGACAAATGTCATCTGCCAGCCCACGGCCTTGATCAAGTAGCCGGTGGCAGCGGACATCCACAGCATGGTGACCGGATTGCCGAGAATCAGGATTGTGTTTGCGCGGGAACGCTCCGCTCGCGTGAACCAGTTGGTCAGCAGGATCAGCATGGCGGGCAAGATCAGGCTTTCCGCTACGCCCAATAACAACCGATCGAGTGCGAGCAGCCAGAACTGGCGAATGATCCCCGTCAATGCCGCTAACGTGCCCCAACTCAAAAGCGCAATGAAGACCAGCCGGCCCGCGCTTTTGCGCCGCGCATACGCAGCCCCTGGAACTTGAAACAGGAAATAGCCTAGAAAGAAAAGTGAACCGAGAAATGCGGCCCGGGAGTCGCTGATGTCGAGTGTCTTGGCCAGCCCGGCAGCGGCGCCGAACCCATAGTTTGCCCGGTCAAGATAGGCGAGGCTATAGGTTACGAAGACCGCGGGCAGCAGATAGAGCCATCGCCTTTGAAGTTGCTTGTGAAGTGGCCCAGCATTTCCAGTCTGCAGATTCTGCACACAAGATTTATAGCACCTCTTGCGCCCAAGATGATTTGGATCGCCTTATTGAGCGGACCTTCTATACTTAGTTTGATCTTGAAAGCGAGGCTCTCGATCGACAAGATTTCACTTGCGTCAGTCCTTGAGTCTGCCGGCGAAAGTTTGCTCCGTGTCGCCACTCACGCACCCGGACCTGCCGGGTCTCTGCCGTTATCCGCCGAGATGCTGCTGACTGAACCTTCGGGCAATCTTTTCGGTCTAAGTCAGAGCGCTGGCATGGGGTGGGACCCGTCGCGCCTGCTCGATCCGGAGTTTCTTATTCTCTCGACGCACGGCGGCATGCGAGCGGAGAATGGCGAGCCGATCGCGCTGGGATTTCACACCGGACACTGGGAAGTGGGCCTGCTGGTGGGGGAGGCGGCGCGCGAGTTGAAGGCCATGCGTGCAGTACCCTATGCGGGCGCATGCACCGACCCTTGCGACGGACGCACCCAGGGTACCATCGGCATGATGGACTCGCTTCCTTTTCGTAACGATGCCGCGATTGTGCTACGCAGGCTTATCCGATCCATGCCCACTCGAAAGGGAGTTATCGGCATCGCCACCTGCGACAAAGGACTCCCGGCCATGATGATGGCGCTGGCGTCATGTGGACAGATGCCGGTTGTGCTGGTGCCAGGCGGGGTCACGCTTTTGCCTGAATCGGGTGAGGATGCGGCCAAGGTGCAGACAATTGGAGCGCGCTTTGCGCAGGAGCAGATCACACTGGAGTATGCCGCTGAAGTCGGTTGCCGCACTTGCGCAACTCCGGGCGGCGGCTGCCAGTTTCTGGGCACCGCGGCAACTTCCCAGGTGGTGGGCGAGGCACTGGGGTTGTCTCTTCCGCATTCCGCTTTGGCGCCTTCAGGCCAGCCGATTTGGCTGGACTCCGCGCGACGCTCGGCGCGAGCTGTTCTGCGCTTGCATGAGTTACAAATGGGTGCGGTGGATGTGCTGACGCCTGCATCGCTCAAGAACGCCATGGTGGTTCACGCGGCGTTTGGCGGCTCGACTAATCTGCTGTTGCATATCCCGGCGATTGCTTTTGCCGCGAAGCTTGCGCGGCCGACCGCTTCCGACTGGGCCGACGTGAATCGCCAGACGCCACGGCTTGTTGATGCACTGCCGAATGGTCCGCGCAACTTCGCCACCGTCCAAGTTTTTCTAGCCGGTGGTGTGCCGGAAGTAATGCTACGACTGAAAGATCACGGACTTCTGGATACATCCGTACTAACCGTCTCGGGCACCACTCTCGACGAATGCTTGAATTGGTGGCGCGATAGTTCGCGTCGCCATCAATTGCGCGAAACACTCCGGGAGATGGACGGCATTGATCCTGACGAAGTGATTATGACGCCGGACGGCGCGCGGACAAAAGGCTTGACCTCGACCATTTGCTTTCCGGTTGGCAATCTTGCACCCGAGGCTTCGGTAATCAAGAGCACGGCCATTGACCCTTCTCTAGTGGATGAATACGGTGTGTATCGACATGTCGGGCCGGCAAAAGTATTTGTCACAGAAGAGGCCGCGATCCAAGCCATCAAGAGCGGCAACGTGGCGCTGGGTGATGTAGTTGTGCTGATATGCGGCGGGCCTGCGGGCGCGGGCATGCAGGAGATCTATCAAATCACGTCGGCGCTGAAGCAGTTGCCTCACTGCAAACACGTGGCCGTGCTTACCGACGCGCGCTTCAGCGGAGTTTCTACCGGGGCTTGCATTGGCCACATTTCGCCGGAGGCGCTCGCCGGTGGCGCGATAGGCAAGGTGCTAGAGGGCGACCAGATCGAGATTGTGGTTGACCGGCAGACTCTTACCGGTACAGTGAATCTAGTGGGCGACACGGAGGGATACTTCGGCGCGGAGGAAGGTCTCCGCTGCCTCGCTGAGCGAAAGCCACGGCCAGACCTGAGTCCGCATCCGTCTCTCCCCGACGACACGCGCCTATGGGCTGCACTGGTCCATGCCAGCGGGGGTGTCTGGGGAGGCTGCGTCTACGACACAGACAAGATCATTTCAATTCTGGAGAAGGATAAGTGAGACTCTACCGGACTAACCAGGGCCCTTATGTTGAGTTAGATGAAAGCTGTTACCGCGTGCCCGAAATGAATTGGGACGGGCTTGTCACCCATGGAGATTTGCATGGATACCTTTTGAGCATCGCGGAGAAGAGCAGGCCTGCGAAGGACTTTTCATCGGCGAAGATTGAAGCGCCTGTGGGAAACCAGGAAGTGTGGGCCGCCGGTGTGACCTACTACCGCAGTCGCAGCGCACGGATGGAGGAGTCAAAGGTCGCGGGCGGCGGCAGTTTCTATGACCGGGTCTATGCGGCCGAGCGTCCGGAGCTGTTCTTCAAATCCACGGCAAGCCGCGTGGTCGGTACATGCAGTCATGTCCGAATTCGCAAGGACTCCGACTGGAATGTGCCGGAACCGGAGCTCACGCTGCTGGCTAATCAATTTGGCAAAATCATTGGTTACACGGCGGGGAACGACATGAGTTCGCGCGACATTGAGGGAGAGAACCCGCTTTATCTTCCACAAGCCAAGGTTTATGACGGCAGTTGCGCATTGGGACCTTGTGTTCTGGTCAGCCCCCATGCCTTGCCAGCTTCGACCTCGATAGGGTTGGAAATTCTTCGCGATGGGAATACGGAGTTTAGCGGGGCAACGACTCTTGCCGAGTTGAAGCGGGAACCCGCGCAGCTTGTCGAATACCTCTATCGCGAAATCAGTTTTCCTTTTGGATGTTTTCTCATGACTGGGACCGGCATTGTGCCGCCGGACTCCTTTACCCTTGCGAGCGGAGATGAGATCCGAATCACGATTGGGCAGATCGGGACGCTGATTAACAAAGTCGCACCAAGAGATTGAAGAACACGATGCAGTCAACTACTCGATCTCATCACGGGTCAAGGTTCCATTTGCCATGCGCATAATTCCCAGCGGATTGTTGTTCTGTAACTCTGCAGGTAACACGGCTTCGGGAAAATCCTGATAGCAAAAAGGGCGGGCAAAGCGCAAGATGGCCTGGGTTCCCACGGAAGTTGATCGTCCATCCGAGGTGGCTGGATAGGGCCCTCCATGCACCATCGCATGGCACACCTCAACGCCGGTTGGGAAGCCGTTGAAGAGCAGGCGGCCCACTTTTTCTTCCAGCACCGCGATCAAGTCGCGATGCTCGGCCAGATCTTCTTCGGTGCCATGGATGGTGGCGGTCAGATGCCCATCCAGCGCGTTTGCGGCAGCGAGTAACTCCTCGCGCGAGGTATAAGTCAGCAACAATGTTGTGGGGCCAAATACCTCTTCGGCAAGGTTTGGTTCACGCAAGAGAGAGGCTACGCTCGACTGAAACAGTGAGACCGGCTCGGCACATCCCGGACCTTCGGCCCGCAACGACTGCGCCGATAGAGTGGGGTCATTTTCTGCGGATCGCATCTGTAGTGCGGAAGCATATTTCGCTGCGATCCCTTTGGTGAGCATGGTTTGCGGCTGCATCTGCAGAACCCCTTGTTTGAGCGCCGCGGAAAATATCTCGCTCTCCGGCGATTGAGGAACGAACACCAATCCGGGCTTGGTGCAGAACTGTCCGGACCCCATCGTGAAAGAACCTAGAAGGCCGCTGGCGATTGCGGAGGTGCGGGAACGCATCGCACCAGGGAGTACAAACAACGGGTTCACGCTGCCCATCTCCGCATAACATGGAATCGGGACAGGCCGAGATGCCGCCAGCTTCATGAGCGCTTTGCCCGCCGCCTGCGAGCCTGTAAACCCAACTGCCTTTACCAGTGGATGCGCAACCAGTTGCGCACCCACCTCAATCTGCGCGTCAAAGAGGAGCGAAAAAACTCCTTCGGGTAATGCACAGGCGAGGACGCATTCGCGAATGGCCTGGCCAACGAGTTCGCTGGTTCCAGGATGAGCAGGATGGGCCTTGACGATTACGGGGTTTCCCGCGGCTAGCGCGGAGACCGTGTCTCCACCGGCGACGGAAAATGCCAATGGAAAATTACTGGCGCCAAAGACAGCGATCGGGCCGAGCGGTCTGAGCATCGACCGAATGTCGGCGCGTGGGAAGGGCTTCCGTTCCGGCTGGGCGGGATCGATACGCGCATCCACCCACGAGCCTTCTTCCAGAACGCCGGCAAAGAGGCGAAGTTGATTTGTGGTGCGGGCCAGTTCACCGCGAAGACGCGCTTCCGGCAGGCCTGTCTCGCGGCGGCCGCGCTCAACAATCTCGGGAGCTATGGTCTCTAAGACCGATGCAATCGTGAGGAGAAATTTGGCCTTAGCTACTCCTGCGAGGTTGCCATAAACGGGAAAAGCTCGAGCCGCCATTTGTGCCGCCTGTTCCACATCCTCGCTGCTCGCAGTCGAGTATCCGGGCTGAAGAGTCTCTCCAGTGGCGGGATCGAATCCGTAAAAGACAGCCCCTTGCGATGAGCCATTCTGCGAGCCGATGAGCGAGAGGCCTTGAAGCGGCAAGTAGGTTTCCTTTCAATTGGTATTAAGGATACACCGCTATGAGCTTACCCTCGCGAGCTTGGTTACCCTGCCGGTTTGATTCCAATCGGAAACATAGATGTTGGCGTTCGAGTCGATGTGACATCCATGCGCCGCACTGAAGGTGGTGGCGGCGATTTCGCCTGGCTGAAGGTGGTAATTTGCCCACTGTTTCTTTTGTGGATTATCGCCGAGGAAAGCGACCGGGGTGTTGTCTTTGTCGATGATGGTGACGCGACCTTCGAGTTCGGAAATTACCGCATAGTCACCGTGAAAACTGATCTGGCATGGCCGGCGCAAATGCTGGGTTACCGTACGCACGAATTTTCCATCGAAATCAAAATGGCAGAGGCGACGGTTCTCGCGGTCGCAGACAAGCAGCAGCGGCTGGTCATAGCGGCGGTCGACGGCTAACCCGTGGCTGCAATCCATCAAGCCATCCGCGGTCCCTTTACCGGAATAACTTGCCTGATAATTCCCTTTCTTGTCGAACTTGAAGAGTCGCGAGTCACCATAACCATTGGCGATGAAGATGGAGCCATCTGGCCCGGGGACCGCCGCCGTTAACCGCCACTCGTTTGGCGCCTTGAAGCCAGCTTCCGCAGGAGCGGTAATCTTCTGCACAACCGTACCGTCCGTCTTCATCTTGATGAACAGCCAGTTCTCTTTCGGCGTTCCCTTCTGCACAGTGGCGTAGAAGTACTCGTTGCCATTCTCCTCGGCATAGACCATCGAATGAACTTCGGGATACTCACCGGCAATCGTCTTCAGCAGCACACCATCCGGGCTATAGACTAAGACCCCTGTCTCGCTCTGTGTGCTGACGTAGACGTGCCCGGCCTTGTCGGTTGCAATTCCTCCGTGCGTCCCGCCGAAAGACTTTGCCGCGGGCAACTGCCCCCATCCCGGAACTACCTGGTAAGTCCACTCGCCATTTCCTGTCTGCATCATTCCTCCTCTTGAGTTATTAGCTGCGTTACCCGCCTGCGCGTTCGCGCGCGTGCCCGCCAGAGCGGCCAACGCAGTGGCTCCAGTCACAGCGATAAATCGCCGCCTGTCCAATCCGCTTGGTATTTCTTGACCGGGAGTTCGATTCATTGCGTATTCCTCGCGATAGTCTGCATCGCTACCGCCGGTTGAGCTGGAGTGTTATAGAGATAGACGTGACGAAGATTCTTCATTGATCCAATCGATGCCACGGCTGCCGCGGTTACCTTCGTCCCGCTTAGGTTCAAGTAAGTTAATTCTGATAGAGGAGCAAGCTTCGCAAGTCCGTCTCCGGTTACTCCGGTTCCTTCCAGGTGAAGCGCGCGCAGGTGAGTAAATTTGCTCAACGCATCGAAGCTCGCATTCGTCACAGCGGTACGCCCCAACTCCACTTCGACGATATAGGGTGCGAACTTCTGGAACTGGGCAAGTTGCGCATCGCCAAAGCTTGCCGCAACATCCACCGTATTCAGAATCAATCCATCCGAGGGCTTGCTCGATACCTGCACGAGCTTCGCTCCCTGGCCCTTGTCTATCTGCTGGATTTCGGAGAGTACGCTGCTATAGTCCGCCACCGGCTGCAGCGGCAATTCCGCCGACTCGTTGCTGGTCGAGATCCCCGCAACGGTCGTCGCAATGGGCGAAGCTCCCTGCTCAACCCATGCCTTGATCCGCGCGATCTCTTCCGGCTTCAATGGCGGCTTGCCCTCCGCGGGCATGAACTGCTTGTGACTCGATGGGAGCGTCACGCGCTGAAGCAATAGACTCTTCTCCGGGCTGCCCGGGACAATGGCAAGTCCATCCTTGCCACCCTTCATCAGCAAGTTATAGGAGTCCATGCGCAAGCCGCCTTTGACCTTTCCCTCGCCGTGACAGACGAAACAGTTTGCGTCGAGGATTGGGCTGATTTGCTTGACGTAAAACGACCCGGAGCCTGGTGCATTTGCCTGAACGGCTCTGCCCACGAAGATATGCTCTAGCGAAACCGGCATGTATTCGGTGAGGTAATTTCTTCCATGCGTCAAGGAGCCACCCTGGTGCGCCGTCCAAGCCAACAGCAGCAGCAAGCCAGTTAGCATCGCCGGATACACTCGTGGGACGGCTCCAGTAGACCACCAAGGCCGCGCCAGCACACATAACAGTACGGCGATGGACAATGCGATCCCGCCCCACATATGCCGCGTCATGACGACACCTACGGTTCCGCTGCCGTATGCAAGGAGGTAGCCAAGCGTTAACGCGCTGAGACAGAAGACGAATGCCAAGCCAAGTACAAATCCCGCGGCCTCACGGAGCGCCGGCCGGAAGGCTCCGGCAATCTCAAGCAGCGGTACCAATACGATAAGCCCAATGGGAAGATGCACCATCAGCGGATGGAATCGTCCCAGAAATTGCTCCCAGTCCGTGTGCGGCCTGCCATCCAACTTGAAGAGTAATGGCAGCATCAGCAGCGCCACGCTCATCAACAGCGAGCCGAACCAAATCGCCCTTGTCAACTTGTTCTTCGGAAGCAGCCGATCCGCGAGCACGGCCATCTCTTTCATTCTCTTCACGCAAGTAACCCCGGTACGACACTTGCCGGGGTTGGTCCGGTGAGCTTCTGATCCAGTCCCTGGAACTTGTAAGCCAGCTTGTTGTGGTCGATGCCCAGGCAGTGCAGGATGGTTGCGTTGAAGTCCCGAACTGTGACCGGGTCCTTGACCACGTTATAGCTGTACTCATCTGTTTCGCCATAAGTGATCCCCGTGCGCACGCCGCCACCTGTCATCCAAGTGGTGAAGCATCGCGGATGGTGATCACGGCCATAGTTATCCTTGGTCAGTCCGCCCTGGCTATAGACGGTGCGGCCGAATTCTCCGGCCCAGACCACGAGCGTGTCATCCAGCAACCCGCGCTGCTTCAGATCGGTTACCAGCGCATAGGATGCGCGATCTGTTTCCTGGCAAAGCGTCGGCAGCACTCCAGTAACATCGCCATGAACATCCCATCCACGTTTGTATATCTGGGTAAACCTAACCCCACGCTCAGCCATTCGCCGCGCTAACAGGCAGTTATATGCGAATGTGCCCGGCTCCTTGGCATCGGACCCATAAAGGTCCCATGTGGACTGCGGTTCCTTGCCCAGATCGGCAAGCTCCGGCACCGATGCTTGCATGCGGTACGCCATCTCATACTGGGCAATGCGCGCATTCGTTTCGGGGTCGCCTAACTCCTCCAGTGTTTGCCGATTGATTTCCTCGACTGCATCGAGCATTTTGCGGCGCACCTCGCGGTCGACTCCGTTCGGATCGCTTAGATAGAGCACCGGATCGCCGCCGGATCGCAACCCTACCCCGGCGTATTCCGACGAAAGAAAACCGCTGCCCCACAGTCGCGACGACACCGGCTGGTTGTTCTCCTTGGGATTGACCTTGGTCTGGAGCACCATGAAAGTGGGAAGGTTGTCATTCATGCTGCCCAACCCATAAGCAAGCCACGAACCCATGCAGGGCTTGCCTGCGTTCATGTTCCCCGTGTTCATAAGCATGATAGCCGGCTCGTGATTGATGGCTTCAGTGTTGGTCGATTTTATGATGGCCAGGTCATCGACCATGCGTGCGGTATAGGGCAACAGATCGCTTACCCACGTGCCCGTCTTGCCGTACCGCTTGAATGGCCAATGCGACGGCGCAATCGGAAAGCGGGCTTGTCCCGCAGTCATCCCGGTTAATTGCTGGCCTCCTCGCACCGAGTCGGGGATATCCTTGTCGTAGAGGGCGGCCAGATTTGGTTTGTAATCCAACATGTCGATCTGGGGTGGACCGCCTGACATGAAAAGGTAGATTGCGCGCTTTGCCTTGGGAGCAAAATGAGGCAGCCTGAGGTATTCTCCCGAAGGAAGCCCTTGCGCTCCCTTGGTATCCGCAGCATGCGCATCGCCGATGAGGGCGCGGCCGCCGAGCAGATTCGCCAGCGCCGCCCAACCAAGCACCTTGCCTGTGCGTCCCAGGAAACGCCGACGCGTCTCGATCGCCGCCCATTCCTGCTTCAATCCCTCGGGAATGGGAAAATCCAGAACACTGGGGCCGCACTCGGTATCGGTACAAAGAGGATGCTGCTTCATAAAGGACCTCCACTTACTTGGTTACTGTCTCATCCAGATTCATCATCTCGCTCGCCACCATCGTCCATGCCGCCAGTTCCGGCTCTGGGATCGACGCTTTGCTCGGCTTTTCGCCTACCGCTACGAGATCATGAGCGGCCTTGGGGTCAGCCAAATAGTGCTTCTCCATTTGTGCCAGTGAACCTTTTAGCACGGAAGCCATGCGAGGGGATGGATCACGCGATTGCAGGATTTCGCCCAATAACTTGATTCGCTGGTCCGGCTGCTGACCGCCTTGCTGGATTACTCGCTCGGCAAGCGCTCGCGCAGCCTCGACCCATTGCACACCGTTCATGGTGACAAGTGCCTGCAAGGGCGTATCCGTTCGCTGGCGTCGGGTGCATACGGCGTCGCGCATGGGTGCGTCGAATGCATCCATGTCCGGCATCGTCGCCATACGCTTCCAGTAGGTGTACATACTTCTTCGATAGAGCGCCTCCCCTTGTCCCTGCGTGTACTTGACGGTATCGCTGGTGGGATAGCTCACCTGCTCCCATATGTTCGCGGGCTGATAAGGTCTCACGCTGGGGCCGCCGATCTTATTTGTCAGCAGCCCGCCGGACTGCAGCGCGATATCCCGCAGCATCTCTGCATCCATGCGGAAGCGCGGGCCGTGAGCCAGGAGGAGGTTTTTAGGATCCTTGGTGAGTTGCTCGGGCGTCGACTTCGCACTCTGCCTATAAGCTGTCGACATCACCATCAGCTTATACATGTGCTTGATGTTCCATCCGCTCTCACGGAATTCGACGGCGAGCCAATCAAGCAATTCGGGATGCGAAGGCCGCTGGCCCATGATGCCGAAGTCTTCTGTTGTCTCTACCAGCCCGGCGCCAAACAGCTCGTTCCACATGCGATTCATGGTGACTCGCGCCGTCAAAGGATTCTGATCGCTGACCGTCCACTTGGCGAGGGCCAGCCTGTTGTGGGGCTCGCCCGCCGGTAATGGGGGGAGATAATGCGGTGTGTTTGCCTCGACCCTTTCTGTGCGGGCCGTATACACCCCGCGCGTCAAGACATTTGCATACGCAATCGAATTCCTCTCCCAGGCCACGATGGACAAGTCACCTCCGGCGGAGAGCTTTTCCAATTGTGCATCCAGTTGCTTGATCTGACTCTGGATCGCCCTGGAGGAGTTATCCACGTCGTTTAGATAGAACTCGCTCACCACATGCCATTGGTCCTGATTCCATTGAGCGATGGGTCTGGAAGTTAGTTCCGCGACATAGTCTTCAACGGGCAGCCGCTTCGATTCTTCCGCGGTGAGCGCACGGGCATAGAGACGAATGTCCTGGTAGCGAGTGTCCTGCGCGGGAGTTGAGTCGGGATATCTCCAACCTAGCTGCATCGGGGCCTGGGTCCGTATCGACGCCCGTCCGAGTGCATCGAAAACTACGCGAGTGGCGACCGGTGCGCCATTCACATAGATCTTGACTCCGGAGGCTTTGCCCGATCCGTCGTAGGTAAAGAACACATGATTCCAGCGGCCGTCCGCAGGCACGGGATCGACAGCGGAGACCTTGATGGCAACGAGCGGCGTGGTGTCTTTGGCTTGCGGGGGTTCCTTCGGCTTGGCCTCAGGCTTCTCGGGGGGTTGCTTCTTTGTTCCATCCTTGTCGGGCGCAAGATCCTTGACCGTTAAGTCTTCCGGCGTTGGATAGCGGAACTTGTCTTTGACGGGAGCCTGTTTCTTCTTTGCCGCTGCTTTGGGAAGAGGCTGTTCCTTTGGCGCTTGATTTACAAGGTCGACGCTGAGTATGCCATTGTCGATGAAGAGATCCCAGCCGCGGTTGTGCTGGGTCGCATCCATCTTGGAAATCATTGTGCCGGTGTTGTCCACCGCAACATGCGGGGCGGAACGCAACATGAACCACCCACCCGAGGAAAATGCCTGACTCGATTCAAAATCACCGGTTTGTCCCAACATCACGCGGGAGCTGGTATCCATGCGGAAGTCTGGCCACAACCAGGTTGTCTCGCCCCATTGCGGCTTCGACTTGCCGATGGGAAAACTGGCCGGCTGAGCATTCGGCGCGCTGTTCTTGAGCACTTCGCCTCCGCCCTCGTCAAGGCGCAGACGCAGGATCAGCTTGTCGGCGACGACGGGTTTTGCCGGATTCTGCCGCGACTCGATCCAGTGCTCGACGAGTGTGTGGGAGTGCAAACGCATAGTGTTCAGTTGCGCGGCAAGGTCAGATCGCTTTGCCAACACACTGTTGTATGGTTCCAGATTCTGCGCCTTGGGGATGCGAGTTACCGGCTCCCAAACCGGCCTGTCGCCATTGAAAGGCCGCTCGTCAATGTTGTTGAAGAACGCGGTGAGCGCGTAGAAGTCCTTCTGGGTGGTGGGATCGTACTTATGGTCGTGACAGACCGCGCAACCTACAGTTAGACCCATGAACGTGGCACCGAAGGCCTCCGCTCGCTCCCGGGCAATGTTCACACGCAGTTCTTCCGGGATGGTGCCGCCTTCGTTGCTGCTTACTCCGAGGCGCACATACCCGCTGGCAATAAGTGGGTCAAGGTTTTTGGCGGGCAGAAGATCTCCCGCAATCTGCTCCATGGCGAATTGGTCGAACGGCTTGTTTTTATTGAAGGCGCGAATCAGATAGTCACGATAAGGCCAGATGTCGCGGCTGTTGTCGAAGTGCAAGCCATAAGTATCGGCGTAGCGAGCGTAATCCAGCCAGTAACGCGCGCGCGCCTCGCCATAACTTGGTCGTGCCAGTAGTCCATCGACAAGACGCTCATAGGCCTGGGGCGAGTTATCTTTCACGAATCCGCTTACTTCCGCGGGAGCAGGCAGCAATCCCGTGAGATCCAGTGTTACTCGGCGAATCAACGTTTCCTTGTCCGCCTCGGGCGATGGATGCAGGCCTTCCTTCTTCAATCGCGCAAGGATAAACGCATCAATCGGCGTCTTCGCCCAACCATCCTGCTGGGCGGCAACAGGGAGCGGCGCTTTGCTGGGCTTTTCGAAGGCCCAATGCGGCCGATAGGCGCCACCCTCCTTCACCCATTCCCTCAGGATGGCAATTTCTTCGGGCTTCATCGGCTTGGCTTCGCCGAGCGACGTCTGCGGCATGAGGTGATGGGGATCTTTGGATTCAATGCGCTTGACGAGTTCGCTCTTCTCCGGATATCCGGGCACAATCGCGTCGGGATGCCCCGGTCGCTTCTTCATTGCCGCTTCTTCGAGATCAAGCCTCAGCCCGGCCTTGCGCATTTCAGGGTCCGGGCCATGACAACTGAAGCAGTGGCTGGCGAGAATCGGCTGCACGTCCTGATTGAAATCAAGATGCTGTGCATTTGCTACGCGCGCAGGGCGGTTGCGACAGCCCACTGCCGGCCCCAGCACCGCCGCCGCAACCAGCAGCACCGCCGCGGCGGCGAAGAGTGCTGGATTGTATCGAACTAACATCCGTAAAATGAATGGTTTATGGTCGATCTTCTTCAATCGGGTGTACCCCTCCTCTTGCTTCGCCTGTGATGGTCTTGGGCGTGGTTGGGTTCAGTTCTCCCGGTCTGCGATCAAGGCTGCCGGCACGCTTCTTGATTGGGGAATGGCCGGGCCAGGCGCAGGGGAAGCGGGAGCGTCCTGATAACCAATCCACCTAAGCATTTCATCCAGCAATGATGGTTGTCCAGAGGCGACGCTAAGCGGTTTATTCCGCGACCTTTTCAGGGCTGCTCAGGCGTTTTTGGTGAGCGCCCGGATCACCATACCCAGCAGGGCAAGCACCACCGCTCCCCAAAATGCGGCGAGCATTCCGGTGACATGGAAGCCGCGCACCAGGTTGGACGCCAACAGGATCATCATTCCGTTGATGACCAGCAGAAACAGCCCCAGGGTGAGAATGCTGATGGGAAAAGTGATGATCTTCAACAGCAGGCCGAGTGTCGCATTCAGCAGGCCGATAACCAGCGCCGCCACCAGCGCCGGTACCAGTCCTGCAACATTGAAACCCGGCACCAGTTGAGAAACAACCAGCAGGGCTACCGCACTTAACAGCCAATGAATCAGCAGTCTGATCATTCCGTCATTCTCCTTGTCGCTTCTGCTCGGGCCTTGGGTTCGGGTCCGATGCGAACCATCAGGACCGTTATAGCATGATGAAGAGCCAAGCTGCACTAAATCAACGAGTTCAATCTTGTGCGACCTTTCGTGAAACGATGGGTCCAACAATTGATGTTGTCTCGAAAGCTCAATTCAGAGGAGATTTCTTTATGCGCGCTCTCTTTGCCCTTGGCTTTGTGAGCTTTATTTCGCTCATGACCGCGCAGACGCAACCGGCGGTCAATCCTCCTCTGCCCGAAATTCGACAGCTTATGCGCGAGGTAATTGAGCACCAGAGGCAGCTTGACAAGGTACGCGAGAGCTACACTTACACCTCATTGCGGACTACCGACGACATCGACTCCGACGGGCAGGTGAAGAAGACCGAGACGCAGGAGTACGAGGATTTCTTTGTCAACCGGCACGTGATTGAGCGCCTGGTGAAGAAAGAGGGTAGACCTCTGAGCGATCACGACCAGCAAAAGGAAACTGAACGCGTTACCAAACTGGTGGAGAAGGCGGAGAAGACCCCCCCGGATCAGTCGTTGGAAGGCCAGAGCATCAGTGTGAGCCGCGTGCTGGAGATTATGGACGTGCGCAATCCCCGCCGCGAGAGCTACCGTGGCCGACTGGCGATTGTCTTCGATTTTATTGGCCGCAAAGACGCCAAGACCCACGGCCTGGCCGAAGACGCTTCAAAGAAGCTCCAGGGGACGGTGTGGATTGACGAAGCCGACCGGCAGGTTGCGCATCTTCAGGTGAGCTTCAACGACAACTTTCGTGTTGCCGGAGGCCTGGTGGCAAGCATCGGAAAGGGGTCCAACTTCCATTTCGACCAGGCGCCCGTCAATGGCGAGTTGTGGCTTCCGACCGGAGGCGAAGGCAGCATACAAGCCCGCGTCCTGTTGCTCAAAAATTTTCGCCAGCACTTTTCCGAGCGCGACTTCGACTTCAAGCGCTTCCGAGTCGAGGCGCAGCAGGCGAAGGATGCGAAGGCCATGCCAGAGACAAAACAGTAGCCTGCGTGACGGCAGCAAGCAAGTCAATTGGAGTGGGTGCATGTACGCGCGCAAGCTTTCCATATCGCGAATCGATTCTTCGGGCGGGCGATACCTTTGCCCCATCCATTGGATCGATAACTTCGCCATGGGCAACTTTACGAAAGACGCGATTTTTGACGCCACTCTACCTGCCGGCGATGGATTGCTTGAAGCGGGTACTCGGGTTCCCATCGAGCGCCTTCAAGCAGCGATGGAAGACTGGTTCCGGCGGAGCGGGTACCTTAGGCCCGAGGAAGGACTTGAGGTGCTGGAGATCGAAATCTTCAATCGTAACGCTGACGCATAAAAGGATCATTCCAACCGAATTGTGCCTGCGACGTGGGATGCGGTAGGCTTGGCTGCGTAATTCTCACGCGTGTTCGCGGCGTGGAATCGAGGCAGCGAGTGTGGTTTGGAATAAAGGTTGTTGCAGTGGAAGCGGCCGCGCTGGGACTGATTCTTTTTGCGGCCCGAAATTGCTTACAAGCGCAAGCAACGACTCAAGAGGACCCTGCGGGAGATGTGGCCGCCAATCCCGGTCCGCTGGCGCACGACGTTTCCCCTGCCCTGAACAGGCGCGCGATCCGCAAGGCCATGCGCAAAGTTGGAGACTGGCAATTGCGCACCGGCGAAAACCGCTTCAGCACGGACTGGACGTTTGCAGCGCTCTACGACGGCCTACTGGCAGCTTCGCGGACAACCGGCGATGCCCACTACCACGACGCGGTGCTCAATTTTGCAGAGCGAACTGGCTGGAAGCTGGGGCCGGTCTTTGCCAACGCCGACGATGAAGCGGTCGCGCAGTCGTATCTCGATTTGTATTTCGAGCACCAGGCGCCGGAACGGATTGCAGCCATCAAGACGGAAGCCGACAAACTCCTTGAGCGGCCCGATGACAAAGGAAAGGACCTTTGGTGGTGGTGCGATGCGCTGTTCATGGCCCCGCCCACACTGGCCCGGCTCGCCAAAGCCACGGGAGACGCGCGTTACCTGGACTATATGGATCGCGAATGGACCCTGACTTCGGCCCACCTTTACGATCCGGCAGCGCATCTCTACTTCCGCGACGCAAGCTATCTCGGACAGCACGAAAGGAACGGCGCCAAGCTGTTTTGGTCACGGGGCAACGGCTGGGTGTTGGGCGGGCTGGCCAGGGTTCTGCCTTACTTGCCCGCCAATTACCCCACTCGGGACCGGTATACGACGCAGTTTCGCCAGATGGCGCAGGCGGTTGCAGCCATTCAGGGCGCAGACGGCTTGTGGCGCAGCGGGTTGCTGGATGCAGGGGACTATGAGTACCCCGAGGTTTCCGGATCGGCGTTCTTCACGTTCGCGCTGGCCTGGGGCATCAACGAGGGTCTGCTCGACAGGCGGACCTATCAGCCCGTGGTTGCCAAACCGTGGAAGGGCCTGCTGACGCACATCTATGCCGATGGGCGCCTGGGCTCGATCCAAAAGATCGGCGCCGCGCCGGCAAGTCTCAGTCCCGGCGGGAGTTATGTCTATGGGGTGTGCGCTTTTCTGCTGGCGGGATCCGAGGTTGACAGGATGTCCGGGGGGTCTCCAAGGCGGTAATTGTCCTCTGGCCTGAGATGGCATCCAGGGGCCGTTAAATCGTCACTGACTGAAGTAAAAGGTGAGGTTTTTGGCTTAAACTGGCCTGAATTGCAGGATTTTGTTTACTGGTAAGTTAATAGGGTAGATTTGTAGGTTATTCATTCATTGATGCTTATGGACTCCAATGGGTGAATAAAGTAGTAAAAACGCCCAAATTTATTCTTTCGTATCGCGATGAGGGTCGCCGTGGCGGGGGTTGGATTCGACCACGCCAAGCTTCCGCCGTCCTCCTCGACCTTCCATAGATATTGTGCGCCAAAGGACCGTAATTCGATGCAAAGTAGTGCCAGGAAACTTCGAACAGGCTCGTCTTGAGCAGCCGACATTCCCTCCGGGGCTAAAGCTCATTGATTTTATTGGCTTTATCGGCATCCTTCGACTCCGCTCAGGACACGCTAGAAGTCGTACCCTGTTACAAAGCCCACAAACCGGTAGCTGGAAGAGTATTATTCCCGATTTGGGCCACGAAATCTGGGATTTTCTCGCCAAGTTAGTGCTTTTCTCGCCAACAGGTTGAGTGAACCAGTATCGATTTAGTAAAATTGGCAGATGGTTAGAAAACAAAAATCAAGCAACACGAGCCCTACTCCTCCACTCCGGATATGGCTGCTGGCTTGCGCTTCCTCGGTTGCACTGACCGCGCTGGTGATTTCACTTTCCACGCGGATTGTGCAAGCAGATGCGCACCTTTCCCAGCCAGTGGCAACCGCGACCTTCGCGGATCCGGTCCAGAGCGCAACTCCGGCTTTGCTTGCGCCAAGAAAACCTGAAGGCAAACATCCCTCCGCGACAAGCCACGGGGTAGCCTCCTGGTATGGCGAAGTGTTCAACGGAAGGCGTACAGCAAGCGGCGAACGCTTCGATATGAAGGCTATGACGGCCTGCCACCCAACCCTTCCATTCGGTTCAGTAGTGCGGGTTATCAATCGCAAAAACCATCGGTCGGTAGTGGTCCGCATTACCGATCGCGGGTACCTTTACGGAGGACGAATCATCGACCTTTCCTATGGGGCTGCCCAGCAGCTTGCAATGACCGATGCGGGAATAGCGAAGGTCGATTTGCAGGTGATCTCCCTTGGAAGGCCTCATCGCGCCCAATAATCAACTTGTCACTCGATATGTTGGCAACGGCCAGCCCTGGGGGCTGGCCGTTGCCATTCTATGGAGCAATTCAATTGGAAGGCAATTTGTAGACCACAGTCGCCTCCTTCGATAGCGCATATCCAGGAGCGATTGCAACTGCCCTCAGGGTCTCCGTCGCCGATATCGTGATCGTTCCGGTGTATTTGGTTGAGTTCGTCGTCGGCGCGCTTCCGTTGGTGGTGTAGTAGATGGTGGCGCCAGCGGTGGCATCGCTTATTGATCACCGTTTGCTTCGTGGTGTACGTCCCTCCCACAGGAGAGAATGTGGGCGTCGCTGCCGGGGGCGTGATGGTGTAAGCGGCTGTGGCCACGACGCTGGTGGTATAGCCAGTGGCCGTGGCAATCGCTTTAAGCGTCTGCGTGGATGACACTGTAATCGCGCCGGTGTACCGGGTCGAAGAGGTGGTCGGCGTACTTCCGTTGGTGGTGTAGTAGATGGTGGAGCCAGCCGTCGCGTCGCTGATGGTCACCGTCTTTGCCGAGGTATAGGTGCCCGCCGCCGGAGAGAAGGTCGGCGTTGCCGCCGGGGACGTGATGGTGTAGGCGGCTGTGGCCACGGCGCTGGTGGTATAGCCAGTGGCCGTGGCAATCGCTTTAAGCGTCTGCGTGGATGACACTGTAATCGCGCCGGTGTACCGGGTCGAAGAAGTGGTCGGCGTACTTCCGTTGGTGGTGTAGTAGATGGTAGCCCCAGCCGTCGCGTCGCTGATGGTCACCGTCTGTGCCGAGGTATAGGTGCCCGCCGCCGGAGAGAAGGTCGGCGTCGCTGCCGGTGGCGTGATGGTGTAAGCGGCTGTGGCCACGGCGCTGGTGGTATAGCCAGTGGCCGTAGCAATCGCTTTAAGCGTCTGCGTGGATGACACTGTAATCGCGCCGGTGTACCGGGTCGAAGA
>ODAK010001105.1_pt1 | contig 30141 bp, 24 predicted proteins | sample 1539591 | NCBI WGS metagenome assembly ODAK01 (sample SAMEA3539303, study PRJEB22396) | soil metagenome | biome: tundra; feature: field; material: soil | place: USA | collected 2010-05 | depth 0.15 m
CGAAGCAGTCGGTGACCTTCATCGAGACCGGTACGCAAGCCGGCTGGTTCGCGGAGGACGCGCGTCACGTGCGCCTCATCTTGCCCCGCCGAGCTACTGATCCTCGAATTGTCCGGCGTCGCGAGCAGCTCCAATGGCTGCACACGACCGAATCCCTGCGACGCCTCAAGAAGAAGGTTGCCTCGGGTGACTGGACCGTGCAGTCAGTGACGATCTCGCTCACCGGCGGGCGCTGGCAGGCCTCATTCTCGGTGCGTCAATTTGTCGCGCCGGCTCTCGTTTCACAAAAACTCCTGGGGACGCTCGTCGGGGTGGACCTCGGCGTCAGGTATCTCGCCACGCTGTCGGTGCCGGTGCCCGGCGTCAGTGACGAGAACGGCCACGTGGCCAACCCCCGACATATCGACGCAGAACTCGAACGACTGGCGAAACTCAACCGTCAACTCGCTCGCACCGTCAAGGGCTCGAAGAACCGCGCCAAACTGCTGAAACGGCGCCAACTCCTATACGGGCGGATCACCCGGACTCGTGACCTCTACCTGCATCGACTTTCCACCACGCTGACGGGCAGCTTCGAGACGGTCGTTCTCGAGGATCTCAACGTGACGGGCATGGTCAAGAAGTCGAAACTCACGACGACGCACCGCCATTCGCGTTCTCTCCTCGACGCCGGGTTCCACGAGCTCCGCCGCCAACTCACCTACAAGGCGGTCGACCGCGGTCACCGCGTGATCACGATTAACCAGTTCTACCCCTCTTCGAAGATGTGCGCTCACTGTGGCGAGACGAAAGCCAAGCTCGCCCTTAGTGAACGTGTCTTTGAATGCAGCACCTGCGGCATTCGTCTCGACCGGGACGTCAATGCCGCACGCAACATCCACCGAGAGGGCTTACGCCTGCTCGGGAACGAAGCATCAACCGTCGCGGGGCACCAACCCGAGACGCTAAACGCTGACTCGAGGGACCAGAAGACCAAAGCACCCAGGTGTAATGGCGGGGACCGTTACCAGAGCAGAACCACGCAGCCACCCAGAGATTTGTCACATTCGGCGTAGGTAGTGGAAGGGGCGGTGGTAACGCCGCCCGTGGTTGGTCAGTGGTTCGCACGCTGGCTAGTCATGTGTCGACGAGCCACGGACCATACGGTATCGGCTGAAGGGTGTTAGGCCGCTCTCGTTGCCTTCGGTGAAACTCCTAGGGATTGCAGGAAGCGTCGAACCTTGATGACTTGATCCTCACTGAGGTCGCGGGCCCGATTGGAGCCGAAGGAAACGACCTCGCCGTCGACGGTGACGGCCCAGTTGCCATTGTGCGTCTCGTGCACATCACCAAAACGCTCCAGCAGGACGCAGACGTCGTGCCACTTGATGTTGTGATTGAGTGGGTGTCCGAAGACCTTCTGGACGGTGATGCGGTGGTGGTGATCCAACTTGATTGACACGGTCAACCCCCTTGAATGAGGGCCGAGGTCTTCCGCCCTCATCTGAACTCTCCACCTTTTATATTGTCCTGTCAAGTACCGCGACCAATTCAACGTGCTCGGTCATCGGAAACAGGTCAAATACTCGCACATTGGAAAGTAAGAATCCTCCCAGCGTCAATAATTTGAGGTCCCGAGCGAGGGTGGCGGCGTCGCAAGACACGTAGACCAGCCGCCGCGGGGCGCGACGTATCAGTGCCTGCGCGACCCCTTTGGCCAATCCGCCGCGCGGTGGGTCGAGAACGACGACATCGCCCGGCGACACGGTGTCGTTGATAGCCCTCGGTGACACCGACCACTCGCGCACCTTCAACTGTCGCAATCCGTCGCCGTTCTGACGCGCGTCTCGCACGGCGTACGGCGACGATTCGACGGCCGTCACCCGACCGGCGGCACCGACGGCCTGAGCGAGCGGAACGGCAAAGAGTCCCACGCCACTGAAGAGGTCGCACACGTGATCACCGGCCTGCACGTCGGCGAACTGGGTCACCGCGGACAACAGCAACGCCGGCGCGTCACGGTGCGACTGCCAGAAGGAACGAGGCGACACCGAGAAAAAATGGTCGCGCACCGACACGCGAGACTGCGTCGATGGCTCGAGCGGCTCGCCGCGCAGGGAGCACAGTTCAAACATGGTGCCACGATGCGTGTCGCGCTTTACGACGGCGAAAGGATCGACGTCGCCGATGGCGCGCAGTTCGACCTCCTCGGCGCCATCCCACGACGTGGCCATGGCGGCGGAGAACGAGTCGTCGCTGATCCAGCAGTCCTCGATGGCGATGAGATCATGCGAGCGCGACCGGCGCAAGCACAGTCGTCCCTCGTCATTGACCGCGCAGCGAAGTCGGGTCCGAGTTCGCGACCCGTCACCGGGGACCCTTTCGACGCGCACGTCGTACTCAATGCCGCCAATTCGCTTGAGGTGCTCGCTCACGACGGCAGCTTTCCAGTCCAGCTGGGCGCCGAGTGACGCGTGCTGGAGGTCGCACCCACCGCAACCCCCGGGGTGGGCGTATTCGCACGGCGGAGGTACCCGTTCGGGGCTCGCTTCGAGAATCTCCACCGCGTCCGCGCGCGCGAACGAGGTCGTTGTTTCGTTGACCCGCACCCGCACGAGTTCGCCGGGCAGGCTGTGGCCAACGAAGACCACACGCCCGTCGGCCAGCCGGCCGACCCCGCCCCCGGTGGCTGGTCGCTCGATGCGAACCGGGCTCGATTCGTCCACGGAAGGGCCAGTACTCACTGGGCAAGCCTACTGACGCCCCTACCGCGCACCTGTGGTGCGGTGTTCAAGATTGACGTACGCGCGAGCTAGCGACCAACGTGCGCGAGGAAAAGATCGACGAGCTCCGCAGTGCGTACACGCGCGGCCGGCGTCTCGCGGGCCGTCTCGACCAGCAGCTGAGCGGGGTCCACGCCCAAGCTGCGCGCGCCGTTGTCATCGCCGCTGGCGAACCAGTCGGCCAATTGGGCGTCGTCAATCTCGGGATGGAACTGTACGCCCACGTTCTTACCCACGGCGAAAGCCTGCACGGCCTTGGGCGACGTGGCCCACAATTCGGCGTCCGCGGGCAACGTGCAGTGGTCAAAGTGAAACTCGAACCACGGCCCCGGGCCGATGCCGGACTCGTTGTGGGCTACGACGTCGAACCAGCCCACCTCAGGCTCGTTGGAACGCTCGACCACACCACCGTGGTGCAGGCACAGGGCCTGGGCCCCAAAACAGATACCAAAAATTGGCACGTCCAAGCGGTCGGCCTGGGCAATCACGTCAAGCTCACGGCCGAACCACGCCGCCTCAATCGCCTCGTCGTACACGGCGTGTTTCGAGCCCAGGATGACCAACACGTCGTAGCCCTCCACCGAGGGCGTCGGGCTCGACGCGTCCATCATGACCACGCCTAGTTCGTAGCCGCGGGCCTCGAACGCCTCGCCCACCAGCCCTGGACGGTCCTCCTCGTGGTGTCGCAGAAAAAGCGCTCGCGCCGTCACGGCAACGATTCTACGAAGGCAACCCAGTTGGCCGTCTCCACGGCACCACCATCTCCTTCAATCGCGCGAACCAGGTGGCCAATGGCCAGGCGAAGGCTCGCCAGTGACTTCGGCTCTAAGGTCTCGATGCCACTTTCCTCGATGAACCTAGAGGGCGCGAGTTGTAAAACAAAGTCGAACGTGGTCACCGAAAATCCCCCGCAGTTGCTCCAATCCGTTTGAGGTCATTTAGCGAGCGAATGCCATTGGTCGCCGAGATCGTCGCGACCGCGGCGTTCATGGGCTTGCCCACAAAGCTGTGCTGGGGCAACATCGGGCGACTGGCCCAGTCAATGGCGTTCTTGACGATGCCGGGCAGGGCGTAGTTGTACTCGGGCGTGGTCCAAAAGACACCGTCAGCACTGCGCAAGGCCTCGCGCAGTTCGCGCACGCTCTCGGGCGAGCCGTCGCCGCGAAGGTCCTCGTTGTACATGGGCACGTCCTTCAGATCAAAGAACGTGGCCCCGCAGCCGTCGGGCAGATTGTTGGCGGTCACGCGCGCGAGACGCATGTTGAGCGACTCCTTGCGCAGTGAAGCCACCAAAAAGAGGATATTTTTCATAGCGCCCCAGCCTACGGGTTGGGGTCGCTGCACTCGACGTGGGCTACGCGCTCGGCAGGGACCAACCCATCGACGTGGCGATCTCCTTGCAGGTTCCACAGAGCGGATACTTCTGCGGATCGCGACCGGGGACCCAGACCTTGCCGCACAGCGCCTTGACCGGCGTCGAGTTGATCATGCCGCCGACCACGGAATTATCCAGCGGGACGAACTCGCCATCCTTGGGCGTGTAGCCCTCCAACACGATGTGGGTGAAACGTTCGTAGTCGCCGTCATCGAGGGTCGGCGAGGAGCGCACGATGACTTCGGTCTCGACCTGCTGGCTCACGATCAAAACCCTAGCCACGAGTAAGGTCGCAGTGCCATGAAGAGTCGTCGCCGACGCCAACCGCCCACCCGACCGCTCGGTCGAGTGGCTTCGCATTTCACTCGTGAGGGGACCGCCAAGACCGCGTACCGCACGCAGGCCGAGGCCGCCAGCGCCGCGCAACTGGCCTGGACGTTGAGCGGCGTCGATCTCAACACCTATCGCTGCGACTACTGCTTCCAGTGGCACATCGGCAAGCGCTACCGCGACGATTAGCGGAGGGCGACAAAAAACTGGCAATATAGGGGGACTAAAACGAAAGGTTCCCATGTCGGTGCAGGCGTACATCTTGATTCAGTCCGAAATCGGCTCCAGTGAAGCGGTCGTCCTCGCGACGCGCGCCGTGCCCGGAGTGTTGGAGTCCTACGAAGTCACCGGTCCCTACGACGTGATCGTGCGCTGCACGGCCGAGAGCGTGGACGACCTCGGCAAGTTCATTGTGGGGGCAATCCAGAAGGTCCCGGGCATCACCCGTACGCTCACCTGCCCCGTCGTCAATATCTAACCGAACGCGCCCGCGGCGCGCAGGGACGATTGACGCTGCTCGTCGACGCCCCAGCTCAGTAGACCCGCGCGCGTACCCGATCCGGCGGCCCGCGGCGATTGTTGAATCGCGCCCGGCGTCTTGGAGAACCGAGGGGCCGGCTGCGGCTGGAGCACGTCACCGGTAGCGAAGACGTCGCGCGCGGTGTTGTAAGGGTGGGTCGCCGCCTCGCGCGGTGACAACACTGGGGTCACGCAGGCGTCGACGTCACGAAAGATGGCCGTCCATTCGTCGCGGGTCTTGGTCGCGAACAGTTGGCCAAAGCGCTGCTTCATGGCCGGCCACTGGGTGCGATCCATTTGGCTCGGCAGTTCCTCGCCACCCAGGCCGAGACCGTCGAGCAGCGCTTGATAAAACTTGGCCTCCACCGCTCCCACGGCGACGTATTTTTCATCTTGCGTCTCGTAGACCTCGTAGAAGGGCGCGCCCGAGTCAAGGATGTTGACGCCGCGCTCCTCCTTCCAAAATCCCATGTTCAAGAACGAGTGCATCATCGCCAACATCGAGGCCGTCCCGTCGACCATTGCCGCGTCCACCACCTGGCCCTCGCCGCTCACGCGGGCGCGAAGCACCGCGGCCAATACTCCGAAGACTAAGAACAGCGCGCCACCCCCGAAATCGCCCACCAGGTTCATCGGCGCGAGGGGCCTCTCACCCGCGCGCCCGAGCGGCCACAGGGCGCCGGACACGGCGATGTAGTTGATGTCGTGACCAGCGGCTTGGGCCAGCGGACCCTCCTGTCCGTAGCCCGTCATGCGACCGTAGACCAACTGGGGATTGTGGTTCCACACGTCCTGGGGACCAAGACCCAGGCGTTCGGTGACCCCGGGTCGAAACCCTTCAATCAAGACGTCCGCCTGCTCACACAGTTCCAAGACCAAATCGCGACCGGCCTCGTTCTTCAAATCGAGTGCCACCGAATAACGAGATCGATTGAGCAAGTCCCACGACGTCGTGGGCGCGGCGTCGACGTCGCCGCGTTCTAGGCGCAACACATTCGCCCCGAGGTCCGCCAGCAACATGCAGGCGTAGGGACTCGGCCCGATGCCCGCCAGTTCCAAAACCTTGAGTCCCTCCAGCGGTCCGCTCACGTTGCCAGTGTAGATTTAAGGTCCGCGCGCGGGGCCCGTCAGTCCCACCACATGTCGTGGCCCAACACGCCGCGACCAATGAGTCCTAACTGCACCTGGCTGGTGCCTTCGACGATGGTGAGTTGGCGCGCGTCGCGGTAGTACTGCTCGGTGGGGTGATCCTCCATGTAGCCAGCGGCACCGAGAAGTTGCACGGCCAGACCGGAGGTCTTCACCGCGACTTCGGAGGCGTAGTACTTGCACATCGAGAGCATCGGCACGTACTCCTTGGTGAATTTGCCGTCGTCGGCCAGACACGCGGCTCGATACGTCAAGAGCCGGGCCGCCTCAATCTCGGTGGCGCACTTGGCGATCTCCCACTGGATGCCCTGAAAATCGGCGATGGTCTTGCCGAAGGCCGGTCGGTTCTTGACGTACTCGGTCGCGTACATCAGGGCGCCTTCGGCCAGTCCTATGCCGCGCGCGGCCACGATCGGGCGCATCGCGTTGAGCGACTGCATGACCAGCAAGAAGCCGCCGCCAAGGACCTGCTCGGGTCCGACGACCACGTTGTCAAAGACGATCTCGGCCGTGTCGATGCCCTTCACACCCATCTTCTTGTCCACCCGCGGCCTCGTCAATCCGGGGCTGTCGGCGTCGACAATGAAGGCGCCGATATCGGTGTGCTTGCGCGAGGAGGGATCGCCGGTCTTGGCGAACACCGTGAACCAGTCAGCCTGCATGCCGCCCGATATCCAACACTTGGTGCCGTTCAATATGTAGCCGCCGGCGATCTCGGGATCGGGCGTCGCGCGCGTCCGCATGCCCGCGACGTCGGATCCCGCCGAGGGTTCGGAGAGGCAGAACGCGGCGCGGGTCGCCCCGGACGCAATGCCCGGCAGGTAGCGCTGCTTTTGCTCCTCGGTGCCGGCAATCATGACGGGGCCGGTGGGTAAACGGGTGAGCAGGAGCATCAGCCCCAGGACGTTGGAGTATTTGGTCACTTCTTCAATGGCCACGGTGAGGCCCAGAATGCCCGCACCCGATCCGCCGTACGCCTCGGGGATGCACAGGCCGAGTAGGTCAGCCTTTTTGAACTCGTCAAAAATGTCTTGGGGGTAGAGGCCGGAGGTGTCAATCTCCCGCGCTCGTGGCTTTATCTTGTCCTGAGCGAGCCGTCGCACCGTGTCTCGCAGTCCACGAAGTTCCTCGGAGAGTTCAAAGTCCATACCAGTCAAGTTACTCACAACGGTGTGCCAACATATCTTGGTGGCTTCCTTCGATCGCGCGCACGCGTTGCTCCAACTGACCGAAACGGCCTACGACGTGGTGGTGATCGGCGCGGGAATGACCGGGGCCGGCGTCGCGCTCGACGCTGCGTCCAGGGGCCTCAAGGTCGCCCTGCTCGACGCGGGTGACATTGCCTCTGGCACGAGTTCCAAATCATCCAAGATGGTGCACGGCGGGCTTCGCTACCTGCAGCAAAGAGAGTTCCGCCTGGTGTATGAGAATCTGCGAGAACGCCAACGCCTGCTCGAGAACGCGCCCTTCCTCGTACGTCCACTGCCCTTTCTCATTCCGCTCTTCGGCAAGAACGGTGTGGCGTCGCGGGCGCTCGTGCGCGGCTACGCCACCGCCCTTCGCATCTACGATTTCACGGGCGGTTGGCGCATCGGACATCGATATCGCAAACTCACCAAGGACCAAGCGTTGGCGTTACTGCCCTCGCTTAACGCGGAGCGACTCGTGGCCGGTTTCCTCTACTTCGACGCGCGCGGTGACGACGCTCGCGTGGCCCTGACGCTCGCACGGAGCGCCGCGCTGGACTTTGACGCCGACGTCGCCAATTACGTGCGCGCGCTCGGGATCAACCACGACGACGGCGGACGCGTCACCGGTGTGCGTTGCTGCAACGAACTCGAGGAGTCGACCTTCACGGTGACGACGAAAGCCATTGTCAACGCGACGGGGGTATGGGCCGACGAGGTCTTCTCCATGGCCGAGGACGTCGAGTCGCACCGCATCACGCCGGCCAAGGGCGTGCACCTCTCGGTGCCGAGTTCGCGCCTCGCCGCCGACGTCGCCGCGGTGCTCAACGTGCCCGGCGATCGGCGCAGCATCTTCGTTGTTCCCTTCGAAGAGGCCCCCTTCACGTTCATTGGCACTACCGACACGGCGTACGAAGGTTCGCTCGACCGTCCCGAGTGCACCCCCGAGGACGTGGCCTATCTCTTGAACACCGTCAACGCCTCGACCTCGTCGAATCTGACGCCGCGCGACGTCACTGGCGTGTGGGCCGGGCTGCGTCCATTGCTCTCGCGCACGCCGGGCCACGCCATGAGCGAACGAACGGCCGACCTATCTCGCCGCCACCAGGTGACGGACTCCAAGAACGGCGTCATCCACATCACCGGCGGCAAGTGGACGACCTATCGCCAAATGGCCGAGGATACCGTCAACGCGCTGGCACCGTATATCTCGGGACTGGCAAAAGTGAAGACCAGGGACCTGCGCTTGCACGGCACCAGTGCGTGGCGACCGCACGGTGAACTTGAGACGCACCTCTACCAACGCTATGGCGCGGAGACATCACGTCTGCTCGAACTCATCGAGCACAACTCCGCGCTGGGCGACGTTGCCATCGCCGGCCAGCGCTACGTCAACGCCGAGTTCGTGTACGCGGCCCAATCAGAAATGGCCACGTCGCTACTCGACCTCTTGACACGACGCACTCGGGCGCACCTGCACGACGCGCGGGCCACACTGTCGAGCGCGCCATCCATCGCCCGCCTCGTAGCCGCCGAGTTGCACTGGAGCGACGTGGAATGCGCGCGCCAGGTCGAGACCTATCGCCAGCTCGTGTACGAAGAGTTTGGCGCCGCCGGGCTCGAAGTATGAGTCCCCCGTGACGAAGCCGACAATGCCCAATGAGTTCCCCGCCGGTTCGGTCCTCGAGGGTCCGGGACCGAGCCCACCAGCCCTGCTCGCCGATCTCGACCACGCGGGCGTCGACTACGACGTCTCCGCGATCGCGCGCGCCGACCACGGCCGCGACTGGTGGCCGCTGATGATCCCCGACGTCGCCGCCGGTCGAGTTGCCCACTGGCCGGGCGTCGTCGTGCACCCGAACTCGACCGAACAAGTGAGCCAGGTACTGAAAATTGCCAGTCGCCACGCCACCCCGGTGACGGCCCAGGGCGGCCGTTCCAGCGTCGTGGGCGGGGCCGGGGCCCTTGACGGTGCCATCGCCCTTGACCTCACCGGTCTCAATCACGTGCTCGACCTCGATGAGGTCTCGGGGACCGTTAGCGTCGAAGCCGGCACGTTCGGCCCAGAACTAGAGACGTACGTCAACGAACGGGGCTGGACCGTAGGCCACTTCCCCCAGTCCTTCGACCTCGCCACCGTGGGAGGCTGGCTGGCCTGTCGAGGCGCGGGCCAGTACTCAAACCGCTACGGCAAGATCGAGGACATAGTGCGCGGACTCGCCGTCGTGCTCGCAAGCGGCGACGTCGTCGAAGTAGGCGGTCGCGGACCGCGCCAGGCGGTCGGCCCTGACCTCGTACAGCTCTTTGTCGGATCCGAAGGCACGCTCGGTGTCATTGCCCGCGCGACTCTAGTGCTGCATCGCCGCCCTAGGCACGAGGAGCGAGCCGCGTTCGGCTTCGCGACTTTTGGTGAAGGATTGGAGGCCTGTCGACGCGTGATGCAGCGCGGCGCCCGCCCAGCGGTGCTGCGCCTATACGACGAGGCGGAATCGAAACGGATATTCGACGTCGGCCAGTGTCTGCTCGTCGTGCTGGACGAAGGCGACCACTTCCTCGTCGAGGCCACCATGAAGATCGTAGGCGAAGAGTGCATAAACGCCTCCGCCCTCAGCCGCTCCTACGTCGAGACGTGGCTGGAGCATCGCAACGACGTCAGTACGCTCGCGTCGCTCTGGGAGCACGGCATCGTCGTTGACACGATCGAGGTTGCCGGTCCCTGGGCCCTACTTCACACAATGCACGAACGCGTGGTGGCAGCGCTATCATCGCTCGGCGACACACTGGTCGTCACGGTGCACCAGTCGCACGCTTACGTAGACGGAGCCTGCCTCTATTTCACCTTCGCTGGTCGACCGGAACACGATCCCGCCGACTACTACCGCCTGGCGTGGGACGTGGCCACCCGGGCCGTACTCGCGATCGGCGGGACCTTGAGCCACCATCACGGCGTAGGCCACAACCGCGCGCGCTTCGTGCAAGAGGCCTTGGGCAGCGCCTACCCAGTCCTGCGCGCACTCAAGGAAATGCTGGACCCGTTACACCTACTGAACCCCGGCGTCCTGGGCGTGGGCGGCGAACCGTGGTGAACGCCCTTGCCATCGACGTGGGCACAACGTCGGTGCGCACGGCGCTCGTGGACACTTCGGGCAAGGTCTCGCACATCCATCAACAGCAACTCAGCGTGTCTACACCCCAACCGGGCGAAGTCGAATTGGACGCGCTCGAAATTGGTCAGATTGTTCTCACTCTCGCTCGGCGCACGTTACGTGATGGCGGGCGTTGTGACGTGGTGGGCATCACCAATCAGCGCGCCACCACGATTGTCTTTGACCCCGTCTCGGGTCAGCCCGTGGGACCAGCATTGGGTTGGCAGGACCTGCGCACGGTGATCGACTGCCTCATGTTGCAGGCCGAAGGACTGCGCCTCATGCCCAATCAGTCGGCGACCAAGGCGAAGTGGTTGGTGAATCATTCGGGCCGCGACGCAAAGGAACTTCGATTCGCCACCGTCGAAACTTGGATTACGTGGCTCTTGAGCGAGGGCGCATTGCACATAACCGATCGCTCGAACGCCGGTGTCAACGGACTGGTGAAGCTCGACCTTACGACGTGGGACGAGCGCGTATTGACCCTGCTCGGACTCGATGTGGTGATGATGCCCGGCATCGTTGACTCCATGGGCGAGCACGGCTTCGCGACCGCCCTAGAGGGCGCACCGCCAATTACCGCACTCGTCGGCGACCAACCTGCTTCGCTCTTTGGGCTGTCGTGCGTTTCCCAGGGGGCCAAAATCACCTTCGGCACCGGCGCGATGCTCGACATGGTGAGAGGCGGGCCCGGACCAGTCTCAATGACCGTGTTCGATTCCGGATGCTTCCCGACGGTGCTGCGAAGCCGTGAAGGAGAGGTGATCTGGGGCGTTGAAGCAATTGTGTTTTCCGCCGGGGCCTGTATCGAGTGGCTGCGAGACGACCTTGGTCTCATCGAAGACGCGGCGCAGAGTGAGACACTCGCTCGCTCCGTGGACTCGTGTGACGGCGTCAGCTTTGTGCCGGCGCTTTCCGGTCTAGGCACACCACAATGGGACTTCGGAGCTCGGGGGGGATTTTTTGGTATAACGCGCGGCTCCTCGAGAGCCCACCTCGTTCGCGCCGTGCTCGAGGGTATTGCCCAACGTGGCGCCGATCTCGTTGATGCGGCCGAGCGCGAAACGGGTTCCGAACTCGGTGAGCTGAGAGTTGACGGCGGGATGACGGCCAACCGATTTTTTGTGCAGTGCCTGGCGAACTGTACTGGCCTCACAGTGACCATCTCATCAGAACGGGAAGCCACCACGCGTGGCGCCGGTCTCATGGCGCTCGTGAGCGGTGGTTTTCTCAACTTGAATGATGTAGAACGCCTCTGGTCGCCCGCCGAAGTGTTCACGCCGCAGATCAATCACGAACAACGCCTGGACTCGCGCGCGAGGTGGGCAGAATTGGTGCACCGCATCGAAAAGACAATTCCCGATCTCAGCGCTGTCACCTTTTAACGACTAGACCGACTGACAACCACGACCATCTCGCAGGCGCACGCGATGAGAACCTCATCTGTGCTAGTCGCTCTCCTCGTCCGAAGGGCCCTCGATCTACGTGGTCGCGTTCGACAGTCACGCTCGGAAACCTTCAACGGTGCACGCTCGCTTTGGCGGGCACCTTGATTTCACTGGTAAATGCTTCTGCCGAGGTTCCAAGTGCAGGCGACGTTTGCGTTGAAGGTTTGGTTTTAGACCTTCGGGACCTTCGCATAAATGTATAGACCGCTATGCCCGAAGACCAAGGAGTAGTGGTTCTTGAACCATCTAGTCAGGTCCCGGTCCCAAGGAATCACGGACGAGCGCCAGGTGTTCACAAATTCGCTCTGTCGTCCGCTCAAAGCATCTTGTGACACCACGTACTGTGCGTCAACAAAGAAAGACTTCCACTCCAACACGAATGCCGGCGCGGGCGCCACGAGGTGGTCTCCCCACTTCAACCACAAGCCTCCGGGGTCAACCACGCTAGGACAGTTCGGTTGACTCGCCTGCAATCGGTTCGTAAAAACACCAAAGGCAACCTCGGTGTAGATAACGCAGGATCCAGCGGGAACGTACCTGGTGATCGGCGATATCACTCTGGACGATATGCCGAATCGAGCGGCAAAGGAGTAAAACGTCGTCGAGTACAAGACCAGGGCCACAATGAGAACGGTTGCGCCAAGAGCAGTCACCGAAGCGACAAGCCGGTGAATGAACATTGAAACGCCCAATCGATCCACAAATTTTCGAATCGAGGGCGCCAGGCGACCGATGGAGATAGCAAGCACACCGAGGAGAAAAGGAGCGACGAAATATCCGTAGTAGCTGTAATACTCGGGCGCGGCGAGGAGCGCTGCAACCGTGAACACGGCAGCGAGTAGCAAGTAGAAATCAACGGCTTCGCGCTCAAAGCGCCGTCCGTACGCAATCGCCACCAAGCAGAGCAACCCAATGAATGCGATCACGACCTCTGCACCCGTGGGTGCTAGCGCGGTGTAAGAAAATCCAGTCATGTCGGCCAATCTCCCGACGACTCCCTCAGCACCCGTAACCACGTCGGCTCTTCGAAAAAGCTGCTCGACAAACACTTCGGAGACAAAATTCCTCGGTGCCGACAAGAAGAATGGCAACGAGAAAACAATGAAGCCAGTAAGGGCCGCGCCAAGGAATATCAGCACCCGACTCCGATAGCGCGGCGAAAGGCAGACCACCAGTGCGAGCAGGGGGAAGCACGCCCAAATCTTGATCAGGGCCGCGAAGCCAAAGAGCACACCGCCAATCGCCAGTTGGCGAGTGCTCAGTCGTCCGCGCCCATGTTCGCTCAAGAAAATCACCGATGATCCGAGCAAAATGAAGAGGATGCAATACGGCTCCAGCCTTAAGCCGGAACTGACGAATGCATCAACGGGCAGTAGCGCTAGCCCTGCGCCCGCGATGAGCATGGCGACGCGTCCTCGATGACGAACCAAACTCGCCATTAATACGGCGTTGAGCGCCGTCACGACGGCGCTCAACACACGTGCGAGAACGAAGCCATCGTGACTTCCAAATATCCGGCTGAATAGGGCTACCGGGCTCATGAGCAACATAATGCCCGGGGGCTGGACAAACACGAAGTCGCGGTAGGGCATTATTCCCGACACGAGATGAATTGAGGCAGCCAAGTAGACGCCCGTGTCGTAAAACTGAAGGAATCCAACTATCGACAACTGCCAGAGGTACATGCCAAGTCCGAGGAGGCCAACTCCAAGAAGGATCACATGAGATTGGTTCAGTCTGAATCGTCTCGTCACTGTTCTCGTGGATGAAGCAAGTTGTTCACTCAAACGTTTGTCCAATTGCTAAATGCGATGACTTTCATTAAGTCTGCGCAAAAACCAAAAACTTACAACCGAGTCTTCCAGTTCATTGGCACGTACGGGTGACACGTCCAACAAATCTTGGTTGAGAACGTCAGAGGAAGAATGGGGCGATTGACGCTGATCAGCACCGGACATCTGAGTATGGACAACGTCAAGCAACTCCGGTCACCGGCCGAGACCTTCGCTCGAAGCTCTGCGACGGACTCTTCGCGGCCCCGTGCGACGACACCGTTCGTGAGTTCGAACGGACGATTCGAAAGCTGAGCGGCGTGTCGTCTCAGCCCCTACCGGCGATCAAGCGGAGTGAACGCCGAGGTGCACGCCCGTGCGCTCACTCCTGAGCCGCCCATAAAGACGCCTCTGGGCACGATAACTCACTAAAATTTGCGAGTGGCACTAGTCAGGGGCAATTACGCGGACGAGATCAACCTCTCGGACCTCGATTTCTGGCGACGGCCCTGGGAGGAGCGAGAGTACGCCTTCGCCACCCTGCGTCGTGAACGACCAATCTCCTTCTACGATGAACCCGTCGTTGAAGGCACCGCCTTTGCCTTGCCCAAGGGCGCCGGTTACTACGCGCTCACCCGTTACCGTGATATCGCGACCGTCTCTCGTCACCCCGAAGTGTTTCTTTCGGGACCCGGCGCCATCTCCCCGTTCGACCTGCCGCCCGAAATGGTGGAGTACTTCTCGGGCCTGATATCAACCGACAACCCTCGCCACACCCGCCTGCGTCGCATCATCGCCAACGCCTTTAACCCACAGAACATCCGGCGCGTCGAGGAGTCAATAACGCGAGTAGCCGATCGCGTGCTGACCCGGGCGATCGACTCGGGTACCGGCGATTTCATGACCGACATCGCGGCCCCCCTGCCCCTCGAAATCATCTGCAGCATGATGGGCGTGCCGCCCAGCGAGCACGCGACCGTGCTCGAATGCTCCAACGTCATCCTCTCCAACGGCGACCACGAGTACGTGCCCGAGGGCACCGACCCAGTGGTGGCCCTGCTCGAAGCCGGCGGGGCGCTCAACGCGATCATGCAAGAGATCGGGAAGTTTCGCCTCGAGCATCCCGTCGACGACATCACCAGCGCCCTCGTCAACGCCGAGATCGAATCAGAGCGACTCACCCAGCAGGAACTGGCTTCGTTCTTCGTCGAACTCGTCATCGCGGGCACCGAGACCACGCGCACCGCCATTGGCCACGGTCTGCTCGCCCTTACTGAATACCCTGATCAAAAGGCACGACTCCTCTCCGATTTTGACGTACTGGTCAAGACCGGCACCAACGAGATCGTGCGCTGGGCCACGCCGATCATATGGATGCGTCGCACGCTGGCCACTGACTACACGTTGTCGAACGTGCGCCTAAAGGCCGGCGACAAGGTGCTGCTCTTTTACAACTCAGCCAATCGAGACGAAGAGGCGTTCGACGATCCCTATCTCTTTGACGTGGGCCGTTCACCCAACGATCACTACGGGTTCGGCGCACCGGGCCCGCACTTTTGCTTGGGTACCCACTTGGCTCGTCGTGAGATTACGGTGATGTGGCGAAGCCTCCTGGCCCGCACCCCGCGCATTCACGCCACGGGCGAGCCCTCGCGCTTGGAATCCAACTTCGTCAATGGGATCAAGCATCTGCCCTACCGCTTCGAGTGACCGGGACTCAGTCCCGCCTCGCCGTGGCGGCCAATCGAACTAACCCGACCAGGGCGACTTCGAAACCGCCTGTTCGATGCTCGTCGGCGCTTCCAAGAGCCCCTTGGAGAGCATCAGTGCGCGTGGGTTGTTCAACGTCACGATGCCGGTCACAACGCCGGCGCGACTGTAGAGGGCCAGCCACTTCTTCTCGTCTTCGCTGGTGCTGACGCGCACCACATCGTCGTCGGCCCGAGGGTGCCCGAGCAGCTGGATCTTCTGTCCATACTGGTCGGACCAGAAGTACGGCGTCACGATCGGCGCTGTCTCCTCGCCACCCGTCCAATACCCCGCGAGTTGCGACGCGTGGCCATTGGTGACCTCCCAGTGCTCGATGCGCACCAATTCGGTGCCGGTGACGCTGGGCCAGGCAAAGCGGGCCACGTCACCGATCGCGGCAATTCGCTCCGTCGCCAATAGGTGCTCGTCGACGACCACTCCGTTGTCCACGACGAGTCCGGACGAGGCCAGCCACTCCGCGTTCGTGATAACGCCGACCCCCACGATGACTGCGCCGACGTGAAGGGTGCTCGCGTCATCGAACAAGACCGCGAAGCCGTCACTGGACTGGACCACGTCACTGATCTTTTGCTCGACCCGCAGCTCGACGTCGGCGGCCTTGGCCAGACCCAGCAGCCACGTCGAGACGGATTCGCCCAGCACACCCAGCAGTGGCCGTCGGGCGACTTCCAACACCACGGGGTGAAAGCCCCGCGTGCGCAGGGCGGTCGCCGTCTCGGCGCCAATGAACCCACCGCCGATCACCCCCACGGCGCTACCCGGCGTCAACGTCGCCAGTGCAGCGTTCAGTCGCGCCACGTCGTCGATTCGGCGCACGTAGTGCAGCTGGTCGTCGGCGCTAAAGGGCAAGTGTCGGGCCCGGGTGCCGGTCGCGATCACCACGTGGCTGCCTTCGACCGAGGTGCCGTCGTCGAGCTGCACCGCGGGACCGGCGGCGTCGAGGCCAATGGCGCTCACTGCGAGTCGTAACGTCACGTCGTATTTCTTTATGAGCGCCGGCGTGGCCAATGTCGTCTTGTCGAGTTCCCACTTGCCCACCATCACCTGCTTTGAAAGTGGCGGCCGATCATAGGGGGCGTGGGCCTCGTCACCAATCAGGGTGATCGCACCCTCGAAGCCATTACGCCGCAGGGCCTCGGTCAGTCGCCAGCCCCCGAGGCCGGCGCCCACCACCACCACGTGATCTGATTTGGTAAGTATCTTCATTACCCGAACTTAGCCAGCCACTGTTCAGGCGTCGAGGGAGCAAGCACGTAGTTGTGTTGGCGCACGTCACCCATCGGTGCGCTGGGTTGCGCGGCGTAGAAGTGTCCGGGGTAGAGCACCGTGTCGTCACTGATCGAGGCGAGGCGCTGGCTCAGCGTGGTGTACATCTCCTCAGGGTCCGATCCCGGTAGGTCGGTGCGCCCGCAGCCCTCGAGGAATAGTGTGTCACCGCTCAACAGTCGCCCGTCCACGAGCAGACACTGACTGCCGGGCGTATGACCGGGGGTGTGGATGAGGGTGACGTCCAGCTCACCGACCAGCACGTGGTCGCCCGACTGGTGGGCCACCAACGCGTCCGCCCCGACCCCGGTGCAGCGTCTCACCCACTCCACCTCGCTTCGTTGCACGTGCACTGGCACGTCGGTTGTCTCGAGGAGTTCGGCGATGCCGGCCACGTCGTAGCCCATGAGGTCGCCGCCGACGTGGTCGGCGTGGTAGTGCGTGGCGAGCACTCCGCTCACGCGCAGGCCGTCGGCCTCGACCAGCTCGACCAGTTCTCGGGGACGGTAGGCAGGGTCCACCAGTACGGCCTCACCGAACTCTCGGTCGCCCAGGACGTAGACGAAGTTGACCATCTGCGTGGCGACCACGTCGTCCACCGCAAAGTCGCGTCCGGCCAGCAGTTGACGAAAATAGAACCGCTCGCTCACTCCTCGTCGGCCACCCGGGCGATGCGCGGCGCCAACTCCTCGACCCGGGCCTTGGTCGCTTCGAGGCGGGCCTCCAGCGATTCGATGATCGCGGTCGCACGCTCGAGTTTCGCGAAGAGCTCGTCGACGGAGACCTCGCCCTCGTCGAAGGACGCCACGATCGCGTTCAGTTCGCTGGCCGCCTCGTTCCAATCACCGCTCACACTCATGAGGCTCCATTCTTTTCGTTGACCGTCGACGTGAACGAACCATCGCTCAGCGTAATTCTGACATCTTCGCCGACGACGATTGACGCAAGCGAGCGCACCACCGCGCCGTTGGCCCCGGTGACGATCGACCAGCCCTGGGCCAGGCGCTTCTTCGGGTCGTAGGCACCCAACAGCTGGCGGTTGCCGGCCAGCATCTGGGCGGCGGTGGCCAATTGGTAACGCGCCTGCATTAAAAGACGCTGTTGCGTGCTGGCCAGGTGACGCTGCTCGGCGCGCAGGCGGTCGCGCACGGCGAAGATCATGGTGCGCCGGCGCTCGGCGAGGTACTCCGTTGCCTCGTCCAGTAGTGCCTCGGTGGAGGCGAGGATCCGCGTAGCCGGCGCACGCACGTTCAGCGCGTACCAGTTGGCCACCAGGCTCACGATCTCTTCGCCGAGTTTGGTCGGAGTTATGGCGCGCGTGTGCGCCACTAAGTCGGCGATCGATTCGTCGCCGGTGTGCCCGATGCCGGTGAAGACCGGCGTGGCGCAGTTGGCGATGGCGCGCGCCACGCGTTCGTCGTCAAAACTGGCGAGGTCGCCCTTGGAACCACCACCGCGCACCAGACAGATTATGTCGACACCGTGGGCGTCCAACGTCGCAACGGCGTTCGCAATCTGGACCGGGGCGGCTTCGCCTTGCACCGCAGTCTTGACGAGCACGATGTCAAAGCCGAAGCCCGAATTGAGCAGCTGTCCGGTGAAGTCGCTGTAGCCCTCGGTCTGAGCACTGGCCACCAGTCCGACGCACAGCGGCACCGGCGAAAGCGTCGCCTTCTTATTGGCCTCGAGCAGCCCCTCTCTGGTTAGTCGCGCGATCAATTCCTGGCGTCGCCGGGCCACGTCACCGAGCAGGCCGGCGACGTCGATCTCGGTGACCGTGAAGCCAATGCGCCCCTGGGGGGCGTAGAGGTCCACGTAGCCAAAAAAATTAACAATCATGCCCGGCGCTAACGTGACGCCGTCGCCGGCCAACTTGCGCTTGAGCGGGTTCCACTGCGACGCCCAGCAGTGGGCGTTGAGCACCGGCCGTTTCGCGTCCGAAGCCGACGACCCGGCGTCCACCAAATCGACGTACAGGTGGGTCTTCTCGTACACCTTGGCGACCTCGCCGCGCACCCAGCAGGGGTGGCGGCGCCCGTAGGCCGACTCCAGTTGCGCCGTCAGGAGTTCGTAGAACTCGCCCACCTCGAGGATGGTTTCACCTTGCTGGGCTTCGACGGAATCCACGTGGCGAGGCTACCGCCCGGCGCGCGCCCCGGCGTCGCTTGAAAGCGGAGATTTGGTGTGTCAGACTGGTCACGGATGGTGAGTCGACTGGGTGGCCGCACCGCTTGGCAACAAGTGGTGAGGAAAGTCGGGGCTCCATAGGGCTGGGTGCTCGCGAAACGTGAGTCGCGGTGACGTGCAGGACAGTGCCACAGAGAAGAGACCGCCGATGGCTAGGACAACCAAGAACAGGTAAGGGTGAAACGGTGCGGTAAGAGCGCACCAGCACCTTGGGTGACCAAGGTGGCTAGGTAAACCCCACCCGGAGCAAGATCGAACGTGGGAGAGCGGCCCGCTGGTCTCGGCAACGAGACACTCCCGAGGTAGATCGCTTAGATGGATGGCCGCCCAACCTTCCCTTTGGAAGGTGGACAGAACCCCGCTTATAGGTCGACTCACCATCCACCGAACGCCCAAGGGGCAGCGCCGATACCCAGCGCCACTAACTACGTAATTACTAACTCAACTTTTGAAAGATTGAATCGTGCTGCATCTGCCCTATCACGAATTGCCCGTCGAGGAGCCCGGCACGCCCGACCAGCGCTCACCCATGCGCTACTTAGTGTGGCTGGCCCGTCAACAGAAGTGGGCGCTCACCCTCAACGCCCTGTTTGGCATTGGCTGGATGGTGAGCCAGGCCCTGCTCTGGGCCGCCGTCGGCGCGGCCATCGATCACGGCGTGGTCGATCGCAGCGAGACGGAACTGTTCTTATGGGTGGGGGTCGTTATGTCGCTCGGCCTCTTCCAGGCCGTCTGCGGAGCCCTGCGCCACCAACTAGCCGTGACGAACTGGATGAGCGCCACCTATCGCACGATCCAGGTCATCGGACGCCATATCTCCACCACCGGCACGGCGCTCACCGACGAGATCCCCGCCGGTGACGTCGTCAACACGGTCGCCGCCGACGCAATGAGGATCGGTGGCGCCTACGACAGCTTCGCGCGCTTCGCGGGGGCCGTTGCCTCGTGGATCGTGGTCTCGTTCATCCTGCTTTCGACGTCGGTCGAGCTGGGACTCATTGTCCTGCTCGGCGTGCCGATCCTGGCGTCGCTGACGACGCCTCTCATGAAGCCCCTGCACACCACCCAGGCCGCCCAACGCGAGGTGGCCGGCCGATTGGCGGCCATGGGTTCGGACACCGTCGCGGGACTGCGCATCCTGCGCGGAGTCGGCGGCGAGGAGGTCTTCCTCAACAACTACAAGCAGCAGAGCGGCCTGGTGCGCAAGGCCGGCATCCGCATCGCCAACCCCCAGGCCGGCCTCGAATCAGGGCAAGTCCTGCTGCCGGCGATCCTGACGGCCATCGTGACCTATCTCGCGGCGAAGAACGTCATGAACGGCACCCTGCAGACGGGCCAATTGGTCGCCTTCTTCGGGTACGCCACGTTCCTCACCACGCCGCTGCGCACGGCCATTGAATACGTCATCTCGACGACCCGGGCCTACGTCGGGGCCGGTCGCGTGCTGCGGATCTTGAAGGTAGCCCCCCTGGTGCGCGAACCACCCAATCCCCTCGCCTGGCCCACGACGATACAGAGCCTCAAAGATTGCGAGAGCGGCATCGTGGTGGGCTCGGCCCAGTGCGTGGCCTACGTCACCGAGACGCCGGCCGAGGCGGCCGAGATCGCGGACCGCATGGGACGCTACGTGGCGAACGTCGATCGGGTCCTGCTCAACGGTGTGGCCCTCAGCCAGTTCTCGGTGCGCGACACGCGCGCCCACATCCTGGTAAGCGAGGTGGAGCCCCGCCTCTTCTCGGGTGAGCTGCGCTACGAGCTCACCACCCGCGGTACGCCCGACGACGGCGCGATATTGCGGGCCCTCGAGGCCTCGAGCGCGCTCGACATCCTCGACGCGTTAGAAGAGGGCCTCGACACGCTCGTCGAAGAGCGCGGACGCAGCTTCTCCGGCGGGCAGCGCCAGCGCCTGAGCCTGGCCCGGGCGTTGCTCACCGAGACCGAACTGCTCATCCTGGTCGAACCGACCTCGGCCGTCGACACCCACACCGAGGGTCGCATTGCCCAGCGTCTGAGCGACGTACGTCGCGGTCGCATGACGCTGATCGCGACCACCAGTCCATTGGTGCTCGAAAAGATGGAGCTCATCTTCGTGGTCGTCAAGGGCCGCGTCGTCGACCAGGGCACCCACTCGTCATTGCTCGCTGGCTGCGGCGCCTATCGACAGATCGTGCTGCGCGAGGAGTCACTGTGAGCCAGCTACCTATCGCCAACTCCAAATTGGTGCGCTCGCACGCGCGGATCCTCATTCGCCAGCACCGACCTGAGCTGCTTCGAATGCTGTCGCTCTACGCCGTCGCGGCGATCATGGCCCTGATACCGGCCTGGGTGATCGGCGAGATAACCCAACTGGCGACCAGTCACAAGTTGACCTCGGCGCGCATTGACCTCTACGTGGGACTGCTCTTCGCCTCGTCGCTGGCCTACGCCGGACTCTCCTTCCTGGCCCGTCGGCGCAGCTACATCCTGGGAGAAAAGGTCTTCGCGCAGTTGCGCGAGGAGTTCTTGGCCAGCGTCCTGGCGCTGCCCCTGATCGAGGTGGAGCGCGCCGGTACCGGCGACCTGCTGAGCCGCACCACCAACGACATCGAGGCAATGTCGCGCACGGTGCGCTTCGCCGTGCCCGAGTGGCTGGTGGCGCTGGTGCAGACCATTCTCACCTTCATCGCGATGATCCTGGTGAGCCCGCTGGCGGCGGTCGCCAGCCTGGTGTCGATTCCCTTCCTCTACCTCTCCACGCGCCGCTACCTGCACTTCGCGACGCCCGGGTACATGCGCGAACGCATCAGCTACGCCACGCTCTCGGGCACGGTGGCCGAAACGGCCGAGGGCGCGCGCACCGTCGACGCCCAGCGTCTGGGGCATCGTCAGGAGACGCGCGTCAACCACAACATCCGCGAGTCGTTCTACTCCGAGATGTACACGTTGCTGATGCGATTGATCTGGTTCCCCATCGTCGAGAGCGCCTTCGCCCTGGCGGTCGCCGCGACCCTGGGCTGGAGCGGATGGCTGGCGCTCAACCACCACATCACGATCGGCGCCGCCACCACCGTCACGCTCTACGTGGTGCAGATCAACGACCCCATTGACCGCATCGTCTCGTGGCTCGATGAACTCCAGATCGGACAGACCTCGCTAGCCCGACTGGTGGGCGTGTCGGCCGTACACGACGACCGGCCTACCGAGGGCGTCGAGCCGACCAACGAGACCATCACCGTGTCGGACGTCTACTACTCCTACCGCAGCGGCCACGACGTACTGCGCGGGATTACGCTCACCATCCAACCGGGCGAGCGCCTCGCCATCGTGGGCCCCTCGGGCGCCGGCAAGTCCACGCTCGGCCGACTGCTCGCCGGCATCGACGCGCCGCGCACGGGATCGATCACGGTGGGCGACGTGGCCCTATCGTCCATGCCGCTCACCATGTTGCGCCGCCACGTGGCGTTGGTCACCCAGGAGCATCACATCTTCATCGGCACGGTGCGCGAGAACCTGGCGCTGGCCAAGCCCGAGGCGAGCGACGAGGAGATCCTTCGTGCGCTCGACGCGGTGGACGCCCTGGAGTGGGTAAACGCCTTGCCCGACGGACTGGCGAGTCAACTGGGCACGACCGGCTTCCAACTGACCCCGGCGCAGGCCCAGCAGCTGGCCCTGGCGCGCCTGGTGATGACCGACCCGCACACCTTGGTGCTCGACGAGGCCACGGCGCTCATCGACCCGCGCGCCGCGCGCCACCTAGAGCACTCGCTCAGCGCGGTGCTGGAGGGCCGCACCGTGATCGCCATTGCGCACCGCCTGCACACGGCTCACGACGCCGACCGCGTGTGCGTGGTGATCGACGGACGCATCGCGGAGTTGGGGACCCACGAAGAACTGGTGGCGCTGCACGGCGAGTACGCCTCTTTGTGGCGCAGTTGGCGAAGTGAGGGTGCCGACGAAGTCTAAGCACGGCGCCGTCGCGAGGACGAGCCCTCGGTTCTACCCGGGCCCGAACACTCCCGGAGCGAACCTACTCGTGGATCTTGTTGTTGGCCAGGAAACGGTTCAGCGCGTCGAGCGTCGCCATTGACGCCGAAACGAGGTCACGCTCGGACTGAGCAATGCCCAGCATGTCGCGATCGCTGGTGGGAGAACGCAGGGTCACGATCACCGGCCAGCCGCGAACCGTCGCGACGCTGACGGCCGCCAAGAGATAGAAGGGGACATCAAAACCGAGATCGCGCAGCGCGGTCAGGGTCGCTTCGGCGCCGCCAAAGAGTTGGCCGCTGCCGGCCCGGCCGAGACCGGTGCGCCCGTCGTAACTGAGCTGGACTTCGCAGATGCCGTCGTCGGCGTTGAAGTCCGCGCGCACCAGCGCCACCCGAGCCGTCTCGGTGCCACGCCCGGACAGCGCCTGGCTGGCGTCCTCGACGCTCACGGTGGCTTCGGGGTAGTAGAGGCTGGCGATCTGGGAGGCAATCGTCTTGATGGCGTTGCAGTCCTGGCCGTGGATGACCAACTTGACGGCGTCGACGTCGCCGCTGGCGCGATGACTGATGCCGACGTTCAACACGCCGGGCAGCGAGCGCAGTTCGAGTTCAAAATCTTCTTCGGTGGGCGACATGATCAGTGCTTTATACCCTTCTTCTCGTAGAGTCGAGCATCGGCAATTCGAAATAGCTCCGCGGGATCGGTCGAGTCGTGCGGCGACGCCGCCACCCCGACGGTGAACTCAATTTGTACCACGGCCGACTCCAGGTTCGATCGTAGGCGGTCGATGAAGCCGGCCGACTCGTTTCCCTCGGCGTTGCTCAGGATGACGGCGAACTCGTCGCCCCCGATCCGCGCGGCGGTGTCACCTTGGCGCACCGACAGGCGCAGAGCAAAACCGAACTGACGCAGGATGTCATCGCCGTAGGCGTGACCCGAGCGGTCGTTCACGGCCTTGAAATTGTTGAGGTCACAGAGCACCAGCGTGAAGGCCCAGCCGTAGCGGGCGCTGCGCACCGCCGAGGCCTGCAGGGCGCTGTCAAAGGCCCGGCGATTGGCGATGTTGGTCAACGGGTCGTGCGCGGCGCTGAAGCGCGCGAGGTGCAGCGAGAGCGCCAACTGGCAGGCCGTGCGCACGGCGTCACGCTCGATGTCGGGCACGACGTCGGGCTCGCAGTACACCCCCGCCGCGCCGCCAAGGCTCTCGACCAGTTCAGGCGAGACGGTCTTGCGACCGAGGCGAAAGGATTGGGTGCCGAACGATTCGTGCACCAGCACGACCACCGCGTCGCTCAGGCCGTAGCGCAGCGCCAGCAAGTCGAGCACGGAATAAATGAAGCCGATGCCCAATTCGCTGGCCGACAGTTCGTCCAGCATCGTCTGGAACAACCAGGGTTCGTAATGCTGGGCGTAGAGTTCGTCGCTGTCGGGTGAGGCATCGTTCATCGATCTCAGCACGGCCTCGCCACCAGCTCGAGGGGTACCTCTTGCACTGGGTGCAGTAACGACATTGGAACGGCACCGGCCTGCAGGAGCGGCACGAGCTCGCTGGGCGAGACGGGCATGGAGATGAGGTAGCCCTGGCCGCGGTGGCAACCCAACTCCACCAACTTGTCAACGATCTCGCCGTTCTCGATCCCCTCGGCGATGACTTGCAAGTCAAGTGCCTTGCCGAGTCGGATGATCGACTCAACGATCGCCCGGTCGTAGGGGTCGGAGTTGATTCCCTGGACGAAGCTGAGGTCGAGCTTCAAGAGGTCGACCGGCAGGTGCTTGAGTTCGGACATCGAGGCGAAGCCCGTGCCGAAGTCGTCGAGCGCCACCTCCACGCCCAGGGCCTGGAACCGGCGCAGGATCCGGGCCGTCTTCTCGGGCTCGTCGAGCACGGCGTACTCGGTGATTTCAATGCACAGGCGCTCGCCCGGCACGTCGTTGATCCGCATACAGTTCTCGACGAACTCGACCAGGTCATCCATCACGAACTCTGCCGGCGACATGTTGACGCGCACGACGATGTCCAAATCGGGGTAGTCGCGCTTCCATTGGGCGAGTTGACGACAGGCTTCGGCGAACACCCAGCGACCGATGTTGACCACCAGGCCGGTCTCTTCGGCGACGGTGATGAACTCGTAGGCGGCCAGCAGCCCACGGGTGGGGTGCTGCCATCGAACGAGGGCCTCGACGGCCAGCAACTTACCCGTCACCAGGTCGACCTCGGGCTGGAAGTGCAGACGCAGACCGCCGCCCTCGATGGCCTCGCGCAAGGTCAATTCGGTGCGCGACTTCTCGTTGGCCGCTTCACGCATCGCTTCGTCGAAGACCACTACTTGGTTGCGGCCGCGCGCTTTGGCGGCGTACATCGCGACGTCGGCCCAGCCGAGCAGATCCAGACTGCTTGGCGAACCCGGACCGGACATGGCAACCCCAATGCTGGCGGTGTGGCTCACCATCTGACCACCGATGTCCACTGGCGCGGCGATCAGTTTGAGGACTCGATAGGCGCTGGCGAAGACTTCCATCTCGCTCTGGGCGTCGTCGACGACGAAGACGAACTCGTCGCCGCCCAATCGAGCGACGAAGTCGTCGGCGCGAATGCTGGTGCGGATGCGGTCGGCAATCGTAATCAGCAATCGGTCGCCGCTGGCGTGGCCCAAGAAGTCATTCATGATCTTGAAGCGGTCGAGGTCGATGATCAAGACGGCCGTTTCGCGATTGGCGTCGAGGCGGTCCTTCAGCTCGCGAATCAGGGCTCGCCGGTTAGGCAGGCCCGTCAGGTCGTCGTGGTTCGCGTTGTAGGCCGTGCGCTCTTCGGCCTCAATACGGCCCTGGAGTTGCACCAGCATCGAGGCCACGGCCTGCAGTGCGTTAATCTCGGCCGGCACCCAAGCGTGCATCCCGAAGTGCAAGAAGGCGAGCACGCCCCAGGTCGAGTCGCCCAGCAAGAGCGGTACGGCCGCGCCGTCCACCAGTGCGGCGCCAGTACCCTTTTCTACTCGTTCCAGGTTCTCCTCGGCGTCGCCGGTCAACCCGGCTAGGTACGGCCCCTTGAGGTCGCGCGTCATCATGAAAATGGGGTCGGCGTCGAAGGCCACTTCTCCCAGGGGATCGGGGTCGGGCACTTCTCGGTAGGGCCATTCGGCCTCCAGGACGCTCATGCCGCGTACGTGATCGTTGCGGCGCAGGAACGCCACGTCCGCACCGAGGAATTCGGCCAACACCCTCGTCGTCCAGGTAAGGACCTCTTTGCGATTAGACGAAGAAGCCGACATCAGTCGCTCGGCGACCTGGCTCACCAGTTCATCCAGGCGCCGCTGATGAATCAGCACGTTTTCGCGCGTGGCCTGGGTCGCCACGTGGCTCAGCAGTCCGGCGAAAGTCTTGGTGAGCGAGCGTTCCCGCTTCGACCAGGTGCGACCGTGTCGCGCGACCACCAGCGCGCCAACGACGTCGCCATCGTGGGCCTCAATGGGGTCAACCAACACGCCCCACTCCACGCCCGAAAGCACGAAGGTGTACGGTCCGATGGGGTCCTCGCCGTTAAGGTCGCCCTGAATGCGCTTGCGGATGGTGGCGAACGCCGCTTCCGAACCCGCTGACACGAGGGGTTCCATGTTAAAACCGGGGATTGACTCGTCGGCCCTGGTCACTACGGCGACGATCTCCGTGCCGGGGACGACTTCTAAGAGCGTCTCGACAACGAGACGAGTCTCTTCGCCAGCCTTCTTAGATTTTGCATTCGTGAGACTACTCACGGGGAAGTCACCTTTGTTAGGACTGAAACCAAAATTTAGCAGTACTTTTGGCCCATTACTAGGGCGAATTTGCCGGTGGGTACTCCCGAATTACCTCTAATAGCCCCTAATTTACTGGATTCCGTACGCAATAACGGGCTCGACCGTTGCCAAATACGCACTGTCGCGGCTCAAGACGTGTGCGAGGGGCAGTCGAGCGCTACGCACGGACGGTGGAGCGGCGTGCAGGACACGCAAGACCATCACCATGGTCTCACCCTCGTTGAGGTCCCACAGGCCGTTAAATCGCTCCGAGAGCCGGAACATCTCATCGAGGTAGCGCTCCCCACCAAGACCGAGGAGGTCCTTTTCGTCCACGGCGAAGAGGAACACTGGCGAGACGGGTTGGACCGCAAGGCCCTGCATCTCGGCACTCAGCCAGAACCGTTCGACGGCCGAACCTCCGCGCACGTACCACATCGGGTCGCACCGTGGCACGGTGATGAGCGCCAGGGCCGAGCTTGACCCCACCATCACGCGAGTGCGCGCGCCGAGAGCCTTGCCGGCGCGCCACTCACCGAGATGGCCCATCACGTCGCCTCGACCGAGCAGCTCCATCGCGGCGTAGCCCGACGGGTCCATTTCGAGAGTGCGCACGTCCATGCCCTCTTCAATTGAGTCACGGCCGGGCCAGCGTAATTCGCTCATCATTTCCTGATGCACGTTGGGGATGAGGAAGCGTAGCCGGTCGGACTCGGCCAAGACTTCGGCCAACTCGTCGATGCGGTGACGGTCGGTGACGAAGTGCAGGCGCGCACCCTCTCGTTCCACTCCGCGGGTAAGTAGCTGCACGGTCGAATCCGCGATGCTCGAAGGGCTACCCAAACGGCGATTGGCTGAGCGCGACGACACCCGCGGCTGCAGCGGTGAAATCTCGGCGTCCGTCAACGTCCCCAATTGCATCGTCGCAACGTGATGTGAGGGTCGGCCCTCAGGAAAGAGCTTGATCGGACCGAGACTCTTGAGCGAGGAGGCCGCCACCCGGGCGTTAAACAACGACGCGCCCATACCCACGTAGCTGCCGCGGTAGTGCACGTCCATCGAAGAATTGCTTCGTTCGGGCACCATGTAGAAGCGAATCTCTTCGCCGTCGGCTTCAAAGCGCCACGGCTGCACATTGCCGCCAGAAGGTGCACGCCGCGCAGCGTCGACGATGTGCTCGACGGGATCGTCGCTTAGCGGCGCCGGATCATCGGGCGGCGGCGTGAGTAGGTTGGCTTCACGCTCTAGGTCCAATTCCACCGGCTTGAGACCGGCGAGCACTTCTTCTACATCGAAGCGAACTCGCCCCGATGGTAACTCCCCCGCCAGCCCGAAGCGACGCACCGCGGCGGCGACCGTGACGGCGCCGAGGGTCACTTCGCTCGCCAGTTGGGGCCAGCCGGTGATGGTCTCGCCCAATTCAAACAGCGAGGCCGCCCCGCGCGAGGAAACGTCAAGCGGGCCCAGCATGCGCAGCACGTAGGGACCCTTCTGCTCAGTGCTGAGCCCGGACAGTTTCGAAGAGTCCAAATCGCCTAAGAGGCCGTGGAAGATAGGACGGTCCGGTTCGAGGTCGAAGCGTTCGACGTCGAGCACGCCGCGGTCACTGGTTTCCATAATTACGGGGATCTGGCGCTCACGCGCGGCCTCGCGCACCAACAGTTTCATATCCAAAGAGTCGCACTCCTCGATGACCAGGTCGAGGCCGTCGAGAAAAGCGCCGAGGTTCTCGCTCGTGATTCCCTCGGGCACAACGACCACCTGCAAGTAGGGATCAATCTCGGCGATTCGGCGGGCGGCGACCACCGCCTTGTTGACGCCGAGGTCGAGAACGCTCGCGGGAATTCGGTTGAGATTCGACAACTCAATCGCGTCGAAGTCGGCCAGTCGGATCTCTCCGGCTAGACCCTCCATCGCCAGGACGTGGGCAATTGAGTGGCCGGCGCTCGCCCCGACGACGCCAATGCGCAGGGTGCGTTGGCGGGCCTGCTCCGTGCGCGTGAGCTTGTTGCGATTGCGGTCCAGGCGCAACGTGGAAAAGGCCCGGGGTGCCAGCAGTCGCACCATGGCGCGACGCCACGGATAGTAGACCCAGCGCTGGCCTTCGTCCATCAAGACTTGGGTGGGCTTAGGAATGATCCGCGAGAGCTGCTCGCGCTGTTCTTCGTAACGGTCAACGATCAGCAGTGTCGGGTCCTGGCGCAGCACGCGTAGCACTTCGCGTTGCGCGCGCTGGGTGACGTCCAACACGAGCGGTCGCCGGGCGAAATCTCGGGTCGTGACGGCATCGACGGGGCCGATACTGGCGGGCCTCGGTCCCCGGGCCAGTTGCTCACCCTCCTTACGTAGGGCCAACTGATTCTCGGGATCGCTCAACTCGTAACTCAGCGTGCGCCGCCAGGCGAGGGCCACCGTACGGTAGCGGTCGTTCGGAAAGGCCACCCACTGAGTGCCAATCATGCGGGCCCCCGTGACGTCGGCCACTGGCAATAAACGGTCGGAGACCGCGGCCACGGCGAACTCCGCGCCCAGCCAGTTCATGGCGTGCACAAAACACCGAGAGATCGCGGCCACGAGCCGGTATCCAGTGACCGCTTCACCCTTGGACCAGGCACCCTTGCTTTCCAAGGCACCCAAGCGAACCTCTTGGTCGATCAGACTGGCGATCATGTCAATTTCGGGCGAAGCGGCCATCTCTTCTATGAGAATGGCTTGGAAACTACCCTCCAGCGGACCGAGAAAACGCACCCCCGCCACCACCTCGCCATCGGGTGCGAAACCTAGGAAAAAAAGCGATACGCCGTGTCCATCTTCAAAATCCTTGCGCCGGATGGTCCCCTCGATGCCGTGGTTTCGATAGACCCCTTCGGCTTCGTTGAGGTAGAGCTTCCACAGGTCCGGCCGCTCCAATGGGTGGTGGCCTTCAAATCGCACGCCCGACGCCTGGTCGACGAAACTTGCACCGTATCGGTAGCGCAGACCAGTTGAACTACCCACGGGTGATCCTTTCCAAAGATCGAATTGGAGCGAAGACGAATCAAAACGTCGCCTAATCACCCAAAACTATAATGAACCAGCGCACGAAATTGGGGGAGCCTAGCGGCCTGAATTGTTGGCCGCGAAGGTTACAATTCGACTCGATGCACTACAAACTCGCCTCGGTCACCGTGGACGCTGCGGACCGTGGGTAACGCCACTCCCTCGATGAAGGTGGGCGGCCCTCGTCTTCGCTGCCCGAGGTTCGAGTTTCGTCGCGGTTCATTGAGCATTGGCCAAAGGGCACATCGCACTTCCGAGCGCCAACCGTGTTAGGGCTGTTAATTGGCGGATGCGCCTTATTTGGACTCGCCATCGGGTCGTTTCTAAATGTCGTGATCTACCGCGTCCCACGCCACAAATCAATCGTGACACCACGCTCGGCCTGTCCCACCTGTGGATCGCCCATCCGGGAACGTGACAACATACCCGTACTCTCCTGGTTGGTGTTAAGG
>ODAK010001106.1_pt1 | contig 30122 bp, 21 predicted proteins | sample 1539591 | NCBI WGS metagenome assembly ODAK01 (sample SAMEA3539303, study PRJEB22396) | soil metagenome | biome: tundra; feature: field; material: soil | place: USA | collected 2010-05 | depth 0.15 m
ATTGCGGGATTGGGACCAATGACCAGCAAGGGCTCGGGACTCATCATGACTGCTGTAGTCGGCGGCGCGGTGGTTCCCTATCTCCTGGGCGCATTGGCAGACAAGGTGGGAATTCAGCACGCCTTCATCATCCCAATCATCTGCTACCTCTTCATCGCCTATTACGGGCTATGGGGATCCAAACCTGCGCGGACTTTAACGGCGTAGGCTGGTTTGTTGTCAGTAGTTGATTGAAGGCCCTTCGGCGCAAGCCGAAGGGCCTTCGCATCTCCGGCATGTGTTGGGGATTCAGAGTAAGATGGTTCTCGCCTAACATCCATCTCTCGCATGGCTCATGGAACAAAGCCGCGTATGCAGCGCCTGCTGGTTTGGTGCGCGGTAGCGTTCGCCTTGGCGCTACTGCTGTTGCGACTTTTCGTCTTTGTCCACCACGCAAGGCCAAGCCGGAAGTCAGGAACAGTCTTGATCCGTTCCGTTCCCTCACCTTGGACTGACCGCTTCAGCGACGGGACCCCTGACTTCCTCCGCTTGACAGACCCGGCAGACCGGGCCGCCTTTCGCCAGTGGTTTGCGCTCATCGCCGACTACCAGGCCATTCGCCCCGGTTCACAAGTCCCCGCGGAGATTACCGACTGTGCCGGCCTGCTCCGTTACGCCTATCGCGAGGCCCTCAAGCGTCACGACGACACCTGGTTCCGATTGAGCAGCATTGAAGTCCTGGCGCTGCCTGGAGAGATCCGCGCATGGCACTACCCCGATACGCCGCTTGGCGCGCAGTTATTCCGCGTCAAGCCCGGCCCTCTTGAGCCTGCGGACGGCTCCAACGGCGCCTTTGCCCAATTTGCCGACGCCAAAACGCTGGTCGAGCTCAACGCCCACTTTGTCAGCCGCGATGTACATGAGGCCGAGCCCGGCGACCTGCTTTTCTATCGCCAGTTCGGCCAGTCCTCGCCCTGGCACTCGATGATTGTCGTCCAAACCGGCCCCCAGGCGAGGGTGGTTTACCACACTGGCCCCGAACACGGAAAACCCGGCGAACTGCGCCGCGTGCTGCTATCCGAACTGCTGCAACACCCGCAGCCGCAATGGCGGCCGTTGCCTCAGAACCCAAACTTTCTCGGCGTATACCGATGGAATATTCTGCGAGGAAATTCATGAGACTCTGCAAGTCTCTGCTGATCGTTTCGATTGCCTTGTCCTTCATTGCCTCGTCCGCGCCCACCGCTGCTGCCGCAGACCCGCCGCGCTCCTTTTCGCTTTCCACCTCGCGCACCTTCGCGCCCGGCGAGAGCGTCAAAATCCAACTCTACGCGCGCAATGTGCCCGCCCTCGAGTTTCGCGTCTACAAGGTCCGCGATGTCGAAAAATTCTTCGCCGGCCTCAAGGACCTGCACAGCTTTGGCGTTGTCAGCGAGTCGCCGCAGGAGAGAATCGACCGGCAGACCTTTGTTGAGCGGCTGCACGACTTCAAGGCCAATCTATGGTGGCGGGTTCGCCACTTTTTCCGCGGCCAGTTTACTGATGACGCGCGGGACAGTTTCCGCGAGGGCCAGGGCAAACTGGGCAAGCGCAGCCAGGTCGTAGGCGCCACGCAGTTCGCGCAGATTCCGCTGTTGAACGAGAGTCGGCTTGTGGCGCGATGGAAGCTGCAAACGCCCCCCGCCCTGGTGAGCGAGACGCAGCAATTGCCCATCGATGGATTGGCCTCGGGCGTGTATCTCATCGAGGCCACGGAGGGCACCTACAAGGCCTACACCGTTGCCATCGTCACCAGCATCGCAATGGTGGAGCGCTCAACCAGAGGGCAGGCGAATCTCTACGTGGCCGACAGAAAAACGGGCGCTCCCGTCGAGGCCGACGTCGCGCTTTGGACCGGCAGCCAGTTGCAATCCTCGGCAAAAACCGGCAGCGACGGCATGGCCTCGCTTACTTTGAATCTGCGCGGCGGCGCACAAGGCGCGGAGCCGGAGAAGGTGTGGATTCTTGCCCGGCATGGCGTCGATGCGGCTCTGGTTACACCGTGGGGTTACGGATTTCAGCAGCAGAACCAGTCCCAGAAACGGGCCTACATTTACACCGACCGGCCCGTCTATCGCCCCGGACACACCGTCCACATCAAGGCCGTCATTCGCAGGGAAAAAGACGATACGCTTGTTCTGCCTGAAGAAAAAACGCTGCAACTGAAGGTCACCGACGCCGACAACAAGGCCGTGTTGACTAAAGATTTGCCGTTGTCCGCGCATGGCACTGTGGCCGCCGACCTCACGCTCGATGCCGATGCCGGCCTCGGTTACTACACCATTTACCTCGGCAGCCAGAACGTTTTTGGCTCGGGCAGTTTTTATGTGGAAGAGTACAAAAAACCCGAGTACCAGGTCACGGTCAAGGCTGCCGCAGCGCGGGTCCTCCAAGGCAATCCCATCCAGGCCACAATCGAGGCCAGGTACTTCTTCGGCGAGCCGGTAGCCGGGGCCAAGGTCAAGTACGTTGTACACACGTCAACGCACTACTGGTGGGATCAGGAGGAGGCGGACAGCGGCGGCGAGGAAGCGGAACCCGGCACTGAAGAGGAATCCGGCGACACGTACGGCGCCATCGAGCAGCAGGAGCACGACGGCGTGCTGGATGCCAACGGCCGGCTCACAGTCTCCATCCCGGTTGCGGTCGACACCAAGCACGCCGACCAGGACTACCGCGTGGAAGCGCGCGTTACCGACGCCGCCAACCGCGAAGTTGCAGGCCACGCAACGGTGCTGGCCACGTACGGCTCTTTCCGCGTCAGCGTCGAGCCGACCAGTTACATGTACCAGGGCGGCCAGCCTGTCCGGCTCAAAGTCACGGCGCAGGACTACGACGGCAAGCCCGTGCAAACGCCGGTCAACGTCAACGCGATGGAAGTGAAATACGACTCGACAACGCGCCAGCGGACCGAGACGTTCAAGGCCGCTCGCGATGCCCAGACTGGCGCCGACGGCATCGCCATGGTGGACCTTCCCATCAGCGGAGGTACCGGCAACTTCGATGTAACCGCAAGCGCGCAGACGCCGGAGAACAGGACCGTCCAGGACCACACCTGGGTTTGGATCTGGAGTGGCTCCGGCGAGTGGTACAACCCCAACACCCAGGCGCAGATTGTCGCCGACAAAAAGAGCTACAAGGTTGGCGATGTGGCGCACCTGTTGCTCGTTACGGGGTTCAAGGAATCGTGGGCAGTAGTTACCGCCGAGGGCGACACGGTTCAGTCGCGGCAACTGCTTCATGCAACAGCCGAGAGCTTCGCATTTGACATTCCTATCACCAGCCGCGCGCAACCCAACCTGGTTATCAGCGCGGTCATCGTCCACGACAACCAGATTGTGACCGCGCAAAAAAGCCTCAAGGTCCCACTCGTCGAGCGCACGCTCACCCTGACCGCCACGCCCAGCAAGCCACGCTACCTGCCCGGCGAGAAAGGCAGCTTCGATGTGCTGGCTTTGGACTCGAACGGGAAACCTGTAGAAGCCGACCTCAGCTTTGGCGAGGTAGACGAGGCTCTGTATTCCGTGAGGCCTGATACAAGCGGCGATATCGTGGCCAGCTTCTATCCCAAGCGCTTTGTCTACCTGCAACCGCAATCCTCCTTCGACTTTTACTTCCACGGCGAGGCGGGGTCCAAGAGTCCGTTGCTGGCACAGTTGACGAACGGTCTCTACCATCCTCGGCTGGCGCAGGTAAAGCCCGGGTCCGACCTGGTAGTGCCCAAAGTCCGCAAGGCTTTTCCGGATACGGCCTACTGGAATCCCAATGTCCGCACCGGCCCCGACGGTCATGCGCGCGTCGAGTTCAACTTCCCCGACTCGCTGACCACATGGCGCACCACCATCCGCGCCATGACAGACGACGGCAAGGCGGGCGGCGTTGTTACTCGAGTCCTGGTCCGCAAAAACCTGATTGTGCGCCTCTCCGCGCCGCGTTTCTTCCGCCAGGGCGACGAAGTAACTCTCCGAGTTATCGCGCATAACTACCTTGAGACAGCCAAAGAAGTAACCTTTGCACTCGATGTTACCGGCCTCGAGGTAATCGGCGGCCCCACCCCAGCCTCTCCGCAGAGAGTCACCATCCCCGCGAAGGGCGAGAGCTACGTGGACTGGCGTGTCCGCGCTCACGCCACCGGCAACGCGGTGCTCACCGCCAAGGCGCTCACCAATGAAGAGTCGGACGCCCTCGAAATGACGCTCCCGATACTCGCGTTCGGCGTCAAGCAGCGGGCGGCCGGGTCGGGAGTTATCTTCTCCGGCACGGGAGAGAGCCAGTGGGCCTACAGTTATCCCGCCAATTCCGATGCGGGCACTCGCGGCCTGACCATCACCATTGCGCCATCGGTAGCGGGCACGGTCTTCGATGCACTCGACTACCTCACCACTTATCCCTGGGGATGCACGGAGCAGACCATGTCCAGCTTCCTGCCCGATCTGGTCGTCGCCCAGGCAATCGACAAGCTTCACCTCAAGTCGCCCATCGACCGGGCCACCTTGAACGAGATGGTCAAGGCGGGCATTGAGCGGCTCTACAGCTTCCAGCACGACGACGGCGGCTGGGGCTGGTGGCAGGACGACCCCAGCCGTGTATTCATGACCGCCTATGTTGTCAGCGGATTGGGGCAGGCCAAATCAGCCGGCTTGAAGATCGAAGATGACCGGCTAAACAAGGGCCGCAATTGGCTGGTTTCCACGCTGGCCGCACATCCCGACATGATTCCCGACCTCCGCGCCTACGTCGTCTACGCTCTCTCAACAACCGGCGGCGCTCCCCGGGACGCCCTCGACAAGACCTGGCAGAGCCGCGCCAAGCTGAGTGACGAGGGCCTTGCACTGGCCGGATTGGCTCTCGATGCAGCCGGAGACGGCCGCGCCAAAGAGGCGGCGCAGTTCCTTGAAAAGAAGGCCAAAGTCACCGATTCCGATGCCTGGTGGGCGGGAAACTTCGACGGCATGCTTGAATACTGGGACGACACCTCCGCCGAAACCACGGCCTTCGCCCTCAAGCTTTTGTCCCGGCAAGATCGTGCAAGCGGCCTGTTGCCCAAGGCTGCAGTCTGGCTCGGCCAGCATCGCGATGGCGGCTACTGGAACTCCACAAAGCAGACCGCGATGGTGATTGGCGGACTCACCGACTATCTGGCCTTGAGCGGCGAGTTAGCCAACACCACCGACGTTGAAGTGCTGGTGAATGGCACAAGCGTTGCCAGGCGGCACTTCGGTCCCGGCGATGGCTTCGCCCTGCCCTGGCGGGTCAAAATTCCTGCGGCGCAAACCGGCAACGGCGGCCAGGTCACCATCCGCAAAAGCGGCAACGGCATCACCTATTGGTCGCTGGAAAGCGCCTTCTATTCCGCGGACCGGCGACTCTTCCACTCCGGCCAACTGGCGCTCAACATCACGCGCGATTACTACGTGCTCCAGAAAAACCAACCCAAACCAACCGATCCCATCACCTACAACCTGGCGCCGCTCCTGGGTGCGGTGCATGTGGGCGACATCGTGGCCGTGCGCCTGGCCGTAGACGGCACGAATTGGAAATATCTGCTGGCCGAAGACCCCATCCCCGCCGGCACGGAATTCCTTGGGCACGACGAGCTCTACTCTGTGAATAACAAACCGGGCTGGTGGTTCAACTCATATACGCGCCGCGAATTTCACGATGACCGCGCCGGATTCTTCAATACTGAGGTCAACGGCCGTCGCGAGTACTTCTATCTGCTCAAGGCCGTTAACCCCGGCAAGTTCGCCATCAGCCCGGCACAGGCTGGACCCATGTACCAGCCGAACGTACAAACCACCACCGAACCAGCCACTCTGGAGGTGCAACCATGAACCTCCACAAAAAGCGGGTGTTCCACGTCTTGAATCTGCACAAAATCCGGGTGCCCCCGGTCCCGATTTTGGGACCTGGGAAAGCAAGAACCTGTGCGGGATCCCGCAAACAAATGGAGGTGCAACCATGACCCTGTTCAAAGACCTGTTTCGCCGCATTCGCCTAAGTTGGGTTTGGATTGCCGCCCAATTTGTGGGAATTCTGCTTCTGGTTTTGGTCTGCCTTGCCTGGACGCGCGTGCCCGAAAAGCACGTGTGGCAAGTTGTGCTCTCCTTGTTGCTGCCGCTCCTGGTGCTGGCTGGCGGTGTAGTGCTGCAGGCGGGCACCATGCGTCGCTTGGCGGATGACGATGGCGAGCGAGTCCATTTGGCGTGGGGTGCCCTCACATTGGTGTTCTGGGCGGCGCTTTTCGCCTTAAGTTGGACCATCCTGGACTGGTGCGAGGACCAAATCCCCCAGGCATCCAGCTACCTCAATTCGCGGTTTTCAGCCCACGCCAGGGCGACGGTCTTTACGTTTGATCATATTCAGCGCTGGCTCGGCTGGATCATTTGGGTCTTGCGCTGGATCGTTGTGCCCGGAAAGATCCTTCCATACGCCATGGCATCGTCGCAATGGGGCTGGCGGCTGCATTGGCGCCGAGTCCTACGCATTTTGTGGAGCTGGCGCTGGTGGCCGGCGATGGTGATTGCTGCGCTCATAGCTGTATGGCTGCCGGGCCGGTTCTTTGCGGGTATTCCGCACGGCACGGTCCAGTCTCAGATTTGGCACATAGCGGTAAAGCTGCTTGGCGCATACCTTCTAAGCGTCTCGTGTTGGGTCATAGTGGTCGCCTGGCTAGCCGTGCTTTTCAGCCGCCAGCAACCCCCGCCTCCGCAGCTTTGGAAGGACACGGCTTAAACAGGCTGCGGAAAAAGGCTTGAATTCAGAGGGATTGGTTCCAAGTGGCATCCCGCGGGGGCTAAAGCCCATTGATTTTATTGGCTTTATCGGCATCCTTCGGCTGCGCTCAGGACAGGCTAGAAGTCGTGCCCTAGGAAGAAATAAAATTGCAAGTTCAACAAAACAAAGACGAAGTCTATCCGCAACCCGTAAAGCCCGGGCCTAAAGGCCATCGAAATTGAGGCGGTATTCAGGGGCCTGAAGGCCCCTGCTCCCTCCGTCCTTCCTGAACTTGAGAGCGCGGGTTTCGTCCATCGCGGGTCGGCGAAGCCAGTGGACGACTGTTACAAAGCCCCAGAGGTGGAGTTTTTCCGCAGCCTGCAAAAGCCGCGCCGCCCTATGCTGGATCTACTGCCTCTCCAGGCCGGCCCACCACGCCTTGATGAACTTCCAATGTATGTAGACCGAATGGTTCAGGTGCAGCAGCAGCCCCTCGCGACCATCCAGAAATCCGAGGCGGAAAAAATAGTTGTAAACAAAAGTCGCCGCCGGATTCATGACAGCGTTCCAGATAAAGGCGCCCAGCGACCGGCTATCGCGGCCCCGCTTGTGCAATAACTCGGCAATCTCGGAGCTATAACGGTTCATATGCTCGAGATAGATCACCATGTCCGGGTAAGCGTAGTGCAGCATGTCGTGTTTGAGCTTGCCGCGCGGACCCTCAAACAGCGGGGTCGAGTGCGGCCCCACGCCCTCGCTTAGCCGCGCCGCGCCGTGCCGGAACAGCCGCAGCTTGTGGTCCGGATAGAACCCGCCATGGCGAATCCAGCGGCCAAAAATCAGGTTGAGCCGGGGAATCCAATAGGCCCCGAATTTCGGCTCATCGGCAAGCACCTGGCGGATTTCGTCCTGCAAGCCCGGAGTAAGAACCTCGTCGGCATCAAGCAGCAGAATCCAATCGGACGTACACAGGTCGAGCGCCACGTTCTTTTGCTCGCCATGCCCGCCGAAGGCGTGGTAGCTGGTCTTGGCGCCGAAGACTTCGGCAATCTCAATCGTGCGGTCCGTCGAGCCTGAATCGACAACGATGATTTCGTCGGCCCAGCGAACGCTTTCCAGGGTGCGAGGCAGGTTTGCCTCCTCGTTCATGGCAATCATCGCTACAGATAAGGTCTTGCGCATTGCAAGAAGGATAAATCAGCGCAGGGCCGCCAATGCAGCCGACGGCACACCCGAGCGAAGCCAGGCGGTTACCTGGGCCTGCCCAAATCGCTCGACCAGCCGCGCGGCATACCAGCCGGCCGCACGATGCGCAGCCTCGGATTGTGCCTCGCTCGTGGAGTACACCAGCGCGCGATCGATTTCGTCCATTTTGAGAGTTGGCCGCGGGCTGGCCGGCTTGGCGGTATCGCCTGCCCACAACTCCGCAAGTCCCTCACGCAGCCAGAGAGGAACGCTCGGAGCGGCCTCGTCTTCGACGAGAACATGCAAAAACTCGTGGCGCAGCACGGGGACCAGCATCTTGCGCGCCGCAAGTGTTCGCAGCGGCTGTGTCCCGATCCAGTCGCCTTCGGTAAAGGCCGCAACCCAGCCCGGCGCCAATGTCGCGCCACGAAAAGCCTGCGTTGAGCGGAACGCGCGCACAGTGATCGAGTGCGCGGGCCGCACAGTTGACCGGCCTTGAGCCTCGGCCAGTGCCTGGCTCAATTCGGGCAAATAGGCCGCGTCGGCTTTGTCCAGAGATTCCAGCGTGAACCCGTGGCCTTGCCAGTTCTTCCAGGCCTCGCCGGTGGCCTCGTCTGCTGCCGTAGCGCCGGGGAAATACTGCGCCAGAATCTCGTCATAACCGCGGCCCCCGGCAGCCATGACAGTCGCGCCTGCCTGGCACAGGCCCACGCCGTGTCCCGAGCCGCGCCCATGGAAAACGAACTGGTCCCCTTGAAGCGCCACCTCAAACCAGGTGCTGGGAATGCGGTTCCACCCCATCGCCCGGCCAACCGCGAGGCGAAAGTCTTCGGCTGAGATCTCAACCGTATCCAAAAGCAGCATGACCGACCTGCCACTCTCGCCCCGCCGCAAGACGGTCAGGTTCTTCCATCCCGGCCTTGCCAAGCCTTGTGCGGCCAGTGCCGTGGTCAGTTCGGATCGAGACAGGCTTGCCGACCACTCTCGCGCGCCATTCGCCGTGCAGTAGCTGTCTATGTGCGAGACGAGCCAGGGCAGTTGTTTGTGAACTGCCTCCTTACCGCCCCAAACTTCCGCGGGCGATGCGGTGCGGCCGCCGCAATTCTGGTGGAACCATGCTTCTGCGCGCCGCCCGTGGAACCAGAGCGTCTGCCCGGATGTAGCCAAGGTAGCGGCATGAGACCTTGCCTGCCTGCCGGCATTGCTTGCCCAATGCAGGAACTGGCAATGCGTCGAGTCGCACAGGTCGTAATCTGCATGGCCGTGCGTTTGGTGCAGGGCGAACGAGCGAACCACGATGGCCAGCGCCTTCATCGATTCCAGGCTGTCGGCGCTCCCGCTTTCGCTGGCCACAACCCGCTCCACGTAGCTCTCGATGGGCAGCGTCAGAGAAAAGACCAGTACGCCTGACCGGGCGGTAATGTGGAGCGGGTTGCGCAAGATGAGGCTCTCTCCGTGGGCGGCCAGAGCAACGGGGCCAATGACCGAGGCTTCCCCGGCCCCAATCTTCCCCAGGTCCAACCGATCCCCGGAGGCGCGAATCTTTACGGGATGGGTGAGAGGAGACGCGGTGCAAACTTCACTGGGGCGGATACAGGTCCGAATCGATGCGCCCCCGTCCGGTATGGATGAAATCGTGACCTCCTTGTCATGCCACAGGGTCCAGAGGCCAACACGCAAGGTCAGGGCCGGGTTGGGAGTCCCCCTGGTGCGGGGAGCCTGCGCCAGGGCAGGCGTGAGAATCAAGAGGGCCAGCCCGAAAAGCCACCCAGCGACGCGCCGCATCGCTGTCATGGCCGCCTCAGTGGCGAGTGGCCAATTAACTCGGCTGCGACGCGCGCGGCGTCCGAACCGTGCCCGGTGGGCAGGTAAACGACAATCACAGCCTGTGGTTTGCCGGCCGGTGCGAGGCAAACAAACCATCCATGCATCGCGCCCACCCCGGTCTCCCGGCCGGCGGTTCCGGTCTTCCCCGCCACCGGCACCCCGCCCAGCGATGCGGCCCCCGCCATGCCAAAGCCGGCCGAGTCCTCCAGTCCTGCACGAACCACCCGTGAGGCGGGTGATCCTGGATGCTCGGCAAGCTGAAGCGCCAGCCAGCGATAAGCAACAGCAAGCTCAAGTGGAGTCACGCGCACGCCATCCACGCCCAGAAACGCGAGACGCGTCTGGCTGGGGGTTTGCGGGTCGCGGAAATCCGCAGTTGCTTCGCCGCTTGCCAGGCCGGTTTGCCCCAGCAGCCCGGTAGGCGCCAGCAGCCGGCGCAGCTCGCCCGGCGCCAGGTTGCCCGCCGCTTTGGCGAAGTAAGTGTTGCAGGACCACGTGAGCGCCTGCCGTGCGTCCATTGGTTCGGCTGCCGGGTGCGAGCAATTCAGAGAGTGGCCGGCGATTGTCAGCTTGCGGCTGCACGCCACGCGCTGCGCCGGGTCCCACCGCCCGGTGGCCACCAGGCCATAGAATGCCAGCGGCTTTATTGTGGAGCCGGGATTGGCTACAGTTCGCGCCACCTCGGCCAGGTGGCTCGATGCCAATAGTCGGCCGCTTGCAACGTCCAGCACAACGATGCGTGCCTCCGGCGCCAACCGCGCCGCACTTGCAGCCGCGAACTCCCAGGTTGTCTCAGCCTCATGCTTTGCCGGCCGGGCATTTTCCCCCACGCCGCCCCGCGCGCTGCAAGCCAGGACGACGCAAGCAGCAACGACCCAGACCGCGATTCGGCTTGCCTTTTGCACTCCCCAAAATATCATCATCGGGATTCGCCTTGGAGGACACATCGAAATCTGGACTAAATCGAGGCCTGATCGGCGTCTGGGCACCACGCGAGGGGTTTAGCATGAAGGCAAAGGCAGCCTGCACCCCGGCATCCTTGCAGGACCCTGCCGCATCAACATCTTGGCGGCGCAATGATTTTCACCCAAGGGTGGCGCACTCAAAGCAATCAAGATCTACAACCGGATCTCAAATCCCCCAAGGAGGGACGATGGCAAGCAAGGCAAGTGCGGTTTGGACAGGTTCACTGAAGGAAGGCAAGGGCACAATCTCCACAGCCACTGGCGTGCTCAACAATGCAAACTACTCCTTCGCCACGCGGTTTGAAGGCGCAGCCTCGGGAACCACTCCCGAAGAAATGATCGCCGCTGCCCACGCAAGTTGTTTCTCCATGGCCTTGGGCGCGCAGTTGGGAGGCGCCGGCCTGACGCCGGAAAAAATCGAGACCCAGGCAGCCGTTACTCTGGCCAAGGTTGGGGAAGGCTTCTCTATTACCAGGATCGCGCTCACCACTACGGCCAAAGTCCCCGGCGCTTCGAAAGAGGTTTTTGACAAGGCCGCGGCAGATGCCAAGGCCGGCTGCCCCATCTCCAAGCTCTTTGCCAACAACACCGAGATCCTGCTCGACGCCAAACTCGTGTGACGATGCCCCGGCTGGCCGGGACACCACGTCCCGGCCGCCAAGCCGCCACACCACAGCGCAGGGAATTTGACACGGCAACCTGCATTTGCGAGACTCAGAGTTGCTGCCGTGTTCAGTGGTGTTCGCTGGACCTGTGTCTAGTGCCGAAGTGGCGGAATTGGCAGACGCGCGTGGTTCAGGTCCACGTACTCGCAAGGGTGTGGGGGTTCGAGTCCCTTCTTCGGCACCATCATTTTCCCGTCTTCTTGAAAACAAACGTAAATACATCAAGGTAAGTCGAAGCGGTCGAGGTTCATCACCTTGCTCCAGGCCGCCACAAAGTCACGCACAAACACCTGCTGCGAGTCAGCGCACGCATAGAATTCCGCAAGGGCTCGGAGCTGGGAGTTCGAACCGAAGACGAGATCGACCACGGTGCCCGTCCACTTGAGATCGCCGGTCGCTCGATCACGCCCCTCCAACACGTCTTCAGATGTGGCGGACTTCTGCCACTTCGTGTTCATGTCGAGGAGATTCACGAAGAAATCGTTGCTCAATGTTCCGGGCCGCTTGGTGAAGACGCCATATGCGGACTGCCCGAAGTTTGCATTCAGGGCGCGCATGCCACCGATAAGAACCGTCATCTCGGGAGCGGTCAACGTCAGCAGGTTCGCCCGATCCACCAGCAGTTCGGCCGCAGATCCCTCGTGTTCCTTGCGGAGGTAGTTGCGGAACCCGTCTGCGGTCGGCTCCAGTGGGGCGAATGCGTGCACATCGGTCTGCTCCTGCGACGCATCCGTGCACCCTGGCGAGAAGGGAACCTTCACCTCGTGGCCGGCCTTCTTCGCCGCTTCCTCGACGGCTGCGCAGCCGCCCAGAACGATCAGGTCGGCAAGAGAGACCTTCTTGCCACCCGCTTTCACGCCATTGAAATCCCTCTGAATCCCTTCCAGCGTCGCCAGCACCTTCCCCAATTCGAAAGGCTGGTTGACTTCCCAATCCTTTTGCGGCGCGAGGCGAATGCGCGCTCCGTTAGCCCCGCCGCGCTTGTCGCTGCCGCGGAAAGTTGCCGCCGACGCCCACGCCGTCGTAACCAGTTGGGAGATGGAGAGTCCGGATGCAAGGATCTTGGCTTTCAGCGCAGCAATATCCTTCTCTCCGATCAGTTCATGATTCAACGCCGGAACAGGGTCCTGCCAAATCAGCGGCTCCTTGGGAACCAGCGGGCCAAGATAGCGCGAGAGAGGCCCCATGTCGCGGTGCGTCAGCTTGAACCAGGCCTTGGAAAAGGCGTCTGCGAACTCCTGCGGATTCTCGAAGTAGTGCTTCGAAATCTTCTTGTAGCTCGGGTCCATGATCAGCGAGAGGTCCGTCGTGAACATGATGGGGGCGTGCTTTTTCCTGGGGTCGTGAGCATCCGGCACGGTACCCGCCGCGGCTCCGTTCTTGGGCGTCCATTGGTTAGCGCCGCCAGAGCCCTTCGTGAGTTCCCATTCATAGGTGAACAGGTTTTCCAGGTAGTTGTTGTCCCACTTCACCGGGTTGGTGGTCCATGCGCCCTCCAACCCGCTGCTGATGGTGTCGACGCCCTTGCCGCTGCCAAGACTGTTTTTCCAGCCCAGGCCCTGCTCTTCAATGCCGGCAGCCTCGGGTACGGGGCCAACATATTTGCACGGATCGGCAGCGCCATGAGCTTTGCCGAATGTGTGTCCACCGGCGATCAGCGCAACTGTCTCCTCGTCATTCATCGCCATCCGCGCAAACGTCTCCCGAATGTCCCGTGCCGCGGCCACCGGATCCGGCGTGCCATTGGGTCCTTCCGGATTCACATAGATCAGGCCCATTTGAGTAGCGCCGAAGGGGTTGTCAAGCTGACGGTCGCCCCTGTGTCGTTCGTCTGCCAGCCACACACCCTCCGATCCCCAGTAAATGTCTTCTTCCGGCTCCCAGATGTCCTCGCGCCCGCCCGCGAAACCGAAGGTCTTGAGTCCCATCGACTCCAGCGCCACGTTGCCGGTGAGGACGATCAGGTCGGCCCAGGAGATTTTCCGGCCGTACTTCTGCTTGATCGGCCAGATCAGCCGCCGCGCCTTGTCCAGGCTCACGTTGTCCGGCCAGCTATTCAAGGGAGCAAATCGCTGCGATCCGGAGCCCGCGCCTCCGCGCCCATCGGCGATACGATAGGTGCCTGCGCTATGCCACGCCATGCGGATGAAAAACGGCCCATAATGGCCGTAGTCCGCGGGCCACCAGTCCTGCGAGCTGGTCATCAAGGCACGCAGGTCCTTGATCACGGCGTCCAGGTCCAGGCTCTTGAATTCCTCGGCATAATTGAATGTCTCGCCCATGGGATTGGATAATTGCGAGTGCTGATGCAGCATCTTCAGGTTGAGTTGATCGGGCCACCAGTTGGCGTTCGTCGGGCTTCCCGCCGCTGTGTGTTTCAGAGCGCCGCTTGAGAAGGGGCAGTTTGTTGTTTCGAATGACATGGTTCTCTCCTTTGGCTGCTTGCAACTCACTACTCGGTACAGTGTAGTAGAGTCTGGGCACCGGTCGATCAATTAAGTCCCATGAATGGGACTTCTTCATGAGCAGAAAGAGAGGCCGTGGTGAAATCTCTCAGGCCAGCGTGGCGATTTGAGTGCAGCGCGGCATCTGGTTCCACTGTAAGTTCGAGCCTCAAATTCTGCATGATCTATCGAGAATTCTGCCTCGACTGTTAGAGTCTCAGGCGAACTTTTGCCTTGGTGAGGACGCCGGCTGCGGCAAGCATCAAGAGAGTGAATGCGATTGTCTTTGCGACTCCGGGCCAGCCGGCATTCAAGTGTGTTGTCCACCATGTGAACCCCAGTGCGCCGCAAGAAAACTCCCAGATATCGGGCAAGAGATAAGTGGTAAGCGTATTTGCGCCTGCGGGGCGGAACATCAGCGCCCAACTCTGCCACTGGTGCACGTCGCAAATCCAATAAAGCAGTGTGAACAAGAAAACTGCGGCTGCGATGCTGTAGAGCGACCACGTGGGAGTAGCGCGAATCTTCGAAATGCCGAGCGGGGCAAGTGCCCGTCCAGCCACAAGCATGATTAAGCCGAACCCCGCGCCCATGGATACTGCTCTATAGGGGCTAAGTGGTTGGGCGGCCGTTAGAAATATCGAAGAAGTGACGACGCCTGCCATCACGATGCAGGCCATTGCGCCGTTATTGAAAGGCCACAGATAAAGAGGAAGGTTCTCAGGAAATGTAATTACCCGGGCGGTGGAAAGCGCACACAACGAGACGAGCAGAACGAACCACACCGCAGGCGCCCAAGCCCATCGGCGCGTGGGTATATAGAGAATTGCCACGGCGAGATAACTGAACCCGATAAGCCCAAGTATCTCAGGATAGGAAAAATCGAGCCACCCCGTTTCACCGGTCTGTGTCGTGCGGCGGAAGATTGCCAGGAGAACGACAAGTCCAACGAGTCCAAGAATGCGAAAGATTCGAGAATACGTTTGGGCGCGCTTCGATTTTCCGTAGACATTCAAATATAGCGCCGCGCAAATGAGACCGAGCAGTGCCCAAAGGCTTCCGCTCATCCCCATTCGAGCCCGGTCCGCCTTTTCCGCGTTGGCCAGAATGAGCCCCAGCACAACCAGGCCGAGCACGCGAACTGCAACATGCAGCCACAACGCGGGCATGGAGGAGTTACGCTTCAGTCTCTGAGCGATCGACAAGGGGAGGGACATGCCCACGGCAAACAGGAAGAACGGAAAGACCATGTCGACATAGGTCATGACGTCGACCTGTGCAGGTGCATGATAGGTCCACCACGGCAGACCCCGCACGCCGGCCAGCGCATTGACGAAGATCATCGCTGCCATGGTCAGCCCGCGGAATATGTCGATGGAGAGGACGCGATGAGCGGTCGTCTGAACTGCCTCGCGTGTCGAAGCTGTTGCGAAGGTTGAATTCACTTTGTTGTCTCCCTGGTCCTTCGTCTGCGCAGCGACTGGTTAATAACACCCAACAACATTCCCGATGGATCAGCGGAATATTCCCAGAACATGACTCCACCAAGTTTGTGGCTCAGGACATAGGTACACTTGGCGGCGAGGGATTGTGAATCCTCATAGGATACAAAGGTGTGCTGCTCGGCATTGTAGAGATAGGGGACGGAGGCAACTGGATCCCAATAACGCGTGAAACCGTGATCCAGCATGGTGGTCTCGATGAGGCTGTACGGAGCATATGCGTTCGGTATCTTCACGCCGGGCTGGTACAGTCCATGTTGAGTGTCCGCTACCTGGCCCCACATGTGGCCATAAAACGGGACGCCGAGAAGGATCTTGGACGCTGGTACACCCGCGTGCTCAAATGCCAGCACGGACGAATCGGCCGAGGATTTTGCGGGATCCGCGGGATTGGTAAAGAGTGGAGCGTGGTGGCCGGTGATGGTACCGGACCCTGGCTCGTAGTAGTCGTAGGTCATCAAGTTAACCGTATCGACATATCTTTGCACCTTGCTCAACTCAGTGTGGGCAACATACTCATCGGACGAGCCCGCTGCGATGGTGAGATACATTTGCCTGCCAGTCTTGTGGGCCCGCTGGTTGAATCGGATGCGGAATTCCTTGAGCAGGAGGGTGAAGTTATGCCTGTCTTCACTACGGAAGGAATGGCCGGCTCCAGGCATTCCAGGGTACTCCCAGTCAATATCCAGGCCATCTAAATCATGATCGGTCAGGAACTCCATCACGCTTTCAATAAACTGCTTTCTGCTTTGCATCGTGAGGGAGACGTCGGAAAACCCGCCCGACCACAACCATCCGCCGACAGAAACAAGAACCTTGAGCGAAGGGTGCTGCTTCCGGAGAGTAGCGAGAAATGCAAGGTTGGCTTCATCCTGGGCGAATCCGGTGACAATGCGGCCGTCTTTGATGTTGGCGAAGGCATAGTTGATGCGATTCAGGTTCGCCAAGTCGATCTGTCCCGGCAAGAGAACTTCATTCTTCGGGAAAACGTACGCAACCACGATTGGAGGGGAAGATTCTGTGCGGCCGAACGCACAGTTTGCCGCGAACGTGAAAGCTACCGTGAAGATGACGAGTCGAATGTTCGACATGGATACCTTTCCTTCGCTTCACCCCGGGCTATTTTCGCTTCCTCCCTTCCGGGAGGAACCAAGATTCTCCATCGGTTCAGTTGGTGAACGGGAGGTTCTCCAAAAACGTTCATACAATTGTCCTGCTCGCCCCGCATTCTACTTGACCAGACGCAAAGAGTGGAGCACACTATTTTGCACAGGGAGCTATCTGGACAAAGCCCGCATCTTTGAAGGGTTATGAATGCTTGCCGAATCGGGGCAAGCATGATTTTCGCGCATTCGGCGCGAATTCGATCACGCCGCCTTGAGCCACCGGGCACCTGATCCCAGAACTCTCCTCAACAGTACGTCCGTACTTCCAGGAGGTTCCTATGGCATCTACATTGAAGCCAGGTTGGAGCAAACCCTCCACCATTCTTCTAGCTTGCGAGATTCCCGCCAACGAAAAGTCTTTTGCCTTTGCGGTGGCACAGGCATTGGAGTTCGGTTCGGATCTCATCCTCTTTCATGCTTATGACACGCTGGTAGTGGCGGCAACGGAGACTTCGGGCATCCGGTACTACGACTACGCCACCGCCGCGCGCACCGAAAAGCAACAGTTGGAGCCGCTGGCCAAGTGCGTGCGCAAGGCCGGCGTCAAATGCGAGGTGGTTGTGCGTCCCGGGCTGGCCGCCGACCAAATTCTCAGTTTCCAGCGCGAACGCAACATCGACCGCATTGTCATGGGCACTCACTCTCCCGGCCCCATCGGAAAGCTCCTGGTGGGTTCGGTGGCCGAAGCTGTGCTGCGCACCTCCAACGTTCCGGTGTTTATTGTGGGTCCCGACGTGGTGGATGGCGCCTACCGCAAGTTTGCCACCCGCACCATCCTGTGCGCCGTGAGCATGCTGGAGACCGGTCCGGTGGTGGCCGGCTTTGCCGCTGAACTGGCGGCGCAACACAATGCGGAACTGATCCTGCAACACGTAATCAAGCCGCACGAGCGCGCCCAGGTTCTGGCCGGGCGATCGGTGCATCAATTGGAAGCCGACCTGTTGAGATTTGTTCCGGATGAATTGCTAGACCAGATCGCCGTTCACACCATTGTGGCACCCGGAGATCCAACGGAAGAAGTACTCTATCAAGCCAAGGCAAAGCAGGCCGATCTTATTGTGCTTGGCGCACAGGGCGCATCTGCCTTCGCAGCCATTACCCGCCACGGCGTGGTGTACAAGGTGCTGGCCCATTCGCAATGCCCGGTGATAACGCTGTCTCCTGTGGTGTTGGCCCATTGCGGCGTAAGAGAAGAAAAGCACCAAGCGGAGGAGGCCTATTTGGCGGGCGTTTTTTAGGGAAGGGCAGAATAGGCCGGCGTGGGGGCAACTTGGCATCGGCATGTCCGGCTGGAGGGTCCTGATCATCGATTAATCCATGTCGAAATGAGACGGGGAAAAGCAAAGACAACGGCAACCGCAGGTCCTTCGACTCCGCTGCGCTGCGCTCAGGATGACAGGCCTTTTTGTAGGTGCTGAGGGCGGCGGGACAACGTTCATCGCGGCCCTGCGGGGCGCGAAAACTTGGACCACGCTGCTGTCCCAGGATTGCGCTGCGCTTCATCCTGGGCTATTTTCGATCCCTCCCTACCGGGAGGGAAGGAGTATTCGACCTGAGCATGCGGCGAAAAAAGAACTCAGTACGGTAACCAGAAACGTTGATGTGATTGCCCTGAATCCTTCCCGGCCGGCACAACGTCTCCTATACAGACCAGCCCTACAGCAAGTGGGCGTGCTTTTGGTCTGCCCATTCGACTACCATGTAAATTCAAGCGAATGTTGAATCGGGGCCAGACGGCGTTGCCGTCCATATCCCGGAACCCGGCGAGCCGGCGAATTCCGGTGATGGTTGATCCGGTCAAGAAGGACACCGTCACCAGTGGCCCGGCTCAGGAGCGAGTACCAGCCTTATGTGGATTGTGCGGCTTGCGCTGCGGCGGCCTTACACCTTCGCCGTCTTTGCGCTTTTAATTTTGATCCTTGGCGTCTTCAGCATCGTCTCGATGCCGACGGATATCTTTCCCAATATCGACATTCCTGTCGTGACGATTGTGTGGGGGTACAACGGCCTGTCGGCCCAGGAGATGTCCACGCGCATCGTGTTCAACAGCGAGCGCGGCATCACCACTACGGTCAACGACGTCGAGCACATTGAATCGCAGTCGCTCAGCGGCGTGGCCATTATCAAGGTCTTCTTCCAGCCCCACGTGAATATCGGAGCGGCTGTCGCCCAGGTTACCGCCATCTCCCAGGTGCAACTGCGCCAGCTTCCCCCAGGCACCACACCGCCATTCATCATTCAATACAACGCTTCAAGCGTGCCCGTGCTGCAGCTTGGCCTCTCCGGGCAGGGACTGAACGAGCAGCAGTTGTTCGACGTCGGGTCTAACGGAATCAGGACTCAGTTGGCCACCATTGAGGGCGCACAGACGCCCTTTCCATATGGCGGCAAGCAGCGGCAGGTTCAGGTCGATCTCGATCTGCACGCATTGCAGGCCAAGGGGCTTTCGCCGGTGGATGTGGTCAACGCCGTTTCCGCGCAGAACCTGATTGTGCCTTCGGGCACCATGAAGATCGATCGCTTCGAGTATGCGATCGAGACCAACTCCGCTCCGCCCATCATCGATGAACTCAACAACCTGCCCATCCGCATGGTGAACGGCGCGGTGGTCTACGTGCGCGACGTGGCTCACGTGCGCGACGGCTATCCTCCGCAGACCAACATTGTGCGCGTGGATGGCAAGCGCTCCGCTCTCATGGAGGTGATGAAGACCGGTTCCGCTTCCACGCTCGACATCATCAGCGGCATTCGCGCGAAACTGGTGAGCATCAAGGGACAATTGCCTCCGCAATTGCAGATCAAGACACTCGCCGACCAATCGATCTTTGTGCGCGGCGCCATCGACGGTGTGGTGCGCGAGGCTATTGCCGCGGCCTGCCTCACGGCCGTCATGATCCTGATTTTTTTGGGAAGCTGGCGCTCGACCATTATTATCGCGGTTTCGATTCCGCTCTCGATTCTCTGCTCGCTCATCATGCTTTCAGCGCTGCACGAAACCATCAACATCATGACCCTGGGGGGCCTGGCGCTGGCCGTCGGAATTCTAGTGGACGACGCGACCGTGGCCATCGAAAACATCAATCGGAATCTTGAAGCGGGCAAGGAACTGGAGCAGTCCATTCTGGACGGCTCGGCGCAGATCGCCATCCCCGCATTTGTCTCCACCATCGCCATCTGCATCGTCTTCGTGCCCATGTTTCTCTTGAGCGGCGTGGCGCGTTACCTGTTTGTGCCCATGGCCGAGGCTGTGGTGTTTGCCATGCTGGCCAGCTATCTGCTCTCGCGAACCGTTGTGCCCACCATGGCCAAGTACCTGCTGAAGGAGCACGACGACGCGGAAACCACCAGAAAGCGCTCCAGCCGCAACCCCTTCACACGCTTCCAAGTGGCGTTCGAGTCGGGCTTTGACAAGTTTCGCCACGGATATCTCAGCGTTCTCACCCTCTGCGTGGACCACGCTGGGGTCTTTCTGATCCTCTTTCTCGCCTTTGCTGTGGGCTCGGTGACGCTAATGACGCCCTGGTTAGGCCAGGACTTCTTTCCCTCGGTGGATTCGGGGCAGTTCAAGATTCACGTGCGCGCGCGCAGCGGAACACGCATCGAGGAGATGGCGCTGCTTTGCGATCACGTCGACTCGACGATTCGCGAACACATCCCGGCCAGTGAAGTAGTAACGATCCTGGATAACATCGGCCTGCCTTACTCCGGGTTGAGCCTCTCTTATTCGACTTCCGCGCCCATCGGCCCCGCCGACGCCGACATCGAAGTGCAGTTGAGCAAAGACCACCACCCGACGCAGGGCTACGTGGAGCCACTGCGCAAGATTCTGGCCCGCGAGTACCCCGGCGTCACGTTCTATTTGCTGCCGGTGGACATCGTGACCCAGATATTGAACTTCGGTCTCTCCGCGCCCATTGATATACAGGTGGTGGGGCCGGACCAGAACGGCAATCGCGCCCTCGCCGAACGCATGCTGAATGAGATACGCTACGTTCCCGGGGCCGTCGACGCGCGCATTCAACAGCCCTTCGACTATCCCAGGATGACGGTGGACGTGGATCGGACCCGGGCTCAGAGCATTGGCCTCACGCAGAGGGATGTGGCGCAAAGCCTGCTGGTGGCCTTGAGCGGCAGCTTCCAGACCACGCCCAATTTCTATCTCGATCCGCGAAATGGCGTCAGTTACAACATCGCTATCCAGACCCCACAGTACGGCATCGATTCGTTGGCCGGACTCAAAAGCCTGCCGGTCACGGGCGCCGTCACGGCCCAGCCGTTCAACGGCGCTGCGGCAACTGGAGCGCCGGGCATTCCGCGGCCGGTACAAGTGTTGGGCAATCTGGCCACGGTAACTCCCGGAGCGGAGTTGGGCACCGTGAGCCACTACAACGTCCAGCCGGTCATCGATATCTACGCCAACGTGGATGGAACCGACCTGGGCACGGTGTCGCGAGCCATGGAAAAGATCATCGCCCGGCACAGAGCGGAGTTGCCGCGCGGTTCGGATTTCATCCTGCGCGGCCAGAGCGAAACCATGAGGAAGTCGTACACAGGGCTGCTTGTGGGGCTGCTCTTTTCGATCCTGCTGGTCTACCTGCTCATCGTGGTCAACTTCCAGTCCTGGCTCGATCCGTTCCTCATCATCTCGGCTTTGCCGGCGGCACTGGCAGGCATCGTGTGGTTCCTGTTCCTCACCAATACCCGGCTCAGTGTGCCGGCGCTCACCGGCGCAATCATGTGCATGGGCGTGGCCACAGCCAACTCCATCCTTGTGGTGAGCTTTGCCCGCGAGCAGTTGGAAACCCTGGTGGGCGACGCGCGGAAGGCCGCGCTGAATGCCGGCTTTGTTCGCTTGCGCCCGGTATTGATGACTGCACTGGCCATGATTATCGGCATGGTGCCCATGGCGCTTGGATTAGGCGACGGCGGGGAGCAAAATGCGCCGCTGGGCCGCGCCGTCATTGGTGGGCTGCTGCTGGCAACGGTGGCTACACTCTTCTTCGTGCCGGCATTTTTCTCTGTCGTCCACGGCCGCCTTGAACGCCGCCGCAGGATGGCGCAACGCCCGTCATTGGCCGGAACTCGTGACGAGTTTGACGAAATACCGGAGTAACGATTACATGTCCAACGAATCCAAACCGAATCCCCAGGCGGGCAACGAACACGAGAACGCGCCGGAGCAAAAGGCCTTTTCGTCGCCGCTGGCCATTATCGGAATGGTAGTGGTGGTGCTAGCGACGGCTGCCCTGGCCATCACCGGCAAGATGAACCGCTCGCATGCCGATACGGTGCTCGCCGAGCGCACCCAGGATCTGGCCGCGCCCACAGTGATCGTCGCGCCTCCGAAACAGGGAGCGCCCTTGTCCAACTTTGTGCTGCCCGGCAACGTGGCAGCCTGGACCGACTCGCCCATCTACGCACGGACTAGCGGTTATTTGACTCGGTGGTACTTCGACATTGGCGCGCGCGTAAAAAAAGGCGCTCTGCTTGCGGAAATATCTACCCCCGAGTTGGACCAGCAGCTCCTGCAAGCCGAAGCGGAGCTTGCCACTGCGCAGGCCACCGCCGGCAACGCGCACACCCAGGCCGAGCGTTATCAGGGACTGGTATCGACAGACGCCGTCTCCCGCCAGGATACTGACACCTTTGTAAACCAGGCCGCGGCCACTTCGGCTGCGGTCCGCTCCGCCCAGGCCAATGTGCAGCGGCTGCGCGAGCTTCAGTCCTTCGAGAAGATCTACGCGCCGTTTGACGGAGTGATCACCGCTCGCACCGTCGATACCGGACAGTTGATCGATACCGGCTCGGCTAAAGAGCTTTTCCATCTGCAGGCCATCCAAACCTTGCGCGTGTATGCCAATCTGCCGCAGTTCTACTCGCAAACCGTGAAGCGCGGCTCCAAGATCGATCTCACGTTTGCCGAGCATCCCGGCAAGACCTACGAAGGCACCTTGACACGCACATCCGACGCTATCGACCCGGTGAGCCGCACCTTGCTGGTTGAGATCGACGTCAATAACCGCGCCGGGGAGCTTATGCCCGGTGCGCTGGCCCAGGTCCATTTCAAGACGCCTCCCGCAGGCCCCACTTTGGTTGTGCCGGCCGCGGCGCTTGTCTTTCGTCGTGAGGGGCTGCGTGTGGGCACCGTCGTCAACGGCAATGTCGCGCATATGATTCCGGTCGTAATCGGTGAGGACGACGGCGCCAATGTGCAAATTGTTTCCGGCCTAGGCGCCAACGACCAGGTAATTCAAGACCCGCCCGACTCGCTCATCGAGGGCGAAAAAGTGTTTGTCGGGAACGCTAGCGGCCAGGCCAACGCGGGAGGGAAGTGATGGCGTCGGAGCCTGAGAAAAAGGGGCATTCCTGGCCAGAGCCCGGGCCTAAACAAGCTGCGGAAAAAGGGCTGATTTCCAGCAATTTGGCCCAACGGGCATCAGCAGGGGCTAAAGCCCTGTTGATTTCATTGGCCTTATCGGCACGACTAAAGTCGTGCCCTGTTACAAAGCCTCGAAAATGGAGTTTTTTCTCAGCATGTAAAGCCCGGTTGATTTTTTCGGCTTTATCGGCACCCATTCGACTCCGCTCAGGGCTGGCTCTGAAGTCGCGCCCTGTTACAAGGCCTTGTGGACGGAGTTTTTCCGCAGCCTGTTCAGCTCTCGCAGCTACCCTCATGCTTGTCCTTTCCACCGGCTGCAAACCCGTAGGCCCCGACTACAATCGCCCCGTCTACACAGCCCCGCCGGCCTACAAAGAGACTGGCTCGTCCATCGTCGCGGTTCCTCCCCCCAACCCCGCCGGTGGCGCGTGGCAGCCTGCTTCGCCCTCCGACGGAATGCTCCGCGGCAAGTGGTGGGAAATCTACCGCGACCCGCAACTCAATCAACTTGAAGAACTCATCGCCCCCGCCAACCAGTCGCTCCGTGCCGCCGCCGAGAACTATCTTGCCGCCCGCGACCAGGTAACCGTCGCCCGCGCCAGTTTCTACCCCACCCTCTCCGCCGGCCTCGGCGTCACGCGCGAAAGGGCATCTGCCAACCGCCCTCTTACTCCCGCCGGATCACTCACCGACTCGAACGACTTCCAACTCGCCGGCCAGGCCAGTTGGGAGCCCGACTTCTGGGGTCGCATTCGCCGCACCGTCGAGTCTGCCCGCGAGACCGCCCAGGCCAGTGCAGCCGACCTCGCTACCCTCGACCTCAGCCTGCACGCCGAACTGGCACAGGACTACTTCGAGTTACGCGGCCTCGACTCGCAAAGCCGCCTGCTTCAGTCCACCGTCGCTGCTTATGAGCACCAACTGGACCTTACGCAGCGTCTCCTGAAAGGCGGCGTGGTCACCCAGGTCGTCGAAGCCCAGGCCCTTACCCAGCTTGAGACCGTTCGCGCCCAACTCATCGACGTGAACCAGGCCCGCGCCCAGTTTGAACACGCCATCGCCACGCTTACCAACCAGCAGGCCCGCGAACTCACTCTTCAACCCGCCCCGCTCGATCTCAGGCTGCCCGGCATTCCACTCGGCATCCCCTCGCAGTTGATTGAGCGCCGTCCGGACATCGCCGCCGCGGAGCGCCGCATTGCCGCCGCAAACGCCCAGATCGGCATCGCCATCAGCGCCTATTACCCCACCATCTCTCTCAGCGGCACTGGCGGCTTCGAAAGCAGCCATGGCGGAACCTGGATTCAGGGTCCCAGCGCTCTCTGGTCCCTCGGCGCGCAAGCCGCCGAGTTGCTCTTTGACGCCGGCCGCCGCCACGCCCTCACCGACCAGGCGCGCCATGGCTACGAATCGCAAACCGCCACTTACAAAGCCACCGTGCTTGGCGCCTTTAACGAAGTCGAAGACAAACTCTCCGATCTGCGCATCCTGGAGCAGGAAACCGCAGTCGAGCGCCGCACCGTCGATGCCGCACAGCACTCGCTCGACCTCTCCAACCAGCGATTCAAAGGCGGCGCGACGAGTTATCTCGAGGTACTAACTGCCGAGAGCGCCTTACTTACAAACCAGCGCACGGCCACTGACTTACAGACCCGCCAGTTCGCAGCCAGCGTCCAGCTAATCCGCGCACTGGGCGGCGGCTGGGATACGACGCAGTTGCCGAAAAACTAGGGAACAGGGAAAAGGGAATAGGTACGTAGTGGTAAAGTCAGCAAGCGACACCCACATTACCCTGCTGCTTTGCTTCTTTGAATGTCGCTCATCGAGGAACAGAACGTAAAGTACAGGGAGACTGAATTGGGTGAGTCATTCAAGGACCTCGTGGTATGGCAGAGGGCCGTTCAACGTTTAATCGACGGCGCGCGGTAGCCCTCTTCCGCCAGGTGCTTTCCCATTTGCTCGTACATCTCCGGATTGCGAGGCTGCCATGTGCCCAGGCCGTCCACGTAGCGGTTGTACATACAAAACGCCGCGGCAATCAGGACGGTGTCGTGGATTTCGATGTCGGTCGCACCCTGCGCGCGCGCGGCTTCTACATCGGCCTTGGTTACGAGTTTGCCGTCCTGCTGCACGGTGCCGGCGATTACGAGCAGCGCCTTGAGTTTGGGGCTCAACGGCGCGGCCATGAAGTCGGTTTTGACCTGCTCGACGACGGAAGCATCGCCCAGGTGGCAGGCCGCCGCTGCTCCGTGGCTGGTCGTGCAAAAGTAGCAGTCGTTGCGTGACGAAACAAAGGTGGCGATCAATTCGCGCTCGCCGGGGGTAAGCGAGTTTGGCTCGTGTAGCAAGACGTGCGCCAAGTCGCGCATGGGTTTAGCCGTTTCAGGGCGATAGGTGAACCCGGCGCTTATGCCGGGGTAGCCTTCAGGGAGATTGATGTGGGGCATCGGTTTCCTCGAGTTGGGATTTGGGGTTTCCCAGGTCTCAAAATCGAGACCTGGGGCACCCAAGTGTTTTCCTCGTTAAGATCCGCGCCGGTTGAGTGTCGAGGCATCCCACATCTCGCAGGCGACAAAAGCTCTTCAATGAGCAGAGTGCGCGTGGGCTGCCAGGTATTCCTCGCTGACAGTCACATAGCCATCGCGAGCTACGCGTTTGCCGCGTTCGCGATAGAGCGCCTCGTCATCGGGTTGCTCAGTGCCGAGGCCATCGACATAGCGGTTGTACATGCAGAAGGCCGCGGCGATGAGTACGGTGTCATGGATCTCGAGATCGGTGGCGCCTTGCCTGCGGGCGGCCTCGACGTCGGCCGAAGTTACCAACTTGCCGTCCCGCTGTACGAGGCCGGCAATCGCCAGCAGGGCCTTCAGCTTGGGGCTGATCGCAGCCCGGGTGAAGTCAGTCTTGACCTGCTTGACCAGGGCCTCGTCGCCACCCAGATGCGCCGCCGCAATGGCGCCGTGAATGCTATGGCAATAGTGGGTGCAGTTGCGGCTGGAAACGTAAGTTGCGATCAGTTCGCGTTCGCCGCGGGTGAGTGTGCTGGGGCCGGTCAACAAGACTTCGACAAGCGCGTTGAGGGGCCGCGCTGTCTCCGGGCGGAAGGCCATGGCGCCGCGAATGCCGGGCAAGTCGGGGGGAAGGGCGATGTGTGGCATGATTTGAATCTCCAGGGTGACGATTGGGAGAGCATTGATCCCGATGAACGGGGCGATTGAGTGTCGAGGTATCCCACCCTTGTCGCGATACAACTGCGCCAAGGATGGGGCACCCAGCATGTTTGGTTAACCGACAGCGGGTATCCCACCCTTGTCGCGATACTGCTGCGCCAAGGATGGGGCACCCAGGATGTTTGGTTAACCAGGAACGTTTAATCCTTTCGTGACTCGCTGCGAGGCAACGCCTTTGGCGCGCAACAGCAGCCAGCGCACGGGCAGGCCGGCCATGACTACGGCTGCGCCGAGTAACGAGGGCACCGAGTTGTGCATGAGCAGCATGACGGCGAGCAGTCCGCTGCCTGCCAAGAAGACAATCGGCGCCAGGGGAAACCACCAGCGGCGAACTGGAGTTATTACGCAAAAGAGAGTGGCCACGGTAAGGGCCAGAAAGACAACCGCCGAGAAGATCATGAAGGCCAGGATCTTTTCAAACGCGCCCAAGGTTAGAATCACCAGCGCTGCGCCGGTTTGCAGCAGAACCGCGTTCGCGGGTGTGCCAAAGCGGGGATGAAGGCGGCCGAACACAGCCAGCGCGCCTGCCTGCCCTTCATCAGCCTGGTCCCGAGCCAGGGCATAGGTCACCCTTGGGACTGCCATGCTGAGCACCATGAGGCCGCCCAGAACGCACACCACAACGCACACCGAGAGTACCAGTCCGCCTGCCGCGCCGAAGAGCGCCTGGCCAAACTGCGCCACAAATGCTGTGTTGGTTTGGATCTGCTGCATCGGGACCACGGCAACAAAGGCGAAACTCAACAGCAGATAGATCGCGGTCACGATCATCACACCGCCGGAGAAGGCGATGGGCAAGGTGCGCTCGGGGTTGCGCACCTGGCCGGCGATTTTGCCCGCTTCCCACCAGCCGCCAAAACAGAAAAAGGCGCTGATGGCAGCTCCAGAAATGGCGCCAATGAGCGGGTCGGAGCCGGCACGGCGCACCGCGATGGGCGCGAGGTTGGCAAACGGTGCGTGGCCTGAACGCAAGATACAGATGAGAGCCCAACCGACCAGCGCCAGAAGCACCGGGACCTTGAGCCAGTTGAGCGTGGTCATGACGCCGGTGGACAAACGCGTTCCGAAGTAGTTCAGCGCGCCTAATCCAAGGAGGATGAGTGCGGGCAGCAAAGCAACCACATCGGCCGGCCATGGCGCGATTGCCCGCAGATATGGCACGGTGCCGACACTGAGTGCAGCGGCAACGCCCGGATACATGACCATTGCGGCCATCCACCCATAAAGAAAGGCCACGCGGCGGCCGAAACCTCGACGCAAATAGAGATACTCGCCGCCGTCGTGCGGGTTGCGCACCGCCAACTCGGTAAAGCACAAGGCCCCGGCGAGCGTAAGGACGGCGATGCCACACCAAACGGCCGCCAGCAGAGCGGGAGACCCCAGCGATTTTGCCATGGCCGCAGGGGTGAGAAAGATCCCCAGGGAGATGGCTTCGCCTGTAACCACGGCCGTCGCCGCCAACACGCCCATCTGCCTTTCGGTCTGCCGTTCCGTCCGCATCGTTTCGTGATGCTACAGAGGGCTCGACTGGTCGCGCATCCTCCAATGGGTTGAGAGCACGGCCCTGGGTCGATGCATCCACGGTGGCGGGTGTATCGTCGAATTTGTATGGCAAACAACTCGAGCTACGCCCCGCATCCCGCGCCAGAGGCAGAAGAGGTCTACCGCCGCTGGCTTCATTTTCTGGATGAGGAGTTCACGCGGCACCACTCCCAGGAACGCCGGAGCGAGATAGTGCGCGAACAGCTTTGCCAGATCTACCTGGGCAGGCCGCACCGCGGCGCGCTTAACCTTACGCTCACCAGTGAACTGCCGGGGAATGTTCTCAGTCTTTCGCTCGACCCGCAGAATGTGACGCTCGAGGCCGGGCATTTCGACGACATCGATCGCCAGAAATTCAATGAGCGCAAGCCCCTGTTGTGGTTCTGGCAGATGTTCGACCGCTCTCCCATCGGGATCAATCATTGGCTCGGGCTGCGCTTCCGCTGCATGCTGGGGCGCCACTTATTTGCGCATATGGGCCAAGGGGTGAGGATTTTCCACGGAGTGGACCTGACTTACGGCTACAACCTGTCGATTGAAGATGGGGTGACTATTCGCCAGCGCGCGTTGTTGGATGACCGCGCCGGAATCACCATCGGGAAAGGGGCCGTGATTGGCTCTTTCGCCCGCGTATATTCGCACACCGTGTCGCCCGAGAACCCAGACAAGGCCACGCTCGTGCCCACGACCATCGGCCCCGGAGCCCGGATCGGCAGCCACGCCATTGTTCTGGCCGGACAGAACGTGGGCGCCGGTGAATTGGTCGGGAGCTTTCCTGCCGACCGGGGATGAGGATTACGAGATGCGAAACACCTACCGCAGCACAGTGATGGCCTCGATCCACAAAACGGCGATGGATTTGTATCGGTCTGGCGGGATGGATCTGGAAACGATGATCAAGTTCGACGCGATATGCATCACTTCGCCGGCGTCGTCCCGACATGCACCACAGCCTGCGCCAGGTAATCGTGCAAAAGCCGGCGATGCTCTATGCGATAGGCGGCGTAGTCCTTCTGGATGCCGCTGTCGGCGCCGCTGATTAGAATCCAGCAGTCCAGCATCCCCCGGTCGGTTAGGGCCAGCAGGTTGCGCAGGCTGTCTTCAAGATCCTCTGCTTTGATCTTCCTGGCCTTCACAGTCGCGGCTACCAAACTCAGAGCCGCATCTTCCTCTTTCAACGAGTGCCGGTACTCCTTCTCGTCAGGGAAGTTCTTCTTGAAGAATTCCCCGTGATAGCTGCCGCGCGTGGCCGAATATATGACCCATGCCGAAGCCCCCGGGTGCTTCTTTTCATCGGTCTTTTCCGGATCGATATTGAGGTTGATTGTCTTTGGGTTTGTGGAATCGACTTCGGGAGCCGCTGGACGGTCGATCTTCGGCGCCTGGACCCAACCATTCTGGCTATGCGCCCACTGTTCGATTCCCTGCCAGGACAGCTTGCTATACGGCTCGGCCACTACGGCGTCGATGAATTTCTCTTTCGCTGCCGCCGGGTCGTTTCCGTAGCGCATGATGGCATCGCCCCAATAAAGATAGGCAGTTGCGCGGTTGGGATCGATGGCGATGGCCCGCGCAAACCACTTGGCCGCGGCGTTCAGGTCCTTGAGTGCATAGGCAGTATCCCCGGCGTAGAGAGGCGCCTCGTAGAGCTTGGGATCGGCCTCCGCGGCAGCGGAGTATTTGGCCAAGGCCGTGGGAAAATCTCCTGCCGTAAATGCCTTTTCCCCCTCCTGGATCAGCGAGCCACCTGGGCTCTTGGGAGCGATCGCGCCTGACGAATTGGGGTCGATGGTCGCCATTAGCTGCAGGAACGGGGCCTTGTCGCCTAAAGCAATGGCCCGCTTGGCCGCGTCGCGTTCCCTGGTCCGGAGGGCCTTGGCCCGCACCGGGTCGGTGACCTGCGCTGCTTTGGCGCCCAGGCAATCCGCCAGCCGCTCCGCGTACTGCATATCTTTTGGGTGGGTCTTGGCCAGTTCCTCATACAACGGAAGCGCATCAACCCGCTTTCCCCGGCTGTAAAGCGCGTTCGCCTTGGCCGCCTTGTCTATCTGGGCCGATACAATCCCCGCCGCCAGGCCGACATAGGCGAGGCAGAAACAGATTCGCACTATCGATCTGCGCACAAGGTTCCTCTTTCTTGCTTAGAATTCATGGATTGCCTGCTCTTATTAAACACTGCTCGGCCGTTGATTTGTTCCCGGCCGGCAATCGCATGAAGAGGGATTGAGACTATGGACTGGTTTCGTACCACCTCAACGGGGCGGGGCATTTGGACCGAAACGCATTCCCAGGGTGGGAGCCGGATGCGGTAGCGCCGCTCGTCCGGTTCTGTGGATGGGGCTGTGAGTAATCATGGCCCCTACTCCGACTGGGGCGTGGTCTCCCCACCCTTGTTTGTTGCGATAATGCCGCGCCGAAGGTAGGGCACCGGCCACAATTCCAAGTGAAAATCCCAAAACCCAAGAGGTTATCGCCGGTTATA
>ODAK010001109.1_pt1 | contig 30072 bp, 23 predicted proteins | sample 1539591 | NCBI WGS metagenome assembly ODAK01 (sample SAMEA3539303, study PRJEB22396) | soil metagenome | biome: tundra; feature: field; material: soil | place: USA | collected 2010-05 | depth 0.15 m
AGCCTCCCGACGTCGCTTGCAAACGCCGGCGGCCTGCGGACTGCCGCTTGGTCGCCAAAGGGAGGGTTCGCCGCGGCGAGGTTCGCAGAGTGTCGAGATTCCTCTCTATGAAGCAGGCACGTCGCCTGGACTTCTGCTTTCGATCACGCCAGTAGCGAGCGCATCATCGTGGGCCTGCCCCGGTTCACGCATGCAGTCGCGAGCGGCTCAGTGCGCCGCGGCGGTCCGGTGTGGAGGTGAGCGGTTCTAGGGCTACCCCAGGTCGAGCGCGACGATCAAGCACAGCAGCGACACGGTCAGCGCGACCGGCCCGAGCAGGAGGTTCTCCCAGCGGCTCGTGGAAGCGAAGTTGCCCAACGCGCTGAACGCGAGCAACCCGACGAGCGCCCACGTACCCCATCGGAAGAGCGCGGACGGTCTCCTCCAGTAGCCGGCCCGGCCGAGCACCACGAATGCAGCGATCAGCAATACCCCGGCGGACAGCGCGCTGGCCACGCGGAGGGCCGCCGGTAAACGGTCGTGGCCGCCGCCCCACGCGGCCCTCCCCCACGGCACTCCCAGGGCGAGCAGCAGCTGGAAGACGGCGGTGCCGGCCAGGCCGGTGGCCGCTGCGAGCCCGGCGACCCGCGCGACGGACGACGCCATGCCGGTTCTCCTTGAGGTCGGTACGAGATGAGCCACTGGCGCAGCATGGATGTCACATCATGCTAGCGATCCAGGGCATGCTTTCCGCCAGGACCAGCACGATTCCGGGGCGCGGCCGTCGCCAGCTGGCGCGCCGCCAGCAAGCGCCCCGCCCGGGGATCTCGGTGACCTCGTGGCTGATCGCTCGCACCGGCCTGGCTCCGGAGTCGATCCAGCTGCCAGACGGTGGCCGCGCTCCGGGCTGGAAGGCTGGGCTCGTGGTGGCTGGCCGACAGGAGGCGCAACGACATCCCGCTTGACGCCGAGCGGCCTGACAGGCAAACGCTCGACCTCGCCGAGGGAGAAGTCGGCGTAAACCTTCTGCGCGTGGCGCGGATTCGCACGGTTGGAACCTGCATCTGCATCGTTTCTCAGCCTCGTAGTGCGCGGAGGGCGTTGATGATGACGGCGAGGTCGATGACTTCTTGGAACAGGGCGCCGGCGACCGGTGGGAGGTAGCCGGCGGCGGCGACGCCCATCGCGGCCAGGCTGAGGCCCATGCCGGCGAGCACGCTCTGGCGTGCGATCTGCAGCGAGCGGCGGCCGGTGTGGACGGCGTCCGCGACGCGGTCGATCCGATCGACGGTGATGACTGCGTCCGCGGTTTCTGATGAGACTGTGGCGCCGGCGGCGCCCATCGCGATGCCGAGGTCCGCGAGCGCGAGCGCGGGTGCATCGTTGACTCCGTCGCCGACCATGATCACGGGGCTAAGCTCGGGGTCGGCCCGGAGCCGCCGGACAACTTCAAGCTTCTCCTCGGGCGATTGGTCGGCGTAGACGCGGTCGACGCCGAGTTCGCGGCCGATCCGCTCTGCGACCGACCGGCGATCGCCGGAGGCCATCGCGACATGGCGGATTCCTTCGGCGCGGAGTCGCTCGACGATCCGGTCGGCATCTGGTCGCAGCTCATCGGCCATCACGATCACACCGGCGACATGACCGTCGATACCGACGACTACATGCGCCTCACCGGAGCCATGGCCGGGCATGACCGCCGCGGAAGCGATCTCGTCGGCCGGTACACCGGCCGAGCGAATGAATGCGCGGCTGCCGACGGCAACGGTACGGCCATCCACGAGCCCCTGAATGCCCTGACCAGGCTCTTCGTGAACCTTGGTAGGCGTAGCCAGTGCGAGGCCCGCATCCGTGGCTGCGCGGACGAGCGCCTCGCCGAGAACGTGCGCCGACATCCGGTCGACCGAGGCGGCGAGCATCAGCAGCTCGCCGGATGCGTGGCTCCCACGGGTTACGACGTCTCGGACCTCTGGTGTCCCGACGGTGAGCGTGCCGGTCTTGTCGAACAGCACGGTGCGCGCTTGGCCGAGCGTCTCGATCGCTCCGGCCCCCTTCACGATCACGCCATAGCGCGCCGCGCGAGACAGGCCGGACACGAGCGCGATCGGCGCCGCGAGGATCAGCGGGCAGGGTGTAGCGACCACGACCACCGCCAGCGCGCGAACAGCGTCGCCACTTATCGCCCATGCGAGACCGGCGACGATCAGCGTTGCGGGTAGGAAGAACCCGGCGTACCGGTCGGCCATGCGCACGAACGGCGCCCGATCCGCCTGGGCGTGTTCGACCAATCGCACGAGTGCCGCATAGGCGCTGTCGGCCGCGGGTCGGCCAGCGCGAACGTCGAACGGCGCTCCAGCATTGGCCGAGCCGCTGAGAACAGGCATGCCCGCGGCGATGGTGACGGGCAGCGGTTCGCCGCTCAGCGTGCTCGTGTCCACAACCGCCTCACCCGCGACCACGGTGCCGTCAACCGGGATCACCTCCCCATTCCGCACGACCACAACATCACCGGTCTGAACCTGAGCGATTGGCACCTGCTCGAGCCGGTCACCGACGCGTAGCTGCGCGACCTTCGGGGCACGCTGGATGAGCGCGGTGAGCTCCCGGCGCGCCCGGGCCGAGGCCACGTCCTCAAGCGCCGCGCCTCCAGAGAACATGAGGCCAACGATGACGCCTGCGAGCTCCTCGCCGAGCAGCAGCGAGCCGACCATCGCCACCAACGCGATCGTATCGACACCCATGTGATGGTCGAGGATCACCGTACGGCCGACCTCAAACGCGAGCTCGGCCGCCAGCAGCGCTACCGCCGCTGCCCAGACCGCGTCCCCCGTGGCGCCCTGGCCGGCGAGATGCAACAGTCCGCCGATGGCAATCGAAAAGGCCGCAATCGCGGAAAGCACGCGCGCCCGGTGCACCACCAGCCATCCCAGGCTCCGTGTGCCGCAGCTTGGACCGCGTTTCCTGCGCTCCATCGGTGACGCTCCCGCTGGTGCGTGCATCGAACTCATCGGCTGTTTCGCCGCGGCGGAATCACGAGCACGGGCCGGTTTGCTTCGTGCAGGACCCGCGCGACAACGCTTCCGAGCACGCCGCCGAGCGTCTTGTAGTTGCCGGCCCCGAGGACGATCACGGCGGCGTCGTGTTCGTCGGCGACGCGGAGAATCGTGGCGGCGGGCTTGCCGAACGCGGTCAGCGACCGGGGGTGTAGGCCCGCCTCGGCGGCGAGCTCGCAGCCGCGACGGGCCTGGCGATCGGCGATCTCAGCGACCGCCTCGTCCCAATCTCGGTAGAGGCCGCTGAGGCGCCCGACGACGTCGGACACAGGGTCAAAGGGGAGCTCGTCCTTGGCTGGGGTCGCGACGCACAGCACCAGCGCTTCCTGTCCGGGCAGAAGCGCGCCGGCGCCGCGGATCGCGTCCGTGGCGTGTTCGGATCCGTCGAAGCACAAGAGCGCCGGGCGGGCCATCACGCTTCGCTGTTCGATGGCGGGGCCCCGACACGGATGGAGTAGCCAGACAGGGCGAGCGCTGCGATGGCGATCGCGCTCGCGAACATGGCGGTCATGACCATCCCCACGTCGAGGGCGTTGAGCTGAAAGAACCGGCGCGTCGCGGGGAGCAGCAGGGCGGCGACGTAAATGCCGGCGAGTACGGCACACATGCCGGCGACCAGCGTCGAGCGGCGCCGCGATCCCTCTGCCTCGAGCGCGAGAACGAGGTACAGGCCGCAGACGACGAGGATCGTGACGGCGACCGTGCGCGAGTCGGTCACGGAAAGGTCGAGGTCGTGAAGGGCGAACAGGTAGCCGGCGACCAGCCCGGCGCCGAGCAGCGCGCCGGCGGGCACCGCAAAGCGCGCCACCCCCCGCACGAACCGCTCAGGTCGCCAGGGCCCGCTGCTCGGGGCGAGCGCGAGAAAGAACGTCGGGATTCCGATCGTGAGGCTCGCCGCCAGCGTCAGATGCCGCGGCAGCAGCGGATAGGCATCAGAGCTTGTGCCGATCGTGAGGATCAGAAACGCCGCGAATGCCGACTTCGTGACGTATAGCTTGGTCACGCGCTGCAGGTTGCGAAGCGCGCGGCGGCCCTCCGCGACCAGCACCGGGACGCTGGCGAAGTCACCGGAGATCAGCACCAGATCCGAGACGCTGCGCGCCATCTGGGTGCCGCTGCCCTGCGCGATCGCCAGCCGCGAACTCTTCAACGCCGGGACGTCGTTGACACCGTCTCCGACCATTGCCACGTAGCGACCCTCGTCGCTGAGCGCCTGGACGATCGCCTGCTTGCCTTCGGGCGAGATCCTTCCGACCACGGTTGCGCCAAGCGCGAACGCGCGCCGCGCCTGCGGATCGTCCGGGATCTCGCTGCCCTCGTGTACCCCCACGACGGGGATCCCCACGTCGCGCGCGATCGCGGCCACCGTTTGCGGAGCGTCGCCGGAAAGCACCTTGACCGCTACTCCCTCTGCTCGCAAGAACGCGATCGTGTCCTTGACGTTCGGGCGCAGCTCCTCCGCGAGCACTATCAGGCCGACCGGCTCCAGACCCGCGGGCGGCAGATCACCGGGGTCCTCGGGCGGCGGAACGTCGCCGCGGGCGAGGGCGAGCACACGCCGGCCTTGCCGCTGGTGGCGCTCGGCCAGGGCACCCAGCGATCCGACGGGCACCCGTCCTGGCGCCCCGAGATAGAAGCTGCCGTCGGGAAACGACACCGCGCTCCATCGCCGGCGACTCGCGAACGGCACCTCCGCGAATGACTGCCGCCGGTCGGCCGGAAACGCGTCAGCGATCGCCTGCAGCGTGATGTTGCGCGCCGACGCGCTCGCCGCCAGGTCACCGAGCGCCGCACGGACACCCTCCTCGCTTGCCCCGGGCGCCGGTAGCACTTCGACCACGCGCAATCCAGCCGCCGTGAGCGTTCCGGTCTTATCGACACAGATCGTGTCCACCGAAGCCAGGGACTCGATCGCGTTCAGCTGCTGGGCCAACACACCACGGCGAGACATGCGCACCGCCGCCGCGGCGTAGGTCAGGCCGACGAGCAGCACGAGTCCCTCCGGGATCAGACTCACCACCCCAGCCGCCGAGGTCGCGACCGCCGCGTGCAGAGGGACGTGCCGATGATAGAGCGAGAAACCGAGGATCGCCCCCAGGCCGATCACCAACCCGACCAATGCGTACAGCAGACGGTTGACCGCCTGCTCCAGCGGCGAGCGGGGATGGCGAAACGAGCGCGCCTCCCCGGTCAGGCGGGCCGCGAAACTATCCGCACCCACAGCCGTCACCTCGTAGCCACCCGCCCCCTCGACAGCGAACGCGCCCGAACGCACCTCCTCCCCGACCATACGGCGTGCCGGCACGGACTCTCCAGTCAGGACCGACTCATCAAGACGCAGGTCACTTGCCGCCACCAGACGTCCGTCGGCGATCAGCTGATCACCCGGCTCCAACATCACCACATCGCCGACCACCACATCCTCGACCGCCAGCTGTCTAACCAATCCGTCGCGACTCACCCTGGCATGCGGGGCGACCAGCAGCGAGAGCCGGTCGAGCGCGCGCTTGGCCCGCACTTCCTGCGTGATCCCGATCCCGGCGTTCGCGACGATGATCCCCAAAAACAGCGCGTCTCGCGCGTCGCCAAAGATCAGCGTCACAGCGCCGAACCCGGCCAAGATCAGGTTGAACACCGTCAGCACATTCGCCCGCACGATGCTCGCGTAGGAACGGCTCGACCCCGGCCGCTGCGGGCGACCGGCCGCGAGCAGCCGCCGCTGCGCCTCAGCCTCGCTCAACCCCACGAGCGAGGCACCGCCGCGCGGCAGGACAGACATCGTCGGACGCTCCAGCCCGTGCTCACGGTCCATGCCCAGATTCGGCGGAACCCGTCACAGTCACACGAGAAACGTGACGAGGTGCCCAATGCCGAACCCGACGGCCATGCTGGTTCCGCCAATGGTCAGCACCTGCAGCCCAGCGAGTCCCTGTCGTTGCCGCCCCACAGTTGATGGCCGTCGCTGTATATCCAGTGGTCGGGTCGGTGATGTCATGCGCCGTGAGGTGATGAGTTGTCGCGATCAGCACGGAATCTGCTTGTCGTTGACGGGGTCGCCTCTCCTTATAAACTGTCGCGCTCGCCGGCGCTTGGTGCATCCGCTCGAAGTCCGGTGGGGCGGTGCGGGTTTGCCGCAGGGGAACCGGACCCTGTGGAGCGGCCCGGTCGGGCTTGGAGTTGATCAGCGACGAGCCGTGTTTGGCGGGCGTGTCTGACGGATCGCGACGTACAGACCGACGCCGCCGAGGAGCAGCAGCAGAAGAAGCGTCGCATCCCTACGCGTGTTTTCGCTCGCAGCTATGGTCTTGCCCGGATGCCTGGGAGCCTTCGACCCAACAGACTCGACTTCATGGCGTGGCGTCGAGTCACAGTTTGTCTAGTCGCGGGGTTTTGCGCGCTGTACTACGCGTTGTTGCGCCGGCCCGTCTTGACCTGGGGGGCAACCGAGGTAGAAGCCGCGGCGCGCTTGCCGGGCGACGAGCTGCTCGAAAGAGCTGACGGCGTGTCGACACGCGCGATCGACATCAGCGCACCCGCCACTGACGTGTGGCCATGGCTCGCGCAGATGGGCCCGAGCCCACGCGGCGGCGCATACACCTATGACTGGATCGAGAATCTGCTCGGCCTCAACATGCACAGCGCCGACGATGTCCTGCCGGAGTTCCAGCACCCCGAGATCGGCGAAACGATCGGGTTTGGCGCAAATCGCATGCGACTCGCACACGTCGAGCCCGAGCGCGCGCTTGCTTGGCGCTCGGAGGACGGCAACTGGGTCTGGACGTTCGTGCTGGATCAGCACGACGGCGCCACACGGCTGATCAGCCGCAACCGCTTCCGCCTCCCGACGCTCGCCGCGCGCATCGTCATGCTGGCGATGGAGCCCGGCTCACTCGTAATGGAACGCAAGATGCTGCTCGGAATCAAGCAGCGCGCCGAACGGCTCGCCTCCGCCACGCCTGATCAGTCCGGCAGCGCATCCGCGTGACCTCGATGCATGACGTGTCGCTGCACGAAGTGGTTGCCTACGCGAGCAAGTACGGGTCCACCAAGGCAGTGGCCGAGCGGGTCGCGGTGTTCAACCAACGCTGGCTGTCCGAAGGCGAGGAGTTCGTCCAGCGGAACGTCGAGGTGCTCGCCGGTCGCCTCGGCGAGAACCGTGACTGGCTCGACATCGACGGCTATGCAGATGGCATCGGGCACGCACTCCGCTACGCCGCGAAGTGAGTACGTCCGGGCCGCGGAGTCACTGTTGTGATTTGGCCTTCAAGTTGCGGTAATGGGCGGCAAAGGTAAGCTGGCGGGCGTGTTTTTCGGCGACGGCTGCAATTCGCGGACGCCTGCAACTCACCGACGGCGCGCGTTCGGCGCTGATCGCTGGTGGCAGGGTTGTGGTTACTACCCCCGTGCCAGCCGGTGATCAGGCCGAGCACCGACAGCGCCAGCGCGATCCCGCCTCCAAGGGCTGCGGCTAGCACCATCGCGCGGGTGCCGGAGCCGTTGAGGGAGCGGTGAAGTATCGACGCCCAATCGGCCTTCAGCGAACGCGCGACGCGAGCCGAGTGGCTGAGCAGATGGATCGCGAACGCCGCGGTCCATACGACGAAGCTGATTACGTGGAGCGTCAGCACGCCGTCGGAGACGTGCCCGATGACCATCAGTGAGACTCCTGTGGCGAACAGTGACACCGTCGCGAGCACCCCGATGAACATGTGGATGCGCACAAGGCCCTCGATCTGAGCGACCGTGATCGCTTCCGCGGCGAGCAGGATGAGGAGAACCGAGGCAGTTAGGTTGGTCAGCAGCTCGTTGCCTCGGACACCCTGGAAGGTGGCGCTGTGGGTGGAGAGGCGCCTCGCAGTCAGCGGCGCCGCGGTCCGCACTCGCGCCGGTGGCCGGCTGCGTTTGCGTCTCGGGGTTGAGACGGCCATTGCGTTCTCGTTTCCTGTGGCGGTCTGGATTGAGGATCGCGCGCTCGCAGCCCTTGACATGCGGTGACGCCCGCGAAGCGCCTGCGGCTGGACTACGCATTGGCGCGCCCCGCACATCGAAGCGCCAGAACGAGATCGCGGCAATTGCCCTCCGGTATGCGCCGGCGGTGGTGCGTGGTCTGGGCTGATGGTGGCGGGGTTTCCTACTGTTGCGGACGCCGGCCAGCGGCGACAGCCTTGTCTCACGATGTCGAGTGATGCCGCTGAAGATGCCGGGGGACGAGTGCCCGGGCATCGATCGGGTGGTCGTTTCCGACGCGGTCTGGTCGTGGGAAGCATCCTGTCGGCGGCGATCGTGGCCGTGCTGGTGTCGATCGTCTTACTGCGCACCCCCCCCTTGCGCGGCTCGACGCCACCCCGTTCCTCGCCCCCGACCGTATCCACGGTGGTCGGCAGGCGGCCTACGTTGTTCCAGGCGGAGGTGACGATTCCGGCGCAGGCCAATCTGATGAGCGTCCCGCGCTCGTTCCTCGGCATCTCGACTGAGTACTGGACGCTTCCGGTCTGGGCGAACCACATGTCCCTGCTGAACAGAGTTCTGTCGCTTGTCCGCGCGAACGGTCCGCTGGTGCTGCGGATCGGCGGCGACTCGGCAGATCACGCCTTCTGGGCGCCCGTGCAAGAGCTGCCGGAGTGGATCTTTGAGATCACGCCGAGTTGGGTGACGCAAGTGAGCACGATGGTGCACAACTCGGGGGTGCGCCTGATTCTCGATCTGAACCTGGTGACGGCTACGCCATCGAACGCCGCTCGATGGGCGCGCACGGCTGAAAGCAAGCTGCCGCATGGAAGCATCATCGCTTTTGAGATCGGCAACGAACCCGATATCTACAGCCGCATCTCCTGGCAGATCGCCACCGGTGGCGGGCGCGGCTCCAGAGCCCTTCCGCGCAAGATCAATGCGAGCAGCTACGCCAAGGCGTTTGGCTCCTACGCCCGCGCGCTGGCGCGGGTCGCCCCCGGAGTGCCGCTCCTCGGCCCGGCCCTGGCCGAACCACGGAAGAATCTCAATTGGGTGTCCAAGCTGCTGGCCAGCCCGCATCCGGGGCTGGGCGCAGTGACCGCCCACCGATACCCGTACTCGCAGTGCTCGCGGCCACCGGCTCGGACCTATCCGACGATCGCCCGGGTGCTCAGCGAGAACGCGACCGCCGGCATGGCGCGAACCGTTCGGGGTGCCGTGGAGCTCTCCGCCCGAGCCGGACTTCCGCTGCGCTTGACCGAGATCAACTCCGTCACCTGCGGCGGACGCCGCGGTGTCAGCGACACCTTCGCGACCGCCTTGTGGGCGCCGGATGCACTGTTCGAACTACTCCACGCGGGCGTCGCTTCGGCCAGCGTGCACGTCCGCGCCAATGCGATCAACATGGCCTTTTCGCTGACGCGGCGCGGGCTGGTCGCCCATCCGTTGCTCTACGGCATGACCCTCTTCTCCAGGATGCTGGGAGCAGATTCCCAGCTTGTCGCGCTCCGGCTCACGACTCGCCGTTCGCAGCGCATCAAGGCATGGGCGGTGCGCCTGCGAGGCGACATCATGCATGTGCTGCTGATCGACAAGGGCAGCCACTCCGCGCTCGTCGGCCTGCACCTCCCGGCCGCCGGTCGCGCCACCGTCCAACGGCTCATCGCGCCGTCAGTACGCTCGCGATCGGGCGTGACCCTGGACGGCCAGCGACTCGACGCCCAGGGTCGCTGGCAGGGAAAGCCCGCGACCGAGACCATCGCTCCAGGCGCGGCCGGCTACCAGCTGAAGCTCACGCCTTACAGCGCGGCACTAGTCACTCTGCATCTCCGGCCGGGAGCGCTCAGCGGCAACCGCACTCGCTGACGTCGATCACCCGCCGGCGGGCGCCACTACAGCGTTTGGCTTCTGGTGGCGGGCCGCATGGAGGGCAGAATCCGGTAGGTGAACGTGTCCGACACGACGCTCGACGGAAATCAATTCACTTCGGCTCAGCACCGGAAGAACCGCGTACTGGTGACCGACGCCGCGGCGGAAGACGATGCGCTGGCGCCCTACCGTGCGCTCGGGATAGAGGTGCTCGAGGCTTGAGAGCGCGCTGGGGGCTACCACCATCTTCTCCTGAGGCGATCGCTGAACTCATGAAGGCGTGTGAACTGCTGGCCTGCGCCGATGCGCTGCTCGTCGATCTCGATGGCACGCTCGCTCCGGCGGCGCGACCTGCGGCGATCCCAGCCGGCGCGTCGCGCTGCGAACCACGCACCCTGACCACGACCTGCGCTCGAGCTCGATCTTGAACGCCACCAGCACCTGGGAGAGCAGTGTCGATAAGGACAGACCAGTCCGCTCAGACCAGCGTGCCCGTCGGGAGCACGTAACGGTGCGGCGCCCGCTGCTGGCCTCCGCCGCCATCGCTGACCCGCGGGCCGTGCAGACCGCGGCCGGAGGCGACGGCAGCCGTCGTCTCAGGTGTCCCGTCGTGCGCGGTGATCCACGCCAAGACCTCCGGGAAGTCGGCGCCCTCGGCGAGGATGGCAGCCCGCTCGATCACCAGTCCCCCCGATGCGTGAGGACGCGCGAGCCGCGAGAGCAGGGCGCGGATTGCGGAATCGTCCATTCACACACAGTAGCCCCCTGGGACTGGGCGTGGGTTGACGAGCGCCGTGGTCGACGACGCACCGCGTCGGCCGCCCCTGATCTGATGCCGCGCCATCGACCCAGAGTCGCCAAATCTGGGCAGCATCGGAGTTATCAACCAAAGTCGATCAAACCTGCGGGGGGGAGCCAGATGCCAGTCGTGACCGTTGATCTCCTGGCGGGCCGCGGCCCCGAGGAACTGCGAGCAATCACCGACGCGATTCACACCGCGCTGGGGAATCCCCGCCAGGGTTGGATCACTTCGACAGTCGAGGGGGCGCCTGTTACCAGAGTCGCCGCGACGCGAGCGCGGCTCCGGCGATCAGTCGATCAAACGCAGCTCCAGGCGCCAGATCGCCAGGCGCCACATGACCAGCGCGAAGGCGATCAGCACGGCGGTGTGCTCCAGGTCGATCGTGGCGATCGTCCCCAGGGAGACGTCACGCACGAGCGCGACGCAGTGGTAGAGCGGGTTGAACTGCGCGATCGTGCGCAGCCCCTGAGGTAGCGAGGAGATCGGGAAGAAAGTTCCGGCCACGAGGAACATCGGCGTGAGGACCGCGCTGGTCACGTAGTTGAAATTGTCGATCGTCTTGGCCACCGCCGCGATCACGACGCCGAAGGCGGCGAAGCCGAAGCCGGTGACGAAGCCGATCAGCGGCACGAGCAGCATGCCCGGCTCGGGCTGCAGGCCGAAGGCCATGGCCACGAGCAGCGGGGCCAGGCCATAGACGCCGGCGCGCAGTGAGATCCACAGGATCTCGGCGGTGACCAGCTCCTCCACGTCGACCGGCGCGGCCAGCAGTGCATCGTAGGTGCGCTGGAACTGCCAGCGGATGAATGTGTTGAACATGCCGGGAAACGCGGAGGAGAACAGCACGGCCGTCGCGACGACACCGGTGCCGACGTACTCGACGTAGGGCACGTGCCCGACGTGGGGGACCAGCGAGCCGAACCCGAGTCCGAACGCCAGCAGATAGATCGTGGGCTGCACGATCGACGAGAACGTGGTCGCCCGCCAGTAACGGCGAAACAGAACGACGTCCCGCGTCATCACCCCGGCCAGGGCAGCGGGCTCCAGCCGGTGCATGCGGCGCGTCACCGGCGGCGGATTCACTCGATCTCCTGACCGGTCAGCGCCACGAACGCGTCCTCCAGGTTCGCCGGCCGGCGCACTCCGTCCGGCGCCTGACCGTCCAGCTCCTCAGCGCCCAGCAACGCGACCGCGGGCCCGCTGCGCCGGTGGCGCCATCCCCGCTCAGTCGCCAGGGTCTCGAGCTCGGCCAGTTGAGCGGGCGGACCGTAGACCTCCACCACCTCGCGTCCCGCGTGGGCGAGCACGAGCTCGGTCGGCGTGCCCTGGGCGATGATCCGCCCGGCCGACATAACCGCGACCGTGTCCGCGAGGCGCTCGGCCTCCTCGATGTAGTGGGTCGACATCAGAACCGTCACTCCCTGGGCGCGCAGCCCGTCGATCAGCGACCACAGCTCCTGTCGAACCTGCGGATCCAGGCCAACGGTCGGTTCGTCGAGGAGCACGAGCTGGGGACGGTGGATCAAGCCGCGCGCCACCAGCAGGCGCCGGCGCATCCCGCCTGAGAGCTCCCGCACGATCGTGTCGGCGCGGGACTCCAGGTTGGCGATCGCCAGCGCACGCTCCACCGCGTCCGAGCGCCGATCACGGGCCACGCGGTAAAGACGCGCGAACACGCCGAGGACCTGTCGGCAGGTCAGCTCGACATCGAGATTGTCGAGCTGGGGCACGACGCCCATGGCCATGCGGGCCTGCTTTGACTCACCCGGCAGGCGGTATCCGAGCACCTCGATTACCCCCTGATCGGCGATCGTCTGTGCGGTGAGCATCCGCATCGTGGTCGACTTACCCGCGCCGTTGGGTCCGAGCAGCCCGAAGCACACGCCGGCCGGGACGACGAGGTCAAGCCCGTCGACCGCGGTGATCTCGCCGTAGCGTTTGACGATGTCGCGCAGCTCGATGGCCGGCCCGTCGCCGGGCGCGCGGTGGGCGTCTGGCATGCGTTTGAGCATACGAGAGCGATCCCGCCCCAGAACCGCGTCGGTCAGGCCGCCCGCCGGTTGGGCAGGCCGGTCCGGTGAGGTGGCCAAGGTTAAGTAGTGATCGGCAGCTGGGCGCGTTGCTTGAGCGGCGGGCTCACAGCAGTACGCGCCGCCTGAAGTTGCGCAGCCCAAGCCCCAGGAACACGGCGCAGAATCCGATCAGGACCGGATAGATGATGTACAGGTGCATGTGCGAGGCCTGGGTCAGGCCCGCGCGCATGCCCTCGGCCACGTAGATCAGCGGATTGATCAGCACCAGGATCTGCAGCCAGTGAACGCCGCCAAGCTGCACCGGCGCCAGGCGCGTCCATTGGTAATACGTGCCGCCCAGGAACGTCAGTGGCAGCACCACGAAGCCGAACATCAGCCCGATGTTGCGCGGCTCGAAAGTAGTGCCCAGCAGCAGCCCCAGAGAGGTCATCGCCACGCACGCCAGCGGGATCAGCGTCAGCACCACGGCCCAGTGAACGCTCAGGTGGGCGGTCACACCGCTGGCGTGGACGACGGCGGCGATCGGGAACACGATCACCGCGGCGATCAGACCCTGGACCGCGCCGGACAGGACCTTGGCGATCGCCACCAGCCAGATCGGACACGGGGCCTGCACCCGGTCTTCGATCTCCCGCGTGTAGCCGAACTCGGTCGCCATCTGCAGGGCGACCGCCTGGATGCCCTGGAACATGATCGAGATCGCCACCACCCCGGGCACGAGGACGGTCGCAAACGCCGACTCCGAGGCGCGGCCGTGACCGCCGCCGACCCCCTGCCCGATGGTCGGGAACACGTACAGGAACACGAATACGAGGAGGAACGGCTGGATCAGGGTTCTGACCACGAACTCCAGGGCGTGCTTGCGCAGCACCACCAGATCGCGCAGGATCAGCGCGCCGAGCGCCGCGCGACTGGCGGCCATGGTCGAACGGGTCGGCCGCGCTTGGATCTTGCGCCGCTGCGCAACCCCGGTCTCGGTCGCCGTCATTCGCGCAGATCCTTACCGGTCAGATTGATGAACACCGTCTCGAGCGTAGGCTCCATGACCGACAGGTCCGCGAGCTCGTAGCCGCCGTGATCGGCGGCCGAGACGACGCGCGGGACGATCCGATCCGAGCCCTTGACGTGCAGCTCCAGGCCGCCGTCGATGAGGCGCGTCTTGGTCACGCCCTCCACCTCGCGTTCGAGGTGGGCGGCGAGCGCCTCGGTATCACCTTCGGCCTTGACCGAGACGATCGTGTCGACGCCGACTGACTGCTTGAGGGCAGCGGGCGTGTCGAGCGCCAGGATCTTGCCGCGATCCATGATCGCCACCCGGCTGCACAGCCGGTCCGCCTCCTCCATGTAATGCGTCAGCAGCATGATCGTCTGGCCGTCGTCATGGAGCTGGCCGAGGATCTCCCACAGGGCGAGGCGGCTTTGAGGATCCAGGCCGGCGGTGGGCTCGTCCAGGAACAGGACCGCGGGACGATGAAAGATGGCCCGGGCCACCATCAGGCGCTGCGCCATCCCGCCGGAAAGGGCGAACACCGACGCCTTGGCCCAGCGCGAGAGCTGGAACTGCTCCAGCAGCTCGTCGGCCAGCCGCCGTGACTCGGGCCCCGGGATCCCGAAAAGCCGCCCGTGGAAGTAGAGGTTCTCCCACACCGTCAGCTGGCGATCGAGCGTGTTCTGCTGCGAGACGACGCCGATCAGCTGCTTGGCCAGCGCGGGCTGCGCGACGACGTCGACCGGGCCGACATGGGCGCTACCCGATGAAGGGATTACGCGGGTGGTGAGCATTCCGGCGGTGGTGGTCTTGCCGGCGCCGTTGGGTCCCAGCAGGCCGAAGATCTCACCCGCCTCGATCGTCAGGTCCAGCCCGTCCACCGCGGCGAAGTCGGCGCCCGCGTAGGTCTTGGTCAGCTCCTCGGTGACGATGATCGCATCCGGCTGGGCGCCGTTGGTGGCTGCGGTCATCGGGAGAATCATCGCGCATCGAGGCCGCGGCGCTCGCCGGCCATGTGCGTGAGCGCGCCGCCGACCTCGGCGCCGCGAGCGCCCGCCGCAGCGTCGGGCCAGTGCGAATCAGCATGGATCGCCCACTCGACAACCGGCGTCACGCCGATCAGGCCGGCCGCAACGACCAGATCGCGCCAGTCGGACCGGGCAGGGGCGGTCGCCGTTGCATGATCGCGCCCGGATCTGGCGACGCGCGTCGGCGAGTTGCCCGGCGGAGTAGGTTTGACTTCCGCAGCCCCATGCGAACGTATGTGGAAGGCGGTGTCGAGATGACTGCAACGGAAGGGAATCTCGAGGCGGAGCTGATCGATGCGCTCCGCGGCCGCGTGCTGGAGTCGATGCCGACCGCGCAGGTCCCAGCCTGCACCGAGTTCGTCCGCCAGTATTACCACTGGGTCCCGGCCGAGGACCTGGCTGACCGCAGCGAGAGCGATCTCTACGGTGGCGCAATATCGCAGTGGACCGCGGCCCGGCGGCGCGCGCCCGGACAGTCCAAGGTGCGGGTCTACAACCCGGACCTCGAGCGGGACGGGTGGCATTCGCCGCACACCGTGATCGAGATCGTCAGCGACGACATGCCGTTCGTCGTCGACTCGGTGACGATGGAGCTCAGCCGGAAGGGATACGGCATCGAGCTGCTGATCCATCCGGTGATCCGGGTGCGACGCGATCACCGCGGCGAGCTGATCGGCCTCCTCGAGCCCGGTGCGGTCGGATCGGACGCGATTGCGGAATCGGTGATCCACGCCGAGGTGATGCGCGAGCCAGACCGGGACAGGCTCGCGGCACTCCTGGCCGCGATCGAGCGCGTGCTGGTGCAGGTGCGCGCGGCGGTGCAGGACTGGAAGACGATGCGCGAGCAGGCGCGAACGCTCTCGCGGGAACTCGGCGTCGGAGCGCCGCCGGTCGATCGCGCCGAGCTGGAGGAGGCTCGGGCGTTCCTGCAATGGCTGTCCGACGATCACTTCACGTTCCTGGGCTATCGCGAGTACGAGCTGATCTCCGATGCCGACGATGCCGGCCTGAGGGCGTATCCGGGATCCGGTCTGGGCATCCTCCGGGGCCCGGCCGCCAGCCCCTACACCGAGCTCCGGAGCCAAGCGCTGGAGCTCGCCCGCGCGCCCCACCTGCTGGTGCTGACCAAGGCCAATTCGCGCTCGACGGTGCATCGTCCCGCCTACCTGGACTACATCGGTGTGAAGCGGTTCGGCCAGGACGGCGTGGTGACCGGCGAACGCCGCTTCCTCGGCCTCTACACGACGGCTGCCTATAAGGCGAGCCCGCGGGAGATCCCGCTGCTGCGGGGAAAGGTGCAGGCCGTGATGGCGCGCGCCGGATTCCCGCCCGACAGCCATGACGCCAAGGGCCTGACCGACATCCTGGAGTCCTTCCCTCGTGACACGCTGTTTCAGATCGGGGTCGACGACCTGTTCGAGATCGCGATCGGGGTACTGGGGCTGGGGGAACGCCAGCGCGTACGGCTGTTCGCCCGCCGCGATCAGCTCGACCGGTTCGTCTCCTGTCTGCTGTGCATCCCCCGTGATCGCTTCAACACCGAGAACCGGGAGCGCGCCGGCCGGATCCTCGCCGAGGCGTTCAGGGGCAGCCAGGTGGACTGGAGCCTGCAGCTGTCCGAATCGGTGGTCGTCCGGGTCAACTACATCGTGCACTGCCCCGACGGCGTGCCCGACGATTACGACGTGGCGGAGATCGAGGGGCGGATCGTCGAGGCGACCCGGGCCTGGACGGATGACCTGCGCGCGGCGCTGATCGACGAGCACGGTGAGGAACAGGGACTGCTCCTCTACGCCCGCTACGCGTCGGCGTTCCCGACCGCCTACCGGGCCGACTGGGACGCGGTCTCGGCGGTGGTGGATGTGGAGCGGATCAGGCAGCTGGCGGGCGCCCAGACGCCGCTGATCTCGCTCTACCGACCGCCCGGTGCTGGGCCTGAGGTGATTCGCTGCAAGCTGCTCAGCGCGTCGGATGTGTCGCTCTCCGACGTGCTGCCCACGTTCGAGCACATGGGCGTGCGCGTCGTCGACGAGCGCCCGTATGAGGTCTGTCTCGCAGACGCTGAATCGGTATGGATCTATGACTTCGGCCTGCGCTGCGAGGCAGAGGATCTCGAGCAGGTGCGCGGCTCGTTCGCCGACGTGTTCCTCGGCGTGTGGCGCGGCGAGCTGGAGGACGACGGGCTCAACGGGCTCGTGCTCGCCGCCGGACTGACCGCACCCCAGATTGCGCTGATCCGCGCGATCGCTCGCTACGTGCGCCAGGTGGGGATCCCCTTCTCGGACACCTACATGGTGCGAACGGTGGTCGGCCATCCGGAGATCGTGGTCCTCCTGGTGAGGCTCTTCCGGGCTCGCTTTGACCCTGACCAGCGCGATCCGGCCGAGGCCGAGCGGATCGACCGCCAGGCCGAGGAAATGATCGACGCGGTGCAGAGTCTCGACGAGGACCGGATCCTGCGCAGCTTCCTATCGGTCGTGCGCGCAATGCTGCGGACCAATTATTACCGGGTGGGTGACGACGGGAGGCCCCGGCCCTATCTGTCGTTCAAGCTTGACCCTTGGCAGCTGGCGATGCTGCCGTTGCCCCGGCCCCGGTTTGAGATCTTCGTCTACTCGCCGGCCGTGGAGGGGATCCATCTGCGCGGCGGCAAGGTCGCACGCGGCGGCCTGCGATGGTCAGATCGCCGAGAGGACTTCCGGACCGAGGTGCTGGGGTTGATGAAGGCGCAGATGGTCAAGAACGCGCTGATCGTCCCGGTCGGATCCAAGGGCGGGTTCGTGGTCAAACGCCCGCCCGCCGGGGGCAGTCGAGAGGCGCAAACCGAAGAAGCGCTGCGCTGTTACCGAACCTTTCTCTGCGGGTTGCTGGATCTGACCGACAACATCGCCGGGGGCGAGGTTGTAGCCCCTGATCGGGTGGTGCGCTATGACGAAGACGATCCCTACCTCGTGGTGGCGGCCGACAAGGGGACGGCCACGTTCTCCGACGACGCCAACGAGGTCTCCGCTTGCTATGGCTTCTGGCTCGGCGACGCGTTCGCGTCCGGAGGCTCGCACGGCTATGACCACAAGCGGATGGGGATCACCGCCCGGGGCACCTGGGAATCGGTCAAGCGCCATTTCCGTGAGGGCGGGACCGACATCCAGCAGACGGAATTCACCGTGGTGGGGATCGGCGACATGTCCGGTGACGTGTTCGGCAACGGGATGCTGCTCTCGCCTCACATAAAGCTGCTCGCCGCCTTCAACCACCTGCACGTGTTCCTGGACCCCGACCCCGATCCGGAGGCCAGCTTCGCCGAGCGCCGCCGGCTGTTTGCGCTGGCTCGCTCATCCTGGAGCGACTACGACACTTCGCTGATCTCCGACGGGGGCGGTGTGTTCTCGCGCGCGGCCAAGTCGATTCCGATCTCGGCCGAGGTCAAGCGCGCGCTCGGGATCGAGGCCGTGGCGCTGGCGCCGGCCGACCTGATCCGGGAGCTGCTGTGCGCGCGCGCTGACCTGCTGTTTAACGGCGGCATCGGGACCTATGTGAAGGCCGCCGACGAAACCCATGTCGACGCAGGCGACAAGTCCAACGACGCCGTGCGCGTCGATGGGGGGCAGCTGCGCTGCCGGGTCGTGGGCGAGGGCGGCAACCTGGGCTTCACCCAGCGCGGGCGGATCGAATACGCGATGCGGGGTGGCCCCGAGGGCCACGGCGGTCAGATCAACACCGACGCGATCGACAACGTCGCCGGTGTCAACTGCTCAGACCACGAGGTCAACATCAAGATCCTGCTCGACGGGCTAATCGCCCGCGGCGAGATGACCGAACCACAGCGTAACGACCTGCTGGTGGAGATGACCGACGCGGTCGCCGACCAGGTGCTGGCCGGCAGTTACACCCAGACCCAGGCGATGAGCCTGGCGGTGCGCCAGTCGGTGTCGATGTTGGGGGTGCACGCGCGGCTGATCCGTGAGCTGGAACGGGTGGCGGCGCTCAACCGCGAGCTGGAGTATCTGCCCAGCGAGAAGACGATCGCCGCGCGCCGCTCAGCGCACCAGGGTCTGCTGGCGCCCGAGCTCGCCGTCGTGATGGCCTACTGCAAGATCCACCACTACGTCGAGCTGCTCGAATCCGATCTGCCCGACGATCCCTATCTGGCCCACGATCTGGAGCGCTACTTCCCGCCACCCTTGGGCCCGGGGTCCGCTCAGCATCCTGCCTCGCGTGATCGGACCCCGCCCAAGTCATCGGGCTCCGAGCGCTACGCCAAGCAGATGCGCGGCCATCGCCTGCGTCGCGAGATCATCGCCACGCTGGTGGCCAACCAGCTGGTGGACCGAGCCGGGACCACGTTCGTGTTCCGCCTGGCCGAGGAGACCGGGGCGCCGGTGTCCCACCTGGCGCGGGCGTTCGCGGTCGCGCGCGAGGTGTTCGAGATGCGCTCGTTCTGGTCAGCCGTACAGGCGCTCGACAACCAAATCGAGGCCGGCACGCAGCTCTCGATGCTGCTGGAGGCCCGGCGGCTGTTGGAGCGCGCGTCGCGCTGGCTGGTGCGGGCCAACGCGCACGCGATCGACATCGCGCGGTTCACGGGCCGGTACCAGCCCGGCGCCACGCTACTTGCCGATGCGTTGCCCGACGTGCTGCGCGGAGCCGACCGTGCCGCGTTCGGCGAGCGGCTGGGGGAGCTCGTAGCCGTCGGAGTGCCACGCGGACTGGCGACGCGCGTCGCCAGCATGCCGGCGCTGCTGTCGGTGTTCGACATCGTCGAGGACGCCTCGGCCAGCGGTCGGGATCAGCAGGCGGTCACCGCGATCTACTTCACGATCGGCTCGCGACTGGAGCTCGACTGGCTGCGTGACCGGGTCCTGGAGCTGCCCCGCGCCGACCGCTGGCAGGCGCTGGCGCGCGCGGCGATGCGCGACGACCTCTACAGCCTGCATCGTTCGCTGACCCACGAGGTGCTCCGAGCCGGAGGCCCGGAGGCCGCCGGCGATGAGGCGATCGACCTGTGGTGGCATCACAACGCTGTGGGAATTGAGCGCTGCCTGGGCGTGATCGCCGACATCAAGGCGTCACGAAGCTACGACACGACCACGCTGCCGGTGGCCCTGCGAGAGGTTCGCAACCTGATCCTCGGCGCCACTCGAGGCTCCTGACGGCGCGGCGTGCGGCGCCGGTCGGGGCTCGCGACCGCGCCGCCCGGCGACTCGCAGCGAGCTCAGCGCAAAGGCGAGCAGATCGATCACGCCCGCGGCCAAGAAGGCCAGCGGCCCGGTGACGATTCGCGCTGCGATCCTCCAGAGCACCTAGCCAAGCTATCGTCTGCGGACCATGGCCTCAGTCAAGACCAGCGTCACCGAGCTGCCCGAGTCCCGCGTCAGGGTGCAGGCCGAGGTCGACGCCGAAGAGGTTGAGCGCCGGGTTCAGCAGGCCGCGAAGGAGCTGGGGCGCCAGATGCGGATCCCCGGCTTTCGCAAGGGCAAGGTGCCGCCGCCGGTCGTGATCCGCAGGCTTGGGCGCGAGGCCGTCCTCGACGAGGCGCTGCGCAGCTCGCTGGGCAACTGGTACGTCGACGCGATCGACGGGGCGGGCATCGCGCCGATCGGCGAGCCCGAGCTCGACGTCGGCGACCTCCCGGGCCAGGGGGAGCCGCTGGCGTTCTCGATCGAGATCGGCGTGCGCCCGGAGGCCAAGCTCGGCGAGTACAAGGGCCTGGAGGTCGGGCGCCGTGAGCCGCACGTTGAGGATGCGCTGATCGCCCAGGAGCTCGAGCAACTGCGCGACCGCTTCGCCACCCTGGAGACGGTGGAGCGCGAGGCCGGGGAGGGCGACCATGTGGTGATCGACTACCTGGGCAAGCTCGGCGACGAGCCGTTTGCCGGCGGAGAGGGCCGCGATCAGCTGATCGAGCTGGGCTCAGGCCGTTTGGTGCCGGGCTTTGAGGAGCAGCTGCTGGGGGCCAAGGCCGGGGATGAGCGCACGATCTCGCTGACCTTCCCTGAGGACTATCCGGGCGACCTCGGCGGCCAGGAGGCCAGCTTCGACGTCTCCGTCAGTGAGGTGAAGGCCAAGCGACTGCCTGAGCTCGACGACGACTTCGCCGCCGAGGCGGGCGGCTTTGACTCGCTCGACGAGCTGCGTGAGGACATCTCCACGCGTCTGGCGGAGGCCGACGCCGGCTCGATCGAGCGTGAGTTCGAGCAGGCGGTGCTGGAAACGGCGGCGGCCGCGGCGGAGATCGACCTGCCCGACAAGCTCGTCCACGCCCGCGCGCACGAACTGCTGGAGCAGACGCTATCGGCGCTGGCCCGTCAGGGTGTCTCCAAGGATGCCTACCTGCGGATCGCGGGCAAGGACGAGGAGACGCTGGCCCATGAGGCCGAGCCCAACGCCGCCAACGCGCTGCGCCAGGAGGCGGTGCTCGCTGCGATCGTTGCCGCCGAGCAGATCCAGCCCAGCGACGAGGACCTGGCGGAGGCGCTGCGACCGGCGGCTGAGCGCGACGGAAGCGAACCGGCGGAGCTGGTGGAGCAGCTGCGCAAGAACGGCCGCCTGGAGTCCCTGCGTGAGGAAGTCGCCAACCGCCAGGCGATCGAGATGCTCGTGCGTGAGGCAAAGCCGATCAGCGTCGAGCAGGCCCAGGCCCGTGAGAAGCTCTGGACGCCGGGCAAGGACGAGCAGGAGAGCGGATCGGGCCAGATCTGGACGCCGGGAAGCTGACATGCGGTGGCGCACGCCAGGTCACCGAGGGTCCTCCCGGGCCCCGGCAGGGGGATTGCTACAGTCGGCAGGAATCCGGCGCAGGACGCGAAAGAAGCGAGGACCATGAGCCCACTGGTACCGATGGTCGTCGAGCAAACTTCCCGGGGGGAGCGCGCATTCGACATCTACAGCCGTCTGCTCAATGAGCGGATCATCTTCCTCGGCACCCCTGTCGATGATCAGATCGCCAACCTGATCGTCGCGCAGCTGCTGCACCTGGAGTCCGAGGACCCCGATAAGGACATCTCGATCTACGTCAACTCACCGGGCGGGTCGGTCTACGCGGGCCTGGCGATCTACGACACGATGCAGTTCATCAAGCCCGACGTGTCGACGATCTGCGTCGGCATCGCGATGTCGATGGGTGCGCTGCTGCTGGCGGGCGGTGCGGCCGGCAAGCGGATGGCGCTGCCCAACGCCAAGATCCTGATCCACCAGGTTTCCTCAAGTTTCCAGGGGCAGGCGACCGATATTGAGATCCATGCCCGGGAGATCATCGACGTGCGGCGCCGGCTTGACGAGATCATCGCCAAGCACACCGGGCAGGAGCTCGACAAGGTGCGCCGCGACACCGAACGTGACTACTTCATGAGCTCTGAGGAGGCCAAGGAGTACGGAATCATCGATCGCGTGATCTCGGAGCACTAGAGGCTCTAGCCTTAGAGATCGAGATCGGCGATTTCAGTCGAACTCCGGGAGAGGATTCATGGCACGTCCAACCGACTCCAACGAACAGCTTCTGTGCAGCTTCTGCGGGAAGTCCCAACGGCAGGTCAAGAAGCTGATCGCCGGGCCTGGCGTCTACATCTGCGACGAGTGCATCGATCTCTGCAACGAGATCATCGACGAGGAGCTCACCGCCCCGCCGAGCTTCGATATCGGGAACCTTCCCAAGCCGCGGGAGATCTACGACGTCCTGAACGAGTACGTGGTCGGCCAGGAGCAGGCCAAGCGGTCGCTCTCGGTGGCGGTCTACAACCACTACAAGCGCGTTCAGATGATGCAGTCCGACGAGAATGACATCGAGCTGCAGAAGTCAAACATCCTGCTGCTGGGCCCGACCGGCTGCGGCAAGACGCTGCTCGCCCAGACTCTGGCCAAGATCCTCAACGTCCCGTTCGCGATCGCCGACGCCACGGCTCTGACCGAGGCCGGCTATGTCGGCGAGGACGTCGAGAACATCCTGCTGAAGCTGATCCAGGCGGCCGACTACGACGTCAAGAAGGCCGAGACCGGGATCATCTACATCGACGAGGTCGACAAGATCGCGCGCAAGGCCGACAACCCGTCGATCACCCGTGACGTCTCCGGCGAGGGCGTGCAGCAGGCGCTGCTGAAGATCCTGGAGGGCACGACCGCGTCGGTGCCTCCGCAGGGCGGGCGCAAGCACCCCCACCAAGAGTTCCTCTCGATCGACACCACCAACGTGCTGTTCATCTGCGGCGGGGCGTTCGCCAACCTCGACCGGGTGATCGAGCGCCGGATCGGTCACCAGGGCGTCGGCTTTGGCGCCGCCATCCAGTCCAAGGAGCAGCGCGACACCGGCGAGATCTTTCAGCACTGCCTGCCCGAGGACCTGATCCAGTACGGCCTGATCCCCGAGTTCATCGGCCGCCTGCCCGTGATGTCGGCAATCCACCAGCTCTCGCGCGACGAGTTGATGCAGATCCTCACCGAGCCCCGCAACGCCCTGGTCAAGCAGTTTCATCGCTTCTTCCAGTTCGACGGGATCGAGCTCGTGTTCGCCGACGAGGCGCTGTCCTCGATCGCCGACAAGGCGCTGGAGCGGGAGACCGGCGCCCGAGGATTGCGCTCGATCATCGAAGAGGTCCTGCTTGAGGTCCAGTTCGAGCTTCCCTCCCGGCGCGACGTGCGCAAGTGCGTGGTCACGCGGGAGACGATCGACAAGGGCGTCTCGCCGACGCTCGTCACGGTCGCAGCGCCCGACGCGGACGAAGCCGCGGCCTAGAGCCGCGGCGTCGGCGACGTCGACCGGAGACTCCTACACTGCCGGGCTCGATGTCGGACCTGGAGTCAAACACCCGCTATGACCCGGCGGTGGTCGAGCCGCGGATCGTCGACCGTTGGCTTGACTCCGGCCTGTTCCATCCGGCGCCCGAGGGCGATCCGCAGGACAACTACTCCCTAGCCATCCCGCCCCCCAACGTCACCGGCGTCCTGCACATGGGGCATGCGCTCAACAATTCCGTCCAGGATTGCCTGGCGCGCCTGCACCGGATGCGGGGCCAGCGGACGAAGTGGATCCTGGGCACCGACCACGCCGGGATCGCCACCCAGACGCAGGTCGAGCGCGCACTCGAGCAGGAGGGGAGCAGTCGCGAGCAGCTGGGCCGCCAGGAGTTCGTGGCGCGCGTCTGGCGCTGGCGCGAGCAGTACGGCGGCACGATCATCGAGCAGCTCAAGCGCTTGGGTGCCTCCTGCGACTACGACGAGGAGCGCTTCACGCTCGACGACGCCTATGCCCAGGCCGTTGCGCAGGTGTTCGTCTCGCTCTACGAGCGCGGCTTCATCTACCGCGACCGCTACATGGTCAACTGGGATCCGGGGAGCCGTTCGGCCATCTCCGATCTGGAGGTCGAGGATCGTGAGGTCACCGACACGCTGTACTACATCGACTACCCGCTCGCCTCCGGCTCCGGCGCGGTGACGGTGGCGACCGTGCGGCCCGAGACGATGCTCGCCGACACCGCTATCGCCGTGCATCCCGACGACGAGCGCTACCGGCGGCTGGTCGGCGAGAAGGCGATCCTGCCGCTGGTCGGGCGCAAGCTGAGGATCATCGCCGACGAGTACGTCAAGCCCGAGTTCGGGACCGGCGCGCTCAAGATCACGCCGGCCCACGACCCCAACGACTTTGAGATCGGGCGCCGGCACGGTCTCGCGCAGCCGTCGGTGATCGGCGAGGACGGCCGCATCACCGACGAGGCGCCCGAGCGCTTCGTCGGCCTGTCGGTGCCCGACGCCCAGCGCGCCGTCGTCGCCGAGTTGCGCGAGCAGGGTCTGATCGCCCGCACGGAGGCCTACGAGCACACGGTTCCGTACTCGCACCGCTCCGGAGAGCGGATCGAGCCGCTGATCTCGCTGCAGTGGTTCATGCGCATGGAGGAGCTGGCCGCGCCGGCGATCGAGGCGGTCACCAGCGGGCGGGTGGGCTTCCATCCCGCGCGCTGGTCCCGGGTGTACCTCGACTGGATGGAGAACATCCGGCCATGGTGCATCTCGCGCCAGCTGTGGTGGGGGCACCAGATCCCCGTCTGGTATCGCGGCGAGGAAACCCACGTCGGCGTCAAGGCGCCCGCAGGGGAAGGCTGGGAGCGCGACCCCGACGTCCTTGACACCTGGTTCTCAAGCGCCCTGTGGCCGTTCGCGACGCTCGGCTGGCCGGAGCAGAAGCCGCAGCTGCGCGCGTTCTACCCCACCGACGTGCTGGTCACCGGCCGCGACATCATCTTCCTGTGGGTGGCGCGGATGATGATGATGGGGCTGCAGTTCATGGGCGAGATCCCGTTCTCCGACGTCCACATCACCGCGATCATCCAGGCGCCGGACGGCCGGCGCATGTCCAAGTCGCTGGGTACGGGGATCGATCCGCTCGACCTGATCGACGGCGGGCCGCGCCCGCCGGTGTTCGGAAACGAATCCCACCCACCCAGCGACTTCCCGGCCTACGGCGCCGACGCGGTGCGCTGGGGGCTGCTGGCGATGTCCTCCGGGCAGGACGTGCGCTTCAGCGAGGACAAGGTCGCCCAGGGCCAGCAGCTGACCAACAAGCTCTGGAACGCCTCGCGGCTGATTCTGCTCGGTGTGAAATCGGCAGAGCCGATTCCATTGGGGGATTCGGTGGAATCGACTGCGTCGATTCCATTTGGGGATTCGCCGGGGGCGAATCCCCCGGGCGCGTTCGCCGCTCGACCGACGGCGGTTGAGGACCGCTGGATCCTCTCGCGCCTGGCCCGGGCCACCGCTGAGGTCCACGCCCGGATCGACGGCTATGACTTCTCGCACGCCGCGCTGGCCCTCTACGACTTCGTCTACGGCGAGCTGTGCGACTGGTATCTGGAGCTGGTCAAGCCGCGGCTGCGTGCCGGCGAGCCGGAGCTCGCCGCGACGCTGCTGCACGTGCTGACCGAGACGCTGGCGCTGGCCCACCCGATAATCCCGTTCGTCACCGAGGAGATCTATGCCCACCTGCCGGGCGTGGAGGGGATGCTGGCAGCGCGGATCCAGACAGATCCGCCTCGAGCCGTCGACGAGGGCGCCGAGGCGGCGATGGGAGACCTGATCGAGGCGATCCAGGCGCTGCGCGGCTGGCGCGACCTGGCCGGCGTGAAGGCCGGAGCGACGGTGCGCGCGCGGCTGGCCGCGACGGGCTACGCCGACACCGCGCCGCAGCTGGCGCGGCTGGCGCGCGTGGAATTGGTGGAATCGGTGGAATCGACTGCCTCGATTCCACCGGGGGATTCGCCAGGGGCTAATCCCCCGGTCGCCTCGGTGCCGATTCCGGGCGGTGCGGTCGAGATCCTCGCCGGGGAGGAGGTCGACCTCGGTGTGGCCCAGCGCAAGCTCGAAGCCCGCCGGGAGAAGTTGGCGGCCGAGATCGAGCGCGCGGAGCGCAAGCTCGCCAATCCGGGCTTCATCGCCAAGGCGCCGCCGGAGGTCGTCGCGGCCGAACGCGAGAAGCTGACGCGCCTGCAGGCCGAGCTGGAGACCCTGTGAAATTGCCCCGGAGGGGGTCGGAGATGAGCCCTGAGGAGGCGGAGCGCTACCTGCTCTCGCTGGAGCTGTTCGGGATGCGGTTCGGCCTTGACCGGATGCGTCGGCTGATGACTGCGCTGGGGCATCCGGAGCGAAGCTTTGACTCGATCCATGTGGTCGGCACCAACGGCAAGTCCTCGACCACGCGGATGATCGCCGCGATCCTCTCGCGCCACGGCCTGCGCACCGGGGCCTATCTCTCACCGCACCTCGTGTCCTTCGGCGAGCGGATCCGGATCGGCGACGCCGACCTGGAGCCGGCCGACTTCGCCGCCGCCGTAGCGCGCGCCGCACGTGGGGCCGAGCTGGTCGACCACTCGCTGGAGGGCGACGACCGCGTGACCCAGTTCGAAGCGCTGACCGCCGCCGCGTATTCCGAGCTCGCGCGGCGCCAGGTGGAGCTCGCCGTGATCGAGGCCGGTCTGGGGGGCCGCTATGACGCGACCAGCGTGATCCCGTCCCAGGTCCAGGTGCTCACCAGCGTCGGCCTGGAGCACACCCGCTGGCTGGGGCCGACGATCGCCGACATCGCCCATGAGAAGCTGGCGGTGGTGGAGGAGGGCGCCACGCTCGTCCTGGGTGCCGGCCTGCCGCTGGAGGCCCTCCAGGTAGCCGGCGAGGTCGCCGCGGAGCGGGGCGCCAGGACGATTCACGCCGGCGCGGACCCTGGCGTCGAGGTCGGGGCCCAGGGCGAGTTCCAGCGTCGCAACTTCGCGCTGGCGCAGGCCGCGGCGCAGGCGTACCTGGGCGAGCTGGACCCAGGAGCGGTGAAGATCGCGGCCGCCGAGATCCGCGTTCCGGGACGTTTGCAGCCCGTCGACGAGAATCCGCTGACGCTGCTCGACGGCGCCCATAACCCGGATGGGTGCAGGGCGCTGGCCGAGTCGCTGCCGGAGATCGCCCGCGGCCACGACCGCGTCGTGGCGGTTATCTCGATCCTCGACGACAAGGACGCCGCGGGAATGCTCGCGGCGCTGCTCCCGGCCTGCGATGCTGTCGTCCTCACGAGTAGTCAGAATCCGCGGGCGTTGCCGCCGCCGACGCTCCAGTCACTGGCCCGACAGCTCAGCGGGCCGCCCTCAGTCCTCGTGCGCGAGCCGCGCGCGGCGCTGGCGCGTGGGCGCGAGCTCGCCGGCCCGGGTGGGGTCGTGCTGGCCACCGGCTCGATCTATCTGGTTGCCGACCTGCTGGCCCCGGCCGGAGACCGGCGGGCCTCGATCCTGTGAACGAGCCCGACCATCAGCCCAGCTTTCTGACGATGATCGGGCTCGTGGCCCTGATCGTCGCGGTGGTGATCCTGGTCTTCTTCGGTATCGGCTACCTGTTCGGGCGGGTGTTCCTGTAACCGAACTTCAAGCTCGGCCACCAAGGATCCCCAGGGTCGACGGCGTATTTGTATACGCGTCCGCGCCAAACATCCTCAGCCCTTCGACCCCAACGCCCACTACACTCGCCTCTTTAAATGTCGCCTGCAGCCCTCTTTGGAATCCACAACAGCGCGCTGAAGCTGGCCGTCGAGCTGGTGCTCCTGTTCCTGGTGGTGATCTGGCTCGCCCTGGTCTACTGGACCTGGGCCGACGCCCGCCGCCGGATCGCCGACCCGTTGCTGGTCGGCTGCGCGACGGCTGCCTCGCTGTTTCCGTTCGTCGGCACGATCGTCTACATGATCGTCCGCCCGCCCGAGTATCTGGATGACGTGCGCGAGCGCGAGCTTGAGATGCAGGCCGCCGAGGCGCGCTTGGCGGAGCTCGGCTATCACCTGTGCCCGCATTGCGACTACGAGGTCGAGAAGGACTTCCTGCGTTGCCCCAACTGCATGCGCAAGCTGAAGGACCCTTGCCAGAACTGCGGCCGCCCGCTTGACCCGACCTGGAAGGTGTGTCCCTTCTGCGAAGCTGAGATCGGAGCTGCGGCGCCGGTTCCGCGCCGGTCCCGTCGCCGGCGGGAGAGCAGCGCCGAGCAGCCGGCCGCCGAGCAGCCTTCCACGACCTGAACCACAGGGAGACCAGCCGTCCATGGAGCGCACGCTCATCCTCGTCAAGCCCGATGCCTTCGCCCGCAACCTGACTGGGAAGATCGTGTCCCGGTTCGAGCGCAAGGGCCTGTCGCTGGTGGCCCTGCAACTGATGACGATCAGCCGTGACCTCGCCCAGCGCCATTACGCCGAGCACGAGGACAAGCCGTTCTTCGGTGAGCTGGTCGACTTCATCACCTCCGGGCCGCTGGTGGCGATGGTGCTGGAGGGCGAGCAGGCGATCGTGGCCGCCCGTCAGGTGATCGGCGCCACCAACCCGCTGGAGGCCGCCACCGGCTCGATCCGCGGCGATTACGCGGTCGCCGTGGGTCAGAACATGGTCCACGGGTCTGACTCGCCGGAGTCCTCGGCCCGGGAAGTCGGTCTGTTCTTTCCAAATCTGCGGTAGCGCACCGGCGCTGTCGCCTGACCGCCTGATCCTGGCGTCGCGCTCTCCGCAGCGCCGCGCAATCCTGGAGCAGCTCGGGATCCGGTTCGAGGTCCGCGCGCCCGACGCGGAGGAGCTGGAGTCAGGCCCGGCGCACGAGGTCGCCGTGGAGAACGCCTACCGTAAGGCGACCGCGGTGGCGCGCGACGCGGGCGATGCGCTTGTACTGGGGGTCGACACGGTGGTGAGCGTGGGGGCGCGGATCTACGGCAAGCCGGCCGACGCCGCCGGTGCCCGAGCGATGCTGGTCGCGCTCAGTGGGCGAAGGCACGCCGTGATCAGCGGTGTCTGCCTGGTGGGGCCCGGCAGGACGAAAACGGCGGCCGCCACCACGCTGGTCGACTTCCGGGCGCTCGATGACCGCCTGATCGACTGGTATCTGGAGACCGAGGAGTGGCGCGCGCGGGCCGGTGGCTATGCGATCCAGGGGCGCGGTGTGGCGCTGGTGGCGGGGATCGAGGGCGACTACTCAAACGTCGTCGGTCTGCCCGTCACGACACTGCTCGAACTGATGCCCCGGTTGTTGACCGGATCCTGACTACAGCATTGGCCAAAGCGGCCGATCAACGAGATGTTAAGGGCCCGCGCCACCGGCGGAAGGTCCTCGGCGCTGCAACTTAACTGGCATTTAGGCAATTTCCAGCGCTTTTCCGGTTCGGGGTAGCCAGCGGGCACGCGGCCGATCGGTAGGTGTTCGATACACTGAGCCGCGGACGGTGTTGGCACGCCCGCGCGGACCCCCTCGGTCATTCGCCGGCCCGTCCAACGCTTCGAGCTACCTGGATACTGCATGGGCTTTTTCACGTACCTGACCGGTTTCGGCGGCCGCGACATGGCGGTTGATCTCGGCACCGCAAATACGCTCGTGTATGTACGCGGCCGGGGGATCGTGCTGTCCGAGCCTAGCGTCGTGGCAGTCGATTCACGTACCGGTGAGGTGCACGCGGTCGGAATCGAGGCCAAGCGGATGCTCGGGCGCACTCCGGGAACGATCTCGGCGATTCGCCCCCTCAAGGACGGGGTGATCGCGGACTTTGAGGTGACCGAGCAGATGCTCCGGCACTTCATCCAAAAGGTGCATCAGAATCGTTGGGCGCACCCGCGGGTCGTGGTCTGCGTGCCCAGCGGCGTGACCGGAGTCGAGAAGCGCGCCGTCGAGGAGGCCTGCCTGTCGGCCGGCGCCCGCCAGGCCTACCTGATCGAGGAGCCGATGGCCGCGGCGATCGGCGCTGGGCTGCCGGTGGGCGAGCCGACGGGCTCGATGGTCGTCGACATCGGCGGCGGCACCAGCGAGGTCGCGGTGATCTCGCTCGGCGGCATCGTCGTATCGCAGTCGATTCGCGTCGGCGGCGACGAGCTCGACGAGGCGATCATCA
>ODAK010001110.1_pt1 | contig 30063 bp, 30 predicted proteins | sample 1539591 | NCBI WGS metagenome assembly ODAK01 (sample SAMEA3539303, study PRJEB22396) | soil metagenome | biome: tundra; feature: field; material: soil | place: USA | collected 2010-05 | depth 0.15 m
CGAGCCGGAACTGCACCGCGTAGAGCCGGTCACCCTGCTGCGCGGTGTCGAAATCGAAGGCGCCCCGCGGATGGGCGAGCACCTTGACCGCCGCGACGGTCATCTTCTCGCCGGAGTTGTTGCCCGCCAGCACGACGGCCGACCCGATCTGCGCCTTGGCCGTCTTGGAGGGCCCGGAGAACGGCGTTACGTTGATCTGGGGTGTCCCCGTGTCGGAGTGGTTCGCCCCGATGGCGCCCGCGACGATCCCGATAACGATGAAAATGCCGAGGGCGATCAGGCCCCCACGTACCGGGTGCCTTCTCCTCCGGCGGACCCTCGCGGCGCGAAATGGCCGGTCTCTTCCAATTCCATGACGCGCAGCGGGCAGTGATGGTGCACGGCCGCGTGGACCTGATTTACCTTCTTAACCAGGTCGTGTCCAGTGCTAAACCTCCACCGGACGTGGCTGTTCCATTGCCGCCAGTGTCCGAACGCTAACGCTTCAGTCATCCTGGTGGCTCGGCGTACCCGGGGGTCATCACCGCGTTAGCTTGACCACCGTCATCCCGGCCACCGCACCCGGCCCGCCCGTAACGTCCATCGCCGCGATCGCCTGGCCGGTGTCCTCCAATCCGATCACGCGGCCGATCGCCAGCTCAGGCCGCAGCGTGCCGTCGGCGACCATCGTCATCATGGCCGGGTAGTCACGGGCGGCCATGCCGTGTGAGCCGTAGATCTCCAGCTCTCGCCCGATGACCAGGTCCATCGGGATCGGCGGCGTGGAGGCTGGCCCGGGCAGCAGGCCGACCTGGACGTGCCGGCCGCGGCGGCGCAGGCAGCGTACCGAGTTCACGGCGGTCGCCGGCGAGCCGAGCGCGTCGATCGAGACGTGCGCGCCGCCGGCGGTGATCTCGCCGATCGTGGTGGCGGTATCCGGGCCGCCCTGGACGGCGAACTCCGCGCCGAGCTCGCGGGCCCGGTCCAGCGCCGCGGGCACGACGTCCACGGCGACGACGCGAGCGCCGAGGGCGGCGGCGATCATAACCGCCGACAGCCCGACGCCGCCGCAGCCGTGCACGGCCAGCCAGTCACCGGCCCGCACCCGTCCGTGCGCGGTCACCGCGCGGAAGGCGGTGGCGAACCGGCAGCCCAGGCTTGCGGCGGTGACGAAATCCACCGCGCCGGGCAGCGCCACCAGGTTCGCGTCCGCCGCGTGGATCGCCACGAGCTCGGCGAAGGACCCCGGCCCGGTGAAGCCCGGCTGGGTCTGCCGCGGGCACACCTGAGCGTCGCCGGCCAGGCAGAACTCACAGCGCCCGCAGCCGCAGACGAACGGCACCGTCACCCGGTCCCCGGCCCGCCACCCGGTCACCTCCGGCCCGGCCGCCGCGACGACCCCGGCCAGCTCATGCCCGCCGATGTGCGGCAGCACGACCGGCTCGTGTCCCTTCCAGGCGTGCCAGTCCGACCGGCACACGCCGGTCGCGCCCACCGCGATTACCACCCCGTCGACGGGACAGCCCGGATCAGCCACCTGCGTGAGCTCCGGGGTGACCCCGTAGCCGGAGTAGACGACCGCCTTCACGAGCGCGCCTCCCAGGCGCCGACGTCACCGAGCTCCACCCGCCCCGGCTCCGCCCGTTCGAGCTCTGCCTTCCCCAGCATGGCCAGACCTAGCGGGGACGTCTGGTAGAGCACCGTCCGCCCGCGGCGCTGCCGGTCGACCAGCCCGCCGCGGTGCAGCACGGTCAGGTGCTGGGAGACGGCGCTCGGCGTGACGCCGAAGCGGCGGGCCAGCGCGCTGGTGGTGGCGGGCGAGCGGAGCGCGCCGAGCAGCCGGGCCCGCGGCGCGCCCAGCAAGGCCTCGGCCGCCTCCTCCCGGTCGCTCACCCCGGCCCCCAGTCCCGGCCCAGACCAGGAGTCCCCAAGCCCCGCCGCGGACAAGTCGGCTTCCCACACGGTCGCGGCGCCCCGCGCGGGGTACATCAGGGTGGTCTGGGTGCTCGTCGCCCGCTTCACCGACCACTCCGGCCAGATGAACACGCTCGGCATCAGCACCACCCCGTCCGGCCCCAGCGTGACCTGGCTCTCAGCGCGGCCCTCACCTGAACCGGAACCAGAACCAGAACCAGAACCGGAGTCGGAGCCGGAGTCAGCCAGGAAGAGCTTGCCCGCGGACCAGCGCAGGTCGGCGTGCAGGTCGCCGAACAGCGACCGGGCACCGCCGCCGGCCAGCAGGCCCGCGTGGTAGGCGACGTCGGCGTCGAGCACGGACCTGATCCGCTCCCAGTGCGGGACGATGAGCCGGCCGTGGCATTCGGCGAGTTCGGCGGCTATCTCCGCGAAGGACTCCTGCGGCCGCTCGAACAGGTCCGTCGCGCTGTCCGGCCACCGGCCGTCGCCGAACACCCGGCGCAGGCTCGCCCTGACCGGCTCCTCCGGCGTGGCGCACAGCCGGGCCAGCTCCTCATCGAAGCCGGGCGACTGTCCCGCGGGCGCCGGGACGAGGAACTCGGGCCAGTAGGGCAGGTCGGTCACGACCAGCGGCCACAGCCGGGGGAGCCGCAGCGGCCGCCGGTCAAGCTGGCCCCGGGCCCAGCGAATCCAGGGCCGGTTCACCGGCGGCGGGTCGGGCCGGGCGAGCAGCTGCACGGCCTTGAGCGTTTCGCACAACGGCGAGATGGCGAACCTGGTCGCGGCGAGATCGGCCACGTCCATCTCGAGCACCAGCAGCATGCGCCCTCCCGGCCCGGCAGGATTTAGCAAAAAGCTTAAACGTGGTCCGCGCCCGGTGCCTGCGGCCACGCTGGCGAACATGACGCAAGCATCACCCGCCGCGCAGAACAAGCAGGACAAGAAACCCCGCCCCACCCTGAGCCGTGACTACTGGCGGCTGTGGTGGGCGAATGCGGTCAGCAGCACCGGCGACGGCGCCTTCGCGGCCGCGCTGCCGCTGCTGGCCGTGACGATCACCAGGGTCCCGTGGCTGGTCTCGATGGTGACCGCCGCGACCTACCTGCCCTGGATGGTGCTGTCGCTGCCGGCCGGTGCCCTGGTCGACCGCTACGACCGGGCCACGCTCATGTGGCGCGCCCAGGCGGTCCAGGCGGCCGTGATCTCGGTGGTGGCGGTCCTGGTGATCGCCCGCCAGGTGGACATCGTGGTGCTCTGCGTGGCCGGCCTGCTCCTGGGCAGCGCCGAGGTCATCTTCAGCAACGCCGCCCAGTCGGTGCTGCCCGCCCTGGTCCCCCCCGAACTGCTGCCGAAGGCCAACGGCAGACTGCAGGTCAGCCTGACCGTGGGCGAGTCGTTCCTCGGCCCGCCGGCCGGCAGCCTTCTGTTCGCCGCGGCCAGGGTCTTGCCGTTCGCCCTGGACGCCGCGTCGTTCGCCGGGTCCGCGGCGTTGCTGGCCGGCCTGCCCAAATCCCAGCCGGACCCGGCCAGACCGAAGGTCCGCCTCCGCGCCCAGATCGCCGAGGGCCTGCGCTGGCTGACCAGCCACCGCCTGCTCCGCGTCGTCGCCGTCCTGCTCGGCGTGAGCAACTTCGCCGGCCAGATGGGCCAGGGCATCTTGGTCCTGCTGGCCACCCAGACGCTGCACGTCAGTACCTGGGGTTACGGCCTGATCCTGGCCGCGACCGCCGTCGGCAGCGTCCTGGGCGGGCTGATGTGCCCGCTGCTGACCCGCCGCCTCGGCCTGCTGCCCTCGCTGATCATCGCGATGGGGGCGTTCTCCGCCGTCTTCGTCGGCATCGGGCTCGCGCCTGATCCGATCGCGATGGCGGCGCTGATGGCGGCCGACGGGTTCTTCATCACCATGTGGAACGTCGTCACGGTCAGCCTGCGCCAGCAGATCGTGCCCTCGGCCCTGCTCGGCCGCGTCAACAGCGTCTACCGCATGGTCGGCTGGGGCCTGATACCGGTCGGCGCGCTGGCCGGCGGAGTCATCGCGGGCCTGGCGGGCCTGCGTGCCCCCTACATCGTCGCCGGGATCATCTGCGGCGTCACCCTGCTCGCCGCCATCCCGATCCTGCTCGCCGCCGGCCGGGACCCGGCGGCCGATCCGGCCTAGGTGTCGCTGCTCTCGCGCGCGATACCGAAGAACGGGGACCGCAGCCCGAAGCGCGCGACGAACATCAAGATCACGCCGACGCCGCTCGGTGATTAAGGCTGGGACCGTGGGTAGGTTCTGGGTCATCATGGACGTGGCCCGCATGCTGACCTGGACCGCGGACCGGTATCCCGGCCGGCGAGCGGTCGGCGGTCCGCGGCCGCTGACCTACCGGCAGTGGGACGCCCGGACCAACCAGCTGGCCCGGGCGCTGGCGGGCCTGGGCGTAGCGCCCGGTGACCGGGTGGCGTTCCTGCTGGCAGGCGGCGAGCCGATGGCCAGCCTGCACCTGGCCGTCCAGAAGCTGGGCGCCGCCGCGGTGCCGCTATCGATCAGGTTCGGGCCGGCCGAGCTGGCGTACTGCGTCCAGGACGCCGAGCCCGCGCTGGTGCTCGCCGACGACAGCACCGCCGCGAACCTCGCCCATGCCCCGGTCACGCTGGCGAGGTTGGACGAGCTGGCCCAGCGTGAACCCGACGGCGAGCTCGAGACCAGCACAACCCGGACGCCGACGCCCGCGCGATCCGCGATGGCTGGTACCTGACCGGCGATCTGGCCGCCGAGGACTCCGGCGGCGACCTGTGGGTGAGCGGCCGGGTCGACGACATGATCAACTCAGGCGGCGAGAACCTCTACCCGGACGAGATCGAGGGCGCGCTCGCCTGCTGCCCGGCCGTCTCCGCCGTGGTCGTGGTCGGCCTGCCCGATGACCGCTGGGGCCAGGTGGTCACCGCCTTCGTGGTGCCCGCTCAAGATTTTTTCTCCCGAACGATCCGTGGCTTACCTGGCCGACTACGCGAAGGGCAGCTCCGGGTTGCCTTCGCTCAAGCGTCCCAAGCGTTATGTCGCCGTGGACCGCATCCCCACCTCCGCGGTGGGCAAGATCCTCCGCCGCGTGCTCGCCGAGGGCCACTTCCAGCCGCTTGCCGAGGTCCGCTCATGACGGGCGACCTGGCCCGGGTCGAGGACCCCGCCCTGCTCTGCGGCCAGGGCCAGTTCCTCGACGACCTGGACCCGCTGCCCGGCACGCTGGTCGCCACGATCGTCCGCAGCCCTTACCCGCACGTGCGGATCACCGGCTTCGACGCCAGAGCGGCGCTGGCCTCGCCCGGCGTGGCCGCGGTCATCGGCCCGGCCCAGACCGCCGAACTCATCGACGTCGACTACGAAGAACTCCCCGCCGTCACCGGGACTCAGGCGGCGCTGGCCACCGGCGCCCCGCGCCTGCACCCGGACGCGGAGAGCAACGTCGCGACCGACCGTACGTTCAGCTTCGGCCCGGTGCAGGCGGCCTTCGCCGCCGCCGGCCACGTGGTCAGCGGCGACTACTCCTTCCCGCGCTACTCCTCGATGCCGATGGAGTGCTACTGCGTGGTGGCGAACTGGGCGGAGACCGCCGAGGGGCCGGCCGTCGAGGCCTGGGTGAATTTCCACGGCCCGTTCAGCATGGTCCCGGTGCTGGCCGGGGCGCTGGGCGTCCCGGCTCCGGCTGCACGTGCCCGCGGACATCGGCGGCAGCTTCGGCATCAAGGCGGGCATCTACCCCTACGTCGCACTGATGGCGCTGGCCAGCAAGCACGCCGGGCGCCCGGTGCGGTGGACCGAGGACCGGCTGGAGCACCTGGTGGGATCCTCGGCGGGCGCGGACCGGCTGATGCGGTTCGAGGCCGCGGTGACCGCGGACGGGACCGTCACCGCGCTGCGCGCCGACCTGGTCGACAACGTGGGCGCCTACCTGCGGCCGCCCGAGCCGTCCACGCTGTACCGCTGCTTCGGGAACATCGCCGGCGCCTACCGCATCCCGGCGGTGCGCATCCGGGCCCGTGCCGTAGTTCACCAACAAGATGCCGACCGGCCTGAACCGGGGGTTCGGCGGGCAGCAGCTGTACTTCGGCCTGGAACGGCTGATGGACAAGGTCGCGGCCACGACCGGCCTGGACCCGGCCGAGGCGCGGCGGCGGAACTTCATCGGCGTGGGGGAGTTCCCCTACCGCACGCCGACCGGCGGGGTGTACGACTCGGGGGACTACCGGCAGGCGTTCGACCTGGCGCACATCGGCTGCGAGCACGGCGTCTGCGGCATGTGCACGGTGCTGGTCGACGGCCAGGCAGCCCGGTCCTGCCTGCTGTTCGCCTGCCAGCTGGACGGCGCCGAGGTCACGACCGTGGAGGGCCTGGGCCGGCCGGGGGAGCTGCACCCGCTGCAGCAGGCGTTCGACCGCCATCATGCGCTGCAGTGCGGCTTCTGCACGCCCGGCTTCCTGCTCAGCGCGTATGACCTGCTCACTCACCACCCCGAGGTCACCGACGACGAGCTTGCCACCGAGCTGTCCGGTGTCCTGTGCCGGTGCACCGGCTACCGCAACATTCTGTCCGCCGTCGCCGAGGTCGCCCGCACCCACCCCGACGGCCTCCCCGCCCCCCCCGCCGCGCGGACCGGGTGGCGCCGCTGATCGAGGCCGCCTTGACGGCCAGCACGTCAGCCGGGCCGCCGCCGCCACGATCAATGACGGGGCGGGGGACGGGCCATGCCTCCATCCTGCCGATAGCAGCAACCCCTGCGGCGGCCGGTCATCGGTCAGGTGGCCGGCTCATCGAGCCGGAAACCGACCTTCAACGTGACTTGGAAGTGGCAGAGCCCGTCGTTTTCGATGCGGCCCCGCATGTCGGTGACCTCGAACCAGTCCAGGTTGTGCAGGGTCTTCGAGGCGCGGGCGACGGCTCCCCTGATGGCATCGTCGATGCCCTTCGTGGACGAGCCGACGATCTCGCTGACTGAGTAAATGTTGTCTGCCATCGCTGATCCCTTCGCAGTGGGCCCTGTCCGGCTGTTTACCCCCACCCCGTTCACCTAGGCTTTAGCGCAGGCAAGTAAAGGCATTCGAGGAGCTGAGGTGCCCGGGCAGGCAGCCACGCACGCGCTGACGCAAGAGGTCCCCGACCCTGGCGATCATCACCCTCACCACCGCGCGCTTTTGTCGCGCCGGTCGACGTATGACCACTGACCTGGCGGTATGCAGTGGCCGGGTCTAGCCTGGGCCTGAGGAGGCCGCGTTGAGATGCTGCAGGTGTCGAGCGCGACACCGGTGCAGGTGCCGGGCCTGACTCAGGTCTTCAAGATTGCTGCCGGGGAGGCTTCCGCGGCCGCGATCCGTCGCCGTGGGCCGTACACCACCATGACCTCCGTCGTGGCCTGGGGTCTCGGCGGCGTCCCCGGCGCCAACCCGCTGACCCCGACCGGCGTCCCGGGGATCAATGCCCCGCAGGTCGCCGGCATCTCGGTGGGCGACGCGTACATCCTGGCCCTGGGCAGCGACGGATCCGTCGGCCACGTGCGGTGAAGTCGAGCCAGTTGTAGGTGCCGACGACCAGATCGGTGCCCCGAGCGTAGCTGGAGTAGGTCTGGAAGATCCGGTCACCGTGGCGGAGGAAGGCGCTGATCCCGTGCGTCTCGCCTGACCGAGCGGCCGTTACGTTAGGGCGGTGACCCCCATTAACCTGCCGCCCTGGCCGGTGGCTTGCGGACCGGTCGTACTTCGCGAGTTCTCGGCCGCTGACGTGGCCATGGCCCGGGAACTATCGACCGACCCGTACGTGCCCCTCATCGGAACCCTGCCCGCGAACGCGAGCCCGCGGCAGGCGCAGGCCTGGGTCGACCGGCAGCGCGGGCGCCTGGCCGAGGGCGCGGGGTTCTCGTTCGCCATCGCTGAGGCAGGCACCGGTCGTGCGGTCGGAGGCATCGGCCTGTGGCTGGCGTCCCTGGGCCAAGGGCGGGCTACCGCCGGCTATTCCGTCATTCCGAGCGCCCGGGGACGAGGTATCGCGGCGGCGGCGCTGACCGCGTTGACCGGTTTCGCGTGGAGCATCCCGGCCCTGCAGCGGATCGAGCTCTACATCGAGCCCTGGAACGTGGGGTCGATCACCACGGCCGAGCGAGCCGGTTATGAACGAGAGGGCCTGCTGCGGAGCCACCAGGAAATCGGCGGCCGCCGCCGGGACATGTTTCTCTACGCCGTCACCAGGGAAAGCTCGCCGCCACGCCAGCAACATGCCGACCGCAGAACGGGGACCTTCCCGGCCCGCTGAGCTGCGCATCTGAAGTTTCAGGCGGGTGATGGAGGCCCTCCAGCCGGGTAAAAAATACCGTGCCGAGCAATAACCAAGTAATCTAGTCGAAATTATAAGGTGTAGGAGTCTTCTTCCCTTGGAGGGCCCCCGTGGCCATGCCCGATTTCCTGGTGATCGGTGCCCCGAAGGCGGGGACCACGGCGCTGAATGCGGCGCTCGCCCGGCACCCGGGACTGTACATGTCGGCGATCAAAGAGCCGAAGTTCTTCCTCTCCGACGGGCCGCCGCCCACCAAGGGCGGACCCGGTGACGCGCTGACCTACCGGGAGCACGTCTGGCGCCGGCCGGACTACGAGGCGCTGTTCGACCCGGCCCCGGCCGGGACACTGCGCGGTGAGTCGACTCCGCTCTACCTGTACGACCGCGCCGCGATGCGCCGGATCCGGGACACGCTGCCCGATGCCAGGCTGATCGTGATCGTCCGCGATCCGGTGGAACGAGCACACTCCAACTGGACCCACCTGTGGTCGGCGGGCCTGGAGCCTATCGGCGACTTCGTCCGGGCCTGCGGTGAGGAGGAGCGCCGGATCGCGGCCGGATGGGCCAGCTTCTGGCATTACGTCGGGCTCGGCCGTTACGGTGAGCAACTGGAGTACCTGTTCACGCTGTTCCCGCGCGAGCAGGTGCTCGTGCTACGTTACCGGCTGCTGGTCGACGAGCCGCTGCAGAGCCTGGACCGGATCTGCTCCTTCCTGGGCGTAGAGACCGGCGTGCTGACCGAGATACCGCGGCACAACGTCACGTCGCACCCGGAGTCGACGCTGGCCCACAGCGTGGTGTCGCTCGCGCAGCGGACCGCCACCGCGGTGGGCACCTTGATCCCCGGCCGGGCCGCGGCCACCCTGACCGGCCCGCTCGAGCGTTACCTGCAGCGGCACAGCCGCGAGCGCCAGCCGCTGAGCTGGGAGCAGCGCCAGGAGATCCTGCCGGGGTTCGAGACCGACATCAAGCTCCTCGAGGACGTTCTCGGCGAAAGCTTTGCTGACTGGAGCAGGCCCAGGGAGCGGTCGGGCGGCATGGTCGGCGGCAGGCCGGCCGGGCAGAGCCAGGCCAGGAACGGCCGCCGGATCTCCTTTAAACGGAGCCCGTTAGTTCCGGCAGCCGTTAGCGCCCAGGAGCCGTTAGCGCAGCTCGGTGAGCAGCGCGTGGGATCCGTCCGGCGTGGTCATCTCGTAGTAGAGCCGGTGCCGCCCGTCGGGCAGCGGCACGATGTCCAGGTACCGCAGGCCGCCGCCGTGATACGGCGAGGACGCGAGCGGCTCGTTCCCGACCGGGGTCAGCGCGGCCGCGTCGGTTCCGGTCGCGACCCCGGTCCGCTCCTCGTAGTTCTCCGCGGCGCTCGCGCGCCCGTCGTAGTAGGCCGTGACCGTGCCCCCGTCGAAGTGCACCGCGCTGACCCGCGCGCCCCGGGCGTCCCACTGGCCTGGGGTGCCGCTCAGCGCGGTGCCGTGCCAGGTCCAGGCCAGGCCGTCGGTGCTCGTCGCGTACTCGGTGGTCATCTGGTCCGTCTGCAGCGGGTCGTCCAGCGGATGGCAGGAGGCCCACAGATGCCACTGACCCTCGTGGTGGACGATGACCGGGTCCTTCACGCCGGTCTTGGCGTCCCCGGGCAGCACCGTTTCCCGGTCCCTGACGTTGAACTCTGACGGGTGCGCGGCCTCGGTCATCTCCACCCGCCAGTGCTTGGTGCCGGTCGTCGCGCAGCTCAGGTAAAGGCGCCAGCGTCCTGACGGGGTGCGGACCAGGGCGGGACGTTCCAGCGACTCGGTGTTCATTTCCTGTTTGCCGATCGTCAGCAGCGTCTCGAACCGCTCGCCGTCGGCCGAACGCGCCACCGCGACCGCGTAGCCGCGGCCCTGGCCGGTGGGCCGCCTGAGCCGGTAGGCGAGGAAGATCTCACCGTCACCCGCGACCGCGCACGGTGCGCCCGACCAGTATCCGGGCCCGGAGCCGGGTGGTTCGGCAGCGACGACGGCGTGGTCAGGTCGGGGCAGCAGCATCCGGGGATCCCTTTCTCCGTTATTCACATCGGAATAATAGATAACGACAGGACTCCCTCGACGCATCCGCCCCCATCCTAACGGGATTCAGCCCTGCTCAATGGCCCTGCGGCCGTGTCCTAGTACCCGGCGGGGGTCGCGGGTGCGGAGGTGGCTGACGCCGGGGCCGTGCTGGCCGGTGAGGACGTACTAGGGCTCGGCGACGTGCCCGGGGTGGTCGGGATGGGGGATGCGCTCGGCGGCGGTGGCGTGGTCGCGGGCGGCGGCGTGCTCGGGGGCATAGACGGGGGCAAGGGCGTGCTGGTGGCGGGGGAGGAGGTCCGGCCCGAGGCGGCCTGCGCCGAAGTGGAGGCGGCCGGTGCGATGCGCGGGCCTGCCGCCGCCCGCTGCTGGACAGACCGGGTCCCATGTGGCGAACTGGTCGTGCCGGTCAGGGCGAAGCCGGCCGTGGCACCTGCCCCGAGCAGCCCGGCGATGATCGCCGCCGCCGCCATCGGACGCCAGCGGCGGTCCCTGGGACGCCAGTTCTCGCGCCGTGGCGGAGGACCGGCTTCATCCCGCGCGGACAGCGGCGCGGTCAGGGCCGGAACACCGACGAACGTCCGGGTCACCGGCTCAGGCAGCCAGCCCGTCGCAGGCTGAACCCGCCCGCCCAGCAGGTCGGCTGCGGTAGGACGCTGACCAGGGTCTTTGGCCAGGCAGCGGTCAACCAGCGGACGTATCTCGGCCGGCAGGCGGTCCAGCTGCGCCGGGCTGTGGACCACGCGGTAGACCAGCGCCGGGGTCGACCCGGTACCGAACGGCCCTTCGCCCGTGGCCGCGAAGGCCAGCACCGCCCCCAGGCTGAAGATGTCACTGGGCGGCCCGACCTCCCGGCCTTCGGCCTGTTCCGGGGACATGAACCCGGGCGAGCCGACCACCAGTCCGGTATGGGTCAGCGCGCTGTTCCCGACCGCACGGGAAATACCGAAGTCAATGACCCGCGGCCCGTCGGCGGCCAGCAGCACGTTCGCGGGCTTCAGGTCCCGGTGCACCACGCCCGCGGCATGGATCGCGTTCAGGCCCTCCGCCAGCCCCGCGGCCAGCGCCAGCACCGACCCGGGCGGCAGCGGCCCATGGCCGCTCACCGCCTCGGCCAGCGACGGCCCGGCCACGTAGGCGGTGGCCAGCCACGGTACCTCAGCATCAAGATCGGCATCAATGACCGGCGCGGTAAACAAGCCGCTCACCTTCCGCGCGACCGCGACCTCGCGCCGGAAACGCGCCCGGAATTCGGGGTCGGTGGCCAAGTCAGCGCGGATGACCTTCACCGCCACGGCGCCGCCGCCCGCCGAAAGTCCAAGGAACACCTGTCCCATGCCGCCAGCGCCCAGCCGCCCGCGGAGCCGGTACGGCCCGATCATCTGTGGATCTCCGGGCTGTAGCTCGTGCATCATGCCAATCACGTCCCAACAGTAGTAAGGGACGCTCGAGCGCGTCCCTTACTACTAGCCACGCGGCCACGCGCCCGGCGGTTCACTCCACCCCAGGCTCCCGCGGGACGATCTGCAGACAGGAGACGCCCGGCATCGGCAGATCGAAGACCAGCTCCAGCCGTCCGTTCCCGGTACCGGCCCGGGCCGGCGGCGCTAGCTCATCGAGCGTGTTCATGTCCCTGAGCGCCTGCCACTGGCGGCCATCCGGCCAGTCCGCTCCGTCCCGCAGGCCGGCCCAGGCGCCGACGATATTGGAGTGCCCGGCGTCGATGCGGTAGTGCCGGACGGTGTACGACGTTCCTGGTGTGACGTCTACCCGCAGCCGGACCTGGCGGTCGAGCTCCGGGGCGCCGGCCATCTTGCCCTGGTCCAGCGTGCCGTTCCAGACCAGGATCCCGATCCGCCCGTCGTCGTGGCGGGCGGCCAGCGCCTCGGTCAGGCCGCCGGCTCCGTCGCCGGTCACCGACGTGCGCAGCCGGTGCCGCCCCATCCCGGCGAGCAACGCCAGCGCCCAGTACCTGGGCTTGCGCAGGTTACCGACCGACAGCAGGCCGAACCCGCCGTGGAACAGTTCCGGCGGCGGACCCAGCTCCTCGAAGTGGTCGGAGGCGACCCAGGGCGACAGCGCCGCGATCCGGCCGAGCGCGGACGCCATGCCGCGGAGCAGGAAGGCCGCGGCGAAAACGGTGTCGCCGACCGGGTTGAAGTGGGTCGGGGTCGGGCCCCACTCGGTCCACCAGGCCGGCGTCCCGGCGCGGCCTGCCGACGCGAGCACCGGCCGCAGGTCCAGCGGCACGTTGCCGTAGACGTGGGTGGAAAGGAAATCCAGCGGCGCGCCCGAGACGTCCAGGTGAGCCAGCAGCTCGCGGGTCCAGCCCGCCGCCGCTGAGGCCGGCCCGCCGACCCGCAGCCCCGGGTGTACCGCCTTGATCGCGGCGGCGGAGCAGTCGTACAGCCGGAAGTACTCGGCCTGGGTGCCCGACCAGAACACCTCGAGGTTCGGCTCGTTCCATACCTCGAACGCCCAGTGGCCCGCGACCTCGTCCGCGCCGTACCGCTGGATCAGGTGGGCGGCCAGGGCGCCGGTCAGGTCGGCCCAGCGGTCCCAGTCCCGGGGCGGTGAGATGATCGCGTCGTAGTCGAACACGGTCTGGTCCGGGTCGCGAGCCAGCTCACGCGGCATGAACGAGAGCTCGACGACCGGCCGCAGCCCGATGTCCATCAGCTCGTCGTACACCCGGTCGATGCCGCCGAACTCAGGCGGACGGCCCGCCCGGTAGACACCCAGGTCGTCGGACAAGATGCCGTGCGCGCGGACCGCCCGGACGCCGAGCTCGTCGTGGGCGATCCGCAGTGCCTCACGCAGTTCGGCGCCGATCACCCGGCCCCCGGTGCGATCCGGTCGCAGCAGGCAGCTCAGGTGCTCCGAGCCGATCATCGCCTCCCACGGCCGGTCAAGCTCACCGGTGACCACGCCGCTGACCTCGACCATCACGACCCCGGCCGCTGCCGTCCCCAACGCCCCGGCCGCGACCCCCGCGACCGGCCCCCCCGCGACCGGCGCGGAGCGCGGCCCGGCGGACTGCCCGTCCGCGACGGCCGCCACCGCGTAGTAGCGAACCTGTCCGGCCTGGCCCGTCGTGTCGGCGTAAGGCCCGGCCGGCACCGCCAGGACGTCGCCGCCGCCGTGATCCAGCGGCTCGAACGGTCCGGCGGCGCCGGCTGACCAGTACACCAGGTATCCGGCCGCGCCAGGCACCGGATCCCAGTCCAGCATCACGTGCCCCCGGCCGGGCACCGCCCGCAGCCCGGCCGGTGCCCGCAGCCCTGCCGGTGCCCGCAGCCCGGCCGGCGTCAGGCGTCCCGGCGCGTCCGCGTCCAGGCCAGGACCCTGGCGCCGGCCGACGCGCTGGTCCCAGTCGGCGCGAGCCGGCCCGGGCGGCTGGTCGGGGGCTGCCATCCTAGGGCAGCGACATGGTCTCGATCGAGAGGTAGGTACGCGCGGCCCAGGAGACCGGATCGCGCGCGAAGTCGCGCTGGAGCGCGCGGTCGTGGAGCGCGTTGTCCAGCGACGCCATGATCATCGACTGGTCGAGCACCAGGTCGCGGTGGCCGACCGCGCCGGTGACCGGGTTGACCGCGTCGAAGAACCCGGCCGGCCCGTACAGCCCGGGATACAGCCGGCGCAGGGCCGTGATGTTGGCGTAGGCCTGCTGCGGCGCGACGTCCAACGCGAGGAAGGACGCGTGCGGGGTGACGACATCCTCGGTGGCGCAGCCGTGGCACTGCGAGAGCCCCTCGTTCGGGTCGCTCGCGGTGGCGCCGGTCCCGTAGTACGGGAACGTCAGGCCCTCGACCCCGTACCCGCCGTAATCGCCGGTGTCGTCCGCCGTGCTCGACGGCGACATGCCCCAGACCGGGTAGTGCAGCTGCTGGGTGGCGTACTTGATCTGCACCTGGGCGGTGCGGGCGTCGGCGAGCCCGAAGCTGCGCGTGCCCCAGCTGGTCTCAGGCACGATCTCGTTCGGCATCAGTCCCTCGAACATGCCGCCCGAATAGGTCGGGATGAAGGTGAGGTTGGTGCCCGGGTAGGTGTAGTGCCCTTCCCAGACCGGGAATTGCTGCCCGGACTGCGGATCGGTGTAGGTCTGCCAGGAGCCGGCCATCGGCCACTGCCCCTGCCAGGAGAAGTCGGGGTCGGTGCTCTGGCAGTCGGTGTACGGGGCCGGCGGCGGCAGTTCCCGCCAGCTGCGCCACCACACGTTGCCCGGCATCTGATGCAGGCCCATGCCGATGTAGGCGGAGATGCGCGGGTCGCTGTAAAGCGCGCCGTTGTGGTAGTAGTGCGTCCAGTTGTCGCCCTGATCGGGCGGCAGCCCGGCGTAGTACCCGCCGAACATCTGGCCGGTCGGCTGGTTCCCGGTGATCGCCGGGTTGACGTTGCAGTGTGTCTCGGCCCGGTTGTCGTAGAAGATCCCGAAGTTCATCGGCGCGATCAGGCTGTCCGCCAGCTGGGCCAGCTCCGGCATGGCCTGCCGGACCACGATCAGCCCCGAGGCGTACCAGCCGTTGTCCACGTTGGAGACGAAGAAGCAGTTGGTAAACGCCGGGGTGGCTCCGGCGGGGCAGGCCGCCTGGCCGGGATTGCTCAGCACGTCGCCGTTGGTGGTGTCGTACCACTGGTACAGGAAGCCGTCGTACCGCGGCAAGCGCTGCACTTCGGTGAGCGTGGCCTCGATCCTGGCGCGCGCCTGCGGCTCGCTGATCAAGCCGAGGTCCCGGGCCGAGACCACCGCCCACAGGTAAACCCCGATGTTGGCGGCGGAGGTGTACTGGCCGTAGCTGGTCGGGCTGGCCGAGCCGCCGGCGAAGGTGATGTTGTCCATCGGCAGGTTCGTCGCCTGGTCCACGTCCAGGTTGTAGAACTTCCAGGTGTCGCGGGCGATGGACAGCAGGTTGGCCTGCTGAGCCCGGCTCAGCCCGTCGTAGCGGCTGATCCCGGCCCCGCTGGCGGCGTGGGCCTGCTGCAGCGGGGCCACTATCGCGATGATGACCGCGGCGACCACCCACCAGTACCTCGTCAACCTCATCGGTTGCCTCCTCACTCCCTTGTGCGGGCTCACTCCTCATGCGGGCAGCCGCAGCTGTCCCTGACCTCCAGGCGGACCGGCAGCTCCACCGTGCGCTGCGGCGGCGCAGCGCCGCCGATCCGGTCCGTGAGCATCGTCACCGCGGTGTCCCCGAGCGCCACCATCGGCTGAACCACGGTGGTGAGGCTGGGCCGCAGGTGGCGCCCGAGCTGGATACCGTCGAACCCGGTGACCGCGACATCACCCGGTACGTTCAGGCCCGCCCGCTGCAGCGCCGCCATGGCTCCGATCGCGGTCTGGTCGTTCGCGCACACCAGGGCCCGCGGCACCCGCCCGGTGGCGATGATCTGCTCGCCGACCCGGCGGCCGCCCGCGGTGGTGAAGTCGCTGTGATAGGCGGGCCTGTCCGCCGCCTGGCGGCCTGCCAGGGCCCGGCGGAACCCGTCGAACCGGCTCGCGGAGTCCGTCGCACCGGCCGGCGATGCTCAGCACCAGCCGGCCGTCGTCGCTGTGGTGACTGGCCGCGATGAGCACGGCGTACCCGCGGCGGCGGGCCGAGCGTTCCATCCCGCGGATCACTTCGTCGTACCAGTAGCCGGAGTCGTTCTGCACGATGTCCTGGTCCACGACCAGGTCGGGGAAGCACAACCCGAGCACTCCGGTCCGCCGGGCGGCGAGATCCTTTGCCGCCCCGCTCGGCACGTACCCGAGTTCGGCGATCGCGGTGAGCACCTTGTCCCTGGTGTCAGGCAGCACCCGCTCGCGCCCGGCCAGCACCCGGGACACGGTGGCGGTCGACACCCCGGCCCGCCTGGCCACCGCGTAGACATTCGGCCGGTCAGCCACGAGCCGCTCCGCGTCGAGCCGCTCCGCGCTTGACCTCTGCAGGCCGGGTCGCTCGCGCACGGGGACAGCCCTTCATGTATGCGCATACATACGCGCATACATGAGCATGACCCCCTACACCGCCCTAGTGAAGCCTTCTCCCGCCCCGTTATCAATCTGTTATATAAAACCAGACAGCCTTCGCTGCTACGCGTCGCGGCGGAGCACCACGACTGCGGTCACGGCGACGAGGGCGGCGGCCAGCGCCACGAAGATGCCGGTCTCGATGCCCTGGAACGCCCAGTAGCGGCTGGCGGGCTGGTAGGTAATGAACGAGTGAAAGCCGTCCAGGGCCTGCCGGCAGGACGGGGTGGGGCGCACGGCGCCATTGGCCATCGCCGCACAGGCAGACGGGAGGGAGCCGGCCGGAATACCGTCGACGGCGGGGCCGTCCGCGATCGGGACGAGCCGTCCCGCCGGGTCCAGGATGCCCTGCGCGAACTGCCAGTACGACCCCGAAGGCGTGTACCCGCTGAGCAGCTTGTAGGTGACGGTGACCGCACTCATGTAGTGCGGGCGGAGCCACAGCGTGATCACCGCGCGCACGGCGATGAACCCGCCGAGGGTCACGGCCAGCGCGGGCATCGTGCGCCGCAGCAGCGCGCCGGCGCACAATCCGAGCGCCATCGCGAACAGCGCGTAGCCCACCGGGACGATGCCCATGATGTCGAACCGGCCGGGTTTGAACTGGTCGAGCTGGAGGGCGTTATCCGGGCCGGACCACCAGGTCACCAGGGCCGAGACGGCGCCGCCCCAGGCGGCCGCGGCCAGCAGCGTCCAGCCGGTCGTCACGGCGAGCCAGCGCTTTCTGGTGACGCTCTGCATCCAGGCGAACTGACCGGTGCCGGTCTCGAACTCTGAGGCCACCAGCGGCGCGCCCCAGAACAACCCGAACAGGGCCGGCACCCCCAGCGTCATGATGACCAGGAAACCCACGGCATGGCTGCCCAGGAACAGCGTGCTGTCGAGGCTGGCGCAGCTGTGGCTCGCGGTGCAGGCGGTGACGGCGGAGTGGTACTGCGATGCCATCTGCAGGCCGGTGACCAGCAGCAGGACGGTGAGCGCGGCCAGCAGCGCCGCGGCGATGTACAGCTGCGTGCGGTGCAGCCGCCAGACGAGCCAGCTCATTGGTTCTCTCCGATCGAGTTCAGGTGCGCCAGGGCCGGCGGTGCGTCCTGCCCCATGTAGGCGAGTACGACTTCCTCCAGGCTGACGTCGCTGGCCTGGAACGCGGGGTCGATGACCGGGCCGTTCAGCCGGACGAGCAGGGTGGTCTGGCGCGGTGTCCTGGTCACCTGCACGACCCTGTGGTCGCGCTCGATCGCCGAAGTGTCCTTGCGCGGGCCGACCAGGAGCTGATGCTCGGCCAGCAATTCCTCGATGTCGCCGCACAGCTGGACCCGCGACGCGGCCAGCATGACGATGTGGTCGCAGACCCGCTCCAGGTCGGCGACCAGGTGCGAGGACATCACCACGGTCAGGCCGCCCGCGGCGACCGCGTCGGCCAGGATGGCCAGGAAGTTCCGCCGGGCCAGCGGGTCGAGCGCGGCCACCGGCTCGTCGAGCAGCAGCAGCCGGGGCCGCTTGGCTAGCGTGAGCGCCAGCGCGACCTGGGAACGCTGGCCTCCGGACAGCGTTCCCACCGCGCGGTCCAGGGGGATCGTCAGCCCCGTCAGCCGCTCTCGCACTGACTCGCCGTCCCAGCACGGGTTCAGGTGCGCTCCCGCCTGAATGTGATCCTCGGCGGACAGCCGCCGGTACAGCGGGATCTCCTGGGCCAGGTAGCCGAGGCCGGCCAGGAAGGCCGGATCCTGACGCGGGGCGCCGCCGTTCACGGTCACCTCGCCCGCCGTCGGCCTGGTCAGCCCGGCCAGCAGGCGCAGCAAGGTGGTCTTGCCGGCCCCGTTCGGGCCGATCAGCGCGGATATCCGGCCCTCGGGAACGGCAATGGTGCAATCGCTCAGGGCGCAGACCCGCCGGTAACGCTTGGACAGCTCGCTGGTCCGGATCGCTGCTGCGGCCTCAGGAACGGCGTTCATGGTGATCATGCGATCTCCTCCTCGATCTCGGCCCGCAGCGCCACCCGCAGCAGCGATTCCATCGATTCGTCGTCGAGCCCGGCCGCGCGGGCTTCGGTGACCCACCGGACCAGGCTGCGGCCCAGCCGGGCGTGGATGCCGGGCGGCGGCCCGGCCGGCCGGTGCCGCACGAACGTGCCGTGGCCGGCCCGGGCCTCGACCAGGCCTTCACGCTCCAGGTCGCGATAAGCCTTCAGCACGGTGTTGGGGTTCACCGCGGTGGCCGCGACGACCTCCCGCACCGTGGGGAGCTGGTCTCCCACCTCTAGCACGCCCATCCGCAGCGCCTGCTTGACCTGCTGGACAATCTGCAGGTAAGGCGGCGCCACCGACCGCCCGTCCACCCGGAAGCTGATCACGTGCCCGCTCCAAAATTCAAAGTACTAGTTAACTAAGACTTTAAGTGCCCCATCCTCCGCCGTCAAACCAACCCCCCAAAACGCCAAAAACCACCGGGGCTCCTCACCCCAGTGGTCCAGGACGAATGGTTGCGGCTTTGTGAGGGAGTCGGTTATCAGGCGGGTCCCTGGCGCCCCGCTAGCCGCGCCCGTCCCGGCTGCCTCACCGGTGGCCGCCAGCGGCCCGTTCCCGGCGCCGTCACCGGGATCTGCGCGGTGGATCCGGGCCTGGCGGTGGATCGGGTGCACGGGGATGCACCGGATCCACCACGGAACCCGGATCCACCACAATCTTTTCCCCGGCCCGCCGCACTCCAGGCACACCGGTGCTATCTCGTCACACAGGGACCACGAGCCCGGGCGGGGCCGCCCCCGGACAGGCCCGCCGCCGCACTGCCCCTTCGCGGGCCTCCGCCAGCCTCGGCTCAGGCCGAAGGGGCCTGCTCCTGGAAGACCGGTTACACCAGGGCGCGGCGCTGACCAGTCTCGGCAGCGCCCGGAGGCAGGTGCGCCGGGTTGAGGACGCAATCACCGCACACCAGGACGCGGTGGCCATCTATCGGGAGACCGGCGACCGGCACAGCGAGGGCATAGCGCTGAACAACCTCGGCCTCGCCCTGCGGGAGGTGCGTCGGGTTGAGGAGGCGAGTGTGACTCCCAGCGATAAGTGGCGTTTCCCGGATTTACTTGGCGTGCCCCGAGATCACGTGGATGGCTCCCTGTGACTGAGCGCTTGAGTTGGCGGGTGAGCGGCTGACTTGGCGGGGCTGAGCTTTCGGTTGGCGGGCAGTTGTGACGGAGCACGCTACTTGGCCAACAGAGCAGGGTATCTGGCCAACGGCGGTAAATGCCGCGAATTCTGGTCGTCACGCGATTGGCAGAAGTTTTTCATGTGAATCTTCGCGCTGTGTGTTCAGGAAATGGGATCGGAGTGATTCCCGTCGATGCGTGCTGCCATCCGGTCGGCGTAATCGTTGAGGCGGCGCCGGAGCTCGGCGTACTGGCCAGTGGCCCCCGCTGCGAGGTGGGGCCAGCAGAGGTCGATGAAGAGCAGGCGCTCCCGGCCGCCGGGCCGCTTGCTGCGGGGTGCGGCCGGGTCGGTCATCACAGCGGGCGCGAACAGGTGCTCGCCGGTGGTGATGCGGGTCCAGACCCAGGCCGAGGCGAGCATCCTCTTGCGTTCTCCCCAGTCGGCGCGTGGTGAGCACCGGGCCGGCAGGCCGCTGATGAGCTGGCTCCACTCGGCGGGGCTGATCACCCAGTCCCGCAGCGCGCTGCGGCGTCGCCCGTAGTCGGTGCGGGCCTGCGCGGTGTCGAGCGCGTCGGCGAGCGTCTCGATGGCGGCGTCGAACTCGGCGCGGCGGCCTGCGGCCTCAAGACGGCTGTGCACGGTCTTGACGGTGTTCTTGGCGGATTCTGCCGGGATCTGCAGCAGCTCGCCGAGCTTGCGGTAGCTGGCCGGGGTGCAGGTGCGGGCGAGGCGGAGAGCGGCGGCGCGGCGCAGCAACTGTTCCGGGGCAAGGCCGGCGAGCGGGGCGAGGTGCTCCTCGTGCCATCCGGCGGGGAGGTAGGCGGGGACGTGGGCGATGCTGTAGCGGGTGGCGGGCCTGGGCGGCGGGTGGAGCTTGCGGGGGATGCCGCCGCCGGTGGCCTGGCGGATGACGTGCAGGGCACCGACCGCGGGCCCGGTGGCTGCGCGGAGTGCCGGCGAGCAGTACCCGTCCCCGGCCAGGAACCACTTGACCCACCGCTGGAAGGCCGGGATGACCGGGTCGGTGAGGTGCCTGACGGCCTGGCTCAGGGATCGCGGGCTGGTGCTGGCCAGGATGTCGCCGGCGAGGGTAGCAGCGCGGCGCAGGTGGCTGCCTCTAGCGGCGGGGTGTCGTAGTAGGCGATCTGCCTGTGCTGGGCGCGTTCTTCGGCGGTGGCGCTGGCCTGGCGGCGGGCAGCGGCGGCGTGCTGGCTGATCAGGCCGGCCTGTCCGGGGAGCGTGGCCAGGTCCCGGGCGGCGGGCCAGGAGGCGGTGATCAGGCAGGCGAGGATGCGCAGGTCGGTGAAGTACTCACCTGGGGTGGCCTGCTCACCGCCGCTGGCGGTGGCAGCCGGGCCACGGGGGTCGAGCAGTCCCAGCAGGTGCTGCTGGAACTGCAGCACCTGGCGCAGCCCGTCAAGCAGCTCCGGTTGCGGGACGGCGTGGCCTTCGGTGAGGAGGTGTCCGCAGGGGCGCAGCTGACGGCGCCGGGCGGTGCCGCCGGCGGGCTGCGGGCGGCGGCAGGCGGCCGGGTGGATCGCGGCGTGTTCCGGCATCGGGATGAGGGACGGCAGCCCGCCGCGGGCTGCCCGCAGGTGGGCTGGCTGCCCGCATGCCGGGCAGGCGTGCTCCAGCAGGCGCTGGTGCTGCGGGCAGGCGAACGTCACCGGGAGCCGCCAGAGCTTGTCCCAGGCCCCGCCGAGCTGCTGCTGGACAGGGCTGGCCGGGTCGCCGGCCAGGCACTGCGGGCAGTAGCGGGTGGAGCGGGACAGGACCCAGGTCTCCTTGACGAAGATCCCGCCCGGCTGCCGCTCGCGGCCCAGGTAGCTGAGGCCGGCCGGCGGGTAGCGGCCGGCCAGGCCGGCCAGGGTCAGCGCGGTGACCTCGGCGGGGGCCAGCCTGGTTGCCTCCGCGAATGCGCTGGTGACTGCGTCGTCCAGGATGAGCATCCGGCTGGCGGGGATGGTGCCGGTGCCGGTGGTGAGGCCGGTGATGGCGGCGACCTGGCCGGGCGGGACGCCGAGCCGGAACGACAGCCGCAGCAGGTAGCCGGCCAGTGACTCGCCCGGCAGCGGGTCCAGGCTGCGGGGCAGCGCACGCGTCCGGGTCACCCCTGGCCTGGGTCTTGGTGGCCGTGGTCGTCGAAGACGGTGCTGCGTGGCTTGCCGGCCCGGCGGACGGCCCGCGGCGGGATGGCCGGGACCTCCCCGGCGGCCGGGTCGCGGCCGGCGGTGCTCACGCTCAGGTCGATATCGTCGAGCAGGGCGGTGGTCAGGTTCTCCCGGCCGGTGGCGATGGCTGCGGCGCAGCCGTCTTCTATCAGGCGCTCCAGCAGGCCGACGACGCCGCTGGTGCGTCGGAACAGGTACTCGGGCATAGGGCCTTCGGTCAGCATCCCGGGCCGCGCCTTCAGCAGCCGGAGCTGGTTCTCCAGCCCGGCCAGGTGCGTGACCCACGCGGCGATGCCGCCCGGGGTGCCGTAGCGGAACGGGCCGAGTTCGGCCAGGTCGAACCGCCGCCGGGTCTGGGTGGCCAGCGCATCCCCTGGCCACGTGCCGTGCGGTCGCGGCCGGCCTTCGGCCAGCAGTCCTGAGCCGGGGATGTCCACTCCGATCAGCACCAGCGTCACGTGCATGCTCATCAGCGAGCGGATGAGGTCCAGGGCGTCCTGGTCGGCCTCGCGGTGCATCCGCAGCCGGGTGATGTCGTCCAGCAGCAGTACCTTCGTGCCGTGATCGTGCAGCGATTCGCGAACCGCTGTGACCAGTTGCGGCAGCGTCCAGGCGCGGGCGGCCGGGGCGCTGTAGAAGCCGAGGATGGCCTGGCAGATGCTTTTCGGGGTAGCGGTGACCGGGGTCTGGGCGTAGGCGACCGGGGCGTGCAGGTCCCGGGTGCCGGCCAGGGCTTCGGGGTTGAGCTGGCCGTGCAGGGCGAGCCACTGGTCCTCGAACGCGGCGGCGACCTCGCAGGCGGTCTCGGTCTTGCCCTGGTAGCCGCCGCCGCTGATCATCACCCCGGCCCGGGTGGCGGGGGTGTGCTTGAGCGCGTTGCCCTGGATCCGCGCCCCGAGCAGCCGCGCGGCGGCGGCGCTCATCGGCGTTTCCTGGAATGCCAGGCTGGCATGGGTGGCGGCCCTGTGCAGGTCGTGCAGCTGGCGGCTGCGCGGGCTCATCGCCCGCCACTGGGCGGGCGTGACCTGCGGGGCGGGCGTGAAGCTGTGCCGGGTCAGCCTCCACTGCGTCCAGCCCTGGAAGGTCTCCCGGTCCGCGGGCGGGCCGGGCAGGACGAATCCGGCAGCAAGCCCGCTGGGCTGCGCGGTCACTGCGCATCCCCAGAAGGGGCCTGGCCTGGTGCCGCGTCGTCGTCAGGCAGCATGAGCAGGCTGTCGCGGCGCATCTGCTCGCCCAGTGGCGGCGGGGGCACGATGCGCTGCCCCGCCGTGGCCTGCTCGCGGCGGCGCCGCCGTTCGGCATCCAGCGCGTCAGCGGCCTGCCGGGCACGCTGCGGCCAGCCCGGGCCTGCCACGCTGCCGTCGGCTGGCTCAGCGGCTGCGGTGGTGCCGGCGGGGCGGTCGGCGGCTGCCGCGGCGGCCTGCGCGGCCTCCCGGGCGTGCTGGACGCGCTGCTGCCGGGTCATCTGGCCTGGCCACTGGTCGACGGGGACGTGCGCGCCCGCCAGCTCCAGCAGCACCGGCAGCAGCTCGGCGTCCGACTTCGGCATGAGCCCGGCCTGCCGCACGGCGCGCAGCAGCTGCTCGCGACGGGCATCGCCGAACGCGGGCACCTCGCCCTCGGGCGGCAGGCCGGTCCAGCGCAGCGTGTGCCACCCGCCGTCCGGGTCACGGAAGAACGCGTACCGGGGATCGCGCTTGTCCCGGCGGATCTCCCAGGTCCCCTTGTGCCGCCCGCCCCGCGCCGACGACTGGCCGCGGTAGGGGTTCAGGGCCGGGCCGTCATACCACAGCCCGCCGGCTTTCACCCCGCGCCGGCCGTGGATCTTCACGAAGGAGGCGGGCAGCAGCTGGTAGTACAAGCTGGCGGGCGGGACCTGGAGGCTGAACCCGCCCTGGCTCATCGCGGCGGCGAACAGGCTGTTCGGGCTATGCTTCCCTCCGGGATCCCACGCCGGGGAGTGCTCGCCGAGCTCGCGATTTTGCCAGTACCGGACGACCCAGGCCGCGACCAGGCGCTCCATCTCGGCGACCGTGAGAACAGCGTCGGCCTCAGGGTCAGCGCCCCGGTCGGCGACGTCCACGCCCTGGTAGCCGGGCAGGAACTCGAACAGCAGGCTCTGGATGGCCCCGAACGCGCGCTCGATCGCATGCTTATCGACGGGGCGCAGCACCCGGGCAGGGAGGATGTTCGCGCCGATCACCCGCTGCACCTCGATCAGCTGGTGGTTCTTGTAAACCGCGCCGTGGTCGGTGGTGATGGTCTCCGGGGCGAAGAACGGCAGGCCCGCGACCCTTGTGCCCGGCGAACTCGGCGACCACCGCCGCCGGTACCCCCGGGTAGGGCCCACTCCATGTCCTCGCCCCAGCCTTCCCGCATCGGCAGCGGCATCATGACGTCGCGCAGCAGCATCGCCACGTCTGCCGAGGTGTCCGACACCAGGGTGAGCCGGAACGCGACCACCGAGTGCGTGTAGGCATCCAGGGCGAGGGTCAGGTGCGCGGAGACAGGCTCGCCGAACACGGTCTCGCGGACCTTGACCGGCAGCACGGTGGTGTCGAGGGCGACGACCTGGCCGGGCCGGTGCAGCACGACGTGCCTGCCGGTCGGCGGAGCGGCAGCGGCCGACCGGGCGTACCTGGGCCGGGACCCGCCCGGGCCGAACCAGTCCGTCCAGGCCCGCTTCAGCGTCCAGTACGACGGCACCGGGATCTCAGGCCCGTGCCGCTCGGCCACGTACTGGCGGATCAGCCGGTCCCGGGTCCGCATGCTGATCCGCGACCTGTGCAGCGTCTCCTGGCGGACCGCGTAGATCGCCTCGCGGACCGGCTCGGTGATGGCGGGCCGGTCCCCGCTCTTGCGCACCGTCCGCCCGTCGATGCACCCGGCGATCCCGGACCGCCAGTAGGCATCGGCCCAGCGGCGCAGCGTCCGCTCGCTGACCGCTTCCACCCCGGTGAGCCGCCTCAGCTGCTCCGGCCCAAGCGCCCGCAGCTCCCCGGCCTTCGCCGCCCGCCGCCGGGAAGGCGTGGTGGCGTCCGGGTCGTATTCAGCGCGCGGCTCCCCGGCCAGCGCCAGCAGCGGGCTGCCGCTGCGGAACCCTGTTTCGGCCTCCAGCATGTGCGCCACCCGCAGGTGCAGCTGCTCGCGCTGGCCGTCGGTCAGGTCCTCCAGCCCTGCGGCCATCCGGCCGGGCGGGTCAGTCCCGGAGGGAACCGGGCGGAATCCCGGGTCGTTGACCAGCGCCCGGATCGTGACGGGGCGCCGCTGGCCGCCGGCGCCGCGCAGCACCACCCGTCCGGACTGCGGATGGCATTCCTCCACCGTCCATTCCGCGCCGTCCGCCATCAGCCGCGCCCCGGCTGCCAGCCTCACCAGCCCGGCCATCAGGCCCCCTTGCGTCCCGCGAGCCAGACCATGGCCTGTCCTGTCAGCGGCCCGGCCAGGTCGATGCCCAGCCGACGGTGCCAGATCAGGTGCAGTGCGTGCGCCCGCGCGACCGCCGGGCACGACGTCGCCCCGGCCAGGTCATCGAAGACCAGCGGCCCCGCCCCGGCGGCGGCCAGCAGCTGCGGCGCGAGCCCGAGCGGGTCGGCGAGCGGGCGGCGCTGCGAGGACAGCATGTCCAGCGTGGCCATCACGTGCGGGCGCCAGCCGCAGATCACCGAGTACCGCCACCCGGCCGCCAGCGCCGCCTCGGCCGCGGCGGCGAACAGCACCCGGTCCTCGTCCCTGATCAGCGCCCGCGGCCGGACATCGACCAGGTGCGCGCCACTCCTGGTGACGGCCAGGAAGTCCGGGATGTGCTCCCGCCACCCGGCCGTGGTCTCCGCCCGCAGGCGGAACGGCTGCGACACCACGTCGGTCACGCCGCCCGCGAAGTCCAGCGCCAGCAGGAACCGCTGCTCTTCCAGGCTCTCGAACCCGTGATGACGGCCCGTGGACACCAGGAACTGGAGCCCGGGCCGGTGCCGCTGGCCGGCCCGCCAGGTGAAATGCCGCCACGGCTGGCATCCCCCGGCCAGGACCTGGCCCATGCCGCTCACCCGGCAGGCAGCCACCGCGCCGTCACGACGCCAGCTGGCCTCCCACCGGTCTTCCCAGCCTCCACCGCACGCCAGCTCCCGCCGCGCCGCTTCGCAGGCCTCGTAAGGGTCGGCAAGATCAGCCATGCCGCACGACGGCGACGGAACCAGCACCGCCTGCCCTAAGCCGTCAGGGATCACCATGAAACCTTGTCTATAACGCATCGGGCCCAATCGTCTGTAAGCGGGCATCCGGGCTGCTCACGCGGCGAGTCGCCGAGGCGCTGGCCGCCACGCCGACGGCGGCCAGCACTTGACCCCGGTCACCTAGGCGGCGTCGATGCCATCGACGAAGCCGAGGACGGCCTTCGCCAGTTCCTCGGGGGCCTCCATCGCGGCGTAGTGGCCGACGCCGTCGAGCTGGACGGAGCTGATCCCCGCCGCCGCGGCCTGGGACATGGTCCCGGCCGTGAAGGGGCCGCCGCCGGCCCCGACCGCGAGCACGGGCACGGTCAGCCCGGGGGACTCGGCGAGGGCCCTGATCTCCGGCCCTTCCCGCAGCAGCGACCGGTAGAGGCCGGCCGCGCCGCGCCAGCCGTCCGGGCGTGCGTAGGTCCGGGCGAAGTCGTCGATGTCGGCATCGGTGACCGCGCCCGCGACGGCGGTCATGGACGGGAACGCGTACTGCCCGAGGAACTCGCGCTCGCGGCCGGCCAGGAGCATCTCGGGAATGCCGGGCGCGGCGAGGACCCCGATGTGCCAGGCGCCGCCGTGGGCGACGTCGGCCAGCATCTCCCAGCCGAAGCCAGGCAGGCCCGTCTCGATGGCGGTAAGGCTGAGCACGTCCTCCGGGTGGGTGGCGGCCAGCCGGAAGACCGTCGCCCCGCTGATGTCCTGCCCGGTCAGGTGGACCGGGCCGAGGCCGAGGTGCGCGATCAGCTGATGCAGGTCGTCCGCCGCGGCCTTGCTGTCGTGGTCGCCCGGCGCGGTGTCCGAGTCGCCGAAGCCGCGCAGGTCCACGGCGAAGACCCGGTGGCTGGCGGCGAGCAAGGGGATGAGCTTGCGGAAGGCCCTCCAGGTCTCGGGGAACCCGTGGACCAGCAGGACCGGGGACCCGGTGGTCCCGGCGGCGGCGTAGTGCAGGGTCGTTCCGTTGACGTGGGCGCGGTGGTGGGTGATCTCGGGAACGGCGGGGCTCGCTGGTGCGGTAGTCATACTCTCTCTCTTCAATTCGACAGCTCGACTGTCTAATAATAGGCACCCTGGCTGTCTTTTGTCGATGGTCGTATCCTTCTGCCATGTCTCGCTCTGGCGCCGATCTCGCGCTGCTGCTGCTCGGGGGCTTCCGCGCGCTCGTGGACGCCGCGAGCGTCGAGCTGGCCGATCGTGGCTACGAGGACGTGCGCCCCGTCCACGATTTCGCCATGCGGGCCATCGCCGCCGGAGCCGACAGCGCCTCAGAGCTAGGCCGTCGCCTGTCGATCACCAAGCAGTCGGCCGCGAAGACCATCGCGGTCCTGCAGGAGCGCGGATACGTCACCCGCGACACCGACCCGCGCGACGCCCGCCGCAAGCGCCTTCAGGTGACCGAGCTCGGCTTCGACGTGCTGCGCCAGGGCGAGGCGATCTTCGACGAGCTCCGCGATCAATGGGCGCAGCGGATCGGCGCCGCCGAGCTGGAGAGCATCGAGGATCACCTCACTGCGCTGGCGGGCGCGCAGCCCGTGCGCTTCGACACGCCCGGGTGGATTGCCCGCGACGTCGGCGAGCCGGCCTGAGCTAGGCGGCGAACAGGCAGGACTCGACAGCAACTGTGTTGCCCTGTGAACGGGCATGTAATGGCCGCAGGTCAGGCTTGCGGCCTCGCGCAGGTCCCCTGGCCCGTAGCCGGCCCCGCACCTAGACACGCGCCGGAAGCTGGCCCTCGGCCACCGTCTCGCAGCACGGGCACCCCGCCGCCTGGGCGACACACTGGATGACCCCGGGCTCCGGCGGCTCGATGTCCTGTCAGCCCTCCCGGCCAGAAATCGTGCGCACATGGACCAAATGGCCAACTACCGTGCCCCGGCACAGTCACCCAAGCTGGCAGTAGTGAACATTCCGGCGGCAAGCATCCAGGCCATCAACGTCGGCGTGGCCAACTACCGTGCTCCGGAATGGCCAGCTAGCGTGCTTCGTCACAGCAGTTGCGACCCCCAGTTATAGGTGGCGGCTCCCAGCTTTTGTTGGCGGCTGGGCGTCGATCGTTCTGGCGAGCGAGGCTGCGAGGGCGTTGAGTTCGGTCTTGAGGCCGGTGTAGTGGGGTCGGGGACGGTCGCTTTGGATGAGGTGCCAGATCGTGTTCCGGCGGAGTTTCCAGGCTTGCTGGGTCTCTGGGGGCTGGGCGGCTTCGATTGGCCTGGGGGCGAAGTGGTGCTCGCCGGAGGTGACCTGGACCCAGACGTAGATTGAGGCGATCTGACGTTTGCGGTCCCCGAGTTCGGGTCGTTGCGGGCCGGGGATCGGCGGGAGGCGGGCGGTCAGGGCTTTCCAGGTGTCTTCGTCGATGGACCAGTTCTTGAGGGCTTGGCGCCGCTGCTGGTAGTTGGTCAGGAGTGTGGCGGGTTCGTCGAATTCGGCGACGAGGGCGTTGAGGGCTGCTTCGAAGCCGAGCGGATCAGGCTGCTTCTTGGCGTGGCTGTGGACGTGCCCTGCTCCGGTATAGATCCTGCCCTTGCGTAGCCATGTGGTGTCTGTAGCTGCGAGTCCGAGGAACCCGGCGGCTTCGCCGAGGGAACCACCAGCGACCATCTGCACGAGTCGGAGCATCGCGGTGCGGCGGGTGAACATGGGATTGACGCCGTCGAGCGGCTTGAAATGGCGGTCGTACCAGTTCTTGGGAAGAAACGCTGGGATGTGCTCGGGCCCCCAGCGTTGCGGACGGATGACCGCGTCGCGCCGGGCCTGGGGCTGGCCGCCTGTTCTGGTGAAGCCTCGCAGGAGGGGTGCGCAGGCGGCTTGCAGTCCCTGGGAGCATGGGGTCGTGGATCGGGAGACCCGTAGGCCCCATGGCGTCCGGCCTGCCTGGCGGGTGCTGGCTGGGAGCAGGTGCCTCAGGTGTTCGCGGACTTCTTCCGGGCCGCTGCTGAGGAGGACCCGGTCGGCGAGAAAGGTCAGCCCGGCGCTGGCCGCAGCGTCCGCGGGTGGAGAGTTGAAGTTGGTGCGAGCTTCGGAGGACAGAGAGTCGTTCTGCCGGTCAGCGGTGCGTCTCCGTATTGCCTCGACATGGTGGTCGATGGCGCTCGCCGCGTCCTCCGAGGGGCTCAGGTACCGGGCCGCGGGCCAGGTTGAGCAGGCCAAAAGGGTCAGGGCCTGAAGATCGGTGAAGTAGCCGTCCGGCGTTGCCGGCCATCCCGCGCTGAGCGTATGAGCCGGGCCCTCGGGAGTGAGCAGGCCGAGGAGCTTGCACTGCAGTGTGATCAGTTCGGGGTCGGCCGGGCGGAGGGCCGGGGTGTGGTCGAGTCTGGCGCCGCAGCATCTGGGCAGGGTCCGGCCCAGGCCAGGGTTGACCGATGTGCGGCATTGGGAGGGGTGGAGCGCGTCTGCGTGCATCGCGGGCAGGAGCAGAGCGAGAGCGCCGGGGCGCCGGCCGTGGACGACCTGATCGCATTCAGGGCAGCGGTGTTCGAGCAGCCGCTGGTGCGTGGTGCATGCGAAGACGATGGGCAGGTGCCAGGTCTTGTGCCAGGACCCGCCGAAGGCGTCCTGGACGGGTGAGCCGTCGCCGGCGAGACAGTCCGGGCAGTAGCGGGTCGACGGGGCGAAGATCGATCGGCCGTTCAGCGGGACGGTCGCGGTGTTCTTCGTCGCTTTGGTGGGGAGTGGATAGCGCTCCTGCAGGCAGGCCAGGCCGAGACGGGTGACCTGGCCGGTCGTGAGGCGGGTCATGCGGGCGAAAGTTTGCCTGTCTGTGGCCGGGATCTCGGTCAGCAGGCTCGCGGGAGTCCGTGCGCCGCTGCGTCCGGCCGGCACCAATCCGGTCAGCTCGGCGATCCGGGCGGGCGGTAGGTGAAGCCTGCAGGAGAGCCGCAGGATGAAGCCGGGCAGTGATTCGCCGGGGAGCGGGATCAGGCTCCTGCCGAGGGGCTGAGTAGGCATGGCAGTTCAGCTCGCGGTCTCAGCGGCCGGGGCGCCGCGGTCGTCGAAGACAGTGTTGCGCTGACGCGGCTTGGCGGGCGTTCTGCGTGGTGGCGAGACGGGCGGGGCCGGGATGCCGGGGATCTCGCCCGCGTCAGGGTCCAGGCCGGGAAGGTCGGCAGGGCTGAGGGTCAGGGTGTCGAGGAGATCGGTGGTGATCTGCTCTTGTCCGGTTTCGATGGCGTAGCGGCAGCCGGCCTGGACGATTTTCTTGACCAGCCCGACGATCCCGCCGGTGCGGCGGAACAGGTATTCGGGCATGTCGCCGTCGCTGAGCATGCCGTCACAGGCGT